>Ga0209343_10000868_pt1 | contig 41838 bp, 39 predicted proteins | sample RifCSPlowO2_02_FD_184026 | JGI IMG/M metagenome (GOLD analysis project Ga0209343, IMG submission 184026) | Groundwater microbial communities from Rifle, Colorado - Rifle CSP2_plank lowO2_0.2 (SPAdes) (version 2) | ecosystem: Environmental > Aquatic > Deep subsurface > Groundwater | place...
TCTTTCTCAACTTTGTCGGCGATATCAAGCATGGCCGTATCTCTTATGTTTCCGGCCAGAAGAGCTTTGGGCCATTTCACTCTCAATATTTTATGAACCAAGGTGGAGGTGGTGGACTTGCCTTTCGTGCCGGTAATGCCTATTATATTTTTTGATTTGGCGTATTTTAAAAAAAGACCTGCCTCATTGACAATTTCTGTGCCGAATTTTTTGGTGATTTTCAAATAGGGGGAATCATACGGCACGCCCGGATTTTGCGCCACAATGTCGGCCTTTTTAAAATCTTCCTGGCGGTGTTTTCCTAAAATATAAACAATCGGCAATCCTTTTAATTTATCAAGCGACGGTTTGAGTATTTTTTTATCGCGCAAATCCGTGACTGTCACTTCCGCTCCGCGCTTCACAAGCCAGCGCGCCGCCGCCACTCCCCCGCCATGAAGACCCAAACCCATCACTAAGACTTTTTTATTTTTAAATTCGTTAAGCATATTATTTGCCCAGAAAGCTAATCTGTTCTTTTATTTCTTCGTCCTCAATTTTCCTGAAAAGCGGTACTGTATTGGTAATGATAAGTTTATCCGGTTCGGGATATTGCCAAATTTCCGCGGCCAATCCGCTTTGAATCATAAGTGTAATTTTTTCCGAAATTCTGGGCAAATACGGCCGCACTAGTATTGCTAAACACTTGACAACATGCCCGGCAATTGCCAAATCGTTTTCCGCCTTATCGCGATTTGTTTTTATCACTGTCCAAGGCGCTGATGAATTTATATACCGATTGCCGTGTTCTGTGAGCGCAAAAATCTCCCGCAAACCTTCCCGAAAATGCGTTTGTTTTATTGCTTTGCCGGCAAAGTCAAAACATTTTTCCGCTTTAATCAAAAATTCCTTTTGCTCATTATTTAATTTTTTTGGCATCCGGACTCCTTCAAAAAAATTATTTTTAATAAACGCCAGCACGCGATTGACAAAATTTCCAAAAGTGCCGATCAATTCGGAGTTCACGCGCTTTTGATATTCTTGCCAGAAAAAATCCGCGTCCGCATTTTCCGGACCGGCCATTATCATATAATAGCGCAGAGTATCGGCGTCAAATTTTTGCAAAAACTCCGGAACCCACACAGCCCAGTGCCGGCTTTTGGAAAATTGCTTGCTCTCTAAAGTTAAATACTCGGACGAAACAATGTAGTCCGGTAAGCGCAAATTCTTATCATAAACCATAAGCATGGCGGGCCAAATTATGGTATGAAAAATAATATTATCCTTGCCGTGAATATAATAATGCGCCGTATTTTCATTTTTCCAAAAATCTTCCCACAAATTTTCCTGACCCTGATTTTTCGCCCATTCAATTGAGGCGGACAAATATCCGCAAACCGCTTCAAACCAGACATAAATTCTTTTACTCTCATATCCGGGCAAAGGGATTTCCACTCCCCATTCGGTATCGCGCGTGACCGCGCGGTCAATCAGCCCCTGTTCCAAGATTTTCAGGCTTGAATTTTTCGCGTTAACGCGCCATCCCTCGGATTTAGTGATCCATTCTGAAAGTTCTTTTTCAAAAGCCGAAAGTTTTAAGAAAAAATGATCAGATGGTTTCCAAATCGGCGCCGTGCCGCATAATTTGCAGCGCGGCTTTATTAAATCCTTCGCGTCTAAAATATTTCCGCAATTGTCGCATTGGTCTCCGCGCGCGCTTGCAAAATGGCAAATCGGACATTCGCCTTCCATATAACGATCCGGCAAAAATCGTTTGTCATTTTCGCAGTACGCCAATTCAACTTCTTTTTTATAGATCATTCCGCTATTGTAAAATTTCAAAAAAACATCTTGAACGACTTTCGTATGATTTTTCGTCGTTGTTTTCGTATAAATATCATAAGTAAAGCCCAATCCGTTTACGAGCGTTTCCTTGAATTCATTGTGATACTTTTCCGCGATTTCGGACGGATGAACACCCAATTTATCCGCTTCCACGGTAATGGGCGTGCCGTGGCAATCGCTTCCGGAAACAAATAAAACTTCATTTCCTTTTGCTCTAAAATACCGCGCCAAAACATCTCCGCCGATCAATCCGGCAATATGCCCCAGGTGAAGCGAGCCGTTGGCATACGGCCAAGCATTACCTATGAAAATTTTGGATTTTTTCTCCTTCATAACGCGACAATTATACAATATTTTATAATTTAAATCAAAAGAAAAAGGCCCGGAGAAAGAGAAGACTCCCGGGCCAAGAGTATATATGGATTACATTATTTCGCCAATATGGTCCTCACCGGCCATAAAGATAGCGAGTCATTTTTTGAATTTAATCGTATTTGCCTGGAACCAAATAATAGCGACAGCTTCCAAGCTGAATTGATATCGCTAATGACCGTGGTTGACGACCATATTTGCACGGCCTCGTTAACAAATATCGATCCATCAGCAATACCATAGTGAGGATCATTTGTTAGGTCAAGCATATAAAACAATTCTTTTCGGTTGGGGACGCGCCAATCTTTGTAGCCGAAATTTAACTTTTCGTCGCGATTCATAGCCGCAACATACTCCAGACCAAATTTCCAATTTACTCCACCGGTAAGTTTCATATCTTTAGTCCACATCAATCCGGCGAGATTATCAGTGATCGTCCCATCTTTATTATCCACAAAACGCGGAGTTGGTTGAACCACTCCAATTCCATTTCCGTTTCCAACTTGCGGAATCTGAATAATTCCTTTTTTATCGCTTGCGCGCACGCCCCAAATATAACCATAATAATAGTCATTTTTAAGCAACCAATACACCGCGCCATCGGAAAAATCAACAGCCGCCGCAGCTTCTCTATGTTGAGAATCTGAGACATTGGTTGATGTCCAGTAGTAAACATACCTATTAGCGCCCCTAACATTGAAGAATGGATGTTCGGATGGCAGTGCCGGATTAGCCCGTGACACATCTACCAGACTTTCCAGTTCATAAATTGACGGGAGCCGCCAATCGCCATAACCACCAGGGCGTGTATTGGAAAAATAATTTAATGAAGGTTGATTAGTGGCTTGCTTGGCAATATCCGCATCCTTAGTCCACATCAATCCGGTTAGATTATCCGTTATGGTGTTATCGCCATTGTCTGTAAAGCGCGGATTAGGCCAAAGAACGCCTGATTGAATGTCGCCATCATCGCCCTTTGCATAGGAAACGGTTTGTCCGGTTTTCGGCAATTGTATTGTACCGGCGGTCTTGATATCCGGCGGAGAAGTTGTGTCAGAATCGTCTGGCGGCGGTGTCGTGTCGTTGTTATCCGCCGGCGGATTAGCATTTTGATCCGCGGGAGGATTTTGATTATTATTCTGGTTCTGATCAGAATTATCGGCTTTTGTATCGCCGCCTCCCCCGCCTCCGCCGCAACCGGCAAAAAGCATTGATCCTCCGACGATAACCGCAATAATTGCAACCCAAATTAATCGCCAAAACATCTCGTTTCGACTTCCTGCTGATCTTGCCTTTCTTGCTTCATCTGCTCTTTCCATCACGCACCTCCTTTGGTTGGGTACTGCTTTGTTAAAGAACTCTAAGTCACTATCAGCGTAGAGTATATGCCTGAAAATGTCAAATTGAAATTCTCACTATTTTAAACTTCACATCATTTTTCCCAATATTGCCGCTTTTTGTTTCTCCGGCCATTGCCCCCATAATAATCCGCGCCATGGGCGAATCGTAAGAAATTATTTTTTCCCCGGTATCGGCAAATACCGCGAAACTGCCTATTTTGAAACTTTTAATTTCACCAGTGGCCGAATTTTGAATCGTGACAATTGATCCGATTCCGACTTTATTTTTATCGGACGGTAAATCCGCTTCTTTTGCTTTTTTCCTGATATCAACCAATTTCTGCAACTGCCCGGCCAATAAACTAAATTGCCTTTGCGCTTCCTCAAATGGAAAATTATCATGCCATGTTTCCGAGCTTTGCCGGGTGCTCTCCCCTCCTTCTTTTAAAGTTTCTTCCAATTTATCGCGAAGCTCTTGTATTCTCGCGTCAAGCGCCTCCAAATCTTGTTTTAAAAAAAAGTATTCATCCTTCATATGCATAACCATAGCAAATTTTTTGAATAAATAAAAGCCGGCCATCGCCTTTTGATAAATCAATGAAATAGGGGTATAATTGGCGTATGCGTAATACATAATCTTTATGATCGACTGCATTTTCTGCAAAATCGCAAAAGGCGAAGCGCCGTGCCATAAAATTTGGGAAGATGAATTGCATTTGGCTTTTCTTTCAATTTTCCCAAATACCGAGGGATTTTCCGTTGTTATCACGAAAGAACATTATCCGTCATACGCTTTTGATTTGCCGGAAGAAATTTTAATCGGCTTGGTAAGAGCCGCGAAACAGACGGCTAAATTACTTGACGCGAAGCTGGAAGATGTCGGCCGCACCGGTATGATTTTTGAAGGCCTTGGCGTTGATCATGTCCATGCAAAACTTTTCCCGATGCACGGTACTAAAATTTCCGAATGGAAACAACTCAAATCAAATGTTGATAAGTACTTTGAAAAATACGAGGGGTATATGTCCTCACACGATTACAAGCGCGCTGATGACGAAAAACTCGCCGAGCTGGCGAAAAAAATCAGAAGCTGACAAATCGCCTCATGTGCTTATTCTCTAATATTAAAGATAGTTTTTGAAATGCCTCTAATGCTTTCGGCAAAGTCGAATATACTTCCTCGGCAAGCTTCATATCATAAGTATGCACGGTTTTATTTCGCGTCTCCACCATACTTATCCAGACATCTTTATATTCAAGCACTCCTTGCCGATACGCTTCCTTGAAACAACTCATCGGCGAAGAACAAGTAACACCTTGCTCTTCAAGAAAAGCTTTAATCGCTTTCCAAGAAAGATCAAACGCCAATTCAAATCGCTTAATCGCCGAGTCGCGAATAAACTCATTTTTCTTTTCTTTCATTACTTCCTCCAATCTTTTCACCGCTTCATTGAACTCATGTTTGACCGCTTGGTATTTTGTCGCCATAATAATTAAGAGCGCAAAAAACTAATGCTTTGAATCGCCACTTTGCGAAAAATCGGCGCGACTTGATTAAAATCAACTATTTCAATCTTATATAGAGTAGGTATTTTATCAACCTCTTCTTGGATTGCCAACAAATCATTTGCTGAAATTTTTTGCGGACCTTCGATGCCGACATCAATATCGGAGCGCTCGCTTCCCTTGCCGGTAACGCGCGAACCGAAAAAGAAAACCTTATAAGAATTCAGGTCTAAATATTTACCGATAATTGCCAAAATTTCTCTTTCTAATTTATTAATTGAATAGTGTTCAAGCCGCATAAAATCGCCATAATATTAAAACCATCCTTATTATATCACAATTATTTAATAATACAATGGGGGATTTTATCCAAAGATTGAATCAGCTTCATCAGCCGCGATGGTAAAATATTCAAATCCGTTCGCGAAATTTGCTCATTATCGAAGTGCGCGAATTTTATATTTCCCGCGCCAAATTTGATGCTGTTCTTGAAAAAAGCCATTTCGGAAAATCCCTTGCCTATTTTTAACGGAAATGGCATCGCATTATTGATAAACGGCTTAAAGTCGTTCTTAATAATCAACTTAGCGTTCAATTTTCTTAATTCTCTGCGTATGCGGTTATATTCAGCAATACTATTAGGCCTGACCACAACAGTCGCTTCAGCGCGATCCGAAACAATATTTCCGGCAATCCCGCCTGAAATCAATCCGACATTAAAAGCTGTCCATTTTTTCTTTTCCAAAAAATAAAGCATTGAAATTAATTTTTGAATAGCGCTATTTCGCCGATCAGAGCTTGAATGCGCGGCTTTCCCCATAGTTTGAATGGTGAATGTTATCACTCCCCACTGGCTGGTAATAATTTCAAAATTCGTCGGTTCTTGTATTATTGCCAAATCTTTTTTACTAATAATTCCGGATCGTTGCGCTTTTTTCGCTCCGGCAAAGTCAAACTCCTCGCCAACCGTAAAAAGCAAATTAATGTCAGACAGCTGATTGCCCGCAATGATTGACGCCGCGATGCTTTGTTTATTATCGCAGGCTCCGCGCCCAAAAATATTTCGCGAATCAATCTTAAATGGAATATTGCCGGCCACCGTATCCATGTGAGCAACGAGCCACTTTTTTGAATTTCCTTTTTTAGCGATGATATTAAAGCGCTTACCGTCAACAATTTGTTTTCGCGTCTTAAAACCTTTTAATTGCGAAATAATAAAATTTCCGATTCTTGATTCATCGCCGGAGAAGGATGGTATTTTAATTAATTTTACGAGTAATTTTTCTATGGTTGTCATAAAATAAATTTTAGAGAGGAAATGAAGCGTTTATAGCCGCACTTCCTCACTTATGCAAATAATAACTCATTATAAGGAGGCTGTATTAAGCTCTATAATTCTTTTAACAGATTCAAGACGAGCTGGCAAAATATGAAATAGCGTCGGCGGCAAATCCCCTCCTCTTTTCGTTGTTAAAATTTTCAATATTTCCCGCATTCTTTTTTGATGCGTTTCATCAAATACAATCACTTTCCCAAGCGGATTACCCAAAATTCCGCAAATCGGCTCAAAATGCGCATTGGAAAAATTATCATAATATATGATATCCCAATCAATCCCGTTTTGTTCGCCCAGAAAACCGATTCCGGCAAAACGCAAACCAATTTTTTCGCATATAAATTGCGATGATGTATGTGCCTGCGTCGTTTCAACAACTATTCTCAGATTATTTTCCGAAACAAATTTCATAATTTGAGCGACTAAAACGGTCGCCGATCCGCGCGGACTATCCGGATACGAGACCCATCTTCCGATTTCAAAATATCCGTCTTTCTTAACCAACGCCGCGTGTGATAAAATTTTCCCGGACGATGAGCAAAGAACCCACGAAAACATCTGTCTGTTTTGCCATTGCTTATAAACATTTTCGCGCCAATACGATTCAGTAGTCAGGGGTTGATATGGGAAATAACACACCCCGTCTTTCCCCGTCCACGCTGCTCGCGTAAGATCAGACAATTGGCCGGACCAATCTTTCAGCTCGCAAATACCCGAATCCAAAGAATTAATAATCATTTTCCGCCTCCTTTGTTTGTTAATGAGTTTAAAGAACAAAAAACCGGCTGATTGAAAGCCGGTTGCAAAGAGTCAAATTATTTATATTGTTTTACTTTTTAAACTTATCGCGCTTGTATTTTGACGCATTAAAACCGGCTTCCATAGCAATGGCGCCGTGATAATACGCGTTTATATCAGAATTTGCGAATTTTTTATTCAATAAGAAGTAAGACATATTTTATTAATTCATATGAAGATGTTTCTTCATCCGTTCAATTTCTTTTTCCAATCTATGAACCGCGTGGAATGAAAACAATTTTTCCTGCTCCAATCCTTCCAATTTCTTTGTGTGGCCGTCAAGAACAGTAAAAACCTCTCGAAATCTGCTATCTATCTGGCCTTGCATCTGCTCAAACCGCTTATCTACATCGTCAAAACGCCTATCAACCATCTCAAAACGCTTGTCAACCATTTGAAATCTTGCTTCCATGGCTGTAAAACCGTCATTTACGGCGTTTAATACATCAGCTAATTCAGGCTCTTTTCTCTCTTTTAATAAAACTTTTGTCGTTTTCTTTCGCATATTATTGATTATTTGTTTAAGTTAAAGCGTATTCATTATGATATACTAAAAATAAACCACTGTCAAATATAGGGGGCTCTATACTAAATCATCCGTATAACACATTAATTTTGCACTTTTAACTTTAAACTTCTACGGGCTTGCCTCGCCGTAGCTTTACGCGGAGGCGGGCACCCACAGGCAAAAGCTTGACCCTTTCCCCTTTCCTTTGGATTCCACCCACACGCCGCCGTTATGCGCTTCGCTTAACTTTTTGGCGATGTAAAGGCCGAGACCGGAGCCGTCCGGATTGACTTGGGCGATTCCTTTCACGCGCGAGAATTTATCAAAAAGTTTTTTCGCGTCTTCCGGATCCAGGCCCATTCCCGTGTCATTGATGCGCACGGTAATTCCTGAATCCTGCGACTTGAAACTTGCATCCTGTATCTTGGAACCCTTGTCATTGTCATTGTTATTGTCGGACAGCTGTTTGGGCCGCGGCTCCACGGAAACCTCAACCCAAACGCGCCCCTCCGGCGTGTATTTAATCGCATTGTCCACGAAATTGAGAATCACATTTTAAATTTAAAGTTCGAAACGCATTCACCGTATAAAAAGAGATATTTTCGAATCATCGCATCTTCCGAATATCTTTCCTTCCATTTTTTTGGCGGAGGTATAATTTTGTGATCTAAAATTATATTGCGTTTTTCAACTAGAATACGCGCAAGCTCAATTTCCTTATTGTCAAACAAAAAAATGCGCGGGTTTTCACGCGCAATCTCTCTGTGCGACAAAATATCGCTCAAAAACAATGGAAGTCCAATCATAGCCGACTCTAGAGCGGCATATCCAAAACTCTCGCTTCTACTGGGAAGAATAATTACATCAGATAACGAATACATATCACCCTTATTAATAAAGTTTTCAATTACTATTCGAATGTCCGGATAGCGTTTATATAAATATTTTTTATTTTCTAAGTAATGCTCGTCGCAACCACCAAGTACGGCTGAGAATGATGGAAAAATCCGTTCAATATTCCGTAAAGTGCCTAAAAATATCTCTTGACCTTTTTGCTGTATTTCCAAACGAGAAGGTACGCAAAAAATAAGATCATTATCGGGAATCCCATATTTTTTCTTCAAAGACAACTTATCACGCAATATGATATCCGACCTAAAACCATGCGGAATAACGGAAGAAAGTTTTTTAGTTAGTGCGCGAAAAGATTCTTTTCCGTATATGCTGGGAGCGACATAAATTGCATTTTTGTCGTTTTCTATATTTCTTAAAATAGCATTTGCTATATTAATTGAAAAAGAATTATTAAATTCTTCTTGGTTCGTATGCACCGTATGAATTGCTGGAATGTCTTTTATTAAATTGCTGAAAAGCAGACTATTGCAGTGCGCAATATCAAATTTATTGCTTTTTATTAACGATTTCATCTTTGATTCAATTTCGGCAAATCCCCCGTTTTCTAGATATTTCAATAAGGACTGCTCATTTAGTTGATTAATAATATTCAGACTAAATGTTTTGACATTTTCTATGTTTAAATCAACGCAACCAAGGGAAAGCACTGTAACCGAACAACATTTCGAAAGTGAACTCGCCAAATCAACCACAAATCTTTCCGTGCCCCCAATACTACTATTAGATATCGACCAAGGGGAAATGACTAAAACATTCATAGCGAGCATCAGATAAATTATATTTTAATCCGTAGAAGAATCTAATCTTAATAATACTTGGTTTTTCCTTTTTTGAAAAGCGCCAGAAATCATATTATATAGAATCCGCCGTTATTGTTTGACTTATTAACAAAATAAGATATAATACTCTCACGCTTACAGCTTTAATCCTATGAAAAACTATCAATTATTCCATATCACTTGCAAGGGGTTGATTTTTCACCGAAATAGTTTTTTGCTGCATAAAACTAGCGATCCGGAGTTTTTCGGCGCATTGGAATGTCCTGGCGGCAGAATCGATAAGGATGAATTACTGGAAAGCGTTTTAAAAAGAGAACTACTGGAGGAGGTGGGCTTGAATCTCAACGCTATCAAACATACCATTGAACTATTCGCTCTTAATCAAAGAGATGAGATCGAATACGGATGGAACGATAAAACTCAAATTATCGAAATATATTATAAAATTACCATCTCCAATTCGGTTAACCTTGAAGTAAAGGCTCTCGAAGAGGTTTCCAGCTTTGAATGGATAGATAAATATACGAACCTTGACAATTTTCTTTATCGAGTGGCGAGTAGAAAAAATATTTATAAAAAAGCGCAGGAATTACTGCGTTAATTAAATATGGCTCGAAGATTTGCTATCATATTTGATCTGGACGGCACATTGGTTGACACAGAGACTATTCACGCAAAAGCAGAATCAAAGCTACTAAGCGATCTTGGGATTATAATGACTCCGGAAGAAATAACCCATAAATACGCTGGCGTTCCTACGGAAAGATACATAGAAGAGATCACGAATCATAAAAAACCATTAAACGAATTAATATTAATAAAAAATCAAATCATAGACAAAGAAATAAACGAAATAGGCGTGTATCCAATTCTCGGGATGCCAGAACTGGTTGATTATGTGAGCGGACTGGATATTCCTATTTTTGTCGCATCGTCATCTGACTCTGAATGGATACGAAAATGCCTAAGCGCTTCTTTTGAGATAAACAATTGGTATAATAGATTCAAGCCGCCTGGATTGCTTTTACAATCGTGAGACTTATGGCAATAATATATCCCAAAAAAATAATCGATAGTTTTATCAAACAATTTGAAAAAAGGCATAAAGACAAGGCTATTGAAATTGAAGGTATTCTACTCTTTGGATCGTCTCTAAATCCCGAAGCAATGAGTAAAAATTCTGATTTGGATTTATATTTAATTATTAAAAATATCGGGAAAAGATACAGAGGAGTAATGCGAATAGATAATACGGAAGTTGATTATTTTGCAAACCCAATAGAACAACTACGGATAGATTTTGATAACGCTAAAAAAAATAAAAAAATGACCGTATTGTTTATGCTGGCAAATGGTAATATTTTACAGGAACAAAATGGGGAATTGTCAACCTTAAAAAATGAGGCCGAAAAATTCTTAGAAGAAGAAACGCGAAAACAAATTCCTGAATTTCAAATAACCTTTATTAAATATTTTATAGACGATTACCTGAAAGATATAGAGGACTGCTATATTAAAAAAGATTGGTTTTCGTTCCAATATAATATGCACCTACTTTTAAATTACTTAATTGAAGTTTTTTGCAACACAAATCAAATCCTGCTTTTAAAGCCAAAATATCAAAGAGATGAAATAAAGAAAAAGGACAATACTTTCGTGAAATTATATGGGGATGTGGAAAAAGCAACAACGCGAAAAAAAAAGATTAAAAAACTAATGAACCTTTCTGAATATGTTCTAAGCAAAATGGGGGGGGGATTACCCGGCGAGTGGGAACTGGAAAGCAATACTGCTACTTGATTAAATTCATATAATTCTGAAATTCAGAATCATTAAACATTAGCTCATTAATTATTTTTTTCCTTAGTACTTCGGACTTAGACTCATTTAATGACTTTACTTGAAGCCAGTTGATATAATGCTCAATCTCCTCGGTGATTATAAAATTAAATTTTTTATATATCTTTTTTTTCTTTCGTAAGAAATCATTTATTACGCGGGGCAATGATTTAAGATCGTATTTTTTTAGCGAGACATAGCGCAAATCAATGGCAATAGTCGATTTAATTGCATCAAAATCAAGGTTTCTGGCCTTACCAAAATATAGCGCAAGGATCGGCTTCTTATTGGCTATGGCGTAAAAAAGTTGATAACCGACTGTTATTGTCGGTCTTGTTATTTCCGCAATAACTATATCGCAATTTTTAATCGCTTTTGTATGCTCCTCATAAAATTTTTTACGGTCAATGGCTTTAAAAATATCGGACTCTTTTGGTTTCTTGGCACCTTTAGATTGATATCTTTTAACTACCTCTTTCCAGTCTTTTACCCAGTCTAGAATAATTTTACAGTGATTACTCTCAACTTCATTTACAATCAGCGAGTAGTTATCAAATAGCTCTGGAATTGCGTAAGTTGATGCTGAAAAAAATATTTTTTTCATAAAAGCTTATATACTCCTAATTTTTTGCTTCCATGGGCACCCACAGACAAAAGCTTGATCCTTTTCCTTTGCCTTTTGATTCCACCCAGACTCCGCCGTTATGCGCTTCGGAAAGTTTTTTAGTGATGTAAAGGCCGAGGCCGGAGCCGTCCGGATTGACCTGGGCGATTCCTTTCACGCGGGAGAATTTGTCAAAAAGCTTTTTCGCGTCTTCCGGATCCAGGCCCATACCGGTGTCGTGCACTCGTACGGTAATTCCTGAATCTTGCTTGCCCGCCAAAACTTTGGCGTAGGCGGGATCATTCCCTAATTGTTTGGGCCGCGACTCTACGGAAACCTCCACCCACACTTTACCGCTCGGCGTGTATTTAATGGCATTGTCCACGAAATTGAGAATCACATCGCGGAGTTTGTCCGGATCGGCCATAAAAGGTACTATCTTTTCTTTTGGTTCGTGAAATTCCAATTCCAAACCTTTTTTCTTGGCCGGTTGAATCATTTCCGTGATTACGGATTTAATCACTTCTTCAATGTGCGTCTCCCGCTTGTCCAAATGCAGCCTCCCGGCCTCAATGCGCGACACATTAAGGAAAACATTAATGAGCCGGATCAGCCGCTCGGCCGAATCCAGCATTTGCGCCATTACACTTTTTTTCTTTTCATCCAGCGCCCCGAAATCTCCGTCCAAAAGCATTGCCAAATATCCTTTTATGCCGGTCAGAGGACTTCTGAATTGATGGGAGGCAATGGAAATAAATTCTGATTTGGTCTTGTCCAATTCTTCCAAATATTCATTGGCTTCTTCCAATTTTTTTGAATACCCTTTGACCGCTTCGTAAAGCCGGACATTGCGGATAATAATGCCCATTTGATCGGCCAAGGCGCGCATCATTTGCAATTCCTGGTCTGTTATCTCGCCCTTATTTTTAGCCAACCCGAAATTAATCACGCCAATCACTTCGTTTTCCACAAAAATCGGCAAAGCCACGATTGACTTCATTCCCATCACTTTTTGAATTGTTTGCGCCATTAGCTTAGGCACGGGCGGATGAATAAAATTTTCAAAATTCGCGTCCAGCCGCACTTCTCCGGCATTGGCCGCCTGGGCATTCAGATTATTGTCTTTTTCCACATTGATCGCGTAATCAAAAGGCGATTTGGGCAAAAGACTGATGGCTTTTTTGGTCAAGGGCGTCTGGGTGATGGCTTGGACTTTGAGCTCCTTTTTTTCTTTATCGTAAAAATAAATAATTCCGCCGATGTAGCCGAGCTCGGTACTGATGGAATCGGCGATGGTTTGGGTGATGGAAGCCAAATCCAATGTCCGGGTGATGAGATTGGTGATTTTTTGCAAAGCGCCCAGATCTTTGTTGCGCAAATTCAGTTGGCTGTTGGTGATACGGAGATCTTGGGTGGCTTTTTCCACTTCAAATTGCAATTTCTCATTGAATAATTTCAAATCGGCGTAAAGCTTGGCGTTCTCCACGGCAATGCCCACTTGGTGGGAAAAAAGCTCCAAAATCTGCAAATCCTGATGGGCGTAAATATCCCCGCTTTTCTTGGCGCCCAGTCCGAAAATTCCCACCAATTCTTCTTTGGAAAATACCGGAAAGATAATGGCGAACTCGTGATTCTCCATTTCTTTCAAGACTTGATTTCTTAATCGCATATCAACATCGATTCTTTCTCGTTTTCCTTTTCCATGATTCCTGATTCCTGATTCATGCTTCACGCTTCCCGATTCCTCCAGGTCCTTCTGCAATTCATCTCTAATAATGACCTCGCCAGTATATTTGTTAAAATATCGGACAAACGGATTTTTACTGTCATAAGTGAATTCTTCCATTGGCCGGTGCCGGCCTTCGGTGTTGTAGGCGATGAATTTTTGCTCCGCACTCTCAGCGTCCTTTTCAGCGCGTCCAATCTTTTCTCTCACCGAAAACACCGCGTGTTCCGATCGGAAAGCTTTGAGCAATATTTGCGCCGTGGCGTCCAAAAGCACGCGCAGATCAATAATGGTGGATATTTTTTCCGACAGCTCGTCAATCACTTGCTGGGGTTTGTAAGCTCCTTTGAAAAACCATCTGTCCGTGAATTCTTCAATGGAGCGGCGCAAGGGCTGGAAAAAGAGGGCGACGATAAAGGCCACGGCCACCAAGGTGATTTGGAAGGTGTCTTCGGGCAAAGAATCGGCAAAGACAAAGGGCAGGCCAAAAGCCACCATTGAAAAGACGCCTAAAATAATCATCAGCAAAATACCCAAAATAGTCACCTTGCGGATGATGACGGCTATATCAAATAGTCTATGCTTGAAAATTGCATAAGAAATAATCGATGATAAAAATATACTAGACGCGGGGCCATATCTTGTGAGAGAATCATTATTAAAAACAAGCGGTGCTATTAAATTAGTGATAATCGCAACAGATAAAAATAGAAAAGTTCCAACAAAAAAATAGTTTAGCTGTGTTTTTTGTATTCCTGAATGAACTTTTCTTTTTTTTATTAGTGTGTAAAAAATTGCCGCAAGATAGACTACAAAATAAATTCCCAGAAACGGATAAATCCAACCATGCTTTACGATAACCGGATATTCACTTATGTTTACGCCAATAACTATGCCTTTAATAGATGTAATAAAAACTAATGCAGGAAAAAATATCAAGATAATTAACATTTTTTTTAACCGTTTATTATCGGGAAACAATAACGCGAAAAGCAATAGCAATGGAAATGATAGAATTGCAGCAACCGAGCTTATATTCGTCCAAATCAATGACCATGCTTCACTATTTGTTTTTCCAGAATAATCAATCATGAAATTAGCAAAAGTCCAAATTGCCACACAGAATGCATATAGGACGAACAGGATATTAATGCGATTACCGCGCCTCCTAAGATATATAAAGACTCCAAGAACAAGGTTCAAAAGAGCACAAAAAACTATAGCAATATCGTCGAATGATAAAATCATAATTGTCACTAAAACTAATAGTAGATATGATGAATCTTTGTCAGTAAATCCCCGTACTTAGACTTTGAAAGTATTTGGAATGCCTTATATTCTGAATGTGAAAATTTTTTTGGAAGAATATTTATCAATCTTTCTTCGGTAAATTGTTTAAAATTATTATTTTTGTACAAAAAAAGATCATCGTTAACTTTTATTTTACCCATCCTTACTAAATTCCAAATAGCAATTAACGTTGAGCACGGAATCTTGCCTTTCCTCTTCTCTATATATTGCTCAAGATTTTTCTTTTCCTTTCTATTTAAAAATTGAAGGAATGTTTCATAATAATCAGTAAGACGATTTTCCGACGCAACGACCACAGGAATTAAATCAAACGATTCCAGCTTTAAAAGGAATTGCTTAAGATTAAAAATATTATCTATTGGATTGTAGTCGTCAACCAAAATACATGATTGACAATTTCTCAACCTACCCTTTAAAAAATTGAAATATAAAATTGACTGAATCTGCTCATTGGAAAATATCTGATCAACATAAATATGAGAAACCTCAATATTAAAACTCTCTAGAGAATTTGTGAGGATATCGGATGGAATATTAAAATTCTTTTTTCCAAAATTCTCGACTTTTATCTGCTGGGTCTGCATACATTTTCTTAAATCTATCTAGGGCTAATAAACGATGGACTTTGAATGCTTCAGAATGAGTTCGTGTAATAATTATATCATATTCTCGTTTTTTTATCTCTTTAATTAACTTATGGTATAGCTGAGCAACTATTGGAGGATTCATTAGATTTACAGCAATATCAAATAATATGCCTTCTTTAAAAAATCGATGAAAGAATGATAAAATTTTCCGCTTCAAAGATCGAGAGGTTGTATTTGTTCGATGAGTCGGGATAACACCAACAACATCAATATAAAAAATTTTCTTATCCACCTTAATATTGAATTTCGATGGATTAACTTCATATCCCCATATCCAGCCTAACAAATCATTGTAAGAATAAGCCCCAATACCATAAAAATTTTTTTGAGCGAGGGCATTCTTTAAATAAATTTCAGTTCGCTCAACAGACCAAAAATTTATTAAAGATGCTCCGCATTTTGGACAATTCGTTAGCGAATATGGATATACATGATCGGGTCCAAAATCACTTAAATTCTTACAAATAGGACAAATTTTTTGTTCGTTCCATGGCGCTTGCTTGTATGCAGAATGAAGCCAGTGCGCTAAAATATATTTCTCTTTCTGATTTTTAAAGTTTAATGGTAAAAATCTTATCATCCCCTTTGCTTTTCGAAATTTTTTATATAAATACTTAATAATATATATAACAGCTAAAATTAATAAAATCAATATAACTCGTTTGCTAATTTTTACATAAATTAAGTATATATAGGGCAATAGATAAATTACGATCAATAGTATAATCAAAAAAACAATCCTCGCTAATTGGCGATCTTTTATAGATACAAGCAAGTTCTCTATTAAATATATTAGAATTGGTATAGTTCCAAGAAAAAGTATGGAAAAAATTATTATATGAAAAAGATCAATAAAGAGGGTTCTGGAATCCATATTTATATGGTGTCAGAATTAAAAAAACATTTAAAGTCATTCTGGTGCAATTTCAGTAAATTTAAAGTATTGTAAAGCTTGGCGTAAATATCCCAAAAAAGTGAATTTTTCATAGCGATATTATACCACACGCCAAGTTTTTCTCAAAAGTCATCGTCATCAGTCATTATCATTACTCACCACCCCCCCTCGCCTACCATATTATATATACCCAGCCGCAATCAATTTTAAATGCTTGTCCGCAGCACCTATCTTGACAAGATTTTTAGGCCGTGTATGATAAAAGCATAATTCAGTTCTTTGAAAACAATAAACCATATAACCGAAAGGAGGTGATGAAACCGCCAATGGAGAGGCGTAGTACGCAAAATTACTAAGAAAGGAGGTAGCAGACATGGATAAACCACAAAAAGACATAAAACCGATCGCGCTCAAAGCCAGTAATCGTGCGAAAGTTCGCATCCTGAACAAGGGTAATTGCAAGATTATTGCGCTGACCAAAGAATCTCAAGGCACGATGTACTATAGGGGGCAGTAGTAACGCCTCGTCATTTTTGCCGGGCGGTGAGCGTGGACACAATCCTCTCTCGCCGCCTTTTATTAATATCACAAAAGGAGAAGCCAGAATGAAAGTGCAGCTCATTGAAAAACCGACAATAGAAGAAAAAAATGACATTGCGATCGTTATATTCCCCTCTCGTCCATATTGGTTTTCCGCTACAAAGGAAATCCGCAAAGTGCTAGACATTTTTCAGGAGGGGATTAATGAAGAAATTATTATTAAAAATATTGCGATACATTTAGATACAACCCTTACGGAAGCAATGGAAACATTCAAAGAAGTGCGAGACCTCCTGTACTGTAATGGGGTTCTCAGTATTAATGGAAATACATCAAGAGAGGCTGAATTAATCGAACCGCATTTTCAAGTGAACGCCGTTGAGAATGTACTCGTGATTGCCGCGACGCAAGAGTGCAATCTATCATGCCAACATTGTTACGCAAATGCAAAAAAACCTCTTCGCAATGAAATGACTACCAAAGAGCTTAAGAGTCTCGTGAACGATCTTGCATTTATGCCATGGAAAAATGATGTTTCGCGCGTTGCGCTCACTGGTGGTGAATTTTTTATCCGCCCAGACGCACTCGAAATCATTGACCATGTTCACACCAAGGGATTCAAAGTTCTTCTGAGCACTAACGGTCTTTTGTTAAACGATGAAATCATCTCAAGGTTGGCTAATTATGCGGCAAGCCTTAAGATCTCGGTTTCGCTTGATGGCCCAACCGCTAAAATACATGAAATTATTCGCGGAGAGGGAACATTTAATCAAACAATAATGGCAATTCAAAAATTGGCGGTAAGCGGGGTTTCTGTTGGAGCGAATATGTTCGTTCATCAAGATAATGTCAACCTCATCGAGGAGACGCTTCATCTGGCTGAGACATTAGGTGTTAAGGCATTCAACTGTCTTAATCTTATGCGCGTTGGCCGTGCCAACTCACAACGAAGTCAGAAAGAACTCATTCGCATCCCGGAGCATATATTGTATAGAAATCTCTTCTCGATTCTGCGATATAATCTTAGATATCAAGAATTGATGAAAAATTCCACATTTGCTAATCAAATTATGGGCATCGCTGGCGGTGTCAAGAGTCATTACTGCGGCATTGGAACAAATAGGGCTACTTATGTGCGAGCTAACGGCGACATCTACCCGTGCCCGGACACCGCCCTGCCAAAATTCCTTCTTGGAAATGTGAAAAATAAACAACTACATGATATTTGGGAGCATTCTCCGCTCTTGGACGAACTTCGTCGATTGGATGTTGATACCATGAATCCAATCTGCGCAAAATGCGATGTACGCTACTTTTGCGGCGGAAATTGTCGAGGGGAAAATTACCAAGTTACCAAAGAACTCCGATCTCCTCACTTCAACTGTGATGAGATTAGAAAAACGATTCTTGAGATGATGTGGATGCTCACCGAAGATCCCACCTTCTTTCAAGACAAAGTTAACGATTTATATCAAGCGGTATGCTTTTGATATCACCTAATTTCCTAGGGACTTGTAATTTATGTAATTGCAAGTCCCTTTTATTATTTCATATTTTATGATAAAATATAATTAAATCTATGAATTTAAAAAAATACTACGGTGCTCAAGGCGACTACCTAAAAGAGCATAAAAATTATTTTTCAAACAAACAACTGAAAAAAGATGTTGATTTTGTTATTAGTGCTATGAGGTTGAATAAAAAAGATAAAATTTTAGATCTCGCTTGTGGACACGGCAGGCACACGATTGAATTAAAGAAAAAAAATTTTAATATTGATGGATTAGATTATTCTCGACACCTTCTTAAAATAGCTAAAAACCACGCCGAGCAAGAGGGTTTGAGGATAAATTTTTACCAAAAAGACATTCATAAAATAAAGCTTGGAACAAAGTATGATAAAATTTTTTTATTTTTCTCTGAGTTTGGCATGTTTGATGCCGATAAGGTTTTAAGAGATGCGACTAAAATTTTAAAAATAGGCGGACTTTTTTTATTGGATTGTGACAATGTCTTTCGCTTGATTCAATATTTAATCAAAAACCCCGGAACTCCGTATCAATTTGATTTTATCACCATGGAATTGAAAGAAAAACAAAACAACAATAAAGGAGCTAGATATTATATTGTTCCAGAGTTAGAAAAACTATTCAACGATCATGGACTAAAAGTAATCTCATTATATGGAAATTATAAAAAACAAAAGTTAGATATCAATAGCAAGCGAATCATTTTAATCGGTAAAAAAATAAAAGGCATCTTTAAATAATTAAAATCTATATTTATAAATAACAACTATGGAGCTTAAATTTATCTACAAAGGGAAAGATTTTGATTATTTGAAAAATGATGTTGTTTCTGCTTACAAGGAGATTGGCGGGTATTTTCAGAATGCGCCAAAAAATATTACTGTTCGCGTGCATAAAACAAAAAAAGATTTTAATAAACAGCTCGGAAGGAATACGCAGGATTGGGAGATCGCCAACGCTTCATACGATAATGAAATTGATATCCTTCATCCCGCCGCATTTGAAAAAGAAAGCTCTCACGAAAAAGAAGAATTTCTGCCGGTGTTAAAACACGAGATAATACATCTGTTCACGGATGAGCTGGCAAAAGAATCAGCCGTCCCGAAATGGCTGAATGAGGACTTCTCATCGTTTATTTCCGGGCAATATAAAAATATTAAAAAACAAAGGATTTATATTGAACAAAACTTTTGTGAAAAATTGGGAACGCCAAAAGAATGGAATGAACATTCAAATTATAATGCCTATCAAATATCCGCTCTCTTTATTCAATTTTTAATTGAGAATAATTCACTGGATAAATTAAAACAATTAATATCTTCACTTGATAAAAATTATTACTATCCCAATTTTCAAAAAATATTTCAAGAAATATTTAATAAAGACATAGAAGATGCGGAGAAAGAATTTGTCGCGCAAATCAATGACTAAATACGAAAGCGTATCTGGTTTATATTTGAAAATTGGTGATTAAATTGGTGTTTTTTTATTCCACCGTATAATAAGCTCATTGATGTTTTTTTTCGGGGCGCTTGAATTGACCGCCCAATATAGGGCGTTAAGAAAAAAGATAGCGCGTACGAATTGATATTTTTTTTGAAATAATTTCTTACTTTTTATAATATTGGATTTTAAAATTTCTGCAATCAGTTTATCCATATAATCCGCTTCAAATGTTTCGTCATTGCCTTGCTCCTGATAGGCTTTAGCGCATTCCTGATAATAAAAAAGTCGGAATAGATCGTGATCAGAATCGCCGAATAGCGCCAGCTCCCAATCAAGAACTCCGGTTAAATTTCTACCGTCTGTAAGTATATTATGGACAATAAGATCTCCGTGAACTAGATTTATGCTATTTTTTTTAAAAATATTCTTCGCATTACGCTGCTTGATAATCGCCAGCAAATCTTTAATGATTTTATTGGCCTGTTTAAATTTTTTAATCTTTGCGATTTTAACATCAATGCCGTCCGTAAGATAATTGAAATAAAAATTATACTTTTTCCCGGTATTGACAGAATAAAAATATTTTCTTTTTTCTGTTTTTAAATATTTTATGAAATTTACGGCTTGTTTAATGATTCTTGTTTTGTAATTATTTTTAATATTTCTCCATATTGAATTTAATGCAATTCCAGGCAATCTATTCTCTATCATTACAAACGCTTTATTGATTTTTCCTGACCATAAGATTCGTGGTATCAATGAATGCTTAAGCTCTTTTAATAACTTTGTTTCTCTTCGTAAAAGATCGGGATTCTCGTCTCGAAATCTGATAACATAATTGTCTGATATGAAAACTTTATGATGCGTGCCGTTTTGAGCCGGCTTAAAATTTTCATTTTGCGCAACGGAGAATTTTTTTTTAATTTTATCAATTTTAAGCAAGTATTTTCGCATATTTATATTCATTGCCTATGCCGCGCTCCTACTTTTTTATAGATTGCTGTATGCGGCTAAGCGCCCGGTGGTAAAGAATCGCCACTTTCTTTTGTTTCATATTGATTTTATTATATCGCACAAAATGCGCGCTTATAATAACCGATATATTTAAATTTAAGCTTTATTGACCCTTAAATTAAGTTTTAATTGTTTTTGACTAAAATACTTCTCCGCGCTTTGAAAAACTTCCTTGACCCATTTTACATAATCTTCGGCGTCGTTAGACGAGATCAATGCGCCGCCGCCATAAAGATCCCAATTTCTCTTGGATCTCATTTCATTTGCTAAAATTTCTATCTCCGCATCATTAAGATAAAAAGACAATTTTTTGATTAATTCAATATGATGACCCCTTCTTGCTTTCACCCTTAATCCGTTTTTCGCGCAAATTGCTATCGCTAATTTCAACAAGGCGTCATAACAAAAACGAAACGACACCTCTGGGATATTGGAATCGGCGGCGATTTTAAGATCGCGCATTGCCGACTTATGATAATTTTCTATCTGCGATTCAGATGATTTAAAATGCTCAAACATTTCAGATTAATTTAATTGTTTTTTTGGAAAATATATTTTTAATAAAATCGTCATTTGTTTTTTTGCGCGATTTCAGTTCTTTTTCCGAAATGTCAATAATATTAATTTCTCTTCCGACGACTTTCTGAAGCGGCAAGATTGTTCTTTTTGCCTCAAGCGGTGAATGATCTCCTATCAAAAGAATATCAACATCGCTTTCCTGTCCGAAATTTCCCGCCGCGTAAGAACCGAAAATATACGCTTCATTTAAATTTTCAAGTTTACTCAATTTTTCTTTAAGCAAATTAACCATCCCGTATTTAGCCTCATACGATCTCTTTAATTCCTTAAGAAGCGGGTATCTTTTATTGAGACCGTAATACTTCTGATTGCCGCGTTCCTCTGAAATTAAAATCCCCTCTTTTTCCATTTCTATTAATTTGCGATAGAGATTTCCCGGATCAGCTTCCAATATTTTGGCCAATTCGTTAACATAATTAAACCTGCTCGGATTTATAAAAAAATATCCAAGTATATTTATGGCTATTTTTGAGCGGATTTGAATCATAAAGCTATTGTATATACTTACAATAATCATTGTATATAATTACAATAACATTGTCAACCTAAATCAACAAAAGCTGTCCTGGGTAAAATATGGTATAATTCAAAATGTAAGTATTGAAAAAATAAAACAATGATCAGATCAGAACGGATCGCCAAGAAAATAAATAAAAAAATACAGGCGTGGATAAAAGATCGCGCTAAGTTAATCGTGGCTATTGACGGCTATGCCGGATCAGGCAAGACGACCGTGGCTGATTTTATTGCCAAGCAAAATAGCGATGTACTAATGATTCGCCTAGACGATTTTATTCATCACTGGAAAGACAGGAAAAGAATGATTGAGAAAGCCAAGGACAAATCGCAAGTCTTTGAATTTAACTGGTATCGTTATGATAACTTGGAAAAACTGGCCAGAGAATTCAAAACAAAAAACAAGGGATCAATAACATTTAAAACCTACGACTATAATAAAAATGATTTTGGTCCCCAAAAATCATTTGACCTGTCTAAGAAAATTTTAGTAATTGACGGTATATTCCTATTCCATCCAAAACATAAAATAAGCAGAGAGTGGGACAAGACTATTTATCTTGACGCGGATTTTGCCAAGGCTGATAAAAAAAGAATTACCCGGGAAAAGAAAAAATGGGGCAAAAACTATATACCGGAGAGCCATCCTGATAATTGGACAAGGTACTTTAAAAAAGCTTATCGCCGATATGTTAAAAAATACAAACCGCAAAAGACGGCTGATGCCGTATATCGCGTCTTCGCAAATCAATAGCAGTAAACTTAAAGAATAAATTCAATCAAAATAAATCGTGAAATAGCTCGTGGTTTCCCGGCTGCCGCTTTTGAAAATTTGCTCGGAATTAAGATTTTTTATTAATTTTAATTCGGAGGCATTGACGCGCTTAAGGACATGAAGAAGTACTATGATTGACAGAGGAGAATCCAGATTATCATTTCCAAAGCGATGAATTTTCTCATAATCAAAATTTTTTATCGCTTCAAAAGATTCTTTGTCTTTTTCCGCCGCGATATTTTCCGGAAGATAATGGGAAAAATCAACCGACGCGATAATGACAGTCCCCTTCTTTCGCGCGTATTTCGCCAAAGCGGCTGATAATTTTTCCGCGTCTTCAATTTTCATCTTTCCGGATATTATTATCGGCACGACTTTTGCTTTTGGCAAAAAGTATTTGATAAACGGAATATGGAGAGCGGCGGAATGTTCGCCGTCAAGCGCCGCATCGTCTATTTTGGCCAGATTTTTGCCAACCAATTCATTGACGGTTATTTTTTCAGTCTCAATCTTTCCAAATGGCGTATCCCAATCGGACAAACCGCTTAAGACCGAAAAATCCCCCGTTTCTTTATGATTTGGGCCGATAACAATCACCGTCCTTACATCCTGATTTTTAAAGTAAAAATAAAATTCTGATATCATTTCCGTCGCCAACAGATGATGCGGTACGATCCCGCCTTTGATTTCTTTGTCCAGTTTGGCGCCAGTATTGATTTTCGCCAACAACTTATAAAACAACCTTTCATCAAAAAATTTTATTTGATGAATATCGCGCGGCTTTTCGTCGGATGACATTTCGGTCTTATTGCCAGTCAGCGCTATCTGCCATAGCGCGATAACGGCAATAAGTATAAAAAATAGCGGGATAAGTCTGTTATTTTTTCGCATTGGTTGTCTTTTTCAGATTCGGCCGCACTATTATTATGATTGAAAATACGGCGGCGATAATAACGGCGGCTATAAACAAGAAACCGACTGTATTTTTAGATTTTGGAGCGGCGGCTTCTGCGGCCGGCCGGACATCGTTAAGCTCGTATAGTTTTTCCGATTGAGCGCCGATTACCACTTTGTCTACTTTCGTGCGGCCGTTGATTTCCGGCTGATACATATAAGACGCCTTCGCCGGCAATGCGTCAAAAATTCCTTCGCTGATCACCCGGGCTTTATAACCGTAAGTCATTGAATCGCCTGAAACATAATCTATCGGCAAAATCATACCCTCTTCCGTGATTTCTCCTCCGTAAAATCCGTCATAGTAATCAGAGCTTCCTTGGCCGTACTGTTCGTTTTTAAATTTTTGATTGATCGGGACCATCCCGGACGGCAAAATATCCTCAATCACCAGATGATTAGCGCCTTTATGGCTTCCCTTAATCTTTAGCCGTACATTGACTATATCCCCGACTCCTATTGAATAATTTATCCCTTTTGAATTAGCGTAAGAGCGTTCAATTTCCAGACCTTGGCTCTTTTCCGGCGCATTTCTGTCGGATAAAAATTCAGTGGCGATCGCCGTGGCATATAATTGGCCATCTCCTTCTTGCGATAATTCAAGACCTGAACCGTCTTTATTGATATCCGACGCCGGAATGATAATTGAATCAGAATCATTAAATTTACCAAATTTTCCTTCTTTGATAATTTTTCCATCCAATTTTACAGTATAAGAATAACTCGGCGTAGCTTCGCTGCCGGTTTTTGAAAAATCAACCAGCGCTTGGATAATCTGGGCGGTCGCGTAAGAATTTGACCAATAATTCAACACGCGATTGTTAACTAAAAATCTTGCCGCTTTTTCAGCAATCGCGCGATCGGCTTTTCCGGCAATCAACGCTCGCAGCGCCAGAGCCGTGGAGGCGTCAATTGATCCAAAGCGTTCCGCGCCGCCGGTCTCCCAATGCATCATATTATTTTCCTCTTTTCCTGAATTTATCAATTCTTTGAGACCGTTTGTTCCCGGATCAGTATGGCCGTTTTTAATATTCGCCAGCACGGCAATCGCCAGAGCGTCCGACTGCAAATCGCCGAATTCCGTAATTTGTCCTTTATCAACATCAGAGCCGAGGAGCGCCAAAGCGTATTTCCGGTAAATGCCGGGAATTTTTCCTTCGGGCCGGCTTTGTTCAAAAAATCCTTGCGCCCGTCCGATAATTTCCTGATTAAAATCTACGCCAGCCTGCTTGGCTTTCAGTAAATACTCCAGCACATAAGCCGAGACTGCCGTGTCGGATTGATCGCCCATCCACCAGCCCCAGCTGCCGTTGTATTTTTGATGGCTGATCAATCTTTTCACGCCGCTCTTTATCATTGCGTCAAGATTTTTGTCTTCTAAAACTTCTTTGAAAAATTCCGGATTTTCTTTGGCAATCACCACGGGCACAAATCGGCTTGTCGTCTGCTCCATACAGCCGTACGGATATGCAATCAAATATTCGGCGGCCGCCGGCAATGATCCGACCAAAGTGGATGCCAGTGAAATTTTTATTGAAGATTTCGCAATATCAGTTCCCGCGGCCGGAGAAATTTTATATGTATTTTTATTATTCTCTTCGGGCGGAATAGCGCGTGTTTCAAAAAATCCAAACACGCGGACCGGAATTTCCTTTACCACCGCGTCTACTATTTTGCCGTCATTTTTGTCTTTTATGGAAAATGACAATTTGGCGGATTCGCTGATTTGAATCGGCCGCACAGGCCAAAAGATTTGAGCTGATTCGCCCACTTTAACAATGACTTGCTGTTTGGAATTTAAAACTTCGCCCGAATCAAAAGACAGGCTTGCGTCAAAAGTCCTGTCCATATCAGTAAAATTATGCGCCAGAGCGGAAATGGTTATTTTATCGCCTTCGCGCAAAATATTCGGTAAAATCGGCCGAATAAAAACATTCTTGCTGACCGCGATTTCTATTTTGGCTTCGCCGACTTTTGTGTCATCAGTCGCAGCAATGCCTTGAATTACCCATGTCGTCAGATTATCAGGCAATTTAAATGACACTTTGGCATTGCCTTCGCTGTTTGTCCTGATGCTCGGATTCCAGTAAGCCGCGTCTTTAAAAACAGTGCGCGCGCCTCCATCTTTGTTATTATGCACCCAGATATTATCCGCGAAAAACGAATGCTGATTTTCAATCGTCAAATTGTAGACTGAAAATTTCCCCTGTTGCCACTCTATAGAATCAACCGCGATAATTTTTCCATCCGCATCCGCCAATGTATCGCCGATTTGAATGTCGCCGGCCGGCTGCCAATCGCCGTTCGCAAAAAGTATATGATTGGGCGTTATTTTTAATTGCCCGTTGAAAATCAAATATCCGTCAACTTCCGCCTTGTGCGTACCCATCACTTTCGCTTTGACCAATTTTTGATCACGCTCATTTTTTCGCGTCAGAATATAATCGCCGATTTTTACATCTTCAATGTTTTTGCGCGAGCCGTCCGACATTAAGATTTTCGTATTTTCGGCAAAACACCCGCCGCCTTCGGCATTAAAAGAAGTGATTTGCCGCAAAGAGTGGGACGAACTTGTGCTGTTGTATCTTTTAGACCAAAAGGAATTGAAAACATCCTGGCGATTATCAGAGACTAATTCAAAAAGCGCTTTATCCACGGCCCACACGGCCGCTTCGGCGGAAATGGGATCGCCGGCATTATCGGTGGTATGAATATTCAAGGACACCGTATCGCCCGGCCCGTATTTTTCTTTATCGGCTTGCAAAGTAGCTTTAATTTTCTTGCCGGCCGACGAAACTTCAATATCGGCTTCTCCGCCCTCCAATTCGCTGTTTGAAAAACCGGAAACATGGGCGAATATATTCGGCATATCGGATTCCGCAAGCGGCACTTTTACTTTTGCCGCACCGCCCGACATTTTGACTACTTCAAACCGCCTCAACCATCCGCGTTCCAAAGACAAAAACACATCGCGATCCGGAATTGTCGAAGTGATGGTGAGCTCCGCGGTTTCTCCCGGAGCGTAATTTTTCTTGTCGGCCGCCACTGAAATTTTAGAATCGGCCGAAGAATAATAGCCTCCATCGTCATAAGCCCATAAATAAAATTTATTTTTAATTTGATTGCCCTCGCCGTCAATGGATAGCGCCGTCATTTCGTAATAACCGCGCTTTTCGGGCAAAAATTCCAAAATCGCCTTGCCTTGGCTGTTTGTCGCGATCTTCATATCCGGCAAATCTTCACTTTCGCTATTATATGTTTTGGAAGCGGAATTCCACGCCCAATCATTGCGATGGATTTTAAAATCAATCGGTATATCGGCGATATTTCCGGCACGATGCGATAAAAGCATAAATTCCAATTCAGTTTTTTCCCCAATCTCAAATCCGTACTGAAAATTGGATCTCAATATGCTGAATTCTCCCGAATGAACCAAGATATTTTTCCGGTCAAAAGACGGCAAATTTGATTCGTCATTGAGCTCTGCTTCAATGGTGTAGACTTGAGTTTTATTGCCTTCTGTCTCGGCTTTTCCAATATCAATTGAAGCACGCCCATTCGCGTCCAATTCCGCCTGCCCGGATTTTACTTCTTTTCCCGACGACCATCCATAGTATCTGTACTCATCGCTTAATTCCTCTTTGGCGTATTGATAATATTCATAATCATAAAATGGAGAGCTATAGACTTTATAATTAACAGTTTGACGGGCCGCGGGCTGGCCGGAAAAATACGAACCTTTGACATCAAAGATCAATTGATCGCCGGCGATATATTCGCTATGCGGCGCCGAGACCTCCACGCTGTATTCCGGTTTTTGGTAATACTCGACATCAAACGATATTTCTCCGGCAATAGAATAGGAATCCCTGCCCATCATTCCCATCCTTCCCATCATCCAGGGAAATTCCGTATTGACCTGATCTTGCGGCCTTTGAATTTTCAAATTGTAAAATCCGACAGACATATCATCCGGCAGTTTAAATTCTCCGCTTACAGCACCCGAAGAAGATATCTGATAACTTTTGCTGAAAATCGTGACTTTATCCTTGTCCCAGCCTTTGTACGCTTCAACGCCGGCAACGCCCGAGGGCAGGCTATATACAGCGTCGCGATCATCGCGCAAAATTGATTTAAAATACACCGTGTCGCCCGGTTGATAGATCGGCCGGTCAGTGAAAATAAAATATTTTGACTTGGCGGTATTATTTTGAAAGCTTCTATAATTATATTCAGAATTGATGTAGTTCAAATTCAGCGGAATCAGCGAGACCGTGCCGTCTTTTTCAAAAATGGCAATATCCGCGTCGCTTGACAGCGGAGCTTTGGCAATTCCGTCATTATCGAATTTTGCTTCGGAAATGGCCTTTTTTCCGTTCAAGAGATTGTACAATTTTACAGAACCGCCGCCAACGCTTCTTTTTGTTTTAAAATTTTGAGCCCAAAAAATAAATTCTTTTTCGCTTTCTTTTACCACAATACCAATGCCGGACCGGACAACGAAAATCTTTTCATCAATGCTTCCAATTTTAAGATTGACCAGCAAGATGCCGGACGCTTCGCTCGGCATAAATAATTTTGAATTATTGGACTGGTCAGGCGACAAATTCCCTATCTCCTGCTTTTTAGCGGCCAAAAGCTTCATTGAAGACAAATCTATTTCTTTTTTTATTTGATTATTTTTTTCATCGTGAGTTAAGAAACTCAAAAGATCGTCCGCCTTTGCCTGATAAATATCAACATCCGCCGTGCCGGAAATATTGTATGAGTCAATAATGATGGACGGTTCGTCAGCCGCGCTTAACGAAACAACGCCGCCCCAGCCGTATTGATTGCTTTCTCCGCTTAAATAGACTCTTGGTCTTTGTTGGTCACCCGCGGCAATAGCCGGCTGTCCATCGATCGGATTATTATAAATCACTCCGTTAATTAAAAAATACGCCGCAAATATTGCCGGAACTATAATAAAAACGCTTTTGGCGAATCTTGGCATAAAAAATGATTATTCAATTAATATTTTCCCGTTTATTATTTGCTCTCTGATCTTATCCGACACCTCGGATTTATCGGCCAATCCTTTTAAAATTATATCCTTTTTGTCTCCGGATAGCAAATTGACTTGAATATCCTTTGACTCCATAGGAAATAAATAATATTCCATGCTTTCTTTTTCAAAAACCGCGCCGATCGCCAGCTCTTGCTGGGTTTCATCCGAAAACATCTGATCAAACACGAAATTACCAAGAGAATAAAAAATAATCTTGCCTTTATACTCTTCAATCGGTTCCACCACATGCGGATGGCTGCCGAAAATTACATCAGCACCCGCGTCTATGAGCTTGCGCGCCTGATCTTGCTGGGTTTTTGTAAAATTTTCATTGTACTCCGCGCCCCAATGGGTGTAAATCGCCACAATGTCCGTCTCCCCTTTTATTTTTTTAATTTCCTCCAAAACCGGATCAATCTTTCCGATCAATCCATTAAATCCGATAAAGCCGATTTTTAAGCCCTGAATATTTTTGATAATTGATATTTCTGTGGTATTTTTAGGATTTCCAAAATAGTCAAAATTATTTTTCTTTAAATATTCTTTTGATTGAGCAAAGCCGGCTGATCCAAAATCCAGCGCGTGATTATTGGCCAAGTTAAAAATATTAAAGCCGATTTTTTTGAGCTCGGGGATTAATTTCGGATCAAAAGTGAATTTCAGGCTATCTACATCCGGATTGGGCGCGAAATCTGTAAACGATCCTTCCAGATTCGCCAGCACCAAGTCGCTTCCTAAAAAAACTTTATTTATAGGCAAAAAAATATACTCTAATCCTTTTTTCTGAATAGTCGTCCGCACATAACGATCCAGCATCACATCGCCGAAAATTAAAGCAGAGACGCTTGGTTCAGATATTTTTTCTGCTTCTTTCTGAAAAATACTCGGATTGATTTTAATGATTTTGTCGTCGTTTGGTTTTGAATCGCCGCGGCCGTCCGTATTGGATGTTGAAATATATAAATAGCTGTCAGAACCTAAAACTACGGCTCTGATGCGGCCGAATTCTTGATGAAAATGGATTTTCAAAGAAACTTTTTTATCTCCGGTAATTTTCGCTTCGTAAAGCGCTTCGCCGCGCAAACCGCCGAAAAATATACTCCCGGCCCCGCCTTCGCCAAGGCTTCGGCGAGCAGGCAAAAAAGCGGCCCCGGCCGGCGCCCAGGTCTCATCCGGACCGGAATTAATAACTGGTGTTTCCATACTATTTTTTCTTTCATCTCCTTCAATTGTCGGCCAGCCGTAATTTTTGCCAATTTCTATAAAATTCAATTCATCAAGACCGGAAGAAGCGCCGGACCGGCCATGCTCGGTCGCCCACAAATTTCCTTTGTCATCCCAGGCCAGACCTTGGGAATTTCTATGGCCGTAAGAATACACGGCAGTTCCAAAAGGATTATCTGCCGGGATCGATCCGTCGTCCTTTACACGCAAAATTTTTCCGGCCAAAGATTTGATATCTTGTGACAGATTGCCATTGCTCGCATCGCCTGTCGTGATGTAAAGATAGAAGTCCGGCTTGCCTGCCGTAGCTGAAGCTTTGGCGGGACTAAAAGCGATCCTCCCTCCATCGTGATTGGTCGCGCCGGGAATATTTTCAAGAATAACAGTTCTCTCTGAAAGAGAATCGTTTTTATAAACATACCGCTCTACTCTGTTTTTCAAAACTTTATTTTCCTCAACCGTCAGATAAAGATAAATCCAATGGTTGTCGGAAAATTTCGGATGAAGCGCTAAGCCTAAGAGTCCGCCTTCGCCGCGGTGCTTCACTCCTTTAATGGGGTATGATTTTTTATCCTTGCCTATTTTGAGCAATGTCCCGCTTCGCTCAGTGACCAGCATTTCGCCGTCCGGCAAAAAAGCTATTTCCCATGGGATATCAAGATCTATCGCCACCACTTCAATGTTTTTCTTTTCGCTGTTTTCATTTTTTACTTTTTGATCATCAACGCTCGCGCCTTTCGGGAGAAAAGTGTCCGTCGGCTTGAAAAAGGTTTGAAAAATTTTCTCGCGATTAAGAAAAGCAACCGCCGCCAAAACGGCCAAAATAGCAAAAACAATTAACAATATTTTCAAAAGCCTGGTCATACCGATTATAACAATAATTGCTCAAAAAATGCATCACAACATTCTCACATTCTCAAGAATGTTGGAATGTATCTATAAAACGATAGAATGTTTTTCCGTAGGGCGAAAGCGTATGCATTACGGATCGGCCTTCGTATTTTTTGTCAATTAATCCGGCGTGAACCAAGCGGCGCGTGTGTTCGGAAATTGTTTTAATATTGCAATGCAAATTTTCCGCAATACTCTCCAGCGTAATGCCGCTGTTTTTTGCAATTAACATTAAAATTTCAATTCTTCTGTGATTCGCCACCCCTTTTAAATGTCTTTCCATTTGTTTTGGCGTTTTTGGATTCCCAGCCATAAATAAATATGCTTTAAAATATAATAAACCCAGTATAGCATAACATTCTCACATTCTCAAGAATGTTGGAATGTTTGTCTTTGTCATAAGTTTAATATTCGCCTATTTATTATTCGCTTAAGCATATAGGGTCGCAGCGTGGAATTCAATAATTGATCGTTGAAATGCCGCGTTTAAAATTTAATCTCTTTCTCTATATGCGAAATGCTGTCGAGAGGAAGCACGGATGGATTTTTTGCATAGTCTTTTAAAATTTGCGCCGTAGTCGATGAAATAAATTCCTTATCTTCCATTTTTAAAATTTCATCCGGCATAAATGCTTTGCACTCAATAATATCTTCATGCAGTTTTTCCTGATCGCTTTTTGAAGGAAGTCTTGGTTCACTGATTGCATCGGCAATAAAATAGAATTGCAATTTAAACGCGTGTTCCAGATTCACAAATATCGCCTTATAAAACCCAACGATCCTCGCCTCAATCCCCGCTTCTTCTTTAGCTTCCCTTACCGCCGCGTTTTTCAAATCTCCATCATTCTCTTCCCAACTTCCGGCGCATACATTCCATCCATACGATAAATTCTTATTCAACCTTTCCTTTATCAAAAGAATTTTACCTCCTTGTCTAATTATCGCTCCAACCTTTAATTTTATGGGCTTCTTTTCAGTTTTTTTCATAATTATTGAATTTTAATCATAACATTCTCGTATTTTACCCGACAACAATCAAAGGGACAAACATTTCTTCTTTGCTTACTCCGCCGTGGTTTCCTATAAAAATTTGTTGTTCTTCTCCTAAAACCAAATCTTTCATTATGTAATTCTCTTTCATTATCAAGACATAGTCGCCTACCCTGTCTTTTAATTTTTTGTTGGGCGCAAATAATCCAAAGCAGTTATCTTTTATTAAGTCCTCGCTTTTATGCAGCTCGCAATATTTTTTAAAATTTGTGTTAACATAATTTTTAAATTGCTTTATTTTATGCGGCCTGACATAACAATAAGCGACCCGCGGCTCGCCCGAAAGTGGCAGCGCCAATGTTTCAAGAAATTCTGGATAATTCTTCAATTCAATAATTCTGTCCTTTTCTTTCGTATCAATCAAGCCATGGTCAGCCGAAATAATAATTGCAGTTTTTTTATCTTTTAATGATTTGCATAAAAATTCCATCTTTTTATCTAACTTATTGAAGTGTTTCTTTGCTTCTCGGCTATCCGTTCCTTTTTCGTGACACAATGAATCTAATTCAGCCTAATAGGCGAGGACAAACTTTCTGTCCTTATTTATATATAACGAATTATTTATTTGCCTAAAAAAACCATTCAGGCTTGAGAATGATAGTTTTCTCGCCCACTTATCGGCTAATCGGGAATATTCCGAATCAATATGGGCTTTATGTTTAATAGATATTGAGGTTGCATTCAGGTCTTCAAAAAAACTTTTTTCATTATAAATATCCTTATATTTTACCTCCCCTTTCCATAATTTAAAATTTCCGGCGCGGGTAGTGAAAGGCAGCGTTGCTGAAACAGCTCCAACTTCTCTAAGATACATAAACCAACCCGTTAAAGCGTGTTGTTGAGGGGGCGAGGCCGGTTGAGTAAGTCGTCATAGCCGAAGCGGTTGTCGCAGGAAACACGGAAGTCATTTTCCCTTTTAAATTTTTGTATAAAAAACTGTCTTTTCCGTGTTTTATAAGATATTCGTACCCTAACCCGTCAATAACAATCAAAACAATATTTTTATAAACGCTTGAAATGTCAAAGTTTTTAAGCGGTTCATAGGCGGATTTTCCGCCAAACGCTTTTTTAATCGAAGCCATTAGATTAACTATGCTGCCGTTTTTATAATTCGGTTTATTCATATTTCATGAAGCTATCATGTCAAAATTTGGTATGATGCCTAGCTCATTCTAATTTTTCGGCCTTGTATCCACGATTCTTTTTTCTTTGAGCTCCGAATCCAGGCCGAGCATTTTGGTTAGTTCGTCAATTTTATAAAAACGGATTTTCGGGGCGACTGATAAATCGGCGAATAAGCGCTGGCCGATTTTGTGATCCATTGATTGCTCATTAACCCCTTCTTTGATCGCGATATTCAAACGAATTTCATCAAGCTCAAAAGGATCATTATTGACTTTAGCTATTTTCACCTGCCATTCGGCGATTTCCGGAAATTCATTAATGATTGAATAAAAGGCATTGAGATTGACAAGCTCGCCTTTGATTTTGGTCAGATGAAATTCTTTATATTCGGATTGCCGTTCAATATTATAACTCAATCGCGGGACAGTGCGGCCGCAGTATTGGCAAGGCGCGTATTCAATCCCATCGCAAATATCGCCCGTGCGGTAGCGAATCACCATACTGCCGCGCCAGCCCAGATTGGTATAAACCACTTCTCCTTTTTCTCCGTCCTTTACGCGATTACCGTCCTTGTCCGCCAATTCAATGAATTCCAGATCGGGATACAAATGATAGCCGGAATTTTCATGGCATTGGGCCCAGGCCGTCTTGGCTTCGGTAAGAGCGTATGTAGCCAAAATGCGCGCGTCTTTAGCGCCCAATGATCCGAGCAATTCTTTTAATTTCGCGCGCAGGCCAGAGCTTAATCTTTCTCCGCCACCCACGAATAATTTCATTGACGGAAAATTTTTCTTTTTAGCGACGGCTTCGCGCAAGAGATGATATCCGTATCCGGGGATAGCGATAAAAATCGTGGCTTTCATTTTTTCCAAAGCGGTAATAATTTTTTCCGTACCCAATATTTTTCCGCCGCCCGATTGCAAACCTAAAACGCCCGATCCCGTGATGGCGTAAAAAGCCAGCCAAAAAGCCAGATGCGGAGCATAAGGAAAAGCATTGAGCGCGATATCTTCTTTACTTGCGCCCACCACCCCAAATAATCGTTTTCCGGTTTCTTGCAATAAGTCCAAATCATGTCGGGTGTACAAAAATGGTATTTGATTGGTGGAGCGGCCGGTAGTAAAATGCGTATGCACCGGCTTGTATTCATATTCCAATTCTTCTTTGACATTTTTGCCTATTATTTTTTTAGCCAGCATTTTTATAAGCTCCGACTTAGGATAAACTTTTTTAATCAATTCTTCATTGGGCTGTAAAATAAAATCTCGCGGCCTCCGTGGCTCTGCCTCGGTCGGCAAAATATCAAGCTTTGAGCTAAATGGCAATTTTTGCAAATCATCCACGCTGTCAATTTTTCGGTAATCAATCCCCTTTTCTTCGTATAATTTCCGATAAAATGGATGCATCGGCACAAGCGCGCGCATTACAAACCGCACCTTTTCATTTTGCATTTCTTTCAAATTTTCTTCGGGCATCTGCCCGATAGTTTTCCAAGATATTTTCATAAGATTACTATATTTCATTATACAATAATATTTTATTTATAAAAATCAAACTATTAGCCTATTTGCGCGCCTGCCCGCCTCTGGCGGGAATTAGAGAGTGCATGGTTTTTTATTAATTCTACTTTCTCCTCTCTGGATAATTTCTTTATTCGGCGTTCCGCTTTTGACGCTAAAGATCGATTGCGGAATTTCTTGGAATAAACGATCTTCACCGGCCGGCGCGCCATTGTATATTTCGCTCCCAGCTTGGATTGATTATGTTCTTTCAAACGCCTCGCCAAATCAACGGTAATCCCGGCATACAACGACTTATCGGCGCATTGAAGGACATATAAATAATACATGACTATAAACAAACGCTGCCTTTCCAGCGATTTGGGATTCATTTTCTTGCTATTTTACCGCGTAATTTCTTGCGGCAAAATTATACTGTTCAATAAAGATTCTTTTCATTGGAATAATGGAATTTATCTCATAAAACACGAGCATGGCTTCGCGAAATTCGTTTTCCTCAACGCTGCGATATGAAAGAGGCGCTAGTTTGTGCGCTAAAAGAACAGCATTTGCCATAAGACGAGCCGTTCTCTTATTCCCATCTTCAAACGGCTGAATATAACTGATGCCAATAAGAGCAATAAGCGCTTTAGCGTATGGTGTTTGCATTTTTGATATTAGAGCAGAAAGAGCTTCAATCGCGTCCTTTATCTGGTGGACATTATCCAGCGGCTGATATTTTGACCCGATAACACCGACTAATTTTTCTCGCAAGCCAAAACCGACATTTAAATCTTTGACTAAAATAGCATGCAATTCTTCCAAATTTTTTTTCGTCAGAGACTTAAACTGCGTTGAGTTTTTATGAATGTAAGTGAAAGCATCTTTATGGTTTAATATCATCGTCGCCTCTTTTTTATCATGACCCGCGGCTTCTTTATTTTCCAAAATAAGCTTTTCCGTATCAAGAAGCGTGTAAGTATTGCCTTCAATTCTTGAAGATTTCCACGATAATTCAATAATCAGCCGCTCCAATTCTTTTTTTTGAATCGCTTGCGGCAGATCTTTTATTCTTAGCTCGTATTCAGCGGTCGCGCTATTTAAAATCCGCGTTTCGTCATCTGAAAAAATATCTTCCGAAAAACCGGGGAATAACTCAAAATTATACTTACTTAAACCATATCGCATATCCGGCTCAATCGCGCAATATTTTTTGGCGTCAATATCGGTAAAAATTTTACCGATAACGCTGACATCATAACTGGCGGATCTTCCCGCTCCGATTTTAAAAATTACCTCTAAATCAACCATTTCTGACAATGCTCTTTTAACAGTCACCAACGAAATAATTTCTCCCGACATCGTCAGCTCTTTATGAATTTTAGACGATTGGGCAATTCCATTTTTAAGAATTATTTCTATGATTTTTTGCTGTTTGAGGGATATTTTTCTCATATTCGTATCATTAATGCATATTTATCGTATCATATTGATACGATTATGGCAACGCATTCCCCGATCAAGCAGTTATATATGCAGTACATTATTTTTTAATTTAGCAAATATTTCTCAAACGCTTCTTCAAATTTTTCCCGCATTATTCCCGTGTCGTTAAAAAACGGCAATCCGGATAATTTAAAATCTTTGTTTTCAAATTTAATTGATAAAAAGCAATTTGATTATCCGGCATTTTTTTCATGAAACTCTATAAACTGAACTTAGTTATAAGATACGCGAATTTCAAATTTTTTTCTTGCTTGAGGCATTGAGTCGTTTTCTTTTTGAAACAAAGTCTGGTTTACTGATACCTATATTATTGCCACTGCTTTTTTATACAACATTGGCAAGCAATTCTGCCTCATTCTGAATTTCGTCCCATGATTATGTCCAGTGCGTGCGTCAAAATCCGGAAGCACTTTCCCTTCTTCAATCGCTTTCAAGAATCCTTCAAAATTAAATCTCTGCAACATCATGACTTTTGAATATCTGTAAAACTCTTTTTTCTTTTCTTTCTTCACCTCGGCTTGAACATAAAAAGTGTTAAGTAATTTTGTACCCGCCTTATGCTTTAAGTCGTCAAAGCCCCAATATGGTTGGGGATTGAGATCATCAAGTCCAATATTCTTTTTTACCGTTTTCAGCCATTCTGCATGCCGAGAATCAACAGCAGAAGAGTTAAAATAAATTAAGACTTTTTGTTCTTTACGATCAACGACGACACCAAATCCGCGATCGGTTGGCGATTTTCCCTGTATTGTTTGATGAAAAGCCATTTCTCCTTTTGGATACTTCTTTCCTGCTTCTTGGTGCGGCCAACCATATTTTGGTAATAAAATTTGTGGCACAAAACGGATTGCGCGAGGAGATGGTTCAATATGAAAAAGTGTCGTTAAGGAAGAAGTATTAAGTCGCTGTGTTTTTAACTCCCATTCAGCGGCATTTGGTATCGGTAAATTATTTTCCTCAATACCGAGTAAATCCTCCAGAGTATTTCCAATTCCTCCATGATTTCCATGTCGTGCATTTGGAATCCAACCACGCAAGGCGATTTCTTTCAATTTTTCTATAAGAGCTTGTTTTGTGTATGTGAAAGGCTGATCTATCATAGTGTTTTTGATGAAAAAGTTTTGATTTTGCTTTTATGATGTTTAATTCTTTCTTCTGCCATTTTACAATAATCAGGAGAAAGATCAATGCCTATATACTCGCGCCCAAAATTCATAGCGGAAATTGCGGTAGTACCTGAACCCATAAATGGATCAAGTATTATTTTTGCTGTTGTTGAAGAAACTATACGGTCGATCAGATCAACAGGAAACGCTGCGGGGTGTTCATTGTTCATTTCTTGAGTAAACTCCCAAACATCGCCGTGTCCATTTGCTTTCGGCACAAGTTTGAAATTAGGTTTTGCAATAAGATAAATAACTTCATAGGTCGGTACAAAATAACCAGCGTTAAAATTAAACCCCCCTTTTCTTCTCCAAATTATAACTTGACGGACAGGAAACCCATCCACAATATCTTGACGGTCTTGCAGTACGCCACCTTGTACGCGCCACTTGTGATTATAAAAAATTGCGCCATCATCGGGAATAATCCGAAACATTTCCGCAAGACAATCTCTTTGCCACTTCACATATTTATCGTGAGGCATATTGTCATTGTGGTGAGAATAACCTTTTTGTAAAGCGGCGTTTGCCCACTTTCCACCACGGCCATCTTTCATTCCATTTCCTGTGGAATTTTTTAAATTATAAGGCGGCGAAGTAATCACTAAATGCACCGAATTAGTCGGAATTTTTTTCATTACATCAATCGCATTGCCACAAATAATTTGATTCGCAAATGGATGTTGTTTTTTTGATAATCGAAATACACTCTTTTCCACTTTTTGAGTCGCGGAGTCAATATTGAAATTCGAGTGTTTTTTATAAGTAGAAACTTGATTTTCGTCAACTAATAAATCAAACAAGGATGCCATTACTCCTTCCGCGACATACTCCGTATTGGTTAATTTTGTATTACGCGTTTCGCCCAGCGCGCTGTAAATTCCATTTTTTGCCACAATTAAAAAATCAACAACATTAATACCCATTAATTGTCCCGCCTCGATTATTCTTTTAGCCACCTGCTTATCCTGTTCGCTTGGGCTTGGATCACCAGAGGGATGGTTGTGAACAAGAATCACGGCTGCGGCGCGCATTTCCAATCCCGGAGCAAAAATTTCTCGCGGGTGAATAATACTTTTGTCCAATGTTCCGATTGAGATTGTTTCTTTTTTCAACAAAGCATTGCGCGCATTTAAATAAAGGCAGACCAAATGTTCTTGTTTTTTATCTTTCAAATCTGAAACAAGCAAAATGGCATCTTGCGCCGATAATACTAGATTGTCTGGCGCGTTTTGCTTGTCGTACACCCGGCCCGCCAATGCAAATACGGATGCGATCTGCAGTGCTTTTGCTTGTCCTATTCCTGAAATTTGCATCAAATCGCTAACTGTTGCGTTTAAAAGATTATTGCCGAACTTCCTGAGAATCTTTTGGGCTAGCATTTTAACATTCGTCCCTTTAATGCCGCTTCCGAGTAAAATCGCCAAAAGTTCGCTGTCAGTTAGCGCGTCGGACCCTTTTTCCAGAAACTTCTCTCTAGGGCGATCAAATTTTGGAATATCTTTTATTCTTGCCATAAAATTAACCTTACTTAAACGCCGAGTGCTGGCGTATTTTTTCATCTAAACTATATCAAAATATGAGAAGATAAGCAAATTGATTTTTGCCGGTATTTTTGGTATGATTGGAAGAATCCTAACAATGAAATTATGGCAAATAATTCATATAAAACATTGGCGGAGATTCTGGAAAAGAACCGCAAGAAGTATGATTTGGAATTGATCAGCCGCGCGTACAAAATTGCCGAGGCGGCGCATAGCGGGCAAAAAAGGCATTCCGGAGAACCGTATATAAATCATACCATCGCAACTGCCATCACCTTGGCCGAATTTGGCGCGGATACGGCCACGATTTCCGCCGGACTCCTTCACGATGTGCCGGAAGATACGGCGATCACGCTGGAGCAGATTGAAAAAGAATTCGGAAAAGAAATTGCTTTTTTGGTGGAAGGAGTGACCAAGCTTGGAAAAATCCGTTACCCCAAACACGCGGAAGAAACAGCCACGGGAGCGCAAGCGCTGTACATTGAAAATTTGCGCAAAATGTTTTTCGCCACAGCCAAAGACATTCGCGTAATTCTCATAAAATTGGCGGACCGTCTCCATAATATGAAGACCCTGCAATTCATACCCAAAGAAAAACAAAAACGGATTGCTTTGGAAACTCTGGAAATATACGCGCCGATCGCGCACCGGCTCGGCATGGGGCAAATCAAAGGCGAATTGGAAGATCTGGCGTTTCCGATAATCCAGCCGGAGGAATTTTCAAACTTGCGGAAAAAATTATCCGCGATTCTTTCGGAAAGAAAAATAGAATTGAAAAGTTTTGAAAAAATCATTAAAAAAATCCTGGCGCACGATCATATTCCGCCGGTCAATATCCACGGACGGATTAAACATATGTGGAGCTTGTGGAAGAAGTTGAACAAACCGGAATACGGCAATGATTTGAACAAAATTTACGATCTGCTCGCCATTCGCATAATCGTGCCGAAGGTGGGCGATATTTACGCCGCTATGGGGAGCATTCATCAGCATTACCGCCCCTTGACCGGCCTGGTCAAAGATTATCTCGCCACTCCGAAGCCCAACGGCTACCGGTCTTTGCACAGTACAGTTTTCGGCCCGCAAAAAAGGCCGGTGGAAATTCAAATCCGTACCGAAGAAATGCACCGCGACGCCGAATTCGGCATTGCCGCGCATTGGGTGTACGCGGAATCCGACAAGCCGAAAGAAGGAGCAAAGCTGAAATCCCATCATCTTTTATGGCTCAAACAATTGGAAGATTGGCAAAATAAAATCAAGGGGCCGGAAGATTTTTGGGAGAATCTGAAAATTGATTTTTTCCAAAACCGCATCTTTGCGCTCACGCCGAAAGGCGATGTTTTGGATCTCCCCGAAGGCGCCACCCCCATTGATTTCGCCTATTCGGTGCACAGCGCCTTAGGACACCGAATGACCGGAGTATTGATAAACAACAAAATCTCGCCTATCACGACCAAGCTTAAAAATGGCGACATCATTGAGATTATGGCGTCAAAAAAACCGGCCGGCCCGAAACAAGATTGGATAAATTTCACCAAAACGACCATTGCCCGCCACGCGATCCGCCAGTGGTTTCAAGCGCAATCAAAAGACAAGCACAAAATTCATGGAAAAAAATCTCTGGAGCTTGAGCTTTTGGGGGCAAAGCTGCCGGCGCCGGACAGCTGGACGCTGGCGCAAATCCAAAAAGTTTGCGAGAAATTCCATTGTAAAGACATTAACGGCCTTTATGTCGGAGTGGGACGGGCCGATATTAATCCGCGCACTGTCATTAAAACTCTTTTTCCGGAAATTTTTGAGGAAGAAGTTCGGAAGAAAAAAAGAACGCCCGCTTTTATTCCTAAAAAAACAGACGAGCTTTTAATCACCAAAGCGAAATGCTGCAAGCCGCAGGAGAACGACAATGTGGCCGGCTATATTTCCGGAGCCGCGCGCGGCATAATCGCGCATCAGGATCATTGTAAAAATATCAGACGAAATAAAAATATTTCGCAAATTTTGCGCCTGGGCTGGCGAGGAGCGGATTTGAAAATTATTACTCCGATCACCATTTCCATCTGCGGTAAAAATCGAGTCGGACTTTTAAACGACATCACCGCCCTTTTAGCTAAGGAAAATATTAACATTGAAGATATCAATGTGGTGCAAATAAAAGACAAAATCGCGAAAATCGCGATTTCTTTGGGCATTGCCGATTTGGATGAACTTCAAAATCTCACTTCGCTCATCAGGCAGATTCCGGATGTGCGGGACGCAAAAAGAGAATAAACCTAAGAATTAAGAGTCCTTTCCATTAATTCTTTGGCCAATGCTTCGTAGGCAAGGGCGGCCGGAGACTGCGGATCATAATCAAAAATAGTCTTGCCGTGGCTCGGCGCTTCGGCGAGCCTTATCGCGCGCGGAATCATTGTGGAAAAAAGGCGGTCGGGAAAATGCTTTTGAAGCTCCTCGGTCACTTCTTTTCCCAGCCTATTTCTTTTGTCAAGCATCGTGATGACCGCGCCCAAAAGCTCAAGATCGGATTTCAGATTTTCCCGAACGATTTTAATCGTATTCAAAAGCTGGCCTACTCCTTCCAGAGCGAAATATTCTGGCTGGACCGGAATCAGCACTTCCCTGGCTGCCGCCAAGCCATTGACCGTCAAAAGTCCGAGCGAAGGCGGCGAATCAATAATAATAAAATCATAACCGTGTTTTACTTCCAAAAGCGCGTCCGATAGCCGAAATTCCCGCCGCTCCATATTGACCAATTCCACGGCCGCTCCGGCCAAATTGATCGTGGAGGGCGCGAGACGCAATCCTTCCTGCGGTAAATCCAATATGACTTCTTTCAAAGAAATTCCGTTAACCAGCGCTTCATAAACGCCTTTTTCAATATTTTTATGATCAAAGCCAAATCCGCTGGTGGCATTGGCCTGCGGATCAAGATCAATAAGCAGCACGAATTTACCAGTCTTGGCCAAGGCGGCCGACAAATTGACGGCGGTCGTGGTTTTCCCCACTCCGCCTTTTTGATTGACAATAGAGATGATGCGA
>Ga0209343_10000869_pt1 | contig 41836 bp, 38 predicted proteins | sample RifCSPlowO2_02_FD_184026 | JGI IMG/M metagenome (GOLD analysis project Ga0209343, IMG submission 184026) | Groundwater microbial communities from Rifle, Colorado - Rifle CSP2_plank lowO2_0.2 (SPAdes) (version 2) | ecosystem: Environmental > Aquatic > Deep subsurface > Groundwater | place...
CTTTGCCAACGCCTAAATCTAAAATCTGAAAATTATCGGGGTATCCCCCCAGCTTATTTAAAAGAAATCTTAAATTATCTTTTTTCCAGTCTGACATTTATTTTTTCATTTTTATTTCTAATTTTTTATCTAAAAACTCCCTCAAAACTTGAGACATATAAACAAATCGCGGCTGATCAATACCCGGATGCACGCCGATCCAAAAAGAATTTTTTAAAACGTAATCAGTATTTTTTAAATCATCCTTACGAAAAGGCACTTTATAAGTTTGCATATATGGCTGCTTAGTTAAATTGCCTGCTAAAAGCATACGGGTGCCGATATTCTTGCTATGAAGATAATCGACAAATTCTTTGCGAGTAAACGGACATCCGGATTTTAAGGTAATTAAAAATCCGAACCAAGACGGATCGCTATTTTTCTCCGCCTCTTGAAAAGAGAAAAATTTCCCGAATGGAGCCACCTCTTTACGCAGACGTTTATACAAATCTTTGCGATGCTCAATAAAACCTTTTAACTTACCCAACTGCACCACACCTAAAGCCGCCTGCATGTCTGTAAGCCGCAAATTATATCCGATTTCCGAAAAAATAAATTTCGCTTCGTAATCCGCCGGCAGTTTGCCGCGCTTAGCCGCGCCCAATCCTTTATCCTGTTTCTTATCTTCGCCAGTACGAAACCAATATTCCCTCCCCCAATCCCGGAAAGATCGAACAATAGCCGCTAATTTAGCATTATTGGTAGCCACTGCCCCACCCTCGCCTGTAGTAATATGATGCGCCGCATAAAAACTAAAAGTAGATAGATCGCCAAAACTGCCAACTTGCCTACCTCGATATTTGGAGCCTAAAGCATCGCAACAATCTTCAATCAGCCAAAGCTTGTGTTTGCGGCAAAGCTTACGAACTTCATCCAAATTAAAAGGATTGCCTAAATTATGCGGCATAAAAACAGCCTTAGTTTTTTTGGAAACCATCTTTTTCATCTTGTCCACATCAATATTAAAAGTATGTAAATCAATATCCACGAATACTGGAACTAAACGATGTAAAATTAACGGATTGATCGTGGTAGGAAATCCAGCGGCAATAGTAATCACCTCATCACCCGGATTTAAACGCCGCTTCCCAAGATGAACGGAGGTAAGCGCGGAAACCGCCAAAAGATTAGCCGAGGAGCCGGAATTGGTAGTAATACAATTTTTAACGCCAAGAAATTTCGCCAAACTACTTTCAAATTCCGCCGCAAACCTTCCCTCTGTCCACCAACCATCCAAAACTGCTTCCGTCATCTTCACTAATTCTTCATCGCCGAAAGATTTTCCAGAAGCTGGGATATGGGTCTCGCCCGGCACAAATTTTTGCGATCCGAATTTTTCTTTATAATATTCCCGAACTAAGGTATAAATTAAATTTTTAATTTTTTCTTGCATATTGAAAATTCTTATTTTGTAACACCGCTTCCATTCTCTTTACCGCCTCCTGAATATCTTTCATCGAAACAGTAAAAGAAACTCGAATAAATCCTTCTCCTTCTCTGCCAAACTCTGTTCCCGCCGACAAAGCTACTCCCGCTTTTTCCAGCATAAAATTAACAAACTCTCGGCTGCTTAGTCCAGTGCCGCGAATATTGGGAAAAACATATAAAGCTCCGTCGGGCATTGCGCATTTAACACCAGGCAAACGATTCAACCCCGCCACTAAAATATTTCTGCGTTTTTTATAATCAACAACTGTCTTTTTTAAAAATTTATCGCTGCCCAATAAAGCGCTTATTCCAGCCTTTTGAATAAAAACCGGCAAGCTAAAAATTGTATTTCTTATTAACACTTCAACTTTTTTCATTAACTCTTTAGGCCCGACCAAGTATCCTAATCGCCAGCCAGTCATTGCGTAAGCCTTAGAAAAGCTATTTAAGATAACCACATTACTCCGACAATGGTCATTAACTCCTGGAGAATAATGCTGCCCGCTATATATCAATTTGCCATACACTTCATCGCTTAAAATTAAAAAATTATATTTCCGCGCCAACCTAAAAAGCTGTTCGTTTTCTTTTTTCGTCATTACCGCTCCCGTAGGATTATGGGGCGAATTCATAATTACTAACCGCGTCCTTTTAGTAATTTTTTCCCGCACGCGGTCCGGATTCATCCGAAAACCCTCTCTTTCTTTCAAAACAACTGGCTCTGGTTTCAAACCTAGTAAATTCAACAAAGAATAAAAACGCGCGTAAGCAGGATCCCCTACAATAACCTCATCGCCTTTATCCGCAACGCATTGAAGCAGAAAATAAATAAGCATCGGGCTAGGCCCAATCAAAATCTGTTCTTCTTCCGGTAAAAAGCCTAATTCTTTTTTTACGCTCTTTGCGATGGCTTTCCGAAAATCTCTGGTACCGCCGGCAACATCATAATGAGTATCTCCGGAACGCAAAGACTTCACCGCCGCTTCTATAATATGTTTTGGAGTATCAAAATCTGGATCGCCGATATCTAAATGAAAAATCTTCTTGCCTTCTTTCTCTAATCGCCATATTCGCTTAGCAAAATCATCTCTCTGGCCAGATTTCAAACTCTTAGCTAAGTTAGAAAGTCTCATCATTTTTTAAAATATTGTTTTATGGTGGCGGCTATCTGATCAGGCTGTAAGCCATAAATTCCTCGCAAATAATTTTGGGAGCCAATTTCCTTCGGATAATGATTCGGAATGGCAATTTTTTTAAAAAATTTTTTAAAGCTAAGCTCAGCCAAAACTTCTGCCGTAGCAGTCCCCAGCCCCCCAATATCAAAAGTTTCTTCTACAGTAAAAATTGCCTTAGTTTCCTTGGCTGCCCCTTTAATCGCTTCCTGATCTATGGGCTTTATAGTCGGCATACTAAGAAACCGCACCGAAAATCCGGATTTTTCTAACAACGCCACCGCTTTCGCTGTATTTTCTAAAATATTGCCAGTGGCAATAACCGTAAAATCTTTCCCATTTTTTATAGTAACCGCTTTGCCAATCACAAAAGGAAAATCTTTTTTGTGAACATTCGGCTCTCCTTTTTTCCCGATCCTAATATAAACTGGGCCAACATGCTTCAAGGCGGCAATGGTTGCCAAACGAGTTTCAATCGGGTCACCCGGGTTAAGAATCACTAAATTAGGCAAAATCCTTAAAATCGCTACATCATCAATGGCTTGATGGGTAGCGGCATATTGCGGATAAGAAAATCCCGCCCCAACTCCTACAATCTTTACATTTAAATTCTGATAACAAACATCGTTACGGATAAACTCTAATGGCCTTAAGGCGACAAAAGTAACAATAGAATAAGTAATGGGAATTTTCCCCGACATTGCTAATCCTGCCGCAGTTCCCACCATATTTTGTTCCGCCACGCCCATATTAATAAATCTTTTTGGAAATTGATCTCTAAAACTTTCCACTACCCCATAACCCAAATCACCGGTTAAAAAGAAAATCCGCTCATCGTTGCCAGCTAATTCTATTAAAGTTTTAATAAAAGTAGATCTCATGATGTTTCTATTTCTTTCATAGCTTTTTTATATTCCTCTGGTGTGTCCAAACTCCGATAATGCCAAGCCAACTGATTCTCCATAAAAGAAACTCCCTTCCCCTTAATAGTATTAGCTATTAAAACACTGGGTTTGCCCCTTTGAAATGGCAATTTCTTCAAAGAATGATAAATTTTAGCTAAATTGTGGCCATCAACTTCCTTAACCGCCCAATTAAAAGCTTGCCACTTGGCTTTCAGCGGCTCTAAGTTCAAAACTTCTTTTACGGATCCTAAGCTTTGAATTTTGTTGTAATCTACAATCGCTATTAAATTATCTAACTTATGAAAACCAGAAAACATAATCGCTTCCCACACCGAGCCCTCATCACATTCCCCATCAGACAACATAGCGAAGACCCGGCTAGGGCTTTTATCATACTTGCGGGCCACGGCCATGCCAACAGCCATTGGTAATCCATGGCCTAAAGATCCGGAAGAAACCTCAACTCCCGGCGCGCAATTCCTCACCGGATGACCCGGCAACCGACCGCCATCTCTGTAGTATTCCTCCAGAATTTTCCTATTAAAAAAACCCCGTTCTGCCAATGTTGAATAAAATGCCGAAGACGAATGGCCCTTGCTATAAACAAAAATATCCCGAAGAGGATCTTGCGGTTTTTTAGGATCAATTTTTAAAATTTCAAAATAAAGAACTGCTAAAAGATCGGCAGCCGAAAAAGACCCGCCAGTATGTGAACTCTTTACTGGAGTTGAAATTTCAATAACACTGCGGCGAATATTCCTAGCATGTTTTTTTAACTCCTCTAGGGAATTCCTCATTTCTTGTTTTTGTTTCTCTCATCATTCAAGATTTCTTTCAAAATATAACGTGGCCGATTTTTCACTTCCTGCAATACTTTGCTTAAATATTCTCCTATAATGGAAAGCGACAAAAGTTGCACGGCGCCAAAAAAGAAAATTGCAAAAATAATCGTAGGAATGCCCGGCGGAGAATAGGGATTAGAAAGATATAAAACAAAATTCAATAATATTCCGGTGCAAGAAATTAAAAATGCAAAAAATGCTACGTAGGAAATCCATTCCAGGGGTTTATAAGAAAAATTAATGATGAATTTTTTAGCCCATTTTAAATCCTGCCAAAAACTAGTCGTACTGCTTCCGGCATTCCGGTCATCCCGAACATATTCCACCCCGACCTGCTTAAATCCGACAAAGGCCCTTAACCCCCGCACTAAAACTTCGTTTTCCGAAAAATCGGCAATCTCATTAACTACTTTTCGATCCATCAAACCAAATTCTCCAGCATCTAAAGGAATATCAATGTAGGCTAGTTTTTTAAAAACTCGGTAAAAAAGTTTGTAAAATAAACGCTTTAAGATTTTTGCTTTCCGTTTAGCTCGAATCCCGTAAACCACGTCGTATCCTTCTTCCCATTTTTTAATCAATTCCGGAATTACTTCTGGCGGATCCTGCAAGTCGCCATCCAAAAGGATCGCGGCATCGCCAGAACAATATTGTAATCCGGCAAAATAGCTTGTTTGGGGCCCTCCAAAATTCCGGCTCATAAATAAAACTTTCACCCGCTTATCTTTTTCCGCTAAACCCCGAAATATCTCTTCAGAATTATCTGTAGAAGAATTATCTACAAAAATTATTTCTAGTTCATAGCTAAAATTCCCCAAAGCCTTAATTAGCCGTTCATAAAGCGGCATAATATTTCGCGCCTCATTATAACAAGCCGAAATCGTAGAAATTTTTCTCTTCCCGTTAGCCATATCAATATAATTAGCTTACTCGAAATCCGGTAACTTGTTTAATCTAATCTGTACATAAATCTTTTCGCCATTATTATCCAAAAAATAAGCAAAGCCCTTTTTGCCGAAAGTCCTAGCTCGTAATTTGTTAATCAAATCTTTAGCTTTGAGAGTCTGATCCATATCAATCTGATCTAAAGATTCAATTTCGCTTTTTTTATGGTAATTGCCTTTTTTATTTTTATCCTGGAGAGTTGGTTTAATCTGGTCATTTTTAATTTTCTCCCAATTATCTTTAAACAATTGAATTATCGCCTCTTGTAACCGCTTATAAATATCGCCCGCCGTATCCACACTAGAAAGAGGGACTAATTTCTGCGCCCAAATTAAACCCGTATCCGCATCTTCAGCTAAGGTATGCAAAGTTACGCCCGTTGGGCTGCCATCTAAAATACTATGAACATGTGGATACCAGCCTCGATTAATTGGCAAAGGAGCCGGATGAAAATTAATAGTTCCTTGTTTGGCAATTTTAAAAACTTTGGGCTTCAATAAATAAGCCCAGTAAACCGTAATAATAAAATCCGGCTGGGCTACTTCTAACTCCGCTATTTTTTCTGGGCTGTTAGTTTCTGTGGCGCCGACAACGTCTTTCTTCAAACAACCTGAAGCTTGAATAATTTCCGGAACAAACTTCTGTTTATCTAAATCATGGACATATAATTTTACAATTTTATCCCCAGAAGCTCGTAAAAATTTACAAATTTCTAAGCCCACATAATCGTTAGCAAATAACGCTATTTTTTTCTTGATCATAATTAAACTCCCAAAATGTCTTTAATATGGCTGGCAATATAATCAACGTCTTCTTCGGTCCGTTCAAAACCGCTCGGAAGATTAAGGCCATTGGCGGAAAGATAATAGGCATTAGGATTACGGACTGCGGCTTGTTTATCTTCATAAATCGGGAACATGGTAATCGGGAAAAAGAACGGCCGAGTATCAATCATTCTCTTTTTTAATTCCACCCTAAGATCGTCCCGCGATATCGGCGCATCTTTATGTAAAACAATTGAAGGCATCCACATATTGCTGCATACTCCAGGCAATTCTTTATTTAAGCTAAAATATTTAATGCTGGAAAGGCGATCAAAATACCACTTAAAAATCTGCCGCTTTTTCGCTACTAATTCTTCAATCCGCTCCACTTGCGCTAAACCTAAAGCCGCCTGAACTCCCGACAATTCATACATATAACCAAATTGTTTTGCCCAAAATTGGCGGTTCTCATCTCGGCCATGGTCATATAAAGACATCGCCTGATCCATAAAATCCTTTCTATTAGTCACAAACCCGCCGCCCTCTCCCATCACCGCGATCTTAGCTCCTTGAAAACTAAAAGCGCCCACATCTCCAATAGAGCCAGCCTTTTTATTTTTATAAGTAGTGCCCAATGCCGGACAAGAATCTTCTATAACATAAAGCTTATGCTTTTTAGCAATAGCCATTATAGCATCCATATCTGGAGCATTGCCGTACATCCAAACGGGCATAATCGCTTTGGTTTTTGAAGTAATTAATTTCTCTACGCTTTTTGGATCTAAACACCAAGTTTCCCGATCAACGTCTGCAAAAACTGGTTTCGCACCAAGATAGCGAACTACATTAGAACAAGCCACATAGGTCAGGTCTGGCACAATTACTTCGTCTCCGGGACCCACGCCAAAAACTGCCAAAGCTAAATGTAAAGCCGCGGTGCCGTGAGAAACCGCCAAAGCATGTTCAGTGCCTTCGTATGCCGCTAAAGCTTTTTCAAACTTTCTCAAATAATCGCTCCAATGAAAATTCCAACCCGTTTTAACGGCGTCTAAAACATAATCAATTTCTTTCTGACTAATAGACGGGCCCGCCGTCAAAATCATCGCATCTCTAATAGTCAATTTATCTTTTATCATAGTGTGTATTTTATTATATAAAACCCCTATATTCAATTATTAGTTACAATAAAGAAGCTTAAATTAACAAAATTTTTACTACTAAATCGACCATTTATGAATCTTATTAAGACCGTTCTCGTTACCGGCTCCAATGGCTATATTGGATCTCTTTTAACGCCCCTTTTAGAAAAAGAGGGATTTAAAGTTATCGGCCTAGATGCCACTTATTTTGACGATCCCGAATGCTACTTTAAACCAAGAACCGAGAACCCCGCCAAGGGCGAAGCGCGCCAGAGGCGGCAAGAACCAAGAACCAAGAACCAATTCAAATTTATTAAAAAAGATGTACGATATATTTCGCACGAAGACTTAAAAGGAATAGATGCCGTCTGCCACTTAGCTGCTTTATCTAACGATCCAATGGGCGAGATCAACCCAGAACTAACTTTTGAAATAAATTTACGGGCCTCTGAAAAATTAGCCAATTTAGCCAAAACTGCTGGAGTAAAAAAATTTCTGTTCTCTTCTTCCTGCAGTGTTTACGGCGCAATCGGCGACGGACAAGAAATTACCGAAGAAACGCCCACGGACCCCAAAACTGCTTATGCTATTTCTAAAGTAGAATTTGAAAAAAGTTTATTAAAATTGGCAGATAATAATTTTTGTCCGGTAATACTACGCAACGCTACTGCTTACGGATCTTCGCCTAAATTCCGAGCTGACTTGGTGATGAATAATTTTGCTGCCAATGCTTTTGACACAGGAGAAATTAAAATAATGAGTGATGGCACTCCTTGGCGACCAATTATCCACGCTGAGGATATCGCACGAATTTTTGTCGCTTTACTCAAAACTCCTGATGAAAAAGTCCGCGGCCAAATTATAAATTGCGGCCAAAATAAAGAAAACTTCCAAGTGCGCGACATTGCTCTTGCCGTTCAAGCTGCCCTGCCAAAAATCAAAATAACCTTCGCCTCAAAACCCGATAAAGATTCTCGAACTTATAAAGTTAATTTTGATAAATTAAAAAAACTTCTGCCGGACTTTCAATTCAAATGGAATCTCAAAAAAGCCGCCGCAGATCTTTGTGCTGACTTTAAAACCTATGGTCTCCCCCAAAATGTCTTAAAACAAAAGCATTTTATCCGCTTAAAACAAATCCAGCATCTTCTCAAAACTAAGCGCGTAAACCCCGATCTATTTTGGAAATAAATATCGGTTAAATTGAAAACTAACTAAGCCTCGTGAATTTCATCTAAAAATCTCTTAATTTCCTTGCCAAAAACTGGGTGCTTCAAGCCATAATGAATTTGGGCTTTGAGTAATCCTACGTGAGATCCGCCATCAAAATATCTTCCCTGAAAAGGCCAGCCATAAATTTCATGGCCATCTTTTAAATACTGGGCCAAAACATCTATAATAGAAACCTCTTTTTTGTTATCCAAAAGTTTTTTCACTAGCCGACAATAATGAAATATTCCTGACGGCAAAATATATCGACCAACGCCGGCAAAATTAGATGGTGCCTTATTGGGCATCGGTTTTTCCACCAAGCCATTGATTTTAAAAAGGTTGGCCTTTATTTTTTTCACTTTGCATATTCCATAAAAACGGACCATGTCTTTAGGAACTCGCTGTAGAGCAATAATCGGCTTCTGGATATCAGAAAAAATTTCTAGCATCGCCATGGAAGGAAGTATGGCTTTATGGTCCATCAAATCATCGCCAAAACAAAGCAAAAATGGCTCGTTCTTAATAAATTTCTCCGCGTATAATAAAGAATCTATGCTACTTTTTGTTTGAGTCGCAACAACAGCGCGAAGAGCAACGCGCACTCTACCACGTTGAAGATATTTTTTTAAATAATCCACATAATTCAAAATAGCCGTTTGATCCGGCCGATGAACTATAAAAATAGTTTTGATTCCTGAATTAGCTAGTTCGTCAACCAAATGATGAAGAATGGTTTTATCCGCCACACCTACCAATGCCTTGGGTTGATGCATGGTTAGAGGCATTAAACGCGAGCCCGATCCGGCTACTGGAATAACAGCTTTAGTAAGCTTTTGCATATCTGACAATAAAACCCCAATTGGCTACAAACCGTTTCTCTTTGCTCAATTTCTAGGGCTTAATTCTAAATACTGCCTCAAAATCTGTTTCAAAAACATTTTCAAAGCGTGAATCTGTTTTAAGGTAATTATAAAGCTTTGGATTACGATTCTTTTCTAAAAAAAGAAAGCTCGCCTTGAAATCTCTAAACAAAACCATATAAATATCTTCTACCATATCTACCGAACAACGAATCTCACCACAAACTTTTGCCACACCATCCTGAACAAAAAATTGATCAATAAAAAGATAGTGGTTTTTCCAATACAAAGACGGGCTATAAGCAAGTTCAAAAATCGGGTCCATGCCATTAATATAATAATTTTGGTAATTCCAAAAAAACACTTGCGCAAATCGATCCCATTGCAAATTAAAAACAATTTCGCCCGGATTACTATTTAACTGCAGCCATTCTGCTACCTCCCTAAACCTTTCCGGCGCAAAAGCATTAGCGGTGTAAGTGTTATACCGATAAACGGTTTTAAGCGGACCATAGATTAGCGCAACAACAATGATTACGCCTATTAATTTCGTCAGCCAGGAAGCAAAATAAAATTTTGGAATTCTGTGGCGCAAATTCCAATAATGCGTAAAGACTAAGCCAAGAAATATCACCCCAAATCCTATAAAAAATTCATTAGACCGACGGGCTAAAATAAAAGACAGCGCAAAAAAGAAAACAGCTAAGGCCAAGCTAGACCAAAAAACCGGCTTCATCTCGTTAGCAATTTCCAAAAAATCTTTTTTTCTAAGCGCCCAAATAAAAAACCCGATCGCTAAAAGCATTAAAACCGAAATGGGGATCAACATATCCACAAAATTTTCCCAAACAAACGGCAAAAGCTCCTTGCCAAAACGCAAAGGCAAACCGCCCTGCTTATCCACTAATAATTTCAAAACCTGAATATAAGCCAATTTAGCCGCCCCAAAAGGATTCGGCCTCAACAGCCAACCAACCGCCAATCCGATTAAAAGCGAAAAGGATTGTGGCCAATTAACTCTTTGCCGATAAACTAGCCTGAACAAACCAATAGTTAGAACGGTAAGGATAGGCACCCACGATAAAGATAAATGCAGCCAAGAATAGGCCGCGCTAATTAAAAAAATCCAAAAAATGCCGTTAGAGTTTTTTTCTAAAATAACAGCTTGATGGTTCTTAGAAGTAAAAAAAGCAAAAAGTAATAACGTTAAACTGATAGTAATCGGATGGGGGCGCAACATCGTAAGACGATATAAAATATCTGCCGCGCCCAAAGCAAAAACGAAAACCCAAAACAATGGCCACCGCAAACTCAATTTTCTAAATGCCATATATGCTAAAAGCAAAGAAAAAAACATCATCAAAGTTCCGCCGAACTTAATGCCATCTACTAAATTAGGAAAATAAGTAAGCGGCAAAATAAAAATATGGAATCCGTACCAAAGATCGGCGCCAATATCTTTAATCACTGAATACTGCGTCCAAGGAAAACTGCTGTCAAAAATTCCTGAAGTCCGATAAATCCAAGAATGGCGGATATGATAAAAAGCATCCGGGTCGGGGATATTGCTCGTAAGTCCCGTAATTAGCAAAACAAATAACACCAGCGTAAAAATTACCGGCGCTATTTGTTTTAAAATTTCTTTCCTATCCAAATTTCCTTTGCTAAACATTCTAAAAATTGAACGCCGGTGCGAAAAGAACGGGCCTTTATTTCTCCCGCCAACCGCTGCCCCTCCCGAGTAGGAAACTCAGAAATTTTTAATCCTTTTTTAAGCGCGCGAATGGAAATCTGAAATTCTATAGTATGCCCGACGGCATTTATCCCTAATTCTTTAAGTAACCCGCGGCGCATAGCCCGATAACCATTGCTCACATCAGTAATGCGAACGCCCGGCTTGCCCCAAAGAAAATTTACGGTCCAAACAAAAATCTGATTAACCCATTTTCTCGGTCGCCACCAAGAAATATCTTCTTCATTAAAAGCGCCCTCTATCATCCTAGAAGCAATGACTAAATCTGCTCCCCCTTCTAAATATTTTCTAAATTTAGGAAGGTCTTTTGGATCTTCATTGCCATCAGTACTAATATAAACAATCGCATCAGCCGCCGACGCCTCTTCAGCAATCGTAAAAGCCGCGCCACGGCCACGGGAGGGCTGAGCAATAATCTTGATGCCATGTTGACGATAAACATCCTGACTCCCATCAGTTGATCCGCCATCAACCGCAAAAACCTCATCAAATGTAGAACTATCTACGGTTGGAAGCAACTTGCGGAGACATTCAACTTCGTTATAACTAAGAAAACAGAGTGCGATTTTCATCCCGTTAGAGATAATCAATCTATGATTTCTGAAATATTATTGAATTTAAGCATAAAAAGTCGCTTGTTATTAAAAACGGCCGAGTTACGGTCGCCTTTGGCGACCTGTCTCTAACGGGATTCATATCCTTATATTATCCTGAAACCATTCTATCGTTTTCTTTAATCCAGTGTCAAAATCCGTTTTTGCCTTAAATCCGAACTCTTTTTCCGCGCGGCTGACATCTAGGACCCGGCGCGGCTGTCCATCTGGCCTAGAAGCATCCCAACGAATTTCACCTTTATATTCCATTAATCGACAAAGTGTTTCCGTTAAATCCTTAATTGTAATCTCACGCCCAGCTCCCATATTCACCGGCTCCGGCTTATCATATTTTTCCGCAGCCAATACAACTCCTTCAGCCGCGTCTTCCACATACAAAAATTCTCGACTGGCTTTTCCAGTTCCCCACGCCTCAATAAAAGGAAAGTTTTGTTCTTTAGCTTCCGCTATTTTTAAAATCAAAGCCGCGATTACGTGGCTACTTTTAGGATTAAAATCGTCTCCGGGCCCATACAAATTAACCATTAAAAGATGAACTGCGTTAAGGCCGTACTCCTGCCGATACGCCTGCGATTGCGCCAACATCATCTTTTTAGCTAAACCATAAGACGCATTAGTTTCTTCAGGATAACCATTCCACAAATCATCTTCTTTAAACGGCGTCGGCGTAAACTTTGGATAAGAACACACCGTGCCAATGCCCACAAATTTTTCAACTCCTTCCAACCTGCAAGCCTCTAATAAATTAATGGCCATTGCCGCATTATCATAAAATGCTTGCCCGGGATGTTCCCGATTAAAACCTATTCCCCCGACTCTGCCGGCAAGATGAATAATAATTTCCCTACCCTTAACTAATTTTTTGCAACGCGCCATTTCCCGCAAATCATAATCCTTATAATGTTGAATTAAAATATTCTCTTTAAGCGCTCCCCGCTCCAACAACTTTCTGTAAACAGGCTGGCCTAAAAATTCATCAACGCCAGTTAAAAAAATTTTCTTACGCCTCAGATCCATCCCGTTAGAGACAGGTCGCCAAAGGCGACCGTAACTCGGCCATTTTAATAATCGAACTTTTATATCTAAAATCCGACAATATTTCAAAAATCATAGATTGATTGTCTCTAACGGGATCCAACATATTTTGAAAAAAATCCCTCAAAAACCCTAACCATATATTGCAAGTCCGCTTTTGTTAAATTCTGATGGCAGCCCACATAAAAACCATTGCTCGTTACCCATTTTGCCGCAGGATATTTATCTTCAATATTGCCTAAAATCTTTATTTTAAACGGCTGGCTCAATAATGGCATTAAATAACGGGTTTCCACTCCATTTTTTTCTAAATAAGTAATCAAATCTGCCCTAGTAATTCGCGGATCCCTCACAATAATCGGAAACATCATAAAAGCATGCTCTGAATATGCTGGCCAACTAGGCAGTTGGATTAAATTATTATATTGAGAAAGATTTTTAATCAGATAACTAGCATTTCTCTGACGGCTGGCAATATTTTTCTCATGATCTTCCAATTCCGCCACACCCAAAGCGCCTTCTAATTCCGTTAAACGAAAACTGTAACCCATCCGCACAAAAGAAAATCTTTTATCCGCCATATTAAAAATCGCTTTTTCATTTTTTAAATTATCATCATCGTCAATATTTAAATAAACCGAGTCTCGGCCATGATTCATCATACTTTTCATAATTACCGCGTAATCCGGATTATTGGTAAGCGCCAAACCGCCAACGCCAGTCACAACTAAATGCGCGGCATAGGTAGAAAAACAAGCGATGTCGCCACGAGATCCGACTGGCTTGCCTTTGTAACTAACAAACATAGATTCACAAGAGTCTTCCAGCACCTTCAAATTATGCTTGCGAGCGATTTTCATTATCAAATCCATTTCTGCGGAAAGTCCATATAAATGCACCGGCATAATCACGCGAGTTTTTTTAGTAATTTTTTCTTCAATCTTTTTCGGATCCATATTTGAAGTCCGAGAATCCACATCTACAAAAATCGGCTTCATGCCATTTTGCAAAACCACATTAGAAGTGGCAATAAAAGTTACTGCTGGAACAATAACCTCATCGCCATCATTCCAATGATGAACTTCTTTTAATGTCCCGAGCGCAATCTGAAGCGCGCTCGTTCCGCTATTACAACTAATTCCAAATTTCCGATCATGCAAACGGGCAAATTCATTTTCAAAACGCTGTAAAAACGGCCCGTAAGAAAGCCGATGATTTTTTAAAGCAATATTCACGTATCGTTTAGCTTTAGCGCTAATTTTTACAGTACCTACGCCTATTTTTCTCATATTTATCTTAAATTCTATACTCCTATCAATAACTCATTTCACCGCTCCTGACAAGAGAAATAATTTACGGGACATTAAATCTATGTTATAATTTTCCAGAATCAAGATTGAGCACATTCAAAAAGGAGGTGGTTATGATCGTGATCGCAACGTCTACTCGATATAATTCTTTAGCCGATCCTCGTTTTCCTATGGCTGTTAAATTCGTAGAAAATGCTGTTTTCGCTTCAATCCCAGTTGCCATTGTAGACGATTCCCCTGACGATAATGTGAGCGCATATCTCAAAGCCATTGGCGCAATTGTTATACGGGCTCAAAACCCTACTATGGGCACTGGCCGAAGAATGGCAATAAAAAAAGCGCTTCAACTTTGCCAAGGCAACAATATAATTGTCTGGAGCGAACCAGAAAAATATCCATTGATCAAAGATATTTGTAAAATAATCGAACCAATTATTCATAAGAAGACCGATATTGTTATCCCCCGCAGAAAAGACAATCTTGCTTCCTACCCCGAAATGCAAATGCACGCAGAACTCTACGGCAATCGCGGCTTTCAGCTTTTAACTGGGTATGCCTACGATATGTGGTTCGGTCCTCGAGTATTTGATACTAAAACAGCTGCTTATTTCCTCTCTTACGACGGTAAGTCCTCTGACGGAACAAAAGATTACGGCGATAGATGGGATTCTATCTTTATTCCCGTACTGCGAGCCATCAAAGCCGGCTTACGAATCACCGAAGTAACGATAGATTATCAACACCCCCAAAAACAAACTGCCGGCGAAGATAATTACGAATTCTACGAAAAACGCCTCTTACAATTAAATACTCTTCTGGAAGCCATAAAATATGAGGCGAGGCTCTTGGGATTACCTCGCTAAAATACAAACCGAGCACATAACATAAATTGTGTGCTCGGTTATTTTTTTATCTTATACTCCTTCAAATCATGCTCCACCATAATTTTTACTAAACTAGCAAATTTAGTTTTCGGCTCCCAACCAAGCTGTTTTTTGGCTTTGCTAAAATCTGCTACTAAATTTTCTATCTCTGATGGCCGCAAATAACGAGAATCCAACTCAATGTAATCTTTCCAATTATTAATTCCAGCGCACTTAAACGCCGCTTCCGCGAATTCCGCCACCGAATGGCTCTCGCCAGTGCCAATAACATAATCCTCCGGTTTCGGCTGCTGCATCATCAACCAAGCCGCCTCCATATATTCCGGCGCGTAGCCCCAGTCTCGTTTAGCGTCTAAATTGCCTAAATAAATTTTCTTATCCAGCCCGACTAAAATCCTTGCCACGCCCCTAGTAATTTTCCGAGTCACAAAAGTTTCACCGCGGCGCGGGCTTTCATGGTTAAACAAAATTCCATTCACCACAAAAATACCGTAAGCATCGCGAAAATTCCTGGCCGTATGAAATCCAAACACCTTCGCTATGCCATAAGGACTGCGGGGCAAAAACGCAGTATCTTCATTTTGCGGAGACAAAGCCGAACCAAACATCTCTGAAGAAGACGCTTGATAAAATTTTACTTTCTTTCCGGTAGATTCCTGATAGTCTTTAATCGCTTCTAAAACTCTTAACACGCCAAGGCCGGTAATATTGGCGGTATACTCCGGTATATCAAAAGAAACACGCACATGAGATTGCGCGCCCAAGTTATAAATTTCATCCGGCGCAACCTGATATAAAATTTTTCTAATTACCGAAGCATCCGAAAGATCTCCATAGTGCATTCTAAACCGCAAATTAGATTCGTGAATGTCTTGAAAAATATCTTGCAGCCGCGGAGTGTTAACAGTAGAGGCCCTACGAATAATGCCATGAACTTCGTATCCTTTACTCAATAACAATTCCGCCAAGTAACTGCCGTCTTGTCCGGTTACGCCAGTAATTAAAGCTTTTTTCATATAGGGAGATTGTACGATTTTTTAAGGGTATTCGTCAACGAAAAATTTTATAAATCGCTACTAAAGAATTTTTATAAACCAGCTCAAAATTTCTTGGTAAAAGAAAATCCTCGCCAATAATCTGCCGCTCCCATGGGCCAATATAAACATACTCCTCATCTATGTCTTTCCAGCTAACATTTAATTTTCCATACCTATCCAATAATTCTTCTATCTTTAATGCTTCTTTTTGCCTCATATGGGCATCGGGGCCAGCAAGCCAAGCCTTCAAAGATCCATATTTACCTTCAAAATAATAACCATAAAGCACATCAAAACTACCGTTAAGATTATTGGAATCGTCCGGATAACATTCTCTAACATCGCAATTTAACGGCAACTTCCCCATCAAACGTTCACGCAAAAATTCCTTGCTAATGCCAAATAATTTATGAACTAAAAGAAAACGGTCTTCCACGTCTCGCATGCTTAACGTGGTTATAAATCCAGTGGGCAGAAAAGGCCGCGCCGAAGTATAAGCTGGCAAATACATAGAGCTGGTGCCAGAAGGCGAAACTATTACGGGTTCGCCGACAAGATTATCATTAATCCATTGCCAAGACTGAACTACCTCATTCGGTAATCTATTTTCTTCTGCAACTTCTGTCTGCATACAGCATCCCAGAGCAAAAACATTAATTGTTTTCTTCAGTACCACCAAAAACGCTAAAAAGACCATCGCCACAACAAACCATTTTTTCATGCTTGGCCAACGAAACTCTAATTTCTTAACCAACGCAAATAACAAATCAAAAAAGATTAAAAAGCTTGCCAAATTGATAGGCCTTCTAAAAAATCCGGGTATCGGCACCATGCCAGTAACCAATTGAACATTCCAGGCTATAATCATCGCCGCAACCAATGCCAAAAATAAAATTGCTTTCTGCCGATCTCTTTTCCAATAAACAAAATAAATTAAGGCGGCCATTCCAAAATAAGTCAGATAATCCACTATATTTTCCCTTACTATTCCGATGCCCCTGCCATAAACCAAGCCCTCCCTGAAAGCAAAATCTTGAGAATCCGGCATCTGGGAAAATAAAATATAATTAGTAAAATAAGGAATCACCGTAACTGCTAAAACTCCAAAAATAACTAAATAATTTCTAACAAGGACTTTGTTGCTCCTCTGAAAAAATAATACATACAGAAACAATAAACCCAAAACTATTAACCAATAAACCCAATGATGAAAATAAGTATAAAAAAGCAGCCCAGTAAAAAACCCGGATAAAACTGCTCTTGGGCGGCTAGGATTCTGCCAAAAAAGGTAAAAAAATAAAATTGCCGATAAAAAAATGGGGTAAGTCAACAACGGCTCATCAAAGCGGAACAAAGGCAACTGATAAATTTGGGTTCTAATAATAGGAATGAACTCATTAATAAATCGGCCTTGAAATTCAGTAAAGTTTAACGGCAAAAATGGGATTTCCTTAGCTATATTCGCCATTGTGGTTAAAACAGCGACTAAGGAAAAAAATATCGCCCAAAGCCGAGAACTAAAAAGCGCTTTCCCGAGGAAATAAAATAAAAGAAAAATGATAATGGAAAAAACAAAAAGTACCCCCAAATAAGCAATATTCATATTGCCCCCTACCAAAAAAATAAACGCCGCAAACAACGTTGAGGGTAAAGGATTTTGTACGGTAACCGACGGTTGTAAACCATAAATCTCCGCGGGCGGCCAATGGCCATCATAAATTTCTCTAGCGCGCTGCAGATACTGCTGAATAGCGGCTGAATTTTTAAAATTAGCCAGCACAAATTCATTTCCCGAAGCATTAAAATTCTTCCAAACCATCAAAGACGGCCCAACATAAAGCAGGCCAACCAAAATAGCAATTCCAATAAGCAAATAATTAAACCTTCTATTTAAAAGCCCCATTAATTTTATATATTTCTACTGATAAGTTTTTATAAACTAGCTCTAAGTTTGCATCCTTGGCTAAATTTAGTTGGCTAAATTGTTTCTCCCAAGGCCCATAATAAACATATTCAACGCCAATTTCTGGCCAAATAATTTTAGTTTCATCAAAGCGCGCCAATAATTCTTGAATCTTAAATTCGGTAATCGGCGGAAACGGCTTACTTCCTTGAGCGACGGTGCTGTATTCTTTAGAAGGGCCGTATACAAAATAACGTCCGTAAAGATGAAAAGCGGCATCAGGTAAATTATAAAAAGTATACCGATCGTCACACGCTTTTATATCTAAATCAAATTGCCGCGCTAAATTTTCACAAGTTCCGCCAGACTCTAATCGTAATCTTTTCTCTAATATTTCTTTAGAAACCCCGAAGGATTTATTGGCAACTAAAAATCTATTTTCTACGTCCTCATTAGATGCTAGAGTATTTAACCAATTAGGAAGATATGACCGAGCCGATGTGTAAACATGAAGATGGAGAGCGGTCATAAAGGAATCAGAAATAATTTTCGGCTCACGGCCCAAATTACCATTAATCCAATTCCAAGAGTCAATAATATCTTGGCTAAACGTATATTTATCTAAAAAACTTTGATCGGGGTTAATAAATAAGCCGGCATTCACGGCTTTTTTAATAACCAAAAGAGAGCTTAATAAAATCAAGATGGCTATTATTAATTTTGAATTGGGATTCCGCAAAAAATTATAAACAATATCTGCGGAAACCATAAAAATTACGGGGCCGAAAACAGACCACCAATGATTAGATTCCGGCACAAAACCAGTAATAAGCTGGATATTCCAAGTAATAAACATCGCTCCAAAAAACAAAAAATATAAAATTGCCTTACTTTTATCCTTTTTATAAATAGTTAAATAAATAAATGCGGCGAAAATTAAATAAACCGCGTAATCCCTAATCACGAGCAGCTGAAAATTTCTTCCCTCCTCTACTCCCAACCGGCGGACATAGTCATCGTAAGACGGCAAATTGCTGAAAGAAAAATAACTGATTACGTAAGGAATAGTAATTAAAAAAAATATACCCAAAAGAACCAAAATGAATTTAAGCCGAATCGGATCGTTTTTGCGTTTCCAAAAACTATATGCTGTCAATAAACCAATAACGATGAAAAGAAAAATTCCGTGATGAAAATAAACATATGGTGTTAATCCAGCTATCAATCCCGCCAAAATTGCCGTCCAAGCTTTAGGTTTTTGCCAAAACAAAAATATCGCCGCCAAAGCAGGCAAGTAAAAAACATAAGTAATTAAAGGATTACCGATTCGCGATAAAGATAAAGTAGCCAAGGGAGTATTAACCAAAGGATAAAAATTTTTTACTATATCGTTTAAAAATTTATTCCAAAAATTTTGGTAATAAAGATTATAATAAGATATTAAAATCGGGGTAAAAGTTCCTAAAAACGCCAAAAAAAGCGCCCACCATCGATTTTTAATAATTACTTTTCCTAAAAAATAAATAGCCCCGAAAATTAACGACGCAAAAATGAAATTAGCCAAAAGAAAAGCAAGACTAATATTGCCGTTAGCGATAACAATAAAAAAAGCGAATAATACATAAGGAATAAATGGGGCAAAAGCGGTGCCTTGAGGGGCAAAAGAAAGCTCCGAGGGCAGAAAATGGCCGTCTACAACCTCTCTGGCCTTGGCTAAATCGCTTTTCACCGAATCATTGTGGGTAATATATTGAACGGCTAAATATGGCTTCTGCAACGATTTTAATTTATTCCAAATAAAAGCCTGGGGCGCGATATATAAAATGCCTGTTAAAACTGCCGAAGTTAACACCAATAATAAAAATTTATTTTTAATTCGTATTAACATAATGGAAAATTATGAGGATTTCTTTAAAACCCAGATCTGATTATATCCCCAAAGTTTTTCTAAATATTTTCTGAAAAATGGGATCTCGCCGCTTAAATCAAAAATCAGCTTGCGGATCTTTCCTTTAAATCCTTGAAAAATTCGAATATCCATTAAATATTCCATATTCACTCTTTCAAAATATCTTAAAATTGTATTTTGAAAAACTCCAGGCGTAAAAACGGCAATATGATTATTTTGAGGAGCATAACGGGCAAAATCTTCATGTTTTAAAAAATAATTCTTGCTCACCTTAGACGCAAGATGGGGAATACTTAAAATAAATAACCCGCCAGGTTTCAAAATCCTTAAAGTTTCTCTAATACAATGATGCGGATTTTCTAAATGAGGCAGCACACACCAGGCAGTTATTATCTGAAAAAAATTATCAGACCACAGCAACGAATCTAAATTAAGATCAATAATTTTAAATTCTTTTACTAACTTACTATTTTTCTCTGAAAGATAATTGTCTATATCCAATCCATAAATATCCCTAAATCCTTCTATGCTAAGCTGTTCTGCGAAAGCCCCGCTTGCTACGCCATAATCTAAAACTTTTAATTCCGACAACGGTTGAGTAAATAATTGCTTAGAATATCTCGCAACTAAATCAGCCGCAAAAGAATCTTGGATATTTCTGCCTACATAATCCTTCAAAGAAGCGGTAATTTCCGTTCGTCCCTCTTTCCTAAGCTCATTAACCGTAAAATATTTCATTAAAATTAATAAAATTATAACACTTCTAATGCGGATTTGCCCTATCCTGATCCCCCTCAGCCTTAGTAAAATAGCAATTCTCAAAATCAATGCCAAAAGTATACGCGATGTTAATATTGTGACGCTTAAACGAAACCGGGTTTAACAATACTGGATACGATTCAAATTTCGTTCCAACCGCATTAAAAAATCCCGCAGCCTTTAATTCTTTTTTATAAAAATCTCCACTAAATAAAAACTCTCCTAAAGAAATTCTCTTTTTCTTTAATTCAGCAAGAAATGCCAAAAGTAATGGCGCTGCCGATTTTTTATCAGCAACAAAGTCTACAATTCTGCCCATCTTATATCGCCCCTCACCATCCTGCCGCCAAATTAAAATTCCTCCCAACTTTCCATTTTGCTTCGCGCCTAAAATTTGATAACGCAAGAATGGATTTTTTAAAAACCGCCAAGCCAAATAATCATAATTCCGTTCAATAGTAGCCGAAAACATTTGGCGTGCCCGCCCCCACCACCGATTAATCTCTTCTGGTCTCTGTATCACCTTCAAAGACTTAATTTTAATAGATTCTTCCCAGCCGATTTCCCGCGGGAAAGCGAGATATCGATTTAAAATTCCTTCTTGCCAATTCTCTTTATAATGCTTAAAAGCTTTCATTGCTGGCAAACGATAACCCGCCACCAAACAAGGATTTTTTTTGCCCAAAACCTTTTTAATGAGCATCACGCCAAATCCAAATGCCCTAAATTTTTCTAAAACAAAAAGATTAATTAAAACCCGAACTTTTTTAGTTCGCTTGCCAATTTTGTATTGCAAATCCCGAAAACCAAAATGGCCAACAATTTCCCCTGACCGATCAGGACTATTTGCTTTTAACAAATACAAAGAATTCTTATATTGCCAATTGAAATACCGCTGATCGCCTAAAATATATTTTTTATGAAACGCCGCGGCAATATATTTTTTAAAAGCCTTAAAGTCAGATTTTTTATAAAGAGTTAATTTCAACATAACCGCCGTCAATAATAATATGTTTTCCAGTTTCGCCTTTTTGCAATAAATCTAAAACTGCCTTAGCTACATCCTCAACTGTCGTCAAGCGGCCAAGCGAACTTTGAGCAGCTAGCAACTCGTCCAGTTTTTCTGGAATATCTTTAGTAAATTGATTGCGAATAAAACTGGGCGAAACCGCATTAACCCTAATCTGATATTTTCCCAAGTCCCTCAACAACGATTTAGTAAAACCCAAAACGGCATATTTAGCAGTCACATAATCCGATAAACTAGCTGGCGGATCGCCAACAACATAATTAGTAAGAATATTAATAATATCGCCGCCTTGTTTTTTAAAACTAGGCAGAGCAGACAAAATTACATCCACGCCGGCTTTTAATTGAACCGACAAATGTTTTTCAAAATCCTGCCAAGTTTTCTTTTCAAGGGGAGCAATCTTCACTGGCGCGCTTATAGAATTAATAATGCCTTCTAGATGGCCCCTATCTTTAATAATTTTCTCAATTAACTTCTTTGCCTCACCATCTTTGCTTAGGTCCGCTTGATAATCACCCGCGTCAAAACCATGCCGGCAAACAATGGCGCCTTCTTTTTCTACAATATCCCCGATAGCAGAACCAACACTTCCAGTCCCGCCTAAAATTAAAAAAACCTTATTTTTCATTGCCGTACTTTTACCCTAGCTACGCCGTCAACTATAATTTTCTCTTTTTCATCTTTGATAAACGTCTGGAGCTCAATCATGTTTAAAGCATCAAACTTAGCAATTACTTTTCCTTCAACTTTAACTTTAGTATTTAAAGGCAACGGGCTGCGAAAACGAGAATCTTGAGAAACATACAACGCGCGCTCGCCCGGCAAGTGCATGCCCACTAAAGTGGAAAATAAACTAGCCAACAACATCCCATGAGAAATCCGCCCGCCAAATTCAGTTTTCTCTGCGTATTTTTGATTAATATGAAGAGGATTAAAATCTCCGGTTAAAGAAGCGAATTTATTAACAGAATCCTCGTCAATAAAATGTTCAAACGAAAACTGATCCCCTATTTTAATATCTTCATAATTCAATGCCATGCTTTTTCAACGCCTTTTTTATATCGCCGACATTTTTTACCGAAGTTACCTCATCAATCGTAAACTTAACCTTAAATTGTTTTTCCAATTCAGAAACTAAAACCAAGCCATTAAATGAATCCCAGCTCTCCACATTAGCTGGACTAGTTTCGTCAGTTATGATTTTTGAATCAATGCTTAAAACTTTTCCTAAAAGTTCCTCTAATTTTTTCATAGAAATAATGGGTTCTTTAAACTTTGACAGTTAAGTAGTGAGGATAAGCAAACGGCTGGCTCAAATCATATTCATAAGCGCTAGCGCCATCTTTCTGGCTGATTAACTTAAACTTAGCATCGGCTAAGAAATTCTCACAAGGCTTATTCTTCTTGGTAGAGATATACTCTCCCCGCACAACACTTGCGCCATGCTTTTTCGCCTGCTCCAAAATATAAGCCATCAAAGCATTTTCTACGCCCCGCCCCAAAACTCGGCAACTTAAAAGCAAATTATCAATTCTCCAAAAATGGCCTTGCGATTCCGTCATCACCACGCCGGTTAAACCATAATCGCCAAATTTATCTCGAACTTTTAAAGCCCAAACTTTCCCGCCAATCTGCAAAAACTTTTTAATTTCTTCTTCAGAATAACGGTGCGTAGTCAAATTAAATTGATTAGTCTTTTGCGTCAGCTGACTCACCCTCGACAAATTATTTTCATCTACGGAAACAATCGCCACCTCCATCTTTAATTGGCTTAAAAACTCATCCAAATTTTCAAAAGATCCCTGGGATTCCCGACGCTGGCGATCTTCAACATACATCTGCCCGCGGCGCGCATCCTCTTCAGTAACCTTAAAAGCAGTGAAGCCAGAAAAACTTTCCAAAAATTGCGGCGGCACCACTGCCACTTCCGGCATCAAACTCTGAATCATTGCTCGTTGAAGTGAATCGTCATCCACAAAAACAAAACTATCTAATCCTAAATTTAATTCCTCTGCCAACTCTCTCATGTTTAAATCCTTATTTTGCCAATTGATCCGCCAAGCAGCAAAATTATTTTTTCTCAAAACCATTGCCGGATGTTTTTCAATCGCTTCCATGGCGTCTTCCAAATTATTTTTGCTGTTAATCGCCAAAATAATGCCTTGTTTCATTAAACTTAAAATATAATTTTGTAATTTCTTATCCGGAATAATTTTTTCCACGCCATCTTCACCAACCACTCCTTGCCATAAAGTATTATCCAAGTCTAATATCAAGCACTTGCGCGGATTGCCCGCCACCACTACCGCATAGCCCATCAACGCTTCCGCTAAATCGGGAAAGGCATCTAACGCCAAACGTAAATCCCCCAGATCTTTATATTTGGTATACCAATATTTTTTATTGCCGCTTTTTTCTAGCCAATCTTGAAAATTTAAAACAGAAACACGATCGTGATTATAAAAATTTTCTAAAATCACTACCCGGCCCTTAAAAACATTCAACAACTTTTCAATTAAAAGGGGTACTTGGCTGTTTTTATCTTTCTCATTTGAATCCGTAATTAAATAAACAATATCAGGCTGAAAAGAATAAAGCCCGCTATTCGGGTTCAAAATATCTTGAGATATCTGGCTATAAGGAGCCAAATAAACTTCGGTTAATAAATTATGGAAAACCGCCCGCGTACTAAAAATTTCCGGAAGACCCTGCAAAGTAAAAGCGCCTAAAAAAGCCACACGAATTTTCCTGAAATATGAAGGCGCTTGGTTCCGTAAATCTATTAATTCTTTATGAATAGCTAAATACTTCCCAAAAGAACTTTGGGGATTAGCAACGAGCTGACTAATCTTTTTCTGTAAATCCGTAAATAACATTTAAAATGTCGCAAAGCGACTCCTAAATTTTTACTTTTTACCTTTTAATTTTTCATTTTGATTACTACCGCTACTGCCAATCCCTCCGCGTGACTTATGCTAATATATAACCCCTTTTTATTGATTTTAGGTTCGCCTTGCTTCCTATAGGAAATTTCAAAAAATCGGAAATTTTTAACTCCCACTTTCCCCGTTGCTTTCATTGCCGCTTCTTTAGCCACGAACATTCCCGCCAAATGCTGGCTGAAATTCTTATCCCGAAATGCCAAACCCCATTCTTTTTTACTAAAAACCCGCGACCAATATTGGTAGTCGTTCTTTTTTAATTTTTTAAAACGTTTAATAGAAATTAAATCTACGCCGATGCCCATAACACTCTTTATGCTTTAATATCATTCGTATCATAACGCGGGATAAGAAAAATATTTTCGTTTTTGCCTATCGCCCGGCTTTCATTAGTAACCGCATATTTAAAACCTTGTTCCTTTAAAACCTCCGTGGCTATTGAATTATGCCGGCCATGGGGATAAGAAAAAATCTCCAGGCTAGCGCCTAATAATTTCTCCAAAATCTTCTTAGATTTTCCAATATCGTTAATTAAAAAATCCCGATCAGCCTTTTCTAAAGAAACATGAGCGTGAGAATGCCCGCCAATAATAAATCCCTGCTGATACATATCTAACAACTCTTTCTCATTCATAAAAATCTTTTGGCACCATTCTTGCTCATTAATGCCTAACTCTTTAAATACCCAATTTAAAAATTCGTTACGCCTTAATTCCGGAATTATCATTAAAGTTTCTTTTAAATTGGCGGATGGTATATCCTCGTGCATGCGCCTTTGCGTCATACGCTTATCAATTGCTATAGCATAACGCCCAATTTCTCCTGGATATTTATTTTTTAAAAAATTATAAAATCTATTGATAATCTCCAACGATGAGTTCTTAGATAAAAGAACGTGCAATTTATGCGCCGGCGGCAATCTACCTTCCAAAGTTGAAGTAATCGGAAAAAAAGTGCCTCCGATTTTATAACGTCGAAGTATAGGCAAAACATTTTCATAATGATCTCTTAAGCCGTCATCAAAAGTAAAAGCGCAAACCTTAACCGGATCATCATTTCTAGCCGCCTCCACCACTTCGCCAATATTCACAATATTATAATGAGCTGCTAAAAAATGAATTTGCTCTTCAAAAACTTTTATCGAACAAGGATGGATACCAGAAAACTCCAAGCTAGGATCCTGAACATAATGATAATTAACAATTATATGGCGATCGTTTATAGAGAACATAATAATAAGTCAAAAATTAAGTAAGTATTTTTACACTAATTGTTTTAATATAAATTCTGCTATCCTCTTACCAGACTGCCCGTCTAATTTCCACAATTCCTGTTCCAATAATTTCTTTCTGCCCTCCCTATGCAACGCTGGCTCTGCGAGGTACGTTTCAATGCCTTTTTTTAAAGAAGTTGCGCTATCCGCCGTCCAACAACAATTTGTTTTTAGCATTTTTTCCATATGGGCATATTTTAAATAACGCTTTTCGCTTTCTATGTAAGATTTTTTTTCTAGCCCATCAAAAGCAATCATCACCACTGGCTTATCAAAAAAAGCCGCGTCAATGATTATCGTAGAGCCATAAGAAACTACTAACTCGCAGTGATGCAGTTCGTCGGCTAAACGTTGGCTATCTTGAACGCTTAATTCCCGATCCCGATAAACCCCTTCTTGAAAAGTAAGGCCCGGATGTTCAATGAAGAAATTTTCCGATGGCTTAAAACTAGCAAAGTCTATTTTATCATTTGGCGGCAAACGAAGAATAAATTGATATGGCATTGTTTTTAAAATTTCAAAAATCTGCCAATCGTATTTAAAAAACCTGGATCCATGCGGAGCCACTAAAATAGTCTTCTTCTTTGGGTCAAAATTTAAAGTCTTAAAAAAAATCTCGCGACTAACCGGCTGATAATTAAAATAAAAATCAAACTGAGGCATTCCAGAAACAAAAATATTTTTCATCGCTACGTCTTCATGCTTAATCGCTTCATCTCTAATAATTTCGTTATTCACGACTAACTTGTCCGGCTTCATACGAAACAGGCCTTTCCCCGAAATATTATCCCAAGAACGCACCATCCCAACAGTCGCAATGCTGAGTTTTTTCGCCTCCGCCAAAAAATGAACGTCGTCCATGTGAAAAACATCCAGAGAAAAAACTAAATCCGGACGATATTGATCAAAATAATTAACCAGTTTACTGCCGTCTATAGTGCGCAAATCTAACCAACGAATTATTTTTTTTATAAAAGGTAAATAGCCAAAAAAAACAATAAAATAAGAAAATAAAAAGTTGAAGATTTTATGATTGCGATGAAAAATCTCCCTCCTATGCAAAGAAAGCATGCCGGTATTAATAACTGATCGCCCAAGATAACTAAAAATAATATCTTGTTTGGTTACTAATTCAGTTTTAATACCTTCAATAATTACATTCTCTCCTCCAAATTTTTCTTGAAAATAATCTTTTTTATAATCAGGGCAAAAAATCACCAGGCGCAAATCCGATTTTCGGGATAAAAGCTTAAAAGCATCGCTAAAAAGAATATTTCTCGTAGCAAACGGATTAAAACTAGTTATAAATATGGTGCGTGTACTATTCATTATTGCCGAATAATTTCGTAAATCTCAACTCCGCCTTTTTCATAAACCATTTTCAATTCTGGATTATTTTCTAATTCCGATCCCGCTAACTCCTTCTCCAGCGGCCCAGAATAAACATAATCCAGCGGCAAATCGCGCCAATTAAGCGAAGGCATGTCTTCGTAACGATTCAAAAGGCCCCGAACTCTTTCCTCGGGCATTTCTAAATGAGGGTACACGGAATTAATAGTGCTATAATCTTTTTCTCTAAAATAGTAGTAATAAAAAGGATAAAAATAATCCGTCAAATTATGCAACGTAAGAGGACTACATTTTAGTAGGGGGTTTTTATAAAGAATTCTAATCTCTTCGCAGGTCATTTCACTTCTACCCTTAGCCCTAAACAAAATTCCGTGTACCCTCATCGACGCGCCAAACAATTTTTGCATTTGAAGAACGCGCTCTTCCCCCTCCTCATTAGTAAGATAAGTATTAAAAAAAGTCGGCAAATACGGCCTAGCCGAAGTATAAACAGCAAGATGAGCTGATGTAAGAAAACTCGTAGAACCAATTCGCGGTTCATCCGGCAAGTCCTGATTAATCCAATCCCATGAATCTATAATAGGCCGATCAATGGTATGGGCCTCCAAAACTTCTGGCATTGGATTAATAAAAGTAAACGCATTAACAATTTTTTTAGCCACCACTAAACTTATAAGAATCAGCAATGCCGCCACTATCCATTTTTTATCTATTTTTTTTACAAGTTCAATTGCGATGCTCAAAATGAGCAACAACGCTAAAGGCGAAAAAGCAAAAAACCAATGATCTGGGGCAACATTAAACCCCACCATAATCTGCATATTTAATAAAAGCGGCATAACCCCGATAAAACTCCACCATAAAACTGCTGTGTCTTGTTTTTTTTGTTTCCAAAAAACCCAATAAACTGCCAATGCTAATATCGCGTAAAAAATATAATGCGGAATTGTGGAACTAAGATAAATTTGTCTCCCAATCTCTTCGGCATTATTGCGGTCCCGCCAATCTGCCACAAAATTAAGATTAGAAATATTCAAAATATTTAAAATATACGGAAGCGCAAAAAGTAAAAACACCGCGCAACTAATCGCTAGATAATAAAAACGCGCCGAATCTTTACGGCGATTAAAAAAAGCGTAAACCGTGAGCAAAAATAAAACTAAGGCCAAATACATCCAATAATGAAGATAGGTATAAACTAATAAACCAACTAATGCCCCAAATAAAACAGCGGTTGATTTCTTCGGATTTTGCCAAAAAACAAAAAGCGCGATCAACGTTGGGATAAAAATCAAAAAAGTAATCAGCGGATCATCCATGCGATATAAAGCGAGGTGATCAAATTGAGTCTGAACTATCGGAACAAAATTTTTAACAATCTTATTCAAAAAGCTATCTAGGCTAAAAAATCCCCTAGGCAAATCTCTAGCTAGCGGAGTAAGGGTAGCGGCAAAGGCCAAAAAAAATGACCAAGGCCGAGACCGCAGAACCACTTTGCCTAAAAAATAAAAGGCGAGAAAAATCAAAGCGGAAAATGAGAACTGGGCAATCTGATAAGCAAAATTAATGTTGCCGCCAGCAACAAAAATGGGCAACGACATAATCAGAGGCGGCAAAGCAGTAGTCGGGCTGAATAATTTCCTATCTGAAAAAAGATCCGAAACGAAAAAATGACCATCATAAACCTCCCGCCCCCGAGGCAAATAATTGATCATTTCATCGCTATGAAGATTATAAGGCGCCACTAAATGTGGCCGATCCTGCGCCTTCAATGCCCTGCCAATAAAAAATTGAGGGGCGACATATAAAATTCCAACCAACAAAGCACTGATTATTAATAAAATAAAATAGGTTATTTTTTTGCCATCAACCATCATAAATTATGATAAAGAGAGCTGTATTGTTGCGCAACCCTTTCCCAATTCATCGCTTTAGCAAACTTCAATGATTCTTGAGAAAAAGACTTTTTAAGTTCTGTATTAGATAAAATTTTAACCATCGCATCCGATGCCTGATTAAAATCCTTTTGAGGCGCCAAGATGCCATTTCGTCCATCTAATAAAGCATCTTCCGCGCTACTTGCTTTAGTGCCAATAACTGGCAACCCTGCGGCAGCCGCCTCTAAAAAAACCAGCCCAAAACCCTCAATGTCTTTTTTAATATCTTGCGGCAATAAAATAAAAAGCTCGGCATTTTGATACAAAGCAATCAATTCATCTTCATTCAGATTATCCAAAAAAATAATTTTATTTTGTAATTTGTAATTTGTAATTTGTAATTTGAGCGCTTCGCGCTCCGGTCCCCTGCCAACAATGACATATTTCAAATTCGGAAATTTTTTAGAAATTTCGGCAAAGGCGCTAATTGAATATTCATATCCTTTGCGTTTTTTCAAAGACCCAACGCTTAAAATATAAGGGCGGAGTCCATCAATAATTTTGGGTTTTGTCCGCCAGTCGGCGGATTGGAATTTTTCAAATTCTACTCCATGATTGATAACTTGAATATCTAAATTTGGGATTATCTTCAAAATCTCCTGTTTTGTGTTATTACTCACTGCTACTACTTGATCCGCCCGACGATAAGCCCAAACCATAATCGGTTTTTTCCAAAAATTATAAAGTGGCTGAATAGCTCCGGTGCCAACAGCTGTAATAATCAATTTCCTTTTTAACCCCAAAGATGCGAGAGCGGCGATAATGCCATACGGCCAGCCGTCTAAGGCGTGGATGATATCGTATTTTTTAAAAATCGCCCTAATTTTTAATAAAGAAAAAAGTAGTTTATTTTTTTTATCCGGCAAAAAGTTATCATGGGTCAAAACCCGATATTCTAAATCTGGGATCTCTTGCTTCAAATAATTTAACAACAGCAAACCAAACCGACCAGCGCCCGTATTATTGTTTAAATCATGATTTAAAAAAATTATTCTCATTCTAAATTGTCCAAAATTATATTAGCTAATCTCTCACCAGATTTCCCATCTAATTTCCAACATCGTTCTTCAATAATCTTTTTTCTACCCGCTTCATCCAAAGAAGGATTGTCCAAATATTTTTTAACATCGCCAACCAACTCTTCAATATTTTTAGCCAATTTTACTCCGCCCGTCTTCAAAATATTTTGCTGATGGTCATAATCATAAAACCTACGCAAGCTTTTCCAATAAGCACGGCTGTCTCCGTCAAAACCTATAAACACTACTGGCCTATTGAATACCACCGCATCTACGGCCAATGTAGAAGCAAAAGACACCACTACGTCGCTGTGATAAAGCAAATCCGCCAAGTGGCTATCCCCAGCAGTCAAATCAACGTCTGTAAAGCTATCACTAGATCCAGGATCATCAATCGCAATTCTTCCTGGAATTGGTTGAAGATCTCCTAAGCTCGCCTTGCCCACAATATACAACCTAATCAAAAGCTGAACGCCATCTAACTTAGAAAGCGCCCTGATTACCTGAATAGAAATGGGATTATTTTCTGAATAAATATCGCTAGGCGGCGCGAAAAAAATAGTTTTCTTCCGAAAATCTAAACCTAATTTTTTCAAAACTTCTTCTCGGGAATTCCGGCGAGCAACAACATAATCATCATAGTGCGGCACCCCAACAATAGCGACATCATCTAAAGAATAATCATTATACTGAACCGCCTCATCTTGAATATTTTTCGTATTGACAACCAACCGATCAACCACAACCCGATTCAAGCCCTTAGTAGTAATATTGTCCCAAGAACGCACCATTCCTAAAGTCCTTACCTTTAATAACTTGGCTGTTTTTATAAAATCCACATCCACCGGATGAAAAACATCAGTAGCGAAAAACAGAGATGGCCGATATTTATAAAAATAATCCGCGTAACGATGATGGCTCAAAAAATAAAAATCCACCCAACGCGCCAACTTTCTAACAAAATACCAATGCCCTAATTTAGATACCAACCAATAAATGGGGGCTAAAAACCATCGCCCCTGTTTTCTAGAAATCAAACGATGAATTCGCCAAGCCGCTGTATCAGAAAAATTGTTAAAAAAAACCCTAGCGATCCCATCTATCCAATTTTCCGGCAACACCTTAACGCCTTCCACAATTACATTCCCACCTCCAAAAATTTTCTGATATTGAACCTGTTTATTTTCTGCGGTCAAAATAACAATCCGCAAATCCTGGTGATTCCGCAAAGCTTTTAAAGTATTAGTGGCTAAAATATTCCGGCCAATTAAACCAAAAAAAGAAGTAATAAAAACGGTTTTAATTTTCTGTTCTTCTGCCATTATATATAAAACCCCTAGCCCGTAGGAAAGGTTATAATAAAGTAATTATAATCTAATTAAATTATGAAGTATTTCACCCCAGAAGAGCTAAAAATAACCCACCGAGAAGAAATATCTTCTCAATTAAGCACCCTAGCAGGGAAAAACGTAAAGCATAATTTTGCCATCTGGATTTTTAAAAAATATGCCGAAAAACTAGGTTGGAACAAAAATATCAAAATCCTGGATTTAGGAACTGCCAACGGCGATTTCTTAATCCAGCTTAATCAAACGGGCTATCAAAACCTTTATGCCCATGATATTGATGCTTACCTTTCGGAAGAACGCAAAATATTAACTAAAGAATACAAATTTTCCGAATTAAGCATGGAAAGGCTCCCATGGCCAGATAATTATTTTGACGCGATAACGGCCTGGTGTGTTATTCCTCATCTAGAAAATCCTTTTTTCTGCGCCCGAGAAGCGCGCCGCGTATTAAAACCCGGAGGCGTATTTATTTTTACCACCCTTCATCTTACCTCTAAACCCAGCCTTCAATATTTTCTTAAAAATAAAGATTTTAAAAGCTATCGAGAAACCAATAACCACATCTCTCTTTTACCAAACAGTGTTGTCAAAAAAACTATTTTAAAAGACTTTGAATTGGCTGGCGTAGAATATTTTGTGAATCCTAAAGTTTTTAATAACTGGCAAGGAAAAATCCGAAAAATCATCTGGAATTTATGCCACCTGCATCCCGATATTGAGAACTGGTTAAAAAACCGCTGGGCTTATAATATCTGTTATATCGCCAAAAAAATATGAAAACCATTTTTTTATTCATACCCCATTACGTTTTTAGCTCTGATCTATTACATACGGACTTTATTAAAGGCCTGTCCAAAAGCTACCAGGTAATTATCTTCAGTCCGATTTTTAAATCTAATCCACCCGAAAATTACTACCAATCGCCTAACTTAAAATACATTATCTGGTCTGAAGAATATCCGAAGTTTTGGCTATTTTTCACCAAAACTCTGCGCTTGGCGCTAATTCGCGAATTTGACCAGCTCAAATACTTTCAACTGCGACGGCTGATGAAAATAAATCTTAACTGGCAAAGAAAACTCTTAAGAACTATAAGCTGGTTTATTCCCCGCAAACTTCTAACCGTGGACTTTTTTACTAAATTAGAATATTGGCTTTTGCCCGCCTCTAAAAAATTCCGCGCCTATGCGCAAAAATATCATCCACACTTAATCATTACCTGCACTCCGGGCTTCAATTCTATTGATGCCGAAGCAATCATCCAGGCAAAAAAATTAAAATTGCCAACAGCGTCCATAAATTCCAGCTGGGATAATTACACCGCTAACGCTGTCCAATTCCGCAAAACTGATTATTTAGTTTCTTGGAATAAAGTAATGAAAAAAGAAGCCATAGAAATCCACCACTATCCCGAAAACCACCTCTTTGTTTCAGGAGTTTACCGGTTTGACCACCATTTTCAGCACATGAATAGCACGCCTTCGCCTAACGACTCCGGCAACGCCAATGCGCCCACACGAATAAAACAAAGGCTTACGCGCGAAGAATTTTTAAAAAATAAAGGCCTTGATCCTCAATTAAAAACCTTATTCTTAACTACTGTTCCGCCTAATACTTATCCCCCGCAATATGAAGTCTGGCGGCAAATCATCAAAATGCGTGAAGAAAAAAAATTACGCGAAGACGTAAACATTTTTATTCGGCTGCATCCTAATGATCTCGCCGAAAAATATACAGAATTCCAAGGGTTAAAAAATCTTCACATAGAACTAGCCGGCAAAAAACTTGAAACTACCGGATCTAGCCCTCACAAAATTGAAATGGATGAATCTGACCTAGATAATCTTCGTTATTCTTTAAAATATACAGATATAAATATAAATTTTCGCTCTAGTCTAAGCTTAGAAGCAACTATTTATGACCAGCCAATGATTAATATAGCGCTTTACGATTATGCCAATCGCTATGATGTTGACTGGTACATTCCTATCATAAAAAGCGGTGGGGTAAAATTAGTGGTTACGGCCGAAGAACTCAAGCAAGCCATCAACGATTATTTAACCAATCCCAAATTAGATAGCGAGGGCCGAAAAAAAATTTTTGCCGACTACGTGATTTTCAACGATGGCCAATCTTACCAAAGAGGCATTGCGGCAATAAATTCAATTATATCCCAGTTGACGCCCTAAAAAATTACGGTAAATTTAGACCATGATGAAAATTAATAATCAATGCCGAGACTGCAATAGCCCAAATTTAATTAAATTTTTAGATCTTGGACAACAACCGCCAGCCAATAGCTTTTTAAAGGCTGATGAGCTTAATGATCCAGAGCGCACATTCCCCCTTGAGGCTTATTTTTGCCGCAATTGCAATTTAGCCCAATTAACGCACGTGGTGAATAAAGATTTGCTCTTTCGCAATTATATTTATTTTTCCGCGGGAATGCCCAAGGTTTCTCCGTATTGGCAAAGCTATGCCGAACACATCATCGCCAATTACTTAACTGCGGATAAAAATAGCCTGGTAGTAGAAATAGGAAGCAATGATGGAATTTTATTAAAATTTTTTAAAGATTCTGGATATAAAATTTTAGGCGTGGATCCAGCGGTTAACATCGCCAAAATCGCGGAAAAACGAGGAGTGCCAACTCTCACAGAGTTTTTTAATGATGCTGTCGCAAAGCAAATCGTTAAACAATATGGCTTAGCCATGGCCATTATGGGTAATAACGTAGTAGCGCATATTGACGACCACCAAACTCTTTGCAGGGGTATAAAAACCCTTCTACATCCCAACGGAATTTTTGTAATGGAGGCGCCCTATCTTGTTGATATGTTTGAAAACTTATCTTACGACACTATTTATCACGAACATTTATCATTTTTAGCGGTTAGACCGCTTCAAAAACTTTTTGATAAGTTTAGCTTAGAAATTTGTGATGCGATGGTAGTGCCGTCCCAAGGGCAATCGTTACGATTATTTATCGGCCATAAAAATACCCGCCCAGTTAGCAAAAACGTCCAATCCTTGGTTAATAAAGAACTGGGATATAAATTAGACCAAGAAGAAAGTTATTTTAATCTTGCTAAGCGCGTAGAAAATTCTAAAACTAAGCTTTTCAATTTATTAAAGGATTTAAAAAAACAAAATAAAAAAATAGCAGCCTATGGCGCGCCCGCCAAAGGCAACACGCTGCTTAATTACTGCGGCATCGGCACAGATATCTTGGATTATGCCCTAGAAGACTTGCCGTCTAAACAAGGGCTCTATGCCCCGGGCACGCACATTCCCGTTGTTACCAGAAACTACGCGGAAACCCATCTGCCAGATTATTATTTACTGCTTGCCTGGAATTATACTCCAGCAATCTTAGAAAAAGAAAAAGAGTTCCGAGAAAAAGGCGGAAAATTTATAATGCCTATCGGAGACAATATTAAGATTTTGTAAAAAGGCTAATTTTAAACCCTAAGCGAGCAAGGATAAAAAGAAATAAAATATAAAAAGTTTGAAAAGCGTAAATCGCCGCCTCTCCAAGGCTAATAGATGTATGCTCTTTTTTATAATCGCAACGTATAGGTATCTCTGCAACTTTTAATTTGAAATAAACTGCTTGCACAATTACTTGAAAACTAAAAAGATGACCCCCTGAAGTTCCTTTAAAAGGAAGCGTCTGAACAAGATTTTTGCTATATACCCGAAACCCAGTATTTAATTCTGTCAGAGGAATTCGAAGTATCAGCCGATCAATAAAACTTAAAACGACATTCGCGCAATATCTTATTAAAGGCATTCCATCCCGAAGCGGCTGCAGCATATTGATGAAGCGAGACCCCAAAACAAAATCATATCCCTCCCGTATTTTCTGAAGCGCCACGGGTATTACCGATGGATCAAATTGCCCGTCGCCATGTATTTCCACCATATATGCCGCGCCCATTTCCATCGCCTTCGTTAACCCATACCTAAGATTACCCCCATATCCCATATGTTCATGGGTAAAAAAAGGAACGCCTAATCGTTGAGCAATGCTTTGGGTTTTTTCCCAATCCTTGGAATGATCATCAACTATAATAAGTCCCTGAAGCGATTCTTTGGGTATACGGCTATAAGCATCCTCTAAAAGATGGCTACAATTATAGGTCATGATAATGCCGATAGCCTTGCCGTCGTTCATCTTATTCATATCCATAAATTTATATTTTTAAAAATTATTTCTTCCCTAATTTATCAAAATAATTAACGTACCAGGGTATAGTTTTCTTGATGCCCTCCAAAAAACCATACTTCGGCATCCATCCCAAAACATTTTTCGCTTTTTCATAAGAAGCATACTGATGGAGAATATCAAAACCTCCGGTTATAATCTTGGGTTCTATTTTCTTGTTCATTTCACGAGAAATCAAATTAATTACCTCTAGAACTGAAAGCGGCGAATTAGCAGCAAAATTAAAAGCATGGCCATGTATTTCTGGGTTCATTTTTTCCGCTAATTTTAAATATCCTTGGGCGGCATCTTCAATAAAAACATAGTCCCTTAACGATTCACTAGTATCCCTGATAACTGGCGGTTCATTATAATAAAGCCGCTTAATTGTATTGGGCATAATACGATTCATTTTCAAATCTCCAGGCCCATACAAATTAACGCATCTCGTAATACAAACAGGAAGCTTAAAAGTCCTATAATAACTTTGACTAATAAGATCGGCGCAACTTTTGGAAACCTCGTAAGGATAAATTCCTTTTAAAGAATGAGTGTGCTCCCGATACGGCAACATATCATGATGACCATAAGCCTTATCCGATGAAGCCACAATGACTCTTTCAATTTTATTGGATTTTTTTGCCGCTTCTAAAATATTCCAAGTTCCTTGAATATTTATTTCAAAAGTTTCTAAGGGATCATCAACAGACTGGTTAACAATCGGCTGGGCCGCAAGATGAAAAATCGTATCAATCTGATTTTCTTTTAAAACTTTTCCCATTAAATTCAAATCCCGCACATCACCGCGGATAATGCGCGTCTTATCCCACAATCCCTCTTCATCAAAAATTGAACCTGGGTTGTCGTCATAAATTAAGGAAAAAACTTGGGCATTTTTTCCCACTAACGCTTTTGTAATATAACTGCCGAGAAAACCATTAGCGCCAGTGATAAATACTTTTTTCCCTTTCCAAAAATTATCCATAGTTAGAACTTTTCTACTATACTATCACTAAATTATAACAACTTCAACGCTAAATTCGTTTTATAACCTTCGCAGCTTGGTTTTTAAAAAATCCTTAATCAAGCGATAAACCCTCACACTTAATGCTCTATCCTGCTTGTCTACTGTAAAAAAAGATTTCCATTCCAGGCGTAAATAGGGATGGTTTTTAATTAGAAAATAATAAAATAACATTGTGGTAATGGCGTAAGTTATTAACCATTCCAAAGCCGCACCCACTATTCCAAAAATCGGCAATAAAATGAACAACATTAAGGGAGCGGTTATAGAATTATCAAACGATCGGAAAAATAATGCTTTTTGCTCCTTAAAAATTACCAAAGTTATCCGACAAATTTTATAAATGCTATACAAAAAGATTACTCCAATCATTATCAAAAATAACGGTATGGCAGGAGCATATTTAGGAAACACCAACTGAATAGCTAGCGGAATTACGATAAAAGACACAAGAGCAACTATTAAACCCAGCCAAAGGGAATACTTCATCATTCGGTTAAATAAATAATTAAGCCTCCTTTCGTCCCCTAATTCTCGCGGTAATAGAGTGCCAAAAGTGCCCAACGGCATCAATCGCATAATAATCGCCACGATACTCCGCGCAAAACTAAATAAACCAACCGCTTCTGTGCCAATCAGAAAATTAATAATCCAAGGGCGAATATTATTAGCTACTCTGGATAAAACATAACGCGCCACAATCCAGAATCCATGAACCTTAAAAAGAGCCTTCATTAATGGCTCTTTAACGGCTATAACGCCAACGAGTGTGCGCCGATAAATTTTCAAAAAATGGCTAGCCGAAAAAACAAAAGCAGAAAAATGCCCAATTACATAAGCAATTAAAATAGAAGTTATACTTAAGCCAACCGAAAATAATAAAACAAAGATCGCGGCAAACTTAAACGCCTCGCCGACAAAAGGCGCGGCAGCGGCAGAAAAATAAATATTGCTTCTAAAAAAAGTATTCATTGTCGAAAGAGCTACGCGAAAAACCAATACAAAGCTAACAATCTTTAAAAAAGAAACTACGTCTTGGCTATAATAATCAGAAATCAAGCTTGCGCCGCCAAATAAAACAACGGTCAAAATGATCGCCAAGCCAATTTTAATGATGGCATATTCTTTGAGAAGCTTTTTAGCAAAAGAATGCTTTTTTTCTCCTAGATATCGGCTCAAATCCGTAAATACTAAATCATCCATCAGACCAGCCGTTAAACTCTCTGCAATCGCCACCACAGATAAAATCAATTGATAAAACCCGAATTCATAAACACTTAAAAAATAAATAATAACAAAAGAATTCAGCGACGTAATGCCGTAATAAGCCAAGTTCCAAAAATTGGAAACTGCTTCGCCTTCAACAAATTTTTTAGAAAAAGAATAGTTGTTTTCCATACAAATAATCTATTGGTTTCGGGAATCAATAGATTGAATTTCTAAGATCAACCGATCTGCTAATTTAAATAAATCGTGGTTATTGATAACATACTGCCGGAAATTCCTACCCCATTCGGTTTTTTTCTCTTGCGATAGTTTCAATAATTCCTCCAATTTATCGGCTAAATCACTGCTGTTTTTTTCCTCAAAAAAACATTTCGGCGGCAAAACGACTTGTAATGCCTTATTAGAAACCAAAACTAAGTTCTCGCAGGCCATGGCCTCCAGCATAGCCTTATCCAAAGAGCCGGTATCGGTTAAATTAACAGCTATTTCATAATTATTATAAATTTCCGGTGCTTCATAGTTAGGAACTGCCGATGAAAAACTGATGATTTCGCCTAAATCCATCGCCGATTCCCGAATTTGCTTTTCATAAGTAAAATCTTCTGGCCTTGCCGGAGAACCAACAATTTTCAAACTAAAATCAATGCCTCGATCTTTTAAAATTTTTGCCGCTTTAATTAAATATTCAATATTCTTGATTGGGGAAATTCTTCCTAAATATAAAATAGAGTTTTTTGATTTCTTAACTTCTAAATTTCTAAATTTCTTTATATCAATGCCAACAGGCATAATCTGGGAATGCTCCAAATTCGCCGCAAAAGCAAACGGCGAAGTACAAAAAACTTTTTGGCAAAATTTTGCTGCTAACCACACCCTCCAATTACCTAACGGGTGATTGTACCAAAGAAAAATTTTCTTTCTAAATAATTTCCAAAATGCTCCGCCCAATAAAATATATTCTGGATTCATATGAACAAAAACCGCGTCGTATTCCCCACACGATTTCCAAAGATAAAAATAAAATTTAATTAAATATAAAAATCGACTGGCGATCCTCTCTTTCCCCAACGAATAAACCCGAACATTACTAGGCAATTCAACTCGGCCACGATATAGACAAACCACGGTTAACTTCTCCATTTTTACCGCCAATTCTTCTATCCATTGATGATAAACCCCCAAAATATTATCTTCTTTATCTACTTTTTGGGTAATAAACAGCAAGCGCATATTATGATATTATAACTTACAAATGCTCGCCGTAGTCATTCCAACCCTCAATGAAAAAGATTCCATCGGCGGACTTATCAACCGGCTGATAGAACTTCATCTGGCTGCCATATTAATCGTTGATGATGGGTCAACCGATGGAACCGCAGAAATAGTGGGATCGCTTTCCAAAGAACACTCCGAAGTGCATCTCTTAAAAAGAAGCGGCGAAAAAGGACTAGGCCGGGCTTACGCGGATGGTTTTAGGCACCTTCTCCAATATGCTCCACCTGAGATTGATACCATAGTCCAAATGGATGCTGACAACAGCCATGATCCAGCCGTGATTCCAGAAATGCTGGAAAAAATAAAAGAAGGATATGATCTAATCTTAGGCTCCCGATATATCCAAGGTGGAAAAATAGAAAAATGGAATTGGTTTCGAAGAATAGTCAGCCGCTTCGGCAATTACTACGCTCGCCTTATTCTTTGGCTTCCCATCAAAGACCTAACCGGAGGATTCAAATGCTGGCGCCGATCTCTTTTAGAAAAAATTGTGTCGCGGCCATTAAATTCCTTAGGTTATGTTTTTCAAATCGAAACCACCTATCGCGCCCACAAATTGGGAGCAAAAATCACAGAAATACCCATTACTTTTACAGAGCGAAAACTTGGAGGTTCAAAATTTTCTCTTAAAATCATTCTGGAAGCTTATCTTGGCGTAATTAAATTAAAATTTAAAAAGACTAATGAATAAAACAACTAAAATAATTCTTTTTTTAATTTTTGGGATTTCCATACTCTATTCTTTTACAAGCCAAGTGCCGCCTATGGTAGATGCTAAAAAATATGATAATTTTGCCGTCCATCTTAGTCAGGGGGGCAACTATGACGTTGGCTATCTAAAATTTGCCGGTCCCGGCTATCCTCTATTTCTTGCGGGCATCTATTCAATTTTCGGGCATTCCTACGTTTTAATTTGGATTATTCAAGCAGTACTTCATACCCTAACTGCTTATTTTGTATTAAGAATTTCTGAGAAACTATTCCAGAACTGGCCACATCAAAAATCTATTTCTATCCTAGCAATGTCGCTTTACGGCTTTTATCCCGACCTTATACAATCCACGGCCTTCTTAATGACCGAAACGCTCTATCTATTTTTGATCACCGTCGCAACTTATCTTTGTTTAAAATTACTTGATCAGCCCAATCAATATTTAAAAATCTTTTTCCCGATAGTGTTAGGCACAACAATTTTAGTACGGCCAGTGGCATTAATCTTTTTCTTATTTGCGTTACTCTTCTATGGTTTTCAAAAAAAATATCAAGAAGCAATTTTTCTTCTTGTAATAACCATTTTAATCATCGCGCCATTTTCCTACCTCTTTTCTCAAAAAACCGGAACATTTACTTTGTTATCCAATGCTGGCGGATTTGATCTTTGGTTAGGAAACAATCCCCAGGCTAATGGCGAAATAATCGCCATTCCTGAATCTACAGCAATCTTCAAGGGCCTCACGGACACAGAAGCCAATAAAAAAGGAATCCAAGAAGTGCTAAAATTTATAAAAGAAAAACCCCTTAACTGGCTAGACCTACAAATAACTAAAACCAGCAAATACTTCAGTTTAATTCGCCCCTACGGATTTTGGTTTTACCTTTCCAAACTTCAACAATTATTAATTGTCATACCCTCTGCTATTTTCCTGTTTATTATTTTCGGATTTGGCTTATCGGGACTTTGGGTATCGCTTAGACAAATGCCCACAAAAATCAATAAATTATTTGCCTTATTAGCTCTTTCTGCTCCAGCATCCATTATTCCCATCATCGTTGAGCCGAGATTCCGATTCCAAATCTATCCGTTTTTAACCATTTATGCGGCCTATGTAATAATCTTATTAATAAAAAATTTTTCCTTGGTGCCAAAAATAGAAAAAAAAATTGTTGCTTTTGTGTTTTTAATTTTAATTAGCAATGCTGCGATAGATGTTTATAGAGAAAAAGATCTGGTTATCTCTAGATTAAAATTCTACCGCAATAATGAATCCCAAGATTTTCGCATTGACTCTAAATAAGCGGATTTATTAGAAAAGGCGTTCGCCATAGCTTTAGTACCGATTTTTAATTTTTCTAAGTCTATTTCTTTATTCAAAATTTTAATTAAAATGGCTTGTAACGCCTCCTCGTTACCTACAGGAAAAATAAACCCATTCTCGCCATTCTTTACCACCTCCCCAGCTAATCCCACATCGCTCATCACCACTGGCGTACCAGCCGCAATAGACTCCGCCACCACCATTCCATACCCTTCATAATTTGAAGTCAGCAAAAATAAATCAGCCCGTTTATACCATCCTGGTAAGTCAGACGCATCAACTTGTTTAATGAAAATCCTGTCTTTCACTGCTAAGGCCTCAATTAAGCTATTTAATCTCTTCTCCTCCCCACCACTGCCAATAATCACATAACGAATTTTTTTATCGGAATATTGATAAATTAAATCAGTAATCGTCTTTATAGCTAAAGAGAGGTTTTTTTCTGGCTCTAAACGCGCCACCGTCAAAATTAAAAAATCTTCTGGGTATTGATTATTAGATACTGCCTTTTGAAACCGCATTGCATCAAAAAATATCGGCAAAACAACAATTTTATCAGTAAGATGTGGAATGTAAGATGTTATTGATTTTCTAATTCTTTCGGATACAACACGAATATTGTCCGCTTTTTTCAACAGCCATTTTGCCAGCATTGCC
>Ga0209343_10000870_pt1 | contig 41797 bp, 43 predicted proteins | sample RifCSPlowO2_02_FD_184026 | JGI IMG/M metagenome (GOLD analysis project Ga0209343, IMG submission 184026) | Groundwater microbial communities from Rifle, Colorado - Rifle CSP2_plank lowO2_0.2 (SPAdes) (version 2) | ecosystem: Environmental > Aquatic > Deep subsurface > Groundwater | place...
CCCTACAAGGTTACGGATACAAAATTCAGGAGAAAAACAATGTTTTGCGGGAAATTGAGGCACGAACATCATGCATTGCAAGCCAGGCTGACGCAAGCCGACCAGGAGATTGCGGTGTTGCGTGGCAATCTGGAGGCGCTGGAAAGGGAGCGTGATGCAGTGCGTGCCGAACTTGGCGGCACGCAAATCGAGCATCAAACCATGTCGCAATTGTTTGCCAATATGCAGGGATTCGGGGATTCCTTCGCCGTCTTGCAGCAATCCCAGGCAGCGGCGGCACAGGTATTGCGCGAAGAGAAGCAAAATGCCATTGAAGCTGCCAGCATTTCGGCTAGCAACCGCGAAGCCGTATTGCAGATTGCGCAGAGCTTGGATGCCTTGTCGGGCGACACGCTGCAAACTTCACAAAATGTGCAGAAATTGACCGAGCGCGCGGCGCAGATCGGCAGCATCGTTCAACTGATCAAGGAAATCGCCGACCAGACCAATCTGCTGGCGCTCAACGCGGCGATTGAGGCGGCGCGTGCCGGCGAACAAGGACGGGGCTTTGCCGTCGTTGCGGATGAGGTGCGCAAACTGGCTGAGCGCACCGCAAAGGCGACCAGCGAAATCTCGACGATTGTCGTTGCCATTCAGGGTGAAACCGACCGCACCAAGACGCAAATGGAAGGATTGGCGGAAAAATCCCAGGTATTTGGCCGGGATGTTGGTGGTGTAATGGATAACATGAAACACCTTTTGGAACTGTCGCACAAGATGGAGGGCACGATTTCGGCGGCGGCGTTGCGCAGTTTCGTTGAGGTTGCCAAAATCGATCATATTCTTTACAAGTTTGAAATTTATAAAGTGTTCATGGGGATATCGGATCGCAATGCCGACAGCTTCGCATCTCATACCGCGTGCCGGTTGGGTAAATGGTATTTCGAGGGCGAAGGGAAGGATTGTTTTTCAAAGCTCGACGGCTATGCCGCCGTGGCGAACCCGCATCATGCCTTTCATCAAAACGGCAGGGAGGCTGTCACGGCATTTCGTGGTGGTGAAGCCCTGCGCGGCATCGAGCTGGTCGGAAAGCTGGAAGCGGACAGCATGGAAGTGCTTGCCGCGCTGGAAAGAATCGCGGTGTCAGGGGAAAACGACAGCAGTGTATTGTGCCATTCGCCAAATTAGATTTGTGGTAACCGTAGGGTGGGCTATGCCCACCGTGCCGGGCAAGTGCATTCCCTCTCTCTAACTCTCTCCCGCAAGCGGGAGAAAGGACAAACGAGAAAGGCAATTGTTAATCTTGCCCGGCCTGCATTATTATCGTTCCCACACGGAGCATGCGAACAATGAGAAAACGCATTGGGGCTACCCGGCAAAAAGGTGACTACCGACTATGACAAATTATTCTCGCCTCGCCATTATCGGCTCATTGATGAGCGGCCTCCTGCTCGGAGGCCACGCGCTGTATTTCGGCGGCATGGGCATTGCTTTGGCCGATGCGCTGTTGTTTGCGATCATCGTGGCCAGTTGGAGTTTTCTGCTCAAGCGGGCATCGGATTCCACCGGCGAAGGATCGAAAGGCCGCGTCGAATTGGAGGCGCAGGGCGACAAGCCGCTCATCCATGAGAGCAACACGTTTCATGTGCAATTCGGCAAGGAAGTGTCCAACCAGCTCAACTCCGCGCACACAGAACTGGGCAACACCCAGACCATTCTCAGCGAGGCCATTACCACGCTTGTCAGCACTTTTACCGCGATGGCGGAAGAGGTGCGCGCGCAGCAGGCACTGACGCTGTTCATCACGGATGGAGGGGGGGGCGGCGAGGGTGAAAGCGCAAAACAAAAGTTCGAGCATTTCGTCCATGACACCGAAAAGGCGATGAACGAATTTGTGGACAGCACCGTCGAAAACAGCAAGCATGCGATGGAGCTGGTGGAGAAGATGGATGCCATCAACGCGCAGGTTTCCAGCATTCTCGGCATCCTGAACGAAGTGGAGGGCATCGCCAAGCAAACCAACCTGCTCGCGTTGAACGCGGCGATCGAGGCGGCGCGCGCAGGAGAGGCGGGGCGCGGGTTCGCCGTGGTGGCCGACGAGGTGCGCAATCTTTCCGAGAACACCAACAAATTCAGCAAGCAGATACGCGCGCTGGTGGGTAATGTCAGCGCATCGCTGGTCGATGCCGAACATTACATCGACAAGCTTGCGGCAAACGACATGACCTTCGTGATGGACTCCAAACAGCATGTAAAGTCCATGATGACGGATCTCACTGCGCTAAATGAAACTATTGCCAAAAATGCCATCGAACTGAACCAGCTCAACTCGAAAGTCGAGCACAACGTCGGGGTGGCGGTATCCACCTTGCAGTTCCAGGATATGAGTTCCCAGTTGATCGGCCATGCCCAGATGCGCATGGCCGCCTTGCAGGAAGTCGCCAACGAGATGAGTAAGGGGGCAGATAGCCTGAATCGCCAGGAATATCTGGAGCAGATCGCAGCCTATAATCGCCTGCTGCATGAGCACGTGGTCACGCTGGACGCAAAAAAATCCAATCCAGTCGCGCAAGATAATTTCGATACGGGCGACATCGAGTTATTTTAGCGGGATAAATTCCCGGCTTGAACCCGCGCAATTTTGCAATACCCGAATTTTATTTCCCTTCTTTTTTCGTTGCATTTTCAAGCTAAATAGTGCAATCTATTTATGGACTTTATAACTAACCGGACGTTAAGAAAATGGCCAAAATCATACTGACTGTCGATGATTCCGCCTCCATTAGGCAAATGGTGGCTTTTACCCTGAAATCCGCAGGCTACACCGTCATCGAAGCGGCCGATGGGCAGGAGGGGCTGGATAAGGCCAAGGCCAATGCGGCTAATCTGGTGCTGACCGACCAGAATATGCCCAAGATGGATGGCCTGACGCTGATCAAAACCCTGCGCGGACTGCCGCAGTACAAGTCGGTGCCGATCCTGATGCTGACTACCGAATCAAGCGACGCCATGAAGGCGCAAGGCAAGGCGGTAGGTGCAACCGGCTGGCTGGTCAAGCCGTTCGACCCGCAAAAACTGCTGGAGGTTGTTAAAAAAGTAATCGGCTAAAATGTCCTCTTGATTGCAAAAGCGAATGAGGCGTGTAGGTTGGGTTAGGCGCGGTTTTTTGCGCCGTAACCCAACAAAAGCCAGTGTTGATGCGCGCTGTCCACCCGTCGGCATTGAAGATTGGGTTTGTTGGGTTACGCGATGAAGCCGCTAACCCAACCTACATGAATACATCAAAAACCAGCCAGAATTTTTCACATATCACCCTAGGGAAAAGCCAATGTCCATCGACATGAGCCAGTTTTATCAGGTGTTTTTCGAGGAATCAGCCGAACACCTCGATAGCATGGAAAGCCTGTTGCTCGCGCTTGATCTGGATGCGCCCGACCCGGATCAGCTAAACGCCATCTTCCGCTCGGCGCATTCCATCAAAGGCGGCAGCGGCACATTCGGTTTTAACGACATGACCGAAGTGACGCACATCCTTGAGACCCTCCTCGACGGCATACGCAAAAACGAAATCAAGATCACCGCCGACATGGTGGACGCATTCCTGCAAGCGGGCGATGTGCTGAAAGGCTTGCTGGAAGCGCACCAGAACGGAACTATCGCCGACCTCGCGCCATCGATTGAAATCCGCGCCAGACTGTCGCAATTGACCGCGAAGGGGAGCCAGAAGACAGAAGACAGAGGGCAGCAGACAGAAACCTCAGCGACAACAACTCCCGTTCCTGTGCAAGAAACAGCGTCTCCCTCCGTGCAGCATATTTATCAGGTTAAATTCGACAAATCTCCCGCCATCTTTCCCGGCAAGGCCGAACTCGATAATCTGCTGGAAGAACTGGGCAATATCGGCAAAATCGAAAAACAGAAAATTGCCGCCAAATCGGTAACGCTATTGCTGACCACTTACGCATCCGAAGAAGAATTGCGCGATACCTTCTCGTTCTTTCTGGAGCCGGAGCAACTGACCATTAAACTGATGGGCGATCAAAAGACAGGGGAAGAAGATCAAGGGTACGGGTTTTTCGTCGAACCGGAACAGCTTCAGGCTGCAGCCGAAGATGCTCAGGGTTATGGTTTCTTCGTCGAGCCGGAGGAACTCCAGGCTGCAGCCGAAGATGCTCAGGGTTATGGTTTCTTCGTTGAACCGGAGGAACTCAAATCTGAAGCCGAAAATGCGCAGGGTTACGGCTTCTTCGTTGATGTGGAAGACAAAACGGAGCAGGCGGCATCCGCTGCACCGGCTGGTCAGCCGGAAGAACCACCGCACCGCCGCGCCGCTGATCGGGCGCCTGCCGCTGTCGCCGCACCGGCCGCAGAAACCTCGATCCGCGTCAGCGTGGAGAAAGTCGACCAGATGATCAACCTGGTCGGCGAGCTGGTGATTACCCAATCCATGCTGGCGGAAGTTGCCTCACATCTGGATCCGGTGTTGAACGAATCGCTGCTCAACGGGTTGGCGCAGCTTGAGCTCAACACCCGCGAACTTCAGGAATCCGTCATGTCGGTGCGCATGATGCCGATCAATTTCGTGTTCAGCCGCTTCCCGCGTCTGGTGCGCGACCTGGCCGGTAAGCTCGACAAAAAAGTGCAACTCAAAATGGTCGGTGAAGGCACCGAACTGGATAAGGGATTAATCGAGAAGATCAGCGACCCCATGACGCATCTGGTGCGCAACAGCCTGGATCACGGCGTCGAAATGCCGGAAGAGCGCATCGCCAAGGGAAAGAATCCGCAAGGCACCATCACGCTACGCGCCGCGCATCAGGGCGGCAACATCGTCATCCAGGTGTCGGACGACGGTGCCGGATTGAACCGCGAACGGATACTCGCAAAAGCGAAAGAGAAAGGTATCCCCTTCAACGAAAACATCAGCGATGCCGATGTCTGGCTAATGATCTTTGCGCCCGGTTTTTCCACCGCTGCTGTGGTCACGGATGTATCCGGGCGCGGGGTCGGCATGGACGTGGTCAAGAAAAATATTGAGGGCATCGGCGGCCGCGTCGAAATCTCCTCCAAGTTGGGGGAAGGCAGCACGGTCACCATCCGTTTGCCGTTGACCCTGGCGATACTGGACGGCCTGTCCATCGCAGTGGGCGACCAGCTTTATATTATTCCGCTCAGCTTTATCATCGAATCGTTGCAGCCCGATGCCGGAGACATCAAGGAAATTAGCGGGCAGGGGCAGGTGCTGCATGTGCGCGGCGAATATCTGCCGATAATCGCACTGCATCAGGTATTTGGCATCCAGCCCAAAGTCACCAAACCGGAGGACGGCATCCTGGTGTTGCTGGAAGCGGAAGGCAAAAAAGTCGCACTGTTCGTGGATGATCTGGTCAGCCAGCACCAGGTGGTGATCAAGAGCCTGGAAACCAATTACCGCAAAGTGACCGGCATATCCGGCGCCACGATCATGGGCGACGGGCGGGTGGCGATGATCATGGACGTGGGCGCGCTGGTCAAGTTTGCGCAGGCGTAGGGGGTGCGATTTACATGAGAACGATTAAATTTACATATTGGCAAGACGGCGATTTTTTTATCGGGTTTCTCAACGAATATCCGGACTACCAGACTCAGGGCACAACCAAAGAAGAGCTTGCCGAAAATCTTAAAGATTTATTAATCGATCTTGAATCGGACAAAGTGCCATATGCCCGTAAAACCGAAGAATTATTGGTTGCCTGAATCTGAATGAAAAGGCGGGACTTGATCAGAATGCTTGAACAAATGGGATGCACTCTGGTTCGTAACGGCGGACGGCACGACTGGTACACCAATCCGGAAACCAGACAGTCTCAACCGGTGCCACGGCATAATGAAATTAACGAGAATCTGGCGAAGTCGATAATCAAAAAGTTGGGTAATGCATGAAGCGGGCGAACTGGAGGCAAATGTAGGTCGGGCTCTGCCCGACATGGTGGGCAGAGCCCACCCTACGGTTACATTGCACCACGGATGGGATGTTATTAAACAAATAACCAATAAGGGAGGACACCATGCAAGCAAACGAAGGACAGGCGGCAAACAGCGGAGGCCGCGAACTGTTGACTTTTACGCTGGGCAACGAGGAATACGGCATCGACATCCTCAAGGTCCAGGAGATCCGCGGTTACGATGCGGTGACCACCATCGCCAATTCCCCGGAGTTCATCAAGGGCGTGATCAACCTGCGCGGCATCATCGTGCCGATCATCGACATGCGCATCAAGTTCCATCTCGGCAACGTGACCTACAACCAGCTCACCGTGGTCATCATCCTCAATGTTGCCAACCGCGTGGTGGGCATCGTGGTGGACGGCGTATCGGACGTGATCACGCTGACTGCCGACCAACTGAAGCCCGCGCCTGAATTCAGCTCGTCGCTGGATACCCAGTACATCACGGGCTTGGGCACGGTGGACGACCGCATGATCATTGTGATGGACATCGAGAGACTGATGACCAGCCGCGATATGGATCTGGTCGAAATGGCTGCGGCTTAACATAATAATTTGAATTTTCGAGGAGAAATATCATGGCTAGTATGAAAGTGGGAACCCGTTTGGGGCTGGGCTTCGGCGCGGTGATTGTGCTGTTGATTATCGTTGCCATTTTCGGCATCACCAATATGCGCAGCACCCAGGCGCAACTCGACGACATCGTCAACGACGAATTTCCCAAGACAGTGCAGGCGAACGACATGATCGACGGCATCAACGCCATCGGCATATTCATGCGCGATTCCCTGCTGGTAACGGGAATGGACAACGTCCAGAAGGAACTGGACGGCATCGATGGGAAACGCAAACTTATCAAGGAAAACCTGGAAAAACTCGAGAAATCGATCACTTCCGAAAAAGGCAAGGCCATGCTGGCCAAAGTGCAGGCCGCGCGCGCCAAGTACGTCGGCTCCCAGGATGCCTTCATCAAATTGCAGAAGGGGGGCAAGCAGGCGGAAGCAAAAACCTTGTTTATGGAAGAGACCATGGATCTCCAGGATTACTATGTCAAGGTCGTGGGCGAGCTGATTGTGCTGCAAAGCAACCGGATGACGGAAATCGGCGAAGAAGCGAACAAGGCGGTGCAAAGCGCCCTGATCATCATCATCGTTCTGTCGCTGATTGCGGTCATGGTCGGCGTGATTGTCGCCATCATGATCGTGCGCAACCTGATGAAGCAACTGGGCGGCGAGCCGGATTATGCGGCGGAAGCGGTGGGTAAAATCGCCTCGGGTGACCTGTCGGCGACGCTGGCGATCAAGGTGGGCGACACCACCAGCCTGATGTATTCTCTGCTTGTCATGCAGGAAAGCCTGCGCGCCATCGTCGCCGAGATCAAGGCCATCGTCGAAGACGCGGCGGTGCGCGGCAGCTTCAGCACCAAGATGAACATGGACGGCAAGCAGGGCTACACCAAGGATCTGTCGGAACTGCTCAACCAGCTTTCCAATGTCACCGAGACCGGCATCGCCGACGTGGTGCGCGTCGCGAATGCGCTGGCCAAGGGTGACCTGACCCAGATCATCAGCAAGGAATACGCGGGCTCCTTCAATGACATGAAGGCCGGTGTCAATGGTACCGTTACCAACCTGAAGGAACTGGTCGGCCAGATCAAGGACGCCACCGACACCATCAACACCGCCTCCAAGGAAATTGCCTCCGGCAACAGCGACCTGTCGCAACGCACCGAAGAACAGGCCAGCAGCCTCGAGGAAACCGCCTCCAGCATGGAAGAACTGACTTCGACGGTGAAGCAGAACGCCGAGAACGCCAAGCAGGCCAACCAGCTTGCGATCGGTGCCTCCGACGTGGCGGGCAAGGGCGGCGCGGTAGTCGGCCAGGTGGTCACCACGATGAGTTCGATCAACGAATCCTCGCGCAAGATCGTGGACATCATCAGCGTCATCGACGGCATCGCGTTCCAGACCAACATCCTCGCGTTGAACGCGGCAGTCGAAGCGGCACGGGCGGGCGAACAGGGTCGCGGCTTTGCCGTGGTGGCGGGCGAAGTGCGCAACCTCGCGCAACGCTCCGCCGCAGCCGCCAAGGAAATTAAGTCGCTGATCGGGGATTCGGTCGAAAAGGTCGAAGGCGGCAGCAAGCTGGTCGCGCAGGCCGGGCAGACCATGGAAGAGATCGTCACCTCGATCAAGCGCGTGACGGACATCATGTCCGAGATCACCGCCGCCTCGCAGGAACAAAGCCAGGGCATCGAGCAGGTCAACACCGCGATCACGCAGATGGACGAAGTCACGCAACAGAATGCCGCGCTGGTCGAAGAAGCGGCTGCGGCTGCCGAATCGCTGGAGGAGCAGGCGCAGAGCTTGTCGGTCTCGGTGGCGACCTTCAAGATGACCGAAGGTTCGGGCGGCACGGCTGTTGTACGTCGCGAAATGACGCCTGTCGCGCGCGCGCCCGCGCACCCTGCCGCCGCGCCGCGCAAGGGTACGGCAGTCGCCAAGCCGCAGGCCAAGGCGCCGGTTGCCAAGCCTAAAGCCAAATCGGACGAAGATGGAGAGTGGGAAGAGTTTTGAAAATGCAGGTGCACGGCGCACCGTGCACCTGCTTTTCCGAAATAGTTTGTGGTGGTGCCGCTGCGCTGGAAAAACACTGTGCGGTAATTCCATTTCTAAATTAAAAGCGCGATGTCGTAGGGTGCGTTCCACGCACCATCATCGTTGGTGCGTGGAACGCACCCTGCATGGTTATTGTTGTTCCAAAAATAGAATTTGAATAAGTTGGATAAGACGTAGCGTACTAACCGGTAAAACTGCATGTATTTCCACGCTCGATGTGGAGGTAATTATTTCAATAATCTAAGTATTGGAGAAAGTAATGTTGTCATTCAGTACGCTGAAAATGCGAACAAAGTTGATCCTGATCGTGGCCGTTCCATTATTGGGGCTGCTGTATTTTTCGATCAGCAGTTCCATTGAAAAGGCGGTCATCGCCCGCGAAATGGGCAAGCTCGAATCCCTGGTGGGCTTGTCGGTAAAAATTGGCGATCTTGCCCATGAATTGCAAAAAGAACGGGGCATGACTGCGGGTTTTCTGGGTAGCCAGGGCGTCAAGTTTGCCAGCGAGCTACCGGCGCAACGTGGCGTCACGGACAAGAAAGTGGCTGACCTAAAGCAGGAATTGGCCGGTTTCGATGCGGACCGGTTTGGCCCATCCCTGAAAAATTCACTGGGCGAAGTGCTGAAAAATATTGATGGCCTTGGAGGCAAACGCAGTGCTGTTTCCGCCTTGAGTATCCCCGCGCCCGAGGCGCTGGGTTATTACACCAAAACCATCGGCTTATCCCTCGATATTCCGAATCAATCATCGATACTCAGCAGCGATAGCTACATCGCGCGGCTCGCTTCCGCCTATGCGGGGTTGTTGCTGGCCAAGGAACGCGCCGGGCAAGAGCGCGCAATACTGACAGGGGTGCTGGCGGCTGACAAGTTTACCCCCGAGGTTTTTGCGCGGTTCCTTTCAAATACGGCGGGGCAGGAAGTTTATATAAAAGTTTTTGAAACTTATGCGCTCGATGAGCAGAAAGCGTTTTATAAAAACAAGGTTAGCGGGCCGTCGGTAGATGAGGTGGCGGCCATCAAGAAATTGTCGGTAGAAAGAGTCAACGAAAAAAATCTGGGTATCGACAGCGCAAAATGGTTCAAGGTAGCGACCGACAGGATCAATCTGCTCAAGGAGATCGAGGATAAATTATCCGGCGATTTGCTGAAATCCACCGAGCGGACCAAAGGAGGTGCACAGGCACTGATGATTTTTTTCATTGTACTCACGGCGGTGACTTTGCTGATCACACTATTCTTTGCCATCTACATGATCCGTGCGTTGTTGCGCCAAATCGGCGGCGAGCCGGATTATGCGGCAGAGGCGGTCGGCAAAATCTCCGCAGGAGATTTGTCGATGGATTTGGCGGTCAATGCGGGCGACACCAGCAGCCTGTTGTACTCAATGAAAGTCATGCAGGATAGTCTGAGGGAAATTGTTGCCGAGATACAGCAAATCGTCGAAGCCTCGGTACAAGGAGATTTCAGCAAGAAGATCGACATGAGCGGCAAGTCGGGCTTCACCAAAACCTTGTCTGAACTTCTTAACCGGCTTGCCGCCGTCACCGATGACGGCTTGAACGATGTGCTGCGTGTGGCTAATGCGTTGGCCAAAGGAGATTTGACGCAGAACATCAGCAAAGACTATCCGGGTACCTTTGGCGAAGTGAAGGCGGGGATCAACAGTACAGTAGAAAATCTCAAGCAATTGGTCGGTGAAATAAAGGATGCTACCGACACCATCCACACCGCGTCGAAGGAAATCGCGGCAGGTAATACCGACCTGTCGCAGCGTACCGAAGAGCAGGCGTCCAGCCTCGAGGAAACGGCTTCCAGCATGGAAGAGCTGACCTCGACGGTGAAACAGAACGCCGAGAACGCCCGGCAAGCCAACCAGCTCGCGCTTGGTGCTTCGGACGTGGCAGGTAAGGGGGGGGCGGTGGTCAGCCAAGTAGTGACCACGATGGACTCGATCAACGAATCGTCGCGCAAGATCGTGGACATCATTTCCGTGATCGACGGCATCGCGTTCCAGACCAACATCCTCGCGCTGAACGCGGCGGTGGAAGCGGCTAGGGCGGGCGAGCAGGGCCGGGGCTTTGCTGTGGTTGCGGGCGAAGTGCGCAACCTCGCGCAGCGGAGCGCCGCAGCGGCGAAGGAGATCAAGACCCTGATCGGGGACTCGGTCGAGAAGGTCGAAGGGGGCAGCAAGCTGGTCGCGCAGGCCGGGCAGACCATGGAAGAGATCGTCACCTCGATCAAGCGCGTGACGGACATCATGTCCGAGATCACCGCCGCCTCTCAGGAACAGAGCCAGGGCATCGAGCAGGTCAACACCGCGATCACGCAGATGGACGAAGTCACGCAACAGAACGCCGCACTGGTCGAAGAAGCGGCCGCGGCTGCCGAATCGCTGGAAGATCAGGCACAGAGCTTGTTGGTGTCGGTAGGGACATTTAAGGTAGACAAGGGATCCGCCAATGTGGCCGTTGTGCGCCGTGAGGCTGTTCCCGCACACCCTGCCGCCGCGCCGCGCAAGGGCACGTCAGCCCCCAAGGCGCCGATCAAGGCGCCTGCTGGCAAGCCGAAAACAAAGTCACAATCGGATGATGATGGAGAGTGGGAAGAGTTTTAATGCAGCATCCAGGCAGGCCGCCGCTTAAAACAATGCCTACAGCTGACAGATAAGTCGGATTGATGATATAGGATGCCATGAACACAAACCTTCAATACAGCACTGGCCATGACCGCGAATTTGTTTTTACTGTAAAAGATTTCGAGCGGGTGCGGCAATTGATCTATGACCATGCCGGTATTTCGCTCAATCCGTCCAAACAGGATATGGTGTACAGTCGGCTGGCGCGCCGTCTTCGGGCAACAGGTATTAATAATTTCCAGCAATATCTCGACAGGCTCGGAAAAAACAGCGAGGATGCCGAGTGGGAGGCATTTGTAAATGCCCTTACCACAAACCTGACTTCTTTCTTTCGCGAGTCGCATCATTTTCCGCTGCTGGCCGAGCATGCCCTGAAGCAAAAGGGGCGGCATCCTATTTCATTGTGGTGTTCGGCAGCATCGACCGGGGAGGAGCCGTACACGATGGCGATGACCATGGTGGATGCTTTTGGCAGCTTCACTCCGCCTGTTACCATCATCGCTACCGATTTGGATACCAATGTGCTCGCGAAGGCGGAGGCGGGTGTCTATCCGATCGAGCGGGTTGAAAAGCTCTCCGACGATCTGGTGAAGCGCTTTTTTCTGAAGGGAACGGGCGCACAGGCCGGTTTTGTACGCGTAAGACCGGAGTTGCGCGCGATGATTACCTTCCGTCAAGTGAACCTGCTCAGCGAAGAGTGGCATATACGCGGGCCGCTGGATGCCATCTTCTGCCGCAATGTGATGATCTATTTCGATAAGGCGACCCAACTCAAAATACTGGAACGGTTTGCGCCCTTGTTGCAGCCGGACGGCCTGTTGTTTGCCGGACACTCGGAGAGTTTTCATAATGCCGGGCATATATTCAGCTTGCGCGGCAAGACGGTATATGAATTGGCAAAACATAAACTCTCTGGAATCCCTCATGCAAAGAAATAATCCGGCTGCTTCGGCGGCGCTGCAAAAGTCGATAACGTGTCAAGAAAAGGTTGTCGCGAATGGCTAGTCATGGCTATGAAGAAATACTGGCCCCCAACCTGTATTTTGACCGGCAACATGATTCCGAAGCGGCCAAAATATTGCCCGGCGAATATTATGCGACGGCGCGCGACATGCTGCTTGTGACGGTGCTGGGTTCCTGCGTTTGCGCCTGCATACGCGACAGGGTAAGCGGGATCGGTGGCATGAATCATTTCATGCTGCCGGATGCGGGGCAGGATCAGAACAACCCGCTGGGCGAGTCGGCACGCTATGGCACCTATGCGATGGAAATCCTGATCAACCAGTTGATCAAGATGGGCGCGAACCGCAGCAATTTCGAGGCGAAAGTTTTCGGGGGTGGTGCGGTGTTGCGCGGTTTTACCGTCGCCAATATCGGCGAACGCAATGCGGAGTTCGTGCAGAAATTCCTCAAGTTTGAAAAAATACCCATCGTTGCGCAGGATTTGCTTGATATTTATCCGCGCAAGGTATATTTCTTTCCCACTACGGGTCTGGTTAGGGTGAAAAAACTGAAGAAGGTGCATAACGATACGATTATCAGCCGTGAATCCGAATATGTGACACGGCTGCATTACGCCAAAGTGGAAGGCGATGTGGAATTGTTCTAAGAACGTGTTTAAAAGTTACTGCGCGTCCGAATTGCGGCGTTGCGAGGTGCTCGGAATCCTCATGTACTCAAGTACATTCCGGTTCCTGCGCTCCGTGCGCCCCTTCGACCTTGCTCAGGACAGGCTTCTTCGGCCTGCTCGCTACACTTTTAAAACACGTTCTAATGATTGCGATGCTGTGCGAAACTCGCCATAGGGTAGCGATAATGCTGTTTGAATAAGGGTAAATATGGGAAGCCAAAAAATTAGAGTGCTGGTGATTGACGATTCCGCGCTCATCCGTAGCGTGATGAAGGAGATCATCGACCGGGAAAATGATATGGAGTGCGTGGGTGCCGCTCCCGATCCTGTGGTGGCGCGTGAGATGATCAAGTCTCTCAATCCTGACGTGCTGACGCTGGATGTCGAAATGCCAAAGATGGACGGAATCGACTTCCTGGAGCGGCTGATGCGCTTGCGCCCGATGCCGGTGGTGATGGTTTCCACATTGACCGAACGTGGTTCGGATATCACTTTCCGTGCGCTGGCGCTGGGCGCGGTGGACTTTGTCTCCAAACCGAAGATGGATATTGCACGTGGCATGTCGGAATACGCCATTGAGATCACCGATAAGATTCGCGCAGCAGCACAGGCGCATGTGCGTAAAATTAGCACCGCGTCGGTAATTCAGGAGAAGTTCTCTGCAGATGCGATCCTGCCCAGTGTCGCGGGGCGGTTTTCTACCACGGAAAAATTGATTATTATCGGCGCGTCAACGGGCGGAACCGAGGCGATCAAGGAGGTGCTGACCAAGCTCCCTGCCGATGTGCCGGGTATTCTGGTGACACAGCATATGCCGGAGAATTTTACCAAGTCGTTTGCGGACCGCCTGAACAGCCTGTGCAAGATTTCTGTCAAGGAGGCGGAACATAACGAGCGGATATTGCCGGGCCATGCCTATATCGCTCCGGGGCATTCACACTTGCTGCTCAAACGCAGCGGCGCAAACTATATGGCCGAACTGAATCAGGGCACGCCGGTCAACCGCCATAGGCCGTCGGTGGATGTGCTATTCCGCTCTGCGGCCAATGTGGCCGGTGCGAATGCATTTGGCATTATTCTCACCGGCATGGGCAAGGATGGCGCGCAAGGTTTGCTGGAAATGAAGCAGGCCGGCGCCCATACCATTGCGCAAGACGAGGCAAGCTGTGTCGTTTTTGGAATGCCAAAAGAGGCCATCGCGGTAGGTGGCGCTTGCGAGGTGTTGCCGTTACAGAATATCGCGCGCCGGACTTTGGAATATCTTGCATTACACAACGGCAAGAGTAACCGGGTTTAATCTATAATCCGCATATCGGGGTGGCGGTGGATTTAATCCTGAACGCAACTCTTGTAAGTGAATTTAAACGGTGGCCTGAAAGCAACCGTTTTTCAAGGCTTAACAGTTTCAGATAAGGGAGTAATCATGGCTATTAATGTTCAAATTCATGACCGTTCGGCGCGCATTACCATGAGCGGCCGCTTCGATTTTCAGGTGCATCGCGATTTCAAGGATGCCTATACACCGCTGCTCGATAATGCCGCAGTACGCGAAATCGAGGTCGAAATGAGCAAGGTGGATTATCTGGATAGTTCTGCGCTCGGCATGCTGATGCTGCTGAACGAGCGCGCCAAGTCAGTCAATAAGCCGGTTGCGCTGCTCAATACTTCCGGTGTCGTGTCGCAGGTGCTGGAAGTCGCCAATTTCAGCAAAATTTTTAATATCAAGCACGTGGCCTGATCAAGGCTTCGCGGATTTGGGTTTCCCCCGCAACACTTCCTCGCCAGGCGGAAGTATTCTGCGCTTTGATTTTCCTTCCGCAGGCTCCTCGTTATTTGCAGGTTGCTGCGCTTTGTTATTCGTGGATGTTTGCGCTTTCTGCTCTGGCTTTCCCTGCGGCGCTTCAGCACCGGCTTTTTGCCCATCTTTCAATTTGTCAGCGTTTGCGCCGGCGGCCGCATCCGCTTCTGGCTGAGCTTGTATTTTCTGCTCTGGCTTGCCCTGCGGCGCTTCGGTGCCGACCTTTTGATCATCCTTTAATTTTGCAGCTTTTTCCGTAGCGGCAGCCTGCGCTTTCGCTTTTTGCGCCGCCTTAAGCTTGACGGCCAATGCACGTGCACGTGCCTGTTGCGCCGCACTGCCTCTGGCCGCTTTGGCAGCTTGCTCGGCCTTTAATTTAGCCACTTTTGCTTCGGCGGCTGCTTTTTTATCCGCTTTGATCCGTGCTGCCTTTGCCAGTGCAGCCTGCTCAGATGCGATGCGTGCAGCTTCCGCCTGTGCTGCTTGCTCTGCCTTCACGCGTTCCGCTTCGGCTTTGGCTGTTTGCTGTGCCTTCGCAAGTTGCCGGGCAGCAGCCTGCTTTGCTGCCAATTCGTGTTGGTCGGCAAAATTAATCCTCGCAATATTGCCAGCTTTGATCCCGAGTTTTTCCGCATCTTCCGGCAATTCTCCTATAGAAAATTGCGGGTTGACATGGGTCAGTGTGGCTGTATCTGCCGCGCGTTCTGTAACACCAAGTATCGAGCCCTGAAGCCCTGTAACCGGAGCCTGCGTATCGATGGCGTAAGCGACAAGCTTGTCGCCGGGTTTCAGCAGCGAGTCGCTCCCCGCATCAAAAAACAGTTTTTTCCCTTCAGTACGGATAATGTGTGCGGAAAAAGGCACATTTTCCAGCGCTTCCTGAATTTCCCTGACAGCTGAATCGATCAGCCGGTTTGCCGCTTTGCCAAATTCTGTTTCAAAGAAAATGCTGCTGCCAAAGGGCTTGTTGTTTCCTACCGGAACATCGTCTTGGGCTAACTCGGTCAAACGGCGCAACAGCAGGCGGGCGCCTGTCGTTCCATCGTAAAGGGAAAGCTCGACTTCAAAATGCCTTTTTGACGTATCCATGAACCATTTTCCATGGCTTATCCCTGCATTTACAATCGTTCCGGAAATAAGAAATTGTGCCCCGGTTTCCCCGGCAACTTGAATAATGGCCTCACGTTGTTGCGCACCCGGTTCTGCGGGGATTGGGTGGCCGGTATAGGCGGGCAAGAACCTTCCGCTTGCTTCCATACGGTTGGAAAGTGCTATTGGAAGCCCATCATAAATATTGTTGATATCGTCCACGTGAATCGTGTTGGCAACATCAAATTGGGTTATTGCGATCTTCTTTTTCGGGGGTTGTATGAGGATCGCATTCTTTTCGTCAAATTCGCCTTTAACCACCTCGGCACTCACCATTACATGGTATTTCTTCTGGCTTTCCCATTCACGGAGTATCGAATAGCGGCCACCTTGCAGGGGTAGTTGGGCATCCGGAAGCTTGCCAGCAATCGCTTGTGCGCCTGCCGAGGCAACAACATTTCGCAGCGCGTTGCCCAGTGCTGCCTGGCGTGCCGCATTGCGACCGGTTGCACCGATCGATGCAATGCCTTCTACTTGCACTTTCCCTGTATAAGGGTCTGCGGTTTTTACAGCTTCTGTTTTGACGGCTTTCGGCACGGCAAATGCAGTTTGTGCCATGCAAAACAAGATGCCAGCGCAAAGCGCAGCGGCAAAGTAGCGGCAGGTGCTATTCCTGCAAATTGATACCACAAGCGAATTACCGAAGAAAGGGTCAACATTTATCGGCATTACAGTTCCTTTTAGCTGGATGGCCCATCAACTTTAACTTGCACAATAAATCCAGGATCAAATATCGGCGCAAAGCAGGGTAATATTTCGGGTAGAGCCTGTTTCAGCAGGTTTCATACCCCCGCCGCTTGCTTGCGGGATGCAGTGTCTCTGTATTTCAATCTATGGTCAATATACAACCTTTGCGGGCTGCGCATGAAAAACCGGCGCAGGCCTGTCCGGCACACGCTATTTCGAATTGCCCATGGCATTTTTAACTGTCATTTATAGCCATAATTTCCAGATCGGATAGGTTAAACTTCGATGCTGTTTGTAATGCGATACAAATGAGCACAGAGTATGGGAGAGATACTTATCACTGAAAACCGCGCCCGGTTGCGTACCTGGCTGGCGTCAGGCTATGCGTTATTCATTGTGTATGCAAGCCTGTCGCCATTCGCTGGTTGGCGTGAACAGGGCTTGAATTTCACCGAAGTACTCGGCGCCTCCCTGTTGCTCACTTATACCGCATTCGACGCGATCGTCAATTTGTTGTCTTATTTGCCTTTTGGGCTCTTGGCCGGGATGGCATTGCACGCACGCTTCGGCTCATTGCCCAGTGTGATTGCAGGCCTCTGCCTGGGTATATTACTGTCGGCAGGTATGGAGTATTTGCAAATGTATTTGCCTGCACGCATCAGTTCGAACATGGATTTGCTGTCCAACAGCGTAGGTGCGCTGCTGGGCGCCTTGCTGGCCGTGAGCATCACATCATGGGCCTGGTTTTATAACCGCCTGACGCGGTGGCGAAGCGATTTTTTCCATCAGGGTAAGGAAATGGACTTTGGTCTCGCGCTGCTCGCACTCTGGATGTTTGGCCAAATCAACCCGTCCTTGCCGATGCTGGGCAATGTGTTTATCAGCGAGGTGGCGCGCCAGCCTTTTGTTACGCTGCCACATAACCCATTCGACTGGTGGGAAAGCGGCGCCGTCACATTGAATCTATTGATGTTGGGGGCGCTGATGCTGACTTTGCTGCGGTTTCCCCGCAATATTGCCACCTCCTTGCTGACGGTATTGAGTGTAGTGGCGCTGGCAAAATTTGCCACTGCGGCGGTGTTGTTGAAATCCTGGGCGCTGTTGCTGTGGATCAACAGCGAGGCGGTGATGGGAATGCTGTTGGGAATGCTGCTGCTGTTTTCGGTATTATGGCTGCCGCGCGCCGCCGTAGTCGGTTCCGGTGTGGCAGTGTCCATAATCTATTTCGTTATTGTGAATTTCGTGTTTGACAGCAACACGCCTGCCGCCGCGATGTCCGTTTATCACTGGCATTACGGGCATTTGCTCAATTACAACGGCTTGGCGCAGACCATTGCGCTGATTTTTCCGTTGTTGTTGCTATTTCATTTATGGCGGATTCGAAAAATATAATTTTACAGTGCTGATTTTCAGGAGTTTAACCATGGGTTTTTATGACAAGCATGTTTTTTTCTGCACCAACCAGCGCGAGGACGGCAGTGCTTGCTGCAATAATCATGGCGCGCAAAAGGCGCGCGATTATATGAAGAGCAGGGTAAAAGAGCTGGATATTGCCAAGGATCAGAACAATATCCGTATCAACACGGCAGGCTGTATGAACCGCTGCGACAAGGGGCCGGTTATCGTGGTATACCCGGAAGGCACCTGGTATACCTACGCTGACAAAAGCGATCTCGATGAAATCGTCGAAGAGCACCTCAGGAACGGGCGCGTTGTGGAGCGGCTGAAAATTTGATGTTTAACCCTTTAAAAATTCAGGTTTTGCCCGTATGCAGTGTGTGTCATACATGAATCCGAATTTCTGGTGCAGATGGCGGCAACGCAAATGAATGCAGTATTGAGTGCGCGCAATTTGCGCAAATGCTACGGCGGACAAGCGGTGGTGGATGGCTTGAATCTTGATATCGAGAAGGGCGAGTGCTTTGGCTTGCTTGGGCCGAACGGCGCAGGAAAAACCACTACACTGCGTTTGATGCTCGGACTGATCGCGCCGGATGCGGGCGAGTTGCAGTTGCTGGATCATGTCGTGCCGGAAGACTCACGCGCTGCGCGGCTGCGTGTCGGTGTGGTACCGCAGATGGATAATCTCGATCCGGATTTCACGGTGGCGGAAAACTTGCTGGTGTATGGCCGTTACTTCGGCATGAGCGATTCGGCCATCGAGGCGCGCCTGCCGGAATTGCTGGAGTTCGCCAACCTCACGCACAAGCGCGATGCCAAAGTGCCGACTTTGTCTGGTGGCATGAAGCGGCGGCTGACGCTGGCGCGTGCATTGGTAAATGATCCTGAAGTCCTTTTTCTCGACGAGCCGACCACCGGCCTCGACCCGCAGGCGCGCCATCTCATCTGGCAACGCCTGCGCGAACTGAACGCGCGCGGCAAGACGCTGCTGCTCACCACGCACTTCATGGACGAGGCGGAACGGCTCTGCCACCGTCTCGCCGTGATGGACAATGGCCGCATCATCAGCGAAGGTTCGCCGCGCGAATTGATCGAACGCAACATCGAGCCTCAGGTGGTCGAGGTGTTTGGCGAGCACGCGGCAGAGTGGGCGCACAGTCATGCGGCACATCACTCGCAACGTTTCGAAGTGAGCGGCGAAACGGTATTCTGCTACGTGCAGGATGCGCAGCCGCTGTTGCAGGAGTTGCAGCAACGCCCCCATTTGCGCTACCTGCACCGCCCGGCGAATCTGGAGGATGTGTTCTTAAAGTTGACCGGACGGGAGATGCGGGAGTGACAAAAATTATTCAAAAACCTTTGTCCACGAAAGACACGAAAATCACGAAATGAGCGCGTACCCGTCGAACCCAGATAATCCATTAGACTGTTGTTCCGGCGAAGGCCGGAATCCAGCAATCAAAAACACTCCGCGAAGCGAACAAAACCACGATGTGGTTTCACTTACATGGGGAATTTTTAATCATCTGGATACCGGCCTGCGCCGGTATGACACAGTTTTTTCTAATGGATTATTGGGGTTGAACTTTCTTTTTCGTGCATTTCGTGTCTTTCGTAGACACGCTTTCTTTGCAAGTTGAAATGAAACTCTCTTACTTTTCCCTGCCGCGTCCGAGCCTGCGCTTCGTCCCGATCTGGCGGCGCAACTTCCTGGTGTGGAAAAAAATGGCGGGCTCCTCGATACTCGGCCATCTCGCCGACCCGGTGATCTATATGCTGGGGCTGGGTTACGGGCTGGGCGGAATGCTGCCGGAAATAAATGGCATGTCGTATATCGCCTTTCTCGCCGCCGGGACGGTGTGCTACAGCACCATGAACAGCGCCAGCTTCGAGGCTTTGTATTCCTGTTTTGCGCGCATGCACGAGCAGCGCACCTGGGAGGCGATCCTCAACACGCCGGTCACGCTGGATGACATCGTGTTTTCGGAAATCGTCTGGGCGGCAAGCAAGAGCCTGCTGGCCGGCATGGCGGTGCTGGCGGTCATCTGGATCTTGGGGCTATCGCATTCGCCGCTGACGCTGTGGCTCATCCCGCTCGCGCTGCTGGTCGGCCTGTGCTTCGCGTCGCTGGGCCTGATCACGACCGCCATCGCGCCCGGATACGATTTCTTCATGTACTACTTCACGCTGGTGATCACACCGATGGTGCTATTATGCGGCGTGTTTTTCCCGGTCGACCAGTTGCCGCCGTTGCTGAAAAATATATCGTCGATATTGCCGCTGACGCACGCGATTGATCTGGCGCGGCCTCTGTTAACTGGTGTGATTCCGGCGCATTTTTTGTGGCATATTGCCGTGTTATTTGGTTACGCGCTGGTTGGATTTTACGTGTCGCTGGTGTTGTTCCGGCGACGCTTGTCTCAATAAGGATTTTGTATGCTTTGGATTAAGTCGTTCCACATCATTTTTGTCGTGAGCTGGTTCGCCGGGTTGTTCTATTTGCCGCGCATTTTCGTGAACCACGCGATGGCGACCGAGCCTGCCGAAATTGCACGGTTGAAGCTGATGGAAGGCAAGCTGTACCGGTTTGTCACACCGATTGGCGCGCTGGCGATCCTCTTCGGTTTCTGGCTGTCGTTCGGCTACGGTTTTTCCGGCGGCTGGTTGCACGCCAAAACCGCGTTGGTGATGCTGCTGGCGGTTTATCATCTGTACTGTGGCCGCTTGGTCAAGCAGTTCGCCGCTGACCGGAACACGCGCAGCCATGTATTCTACCGCTGGTTCAACGAGGCTCCCGTGCTGCTGTTGACCGCCATTGTTATCCTCGTCACCGTAAAACCTTTCTGATCCATGCCTGATTTTTTTGCCCCCTGCCCGCGCGGCCTGGAAGCCATCCTGCTTGGCGACCTCGAAGCGCTCGGCGCGCAGAATGTGCGCGGCGCCGAAGGCGGTGTGCATTTCTCCGGCGACTGGCCGCTGTGTTACCGCGTCAATCTGGAGAGCCGCGTTGCCAGTCGCATCCTGTGGCGTGTCGCAGAAACGCAATACCGCAACGAGCAGGACATTTACAAGGCGGTGTTTGACCTGCAATGGCAACGCTGGTTCGACGTGACCCACACCATCCGCGTGAATACCACGGCGATACGCTGCCCGTTGAAAAGCCTGGAATTTATTACGCTGCTGGTTAAGGATGCAGTGTGCGACCGCTTTCGCGCCCACTGCAACGAACGCCCCAGCGTGGATACGCTGCAACCGGACATTCGCATCCATGTATTTATCGAAGACAGCCAACTGATGCTGTATCTGGATACCTCGGGCGATGCGCTGTTCAAGCGCGGCGTGCGCCAGCACACCAACATCGCACCCATCCGGGAGAATCTGGCGGCGGGAATTCTGCGCCTGGCGAAATGGCAGCCCGGCACGCCGCTGCTAGACCCGATGTGCGGCAGCGGCACGTTTTTGATCGAGGCGGCGCAGATATCGCTGAATATCCAGCCCGGTATCGCGCGCGGCTTCGCCTTCGAGAAGCTGAAAAATTTCGATGCGGCGAAATGGAGCCAGATGCGCGAACAGGCCATTGCCGCACAACTGCCCGCCAAACCGCTGGAAATTTACGGCAGCGACTTGTACGGTGACGCGCTGAAGACCTCATGGCGCAACTTGCAAGAGGCTGGGCTGGCGGAATGCGTGCAACTCAAGCAGGCCAATATCCTGGAAATATCGGCGCCTGCAGAACACGGCGTGCTGGTGGCGAATCTGCCCTATGGAGAACGCATGGGCGAGCTGGATGAACTGGCGGAGCTGTACCCGAAACTGGGCGACGCGCTGAAGAAGAAATTCGGCGGCTGGACAGCATATCTCTTCACTGCGGACAAGGCGATTTTAAAGCTGATGCGTCTATCCCCGTCCAAACGCACCCCGCTGTTCAACGGTGCAATCGAATGCCGCCTGCTGGAGTACAAGATCGTGTCGGGTAGCAATCGCCGTTAGTCCAATTAGCGTTAAAAATAATGTAGGGTGCGTTCCACGCACCAATGGTAATGGTGCGTGGAACGCACCCTACGCTATGCCAGTTTCTATTGCGAATTGGAATCAGGTAAGTTTCAAACCTTCCGTACCAGCCGACAGGTTCCTGTCCGTCACCAGTTTGCTTTCCAGTTTGATGCGCAGGCGCAGGTCGTTAACCGAGTCGGCGTTTTTCAGCGCTTCTTCATAGGAGATTTTTTCGGCTTCATACAGGTTGAACAGCGCGCCGTCAAAAGTTTCCATGCCAAGTTCGCGCGATTTGGCCATCACGCTCTTGATCGAATTGACCTCACCCTTGAAAATCAGGTCGGCGATCAGCGGCGAGTTGAGCAAGATTTCGATTGCGGCGGCGCGCCCCTTGCCGTCCTTTTTTGGAATCAGGCGCTGTGAAATAAGCGATTTGACGTTCAGCGACAAGTCCATCAGCAACTGTGTGCGCCGTTCTTCCGGGAAGAAGTTGATGATACGGTCAAGTGCCTGATTGGCGCTGTTGGCGTGCAAGGTGGCTAAACACAGATGGCCGGTTTCGGCAAAAGCCACGGCATGCTCCATGGTTTCGTGGTCACGGATTTCGCCGATCAGAATCACGTCGGGGGCCTGGCGCAGGGTGTTCTTCAGCGCGTTGTGCCAGGACTCGGTATCCACGCCGACTTCGCGGTGCGTGATGATGCAGTTGCCGTGTTCATGCACATATTCCACCGGGTCTTCGATGGTGATGATGTGGCCGTAACTGTTTTTGTTGCGGTACCCGATCATCGCGGCGAGCGTGGTGGATTTGCCCGAGCCTGTTCCTCCGACCAGGATCACCAGGCCGCGCTTGGTCATCACAACATCCTTGAGCACCTCGGGCAACCCCATCTCGTCGAGATCCGGAATCTTGGTGGTAATGGTACGCAACACCATCCCGACGCGTTGCTGCTGCATGAAGATGTTGACGCGGAACCGCCCGATACTGGGCGGGCTGATCGCGAAATTGCATTCATGGGTGGCTTCGAACTCGGCGGCCTGCTTGTCGTTCATGATGCTGCGCGCCAGTTCCTGGGTGTGCTGATGGGTGAGCACCTGATTGGACATCGGTGTCATCTTTCCGTCCATCTTGAAGGCCGGCGGGAAACCAGCCGTGATGAACAAATCGGAAGCTTTCTTGCTGAGCATGCCGCGCAGCAAATTGTGTATCAGCTCGGTGGCCTGGTCTCTTTCCATAATAAAACTCCTGAATATAGCTGGTGGCTTGTAGCTTGTAGCAAAGTCAAAATCAGCTTTGTGGCAGGTTTTTGCTACCCGCTACAAGCCACGAGCTGCATGCTGTTAACCGGGGAACATATCCTTGTTCATAGCCTTGCCGCGCGCTTCCGCCGGGGTGATTTTATTTTCTTTGACCAGAATTGCAAGGCATTGATCCAGCGTTTGCATCCCGAGCCCTTGGCCTGTTTGAATGGCAGAATACATTTGCGGTACTTTGGCTTCGCGGATCAAATTGCGGATGGCCGGAGTGCAAACCATGATCTCATGCGCGGCTACCCGGCCTGTTCCGTCTTTGGTCTTGAGCAGCGCCTGCGAAATTACCGCACGCAGCGATTCGGACAACATCGCGCGCACCATTTCTTTTTCGTCGGCGGGGAACACGTCGATGATACGGTCGATGGTCTTGGCCGCCGAACTGGTGTGCAGCGTGCCGAACACCAGATGGCCGGTTTCCGCCGCCGACATCGCGAGACGGATGGTTTCTAGGTCACGCATTTCGCCGACCAGGATGATGTCCGGGTCTTCGCGCAAGGCCGAACGCAAGGCATTCTGGAAGGACAGCGTATCCCGTCCGACCTCGCGCTGGTTGATCAGGCATTTCTTGCTTTCATGTACGAATTCAATCGGGTCTTCCACTGTCAGGATGTGTCCCATTTCGTGCTCGTTGCGATGGTTGATCATCGCCGCCAGCGTGGTGGATTTTCCGGAACCGGTCGGTCCGGTGACCAGTACCATGCCGCGCGGATAATCCGAAATGGTTTCGAAACTCTTCGGCGCCTTGAGGTCTTCCAGCGACAGGATTTTGGAAGGGATGGTGCGCATGACCGCGCCCGCGCCGCGATTCTGGATAAAGGCATTCACGCGGAAACGCGCCAGCCCCGGAACCTCGAAGGAGAAATCGACCTCCTTGTTCTCCTCGTAAAATTTGCGCTGCTGGTCGTTCATGATGTCATACACCAAACCATGAACTTCCTTGTGATCCATAGGCGGCAGGTTGATACGGCGCATGTCGCCATGCACGCGAATCATCGGCGGCAGGCCGGCGGAAAGATGCAGATCGGAGGCTTTGTTCTTGACACCAAAGGCAAGCAGTTCGGTGATATCCATTATAATCGTCCCTGTTTGATAAGGCGGCCCCTGTGTGATGATTAGGTCACAGACCGCGCGAAAAGGATTTGTAGCGCATGTGATTATGACAACAATCGCTTCCAACTTGCAAGCCGTGCGCAACGCGATAGCAGCAGCGGCTGCCGGAGCAGGCCGCGTCCCGGATGACATTGTCTTGCTGGCGGTCAGCAAGACTTTTCCGCCGAAGGCGATCCGCGAAGCATATCATGCCGGGCAGGCGGCTTTTGGCGAGAGCTATGTGCAGGAAGCCCTGGGGAAGATCGCAGCGCTGCATGACTTGCCGATCGAGTGGCACTTTATCGGGCCTATCCAGAGCAACAAGACGCGTGCCATCGCAGAAAATTTTGCATGGGCGCACAGTGTGGATAGATTAAAAATCGCCGAGCGCCTGTCAGCGCAGCGCCCGCAAAATCTGCCTCCGCTCAATGTGTGCCTGCAAGTTAACGTAAGCGGCGAAGGCAGCAAGAGCGGCGTGGCTCCGGATGAAGTGGCCGGGTTGGCACAAGCCGTGGCACAGTTGCCGCAGCTCAGGCTGCGCGGGCTGATGGCGATTCCAGCACCGGAGGAGGGGCTGACAGCACAGCGCAAGCCATTTGCCAAGTTGCGCGAGCTCATGCAGTGCCTGAATGCGTATGGAATGACGCTTGGCACATTGTCCATGGGCATGTCGCATGACCTTGAAGCGGCCGTGCTGGAAGGTGCTACCATCGTGCGCGTCGGCACGGCAGTTTTTGGCGAACGAAATTACGGAGAAACAAAATGAAAATCTGTTTTATCGGCGGCGGCAATATGGCGGCCGCGCTCATCGGCGGCTTGTTGGGAAAGGGCTTTATTGCCGGGCAGATCAGCGTGGTGGAAATCAGCGCGGACAACCGCGCGCGGCTGAAACATGATTTTGCGGTGCATGCCGTGGAGCACCTCGCCGAAGGTGTGCCGGGTAGCGATGTCGTCGTGTTTGCGGTCAAGCCGCAACACTTGCGCGAAGTGGCGCAAGCTGTTGCGCCGCTGCTCGGCAAGCAGCTGCTGATCTCCATCGCCGCCGGGATACGCGCGGCGGATATTGCGCGCTGGTCGGGCAGTCAGGCAATCGTTCGCGCCATGCCCAATACCCCCGCACTGATCCACAGCGGCATAACCGGCCTGTATGCAACGCCCGCGGTGAATGACGCGCAGCGCGAGCAGGCGCAAAACATTCTGGTGGCAGTGGGTGAGACTTTATGGTTGCAGGACGAAGCGATGCTGGACGCCGTCACGGCAATTTCCGGAAGCGGCCCCGCTTATGTTTTTTATTTCATCGAGGCGCTGCAGCAAGCGGCACTTGAACTGGGGCTGGATGCCGAAGATGCGCACCGTCTGAGCCTGGCGACTTTTCTGGGTGCCAGCAAATTGGCCGTCTACAGCGATGAGGAGGTCAGCGTGCTGCGCGCGCGCGTTACCTCCAAAAATGGCACTACCGAACGCGCCTTGCTGAGCATGGACGCCAATCACGTCGCCAAACACATCGCGCATGCCGCGCATGCCGCAGCGGCGCGCGCCCGGGAAATGGGCGACGAATTGGGCGTGGATTGACATGCTGAACGAAGCCCTGCTGTTCCTGCTCGACATCCTGCTCCAGCCGTTTGCTGCAATCCTGCTGCTGCGCTTCCACCTGCAATGGCTGCGCGCGCCGTTGCGCAACCCGATCGGCGAATTCATCATGGTGCTCACCGACTTTCTGGTGTTGCGCGCGCGCCGTTTCGTTCCTTCCGTGCTCGGATTGGACAGCGCATCACTGCTGCTCGCGCTGCTGGTCGAGATGCTCTATCTGGCCGGATTTTTGTGGGCGCAGGGCTTGCTGTTGCACGGTTTCCCATTGCCGGGGCTGTTGGTTCTGGCAGCGGTCAAGCTGCTCAAGATCAGCCTGTACCTGCTGATGGCCGCCGTATTCGCGCAAGCGATCCTGTCTTGGGTAAATCCCCATTCGCCCATCGCACCGTTGCTGACCGCCGCTACCCGGCGGTTCCTGCAGCCGTTACGCCGTATCGTGCCGGTATTGGGCAGCGTGGATCTGTCGCCGCTGCTGCTGTTCATCATCTGCCAGCTTATCGTTATCGTTCCAATTGGCGCCTTGGAGCGTGTCGCCTTTGGCTTGCTTTGAAATGGCTGACTGGTACCGCCGCAATGCAGATACTATTACGCTTACACTGCATGTGCAGCCCGGCGCGAAGCGCAACGAAATTGCCGGGTTGCACGGCGATGCACTCAAGATACGGCTGGCTGCACCACCCGTCGAAGGGCGCGCCAACGAAGCCTTGCTGAAATACATTGCGGAATTGTTTGGTGTGCCATTACGCCAAGTGGAGCTCAGGCAAGGCGGGCAATCGCGCCACAAGGTAGTGGCGATTGTTGGCAGCAAAATCGAGCCGGAAAGCTTGCTGAAAACAGCCGCGTAGGCTGGCGGTGAAGCACGAACCCCAGCCTACGTCGCCGCGATCGGCTCAACGACGATACGCGGCAAGCGTGCAGGTCAAGCGGCTTTCGGTTTCTCTTTCTTGGGTTTTTTTGCTTCCTTGGTCTTACGCTGTTGTCCTTTAGCCATGATCGTTCTCCTTGAGTAGTGTCAACAATATGCGGCAACTAGTGCGGCGCGGTTAAAGAAGTATCACTGCGATTGTATCAGCCCGAATCCCGGCAAAATACAATCCGCGCAAATGATAATCCGTTATGGAAAAATGTGAAACTTTTTTATGCACCCCGAATATATCTGAAAATGAAAAGAGATTTTTGGCTTGAACGCTGGGAGCGGAAAGAAATCGGTTTCCACCAGAGTGACATTAACCCTTATTTGCGCCAATACTGGCAAGAATTGCATCTTGCGCGCGACAGCGAGGTATTTGTGCCGCTATGTGGGAAAAGCAGTGACCTGCTATGGCTGCACAAACAGGGGCATCCTGTGCTGGGCGTGGAATTGAGCGCCATCGCGGCGCAAGCATTCTTCGAGGAAAACGGCTATGCCCCGCATCGCTACGCCAGCGGAAAATTTGCCTGCTACGAGGCGGATGGTATCCGCACCCTCTGCGGCGATTTTTTCGACCTGAGCAAGGATGATATGGCGAAGGTGAGCGCGGTATATGACCGCGCATCCCTTGTTGCGCTGCCGCCGGACATGCGCGAACGCTATGTGTGCCATCTCGTGAGCATCTTGCCGACGGCAGCGCAAATGCTGCTCGTCACTTTCGACTATCCCCAACCGGAAATGCCGGGCCCGCCGTTTGCGGTTTCTCCGGGCGAGGTGGAAGCGCTCTACCGGCCTCACGCCGAGATACGTCACTTGGCGCAACTGGATGTGCTTTCACAGAACAAGCGATTCCAGGAGCGCGGCTTGAGCCAGTTGCAGGAAAATATTTTTCGGATGACATTGCATTAACCCGGGTAAATAAGTTGTACTTGCAAGCAAGATCGCTCGAGCTTTCTATTGTGACCCGTTCGCTAGATTGAACGGGCATGGCCTCTTTTACAAACAAATAAGAACGCCCTGCAAAAAGCGGGGCGCTGAATGAGGTGGGGAAGTTTTCAGTGGCCGCTTGATGATGGCGACGTTAATGCGTGGTTGGCCACTTTTGCTATTGGGTGGCAGATTTTTCCTTGCATGAATCGATAAACAATTCGAGCTTTTCCTTGAGTAGCGAGGCGACGTTAATGAACTCAATCGCCACATCGGTATTGCGCAATGGGTCGGGACAGGATTTGTCGAATTTCATCCGCTTTATTTTTGCCTGAATATGCAATAGAGATTCATTTTCCAGCGGCAGGGTAACGGTGGCATAGTCACCGACATGCCCGCTGTTGGGCTTGACTTGCGAAGTTTTTATTAGGCAACCAACCATCGAGATATCTGCCAATTCTGCACCATAGTTATGGAACGAGTCGAAACCGAGGTTGATTTCGCAAGGCTGGTGGCTCTCGAATCTCTCGGCGCAGCGCCGTTTCGCCAAGCCGGTGAGCCGGTGCACTGTGCTCACCAATTGGTCGGAGGCAAAGGGCTTGCACAGGTAATCGGCAACGCCTTCCCGGATGGCGATCCTCCGCGTGACAAACTCGTCATTAGAGGACATCAAAATGAAGCGGGGTAACGTGCTATTTGGTCTGTCGCGGATAGCCCCCATAAGATCAAGGGGGGATAACAGGCCGGGCATCTCCAGCGAGCTGAAAATCCAACTGATGGTGCGTTCGGATTTCAGTACCTGAAATGCATCATCCGCATCTTCGGCTTCGTGAATTTTATTGAATCCCAATTCATGTTGGAGAATTTCTTGGATGTAACTCCGCATGAATGTCGAAGTGTCAACGACCAGTGCATTGGACTGTAGCATGGTGCATCTCCTCTCATCGTGTTGCTCCGGCACGGAGGCAGGCTGTGCGCAGGAATGCCGGGTTAATCGGATTTTTGAGAAGGTTGTTGTGGCAGAGGAGGGAGGATGCGGCTAAACGCAAAGAATGAAACTTCATCGGTTTGGCGACCCCGCTGTCATGTGGCATAGCCAGTTAGACCGGTGGTTTTGCGTCCCCCGCCTTTCGGTCAGGTTTGCCCTTTACAACCTTGTGGGTGGAACTCTAGCAGATCATGATGAAAAAGTGTACAAATTTTTGTCGAGTGGCCGGTTGCACATTCCTGCCATTTGCCAATGCCTGCTTCCGGCAGGCTTCTGGTAATCAGCGCGGCTCGATTTGCGACAAATGCCGCGCGACTGACAGCCATGCTCCCAGCCAGCCGAGGTATATCGAAAACAGCAGCAGCGACAGGCTGTCACCGGCAGATAGCGGGCGTAGTATGAACTGGCTGGCGTAGAGCTGCGATAGTGTTTCGAGTTGTCCGTTGAGCAGCAGCAGGCTCGCAGTGACGATGAGCCAGGCCGCGATGCCGCCGAGCAGTCCCTGGGCCGCGCCGAAATAAAGGAAGGGGCGGCGGATGAAGCTATTAGTCGCGCCAATCAGCTTGGATACTTCGATTTCATCGCGCTGGGTGAGGATTTGCAGGCGGATGGTATTGAAGGTGACGGCGATCAGTGCGAGGCTGAGCAGGCAAGCGAGGATCAACACCGCGATGCGGCCGAATTTGAGCAGCGCTTCGAGCTTGTAGGCCCATGCCGAATCGAGTTGAGCCTGTTCCACCACGGGCAATTTGGCCAATTCATTGCGCAGCGCATCAAGTGATTGGGCGTCGCCTTGCTTTGGGTAAACGATGAAGGCATCCGGCAAGGGGTTCTGGTTCAGACCGCCAATCACATCTGCGAGGCCGGTGCTTTGCTTGAGTTGCTCCAGCGCCTGTGCGCGGGCGACAAATTCGGCGCGGGCGATGGCCGGGTGTTGCGCGAGTTGCTTGTTCAAGTCGTCAACATCATTCGCTTTTGCGCTCATTGCAAGGAATAGGCTGATCTGCGGCGTTCCGGACAATTGTGCGACCAGACCTTGCACGTTTTGCAGCAACACATACATGCCGGCGGGCAGGCTGATGGCGATGCCCATGACCAGGATATTGAGCAAGCCCGCCAGCTTCGATGCGAATATGCGCTGCAGTGCGGTGCGCAGTAAGGCCAGATGTTGGGTGAGTGTTTGCATCATGCCTGTCCTGAGCTTTCTGGCGCTGTGGCAGTAGAAGGCGTCTGCAATTCCCCATTTTTGAGCGCAAGTACGCGCACGCCAGTGTCCTGTAGCACGATTTCATCGTGTGTGGAAATCAACAATGTGGCGCCGACCTGGTGGAAGGATTTGAAGATTGCCATGATTTCCCGCGCGTAGTCCGCATCCAGATTGCCGGTCGGCTCGTCCGCCAGCAGGATGGACGGGCGGTTGACGATGGCGCGGGCGATACACAGGCGTTGTTGCTCGCCGCCGGACAGCGCAATGGGATTGGATTTTTCGCGCTTGAGCAGGCCGACCTTATCCAGTGCGGCACGCACACGCTTGCCGCTTTCGCGGTGGTCGAAGCCGCAGATTTGCAGCGGCAGCAGCACGTTGTCGAACACATTGCGATCAAATAATAATTTGTGATCCTGAAAGATGATGCCGATGTTGCGGCGCAGATAGGGCAGGGCGCCGCTCTTGAGCGCGCCGACGTTTTGGTTGTTCACCAGCACGCTGCCGGAATTTGGGCGCTCGATCGCGGCGATGAGCTTGAGTAGCGTGCTTTTGCCCGCGCCGGAATGCCCGGTGAGGAATGCCATCTCGCCTTCGGTGATGTTGAACGAGACACCTTTCAGCGCCTCATAGCCGCCGGGGTAGCGTTTGTTAACCTGGTTAAAGGTAATCATTTCGGCTGCAAAACCCTGTCCACGAAAGATACGAAAAAGGGATAGCGGGCAATTTCGTGCCTTTCGTGATTTTCGTGGATAAAGATTTTTCTCATTCGTCCAGCCCCAGCAGCGCCGCGACAAAATCCTCCGCGACGAACGGGCGCAGGTCGTCCAGCCCTTCGCCCACGCCGATGAAGCGCACCGGGATCGGGTGCGCCTTGGCGATCGCGGCGATCACGCCGCCCTTGGCGGTGCCGTCCAGTTTGGTCAGGATCAGGCCGGTCACGCCGAGCGCCTGATCGAAGGCCTTGACCTGCGAGAGCGCGTTTTGCCCGGTGTTGGCGTCCAGCACAAGCAGCACCTCGTGCGGAGCCCCCAGAGATGTAGAGGTTGGGGGTAACGCCTTGGCGATGACGCGCTTGACCTTCTTGATTTCTTCCATCAGGTGCGCTTGCGTGGTCAGACGTCCGGCGGTGTCGGCCAGCACCACGTCGATCTTGCGTGCCTGTGCGGCTTGCACCGCGTCGTAGATCACGGCGGCGGCATCGCCACCCTGCTGCGCGATGACCGTCACGTTATTGCGCTCTCCCCAAGTTGCCAATTGCTCTCTTGCTGCGGCGCGGAACGTGTCGCCGGCCGCAAGCAATACCGACAATCCTTGGCCTTGCAGGTGCTTGGCTAGTTTGCCGATGGAGGTGGTTTTGCCCGCGCCGTTTACCCCGCACAGCATGATGACGAATGGCTTCTGGGTGTCTGCCTGTAACGGTTGCGCCAGCGGTTTGAGCAGCTTGAGCAGGCAATGTGCGAGCGCTTCCTTGAGCTGTGTCGCTTCGCTCAGGCGATGTTCTTTGACGTAGCGGCGCAGGTCGGCGAGCAGCGCGTTGGTCGCGTCCATGCCGACATCGGCGGTAATCAGGATGGTTTCCAGTTCTTCGTAGAGGTCGTCGTCGATCTTTCCGCCGCGCCCGAACAGGCCGGTTAACTGGCTTCCGGTGCGCGCCAGGCCGGATTTCAGGCGCGTGATCCAGCCGATTTCGGGTTTTTCTTCCGGCGATCCGGGCGAGTTTTTTTTCAGGAAGCTGAACATTCGGAATGCATTCTGGGTACAGGAAAATGGGGCATAATACGCCCGCATTTTATGCTGATTACATGATTCAGGGCTAGACACATGAGAGCTTATTTATTTTGCACCGCGCTGCTACTGTCAGGATTTCAGGTTGCCGCGCAGGCTGAGGTGTTCGAACGCACGCTGGCGAACGGGCTGAAGGTCATCGTCAAGGAAGATCACCGCGCGCCGGTGATCGTGCAGCAAATCTGGTACAAGGCGGGCAGCATGGACGAGCCTGCCGGTGCGACTGGCATCGCGCATGTGCTGGAGCACCTGATGTTCAAGGGCACCCATACCGTGCCGGCTGGCGAATTTTCGAAGCGCATCGCGGCGGCGGGCGGGCGCGAAAACGCCTTCACCAGCTATGACTACACCGCCTATTTCCAGCAGTTGCACAAGTCGAAATTGCCGCTGGCGATGAAACTGGAAGCCGACCGGATGCGCAATCTGAATCTCACCGCCGCCGATTTCGCCAAGGAAATAAAAGTGGTCATGGAAGAGCGCCGCTTGCGCACAGACGACGAGGCGCATGCGCTGTTGTACGAAAAAATGATGGCGACGACTTACCAGCAACATCCCTATCAGCATCCGATCATCGGCTGGATGAACGATCTGGAATCACTTGCGGTAGACGACGCCAAGGCGTGGTACACCCGCTGGTATGCGCCGAACAACGCCACGCTGATTATCGCGGGCGACGTCAAAGCCAAGGAGGTATTTGCGCTGGCGCAGCGACACTATGGTGTAATTCCAAGGCGCGCATTGGCGCCGCAGCGCAAGTTTATCGAGCCAAAACAGGTCGGCATCAAACGCATGGTGGTGAAAGCCCCCGCCGAATTGCCGCATCTGGTGATGAGCTACCACGCGCCCACCTTGATAAACCCGGAGCAGGACTGGAAGCCTTATGCATTGCAGATACTGGCAGGTGTGCTCGACGGCAATGAATCGGCTCGCCTCAATAAGCATCTGGTGCGCGAGCAACAGGTCGCAAGCGGCGCAGGGGCAGGCTACGACGCCACTTCGCGCGGCCCCAGCCTGTTCACCCTCGAAGCCACGCCCAGCGAAGGCAAGACGGTGAGCGACGTCGAAACCGCGCTACGCCGGGAAATTGCGCAACTGGTCAAGGAAGGCGTAAGCGAGGAAGAATTGCAGCGCGTCAAGGCGCAGGTGGTGGCAGGCGAAGTGTACAAGCGCGATTCGCTGTTTTATCAGGCGATGCAGATCGGGCAGATGGAGAGCATCGGGCTGTCCCATCGCGCGATTCAGGTGATGCTGGAAAAACTCCAGACGGTGACGGCGGAACAGGTGCGGCAGGCCGCGGAGGAATTTTTGCAGGATGACAGCCTGACTGTCGCGGTACTCGATCCGCAGCCGCTCTCCGGAAAACCGAAGATGCCTAAAGGAGCCGCGCATGCACACTAAATTCTTTTTTCTGGCAGCGTTGTGCTGCGTTGCAACAACCGCTTTTGCCACCCCCAATATCCAGTATTGGAAGAGCGCCAGCGGCGCGAAGGTGCTGTTCGTGGAGAACCACGACATTCCGATGCTGGACGTGTCGGTAGCCATTCCGGCGGGCAGTAGCTTCGATGCTGCGGACAAGTCCGGCGTGGCAAGCCTGACCCATCATTTGCTCGATTTGGGTGCGGAAGATTTGAGCGAGGACGACATCGCGCGCGGCATGGCGGACATCGGCGCGCAATTCGGCGGCGGTTTCGACCAGGACAGGGCCAGCATGTCATTGCGTACCTTGAGCAGCGCGGCGCAGCGTGACAAGGCGCTGGATATCATGGCGCGCGTACTGCAACGCCCACTGTTTTCAGAGGCAATCCTGGCGCGGGAAAAGGCGCGGGTGATCGCCGCCCTGAAAGAAGCCGAAACCAAACCGGAAAGCATTGCGGACAAGGTTTTTCACAAGGCATTATTCGGCACACATCCTTATGCGCTGCCGCTTTCTGGCGAGATTGCCAGCGTCGAAAAAATTACTACCCAAGACTTGCGTGATTTTTACGCTGCGCGCTATCGGGCGGGCAGCGCGGTAGTGGCGATCATGGGCGATGTCACGCGGCCTCAAGCAGAGATCATTGCGCAGCAGCTTACCGAAAAACTGTCGTCATCGGCTGTGTCCGCCGCATTGTCCGAGGTGGCGATGACAATCCCTGCCAGCGAGCAACGCATTGCCCACCCTGCCAGCCAGAGCCACATTCTGATCGGCGCGCCGGGTATGGCTCGCAACGATCCAGACTATTTCGCGCTATATGTCGGCAACCATATTCTCGGTGGCGGCGGTTTCGTGTCGCGCCTGATGCACGAGGTGCGCGAAAAGCGCGGTCTGGCTTACAGCGTCTATAGTTACTTCATGCCGTCGAAACAGCCGGGGCCGTTTCAGATCGGCCTGCAAACCAAAAAGGAACAAGCCGACGAGGCGTTGCAACTGGTGCGTGACACGCTGGCCGGATATATCGCCAACGGTCCGACGGGTAAGGAGCTGACAGCCGCCAAACAAAATATTGTTGGTGGTTTTCCGCTACGCATCGATAGCAACCGCAAGATACTCGATTACCTTGGCATTATCGGCTTCTATGATTTGCCGCTGACCTATCTGGATGATTTTACGCGCAAGGTTGAACAGGTAACTGTCGCGCAAGTCCGCGACGCGTTTAAACGCCGAATCAACCCGCAGGCGATGGCGACGGTGATTGTGGGTGCGCCCCAAGCGTCCGCAGATAAAAACGGGGCGGCAAAATAAAGAAGGTAACCAGTAAAATAAACAAGGTCAGAATCATCGGCGGCGACCTGCGCAGCCGTGTCATCAGCTTTCCCGATGCAGAAGGCCTTCGCCCCACGCCGGATCGTGTGCGCGAGACACTGTTCAACTGGCTTGGACAAACGCTATATGGGCGAACCTGCCTAGATTTGTTTGCCGGCAGCGGCGCTTTGGGGTTTGAGGCCGCTTCGCGCGGAGCGGAACGGGTGGTGATGGTCGAGCAAAATCCTGCGGTTTTTCGTACCTTGCAGGATAATGCAAAAAAATTGGGCTGCGCTAATGTTTTCATAGAAGACCAAGATGGGCTAAAATTCGCACTTCATGATGCGAATCGTTACGATGTGATTTTTCTGGATCCGCCGTTTCGGAGCAATTGCCTGCCCAAGCTGCTGGAAACCCTAGTGCAACGACTGAACGAAAACGGCAGGCTGTATGTTGAATCAGGCGCTGCGATTGATGCCTCGCCACCCTGGCAGATAATGAGATCGGGCAAGGCAGGGCAGGTGCATTATCATTTGCTACAAATTGCTTAAATTCAATTAGCGGGATGAAGCGCAAGGAGCCGCGCAGCGAATGGCGAGGCATATCGAAACGGATAGACGAGAAATGAGCGAGCACGCGACTGCCCGCCAATTGAATTTAAAATGATTAAAGTGGTCTACCCGGGAACATTCGACCCCATCACACGCGGGCATGAAGACGTGGTGCGGCGCGCAGCCGGATTGTTCGGCGAGGTCATCGTGGCGGTGGCGGAAAGTCGCACAAAGACAATGTTTGCGCTGGATGAGCGCGTGGGTATGGCGCGTGAAGTCTTCGCGGATTTTGCCAACGTGCGCGTGGAAGGCTTCAGCGGCTTGCTGATGAATTTCGTGCAGACACAAGGTGCGCGGGTGGTATTGCGCGGGCTGCGCGCGGTGTCGGATTTTGAGTATGAGTTTCAATTGGCAGGGATGAACCGCAATCTGTACCCTGAAATGGAAACATTATTCCTGACCCCGGCGGAACAATATACCTTTATTTCGGCCACGATGGTGCGCGAAGTGGCGCGTTTTGGCGGGGATGTGGGGAAGTTCGTATCGCCTTCGGTGGCGGCAAGGTTGCAGCAAAGAAGTTAAAATTATCATTTTAAATATGAGGAGAAAAACATGGCACTGATGATCACCGACGAATGTATCAACTGCGACGTATGCGAGCCGGAATGCCCGAATGATGCGATTTCGCAGGGTGATGAGATTTACGTCATCGACCCCAATAAATGCACCGAATGCGTAGGCCACTACGACACCCCGCAGTGCGTGGAAGTATGCCCGGTTGATTGCATTCCAAAAGACCCCAGTCATGCCGAAAGCAAGGAACAGTTGCAGGCCAAATATGAGAAGCTGATGGCGGCGAAAGGTTGACCGAGAAACGGTGGATGTACCCTCTTCATCATCGCTGTTAACGTGATTCTCGCGGTAAATCAATAATCGTGGAGCGCGTATGAACAAAATTATTGTGGTGCGTGCGCTGGTCGGCGCGCTGGTTTCACTCCTTGCGATGCATCCAAGCTTTGCCGGGGACACTGAAACGGCGGTTGGCGGTGGTGTCGGGGCGGCTGCGGGGGCGGCGATCGGGCAATCGGTTGGTGGCAAGACCGGGGCTATCGTCGGCGGGGCGGTTGGCGGCGCAACGGGGGTAGCCATAAGCACCCGTGGTTCAGGCCAGGGCGGCGCAGTGATCGGTGGCGCGGTCGGTGGCGCAGCAGGCGCGGCGGCCGGGCAATCAATCGGCGGCAAAACTGGCGCTGTAGTTGGAGCCGGTGTCGGTGGTGCTTCCGGCGCCGTTATCGGTAAAAGTGCTACAGAAGCGCCGAAAATGCAGACTGCCGGTGTAGAGACCGTGCGCCAGGAAAGAAGCACCCTGCGAAGCAGGGATGACGATGACGACGAAGGAAGCCGCAAGAAGAAAAAGAAGCACAAGAAAAAGGATCGCTGCGACGAGGAGCATAGTGGGCGCGGTCATGCCTATGGCAAATACAAGGATTGTGATTAATCCAAATAATCCATTAGCCCGTCATTCCGGCGCAGGCCGGAATCCAGCCATAAAAAATACTCCGCGAAGCGGACAAAACCGTGATGCTGTCCCACTGACGTGGGAATTTGTTAATTATCTGGATACCGGCCTGCGCCGGTATGACGCAGTTTTTTTTAGCGGATTATTTGGGATTAAGCGCCAGCTATACCCGCCGCCGCCTCGCGCATATTGTTCACATCACCTTTGATGTTCCGGGGCCGCCCCCCTTACTGCCAAATTTTCCATATATCCCTGATTGCTTCGGCATCGCTGCTTGCACCGAGTGCAGGCAAACCGTAGAAATCGAACAGGGTACGCAGCACGCTGTAGTGGTTGATGCGCTGATTGCTGCTTCCCGCTTTTACCATCGGCCCCACCATTATTGTCACGATATGATTGTCTTCACGCCCATCATCCTCGTCCCAGGTAAGTATCAATAAACCGTTGTGTTTCATTGCCCACTCGACATAAGGGTCGATGTGCTTTTTCAGCCACTCGTCCGCCGTTTCAAAATTGCCGTCGTGCATGTCGTTATTCTGGTCGGGAATCACAAATGAAACAGTCGGGAGCCTGGAAAAATCCTTTGGAAAATCGGCAAAGCGCTGGTTCAATCCGGCGGATAAACGCGATCCCTGCCAATTAACCAAAGGGTTGTGCTTGCGTTGATACACGCCGGAAGCACAGCTCAAATCGCCCACCGCAGGCAGCGACTCGGAAAAACTGGCAAAGCTCAAACCCGCACCCAGCAAAGATGAGGCGAGGTTTCCCGAATCGAAAGTATGCGGGCATGAGTTGCGGGTGATGCCCTGCGTTGAGCCGGAAAATAACGCCAGATAGTTCGGCTGGCTCGGATGGGTGACCCCGTAAGACTGCGTGAACAGTACACCGCGCCTCGCCAGCGCGTTGAGGTACGAATTGCTGTTGCGCATATTCATGATTTGCGAGTAACCGCGATTTTCCTCGATCACCACAACCACATGATCCGGGCGTGGCAATTTTCCGGCATAAGCGGCAGATGAGAGCGATAAAACGAGCAAGGCGGCCGGGTAAAAAGGTGAGAATTTCATCAGGTTTTTTCGAAGTGCGAAGAACTGATGCAGCATGCCGGTTTGCAGGACGTCAGGCCGATAGTATGAAAAATGAATTGGCAGTATTCGGAAGAAGTTTTGAAAAATTCATTAGCAGGACGGGCAATTCTAGGCAAACTACTTTTTAGCAACAGTTTTGTTTCGCCCGCCTTCTTTGGCCGCATACAGGCAATCGTCGGCGTGGTTCAGCAAATCGTCTATCGAGGCAGTATTCGCTCTCTTTTCCGCCACGCCGATACTGACAGTCAGCTTGAGATCGGCTCCCTGGAATTTTATTTTCAGCGCGGCCACATTCAGGCGCAGCCGCTCGGCGCCCTGATAGGCAGCATCGATGTCTGCATCCGGGCAAATCACCACAAACTCTTCTCCGCCATAGCGGCATACCACATCCTGCGTGCGCGCCGATTGGCGCAACGCGTGGGCGACGGCTTTCAGCGCATCGTCGCCCGTTTGATGGCCGAATTTGTCATTGATGGATTTGAAATGGTCGATATCCACCATCATGCATGACAGCGTGCGGCCGCCGCGTTTGGATAAGGCCCATTCCTGTTCGAGGCGCTCCATCGCAAAACGGCGGTTGGGCAACTCGGTCAGCGCATCGGTCAACGCCAGCCGTTGCAAGCGTTCATTGGAAGCCGCGAGTTCCTTGGAGAAGCGCAGCATCTGCTCCCGGTCGAATGCCAGTTCCTCCTGCAAGCGCACTACACGCTGTGCCGCGCGCAATCGCGCAAAAAAGATTTTTTGCGTGAGCGGCTTGACCATGCAATCGTCCGCGCCCGCTTCAAAGGCCTCAATCAGCCTGTCGATACCCTGCTGCGCGGTGAGAATAATTATGTACATATTGCGATGGTCGTAGCTTTCGCGAAGCTTACGGCATAAGGTGATGCCGTCCATCTGTGGTGTCAGGCAATCGCTGATCACCAATTGAGGATGCTGCTGCTCTGCCAGGCGCATTGCCTCCAGTCCGTCGCGGGCAGTCAGCACATTATGGCCTGCCGCCGTTAACATCGATTGGAGCAATGCAAGCATGCTGCGGTCATGCTCTACCACCAGCACGCGCATCTTGTAATTATCCTGATTGGCGTATGGCCACTGTGGTATATCAATCGTGGCTTCAACGGCGTCCGGTTGATTCAGCAGCTCCGCAAAAGAAGGTATATGCACCGCACCCATATTCATCAGCATCAGCCAATCCAGCCAATCGCGCGCGCACGCATCGCCGATTTCGATGAGGTTGCCCGCCTCGATGGCCACAAGTGCGGCCTGCAACCGGATTTTCTCCACCAGCTTGCTGCGCTCTGCCTGGGTTGCCAGACACACATCCGCAATTAGTGATGCGAGGTACAGCAAATGCAATAACTGCCATTCACGCGACCCCTCGGCTACCTTGCCGGTTTCGGGCCGCCGGAAATTCCGTACTATCGTCTGGAAAATTTTCGGGAAATGCATGTCGGCGAGCATCTCCTCGCTTAATTCGGCATGGTCGCAGCCAAACTTGTCGTGCTCCTGCCGGAACAATTCCTCCAATGGTTTGTCCTTGGTGTTGCTGAGCAGCGCCCCGTATTCCTTGGGGTAAACGGTGGCTAAAGCCAGCTGCCCGATATTGCCGAGTAAGCCCAGTACGAAAATTTCCTCTGCCGCCGCTAGTCGTGCATGGGCTGCCAAATGGCGCGCGGCGATGCCGGTCAACAACGAATGCGTCCAGAAATGCTGGTAGTCGAACTGTTTGCAGGGGCCGTGGCGATAATCCGCGATCAATGCAATACCCAGCACCAATTGGCGCAACGCGCGCGCTCCAAGTACCGTAACGGCATCGGTAATGGTGACGACCGGCCTTGAAGAATTGGCGAGCACAACATTGGCTGCCCTGATGACACGGGCGCTCAGGGCGGGATCTGCGCTGATCAGGCGGACGATATCGTGATTGGAAGCATCTTCGCGCTGAGTCAGGTTGATCACTTCCAGCGCCACGCCTTTCGGAGTAGGCAAGCGGCCGCTGTTTTTCAAGCGCGCCAATATCGAATTTTCTGCAATTTCCATCAAACTGCTACCCCGTGGTTAAAGCGCCATGCGATCGTCGTTGCATTCTACCGCAAGTAAGCGCAAAAAAAAGCCCAACACGAGGCTGGGCTTTTTGCTTTATGGGAGCCTGACGCCTGTCTTGAGCCTGTCGAAGGGATGACCTACTTTGGCTGTGGCCGCCCCGTTGGAGCTCAACATTCAGAAGCGAAGTTGGCCTTCGCCGCAAGAAGCTCGCTACGCGAGCGTCTATTTCCCCGTGCATTGAGCTTCGCTTATTGGCACCCTACAATACGCCATACGCGAGTTCGAAAGGAACGCCATGAATACAGAACACTTGAAGATACCGCACTGCATCTTCCGCTGAAACAACGTGCCGAGCTTGCACACAAATTGTTACTCAGTCTTGAAGTTCAAAATGAGGGTGAGGTTGCAGAGGCATGGCGTGTCGAAGCACTGCGGAAATTGACAGCGGGGCGGTCGATACCGTTTCCTCCGAGAAGGTCAGTGCTGCTGCCCGTGCGCTGTTGCGATGAAATACCGGTTCCCTGGTGAAAAAAACAAATCCCTGTTGTAGAATTTAAAAAATAACCCAGCTTACATTTTCATCTCCTTGAGTTTCTCCACGACTTTGGCCATTTTCTCCGTCACTGCAACCGAGATCTTCTCGGCCAGCGCGGTATCTGCACCCACGGTAGAAACGTATTCGGTATAGGTGTTCAATTCAGCCGGGTACTTCACCGCAGGGGTCTGCTCATACCCTACGCCCATACCGTCCAAGACATATTTTTTCTTCTCGCCGTCCATGGTGTAAACGTAAACATCCGTGTTGACGCTGAAATCAGCGGAATAGCTTTTACCGTCAATGCTTTTTTTGGGGTTATAACTTCCGGTGACCAGCACTTCCACATAGAGCTTGTATTCCGTCTTGGCCCAATCCGGCGTTTCTATTTTAGCGCCGAAGACCGTGGTGGTCTTCTTTGGAACATCTTTATATTTGATTGAAGCGAAAGCATCCGTCCCAAGCCCATTATTGAGCTCTTTGGCTACCACATCTGCGATGGCCAAATAGGCGGTAGGCATAGGCCCTTTGATGGGAGTACGCTGAGGAAGGGAAGACATGGAACTGCCCATTCTGCTTCCCACGAGTTTCGCCACGGTGAATTCATTGTCCACCACATAAACGGCGGCCTTCCCCTTCTCTGTAGATATCTGTTTGACCCTGTCCGTGAACATCTCATTCTCAGCGCGGGCGCTGCCAGCCATGAAACTAAATCCCAGCAATGCTCCTAAAAATACCGCTGTGATCTTAAACCGTGAAATGAATTGCATATGAGCCCCCTTAAAGTGAATTGTCATTGTAGCGTTTTAGAAAGATGGAGCCAATACGCACGCAGGTGCGAGATGGGACGAAAAATTCCGTGTTATCAATAGGAAATTCAATCGCACAAGTCAAATTAACCTCGCCCCACACATCTCTCGCCAACCAGCGTGAGCGCTTCATAGATATGCGACCGCATCGTAGAGAACGAACATTCTGCTGTCAATCAACAGCAGCAATTTCTCCGTCACGCCCCTACAAACAAATTGTGCCCCCAAAGCAAAAAGCCCCGCCATTTCTGGAGGGGCTTTTTGTTTGTAAGGAGTCTGACGATGACCTACTTTCACATGGGTAATCCACACTATCATCGGCGCAAAGTCGTTTCACTGTCCTGTTCGGGATGGGAAGGAGTGGGACCAACTCGCTATGGTCGTCAGACGTAACAGAGGACAGAGGACAGAAGACAGAAGACAGATAAAACCGTCTTTCGCCTCAGCCTGCTGTCGCGATTCGGAAGAAGTAAAGCTGGATTTTGATTGATACACAAATGCGGTTTCAGATGAGCGACTTGGAACAAAGGTTTTGCTGTCCTCTGTCTTCTGTCCTCTGTCTTCTTAACATTCAGCATCGAAGATGCTTAATGTTATAGGATCAAGCCTCACGAGCAATTAGTACTGGTTAGCTTAACGCATTACTGCGCTTCCACACCCAGCCTATCAACGTCCTGGTCTCGAACGACTCTTTAGAAGGCTCAAGGCCTAAGGGAAATCTTATCTCAAGGCGAGTTTCCCGCTTAGATGCTTTCAGCGGTTATCTCTTCCAGATTTAGCTACCCGGCAATACCACTGGCGTGATAACCGGTACACCAGAGATCTGTCCACTCCGGT
>Ga0209343_10000871_pt1 | contig 41772 bp, 44 predicted proteins | sample RifCSPlowO2_02_FD_184026 | JGI IMG/M metagenome (GOLD analysis project Ga0209343, IMG submission 184026) | Groundwater microbial communities from Rifle, Colorado - Rifle CSP2_plank lowO2_0.2 (SPAdes) (version 2) | ecosystem: Environmental > Aquatic > Deep subsurface > Groundwater | place...
CTGCGGCTTTCACCTGCGCGCCAGCCAGAGCTTTGTCTTTGACACGGTGGCCGTGACGCCGGAAACCGGTGGGGCCGTGGCGGCCGAACTGGTTCGCTACCTGGGGGCGTCCGTGCGCCCGGTCGCCCCCCCTGCGGGTGGGGTGGCGCCCCAGATGATTGTGGACATCCTGCAGGAGCTGCGGGAAAAAACCGTGGTGGGCGTGAATGCGACGGGTCAGGTGCGGGAGTTCCAGCTGCGCATTCAGGTCAAATTCCGGGTTCGCACGCCGCAGGGGCGGGAGCTGATTCCTGACACCGACCTCGTGCAACAGTTGCTGCGCCGCAGCTGCAACAGGAAGCGCTGGACCTGATCCGCGCCACGGCCCGCGCCCAGGGCTATTCCGAGCGCAGCTCCCACACCGTGGCGGGGGCGCACTTTGACTGGAGCGAGGTGCTGGCGGCGGGCGGCTCCCTGAGTTTGTTTGCCGACAAACAAATCATTGAAATCCGCATCCCTTCCGGCAACAAGGAGCGCCTGTTTGAGCGGGTGCTGCCGCTGTGCGCTTTGTGTGCGGCCACCTCCGCCAGTTCTGTGGCAACGTCTCGATCCCGCTGAAATGCGGCCGTGGTGCGCGGTTCGGCGTGCGAAAATGCAGGCATGAACGCGATCAACATCACCGAATACACCCAGGCCCTGGGTTCACAGGCAAAAGTGGCCTCCGCCCTGATGGCGCGTGCGCAGGCTGCTACTAAAAATAGAGCACTTCGCCGCCTGGCCGCCCTCTTGCGCGAGAACGTGCAGGAACTGCAGGTGGACAACGCCAAAGACATTGCGCGTGCCACTGCCGCCGGGCTGTCCGCCCCCATGGTGGACCGGCTCAAACTCACGCCCCAGGTGATCGAAACTTGCGCCCAGGGCTGCGAGCAGTTGGCAAGCATGGCCGATGTGATTGGTGAAATCATCGGGCTGAAGCAGCAGCCCAGCGGCATCCGGGTCGGCCAGATGCGGGTGCCGATCGGCGTGTTCGGCATGGTTTTCGAGAGCCGCCCCAATGTGACGATCGAGGCCGCCAGCCTGTCCATTAAAAGCGGCAACGCCTGCATTCTGCGCGGTGGCTCCGAAGCGATTGACTCCAACAAGGCGCTGGCCCGGCTGGTGCAGCAGGCCTTGAGCGACAGCGGCCTGCCTCTAGAGGCGGTGCAACTGGTGCAAACCACCGACCGCGAGGTGGTGGGCCAGCTCATCACCATGCCGCAGTTTGTGGATGTGATCATTCCCCGTGGCGGCAAGGGCCTGATCGAGCGCATCAGCCGGGACGCCAAGGTGCCGGTGATCAAGCACCTGGACGGCAACTGCCATGTCTATGTGGACGACCCCTGCGACCTGGCCATGGCGGTGAAGGTGGCCGATAACGCCAAAACCCACAAATACAGCCCCTGCAATGCCGCCGAGGGCCTGCTGGTGGCGCGTGGCGTGGCGTCGGCATTTTTGCCGCTGATCGGCAAGGTTTACGCCGACAAAGGGGTGGAGATGCGCTGCGACCCCGAATCCTTGGCGATTTTGCAGTCAAATCAGCCTCCAGCCCCCGTCAATACTGCGCGAGCAGCTATGAATTCAGGAGCAACTTCCGAGCCCAGGCTGGTACCCGCGCAGGAGAGCGACTGGTACGAGGAATACCTGGCGCCTGTGATCAGCATCAAGGTGGTGGACGGTCTGGACGCGGCGATAGCCCACATCAACCGCTATTCCTCCCACCACACCGAAGCCATCCTGACCCGCGACCACATGCACGCCCAGCGCTTCCTGCGGGAGGTGGACTCCTCCAGCGTGATGGTCAACACCAGCACCCGTTTTGCCGATGGTTTTGAGTACGGACTGGGGGCGGAAATCGGCATCTCCACCGACAAATTCCATGCACGGGGGCCGGTGGGGATTGAGGGTTTGACTTCGCTCAAGTACGTGGTGCTGGGTGACGGAGAAGTTCGTACCTGAACCAGGCCCACGCTTGATTTATGGGCGGATCGCCCCAAGCTGCACAGATACTTAGGTTTTAGCCCCCCTCCTTTCAGAAAGCGCTGCATGGTTCCGCACCTGGTTACTGCCCTCACGGGGCCCATCAACGAGTTAGAGCAACGCGTTCTGGACTCCATGCCCGCGATTGAGCGTTGGTTTCGCCTGGAATGGATGGAGCACACCCCCCCGTTTTACAGTTCGGTGGATGTGCGCAATGCCGGTTTCAAGCTGGCCCCGGTGGACACCAATGTGTTCCCCAGTTGCTGGAACAACCTCACGCCCGCCATGCTGCCGCTGGCGGTGCAGGCGGCCATGGCCGCCATCGAAAAAATCTGCCCCGAGGCACGCAACCTGCTGATCGTTCCGGAAAACAAGGTCAACAGCCCCTTTTATCTAGGCAATCTGGTGCAGCTGCGGCGTATCTTTCATCTGGCGGGCTTGAATGTGCGCATTGGCTCCATCAGCCCGGAGGTCAAGAAAAGCACGACGCTCACCCTGCCCAGTGGCGAAAGCATCGTTCTGGAGCCGGTGGTCCGCAACCAGGGGCGCTTGGGCGTCAAGGACTTTGACCCCTGCACCATTTTGCTGAACAACGATTTGCGCGCGGGGGTGCCCGGCATTCTGGAGGACTTGCATGAGCAATTTTTGCTGCCGCCGCTGCATGCGGGCTGGACCACCCGGCGTAAAAGCACCCACTTCAAGTGCTACGAAGATGTGTCCAAACGCTTTGGCAAACTGATTGGGGTCGATCCCTGGTTGATCAACCCCATGTTCGACAAGAGCAGCAACCTTGACCTGAACGACGAGGCTGGCCGGGAGGTTTTGCGCAGCCGTGCGGATGCCTTGTTGGGGAAAATCAAGAAACGCTACAAGGAATACGGCATCAAGGAAAAGCCCTTTGTGGTGGTCAAGGCCGACAACGGCAGCCACGGCTTGACCGCCATGACGGTGCGCGATGCCAAGGAACTGGATGCGCTGTACCTTAAATCCCACACCCGGCACGACGGCGCCCACAACGGGGGGCAAGTCTACGGCGTCATTTTTCAGGAGGGTGTTCTCACCAACGAGCGCATCAACGACGCGGTCGCAGAACCCGTGGTCTACATGATGGACCGCTATGTGGTGGGGGGGTTTTACCGCGTGCACGCGGAGCGCGGTGTCGATGAGAGCCTGAGTGCGCCCGGCTCCAGCTATGTTCCATTGGCGTTTGCCGAGAGTACGCACTTACCTCAGCCCGGAGTCCGGCCGGGTGCCAGCGCACCGAACCGCTTTTACATGTACGGTGTGGTCGGGCGCCTGGCCATGCTGGCGGCCAGTTATGAGCTGGAAGCCACTGACCCGGAAGCCGAGCACTACGCCTGAACGGTTCGCTGTCGGGGTGCTGTCGTCAGTTGTTGCGCTGCAACATGCCCCGAAAATCCGGACGATTTGCCGAATTCACGTTTGAAAGCCTTGCCTGCGGGCGCAAAATAGCGATCCCAAATGGAATGGACCCTGGCCGCAAAGTACGGCCGGGGGAACTTGTGGCAGCTTCAAAATCGTCTCTTTCGGCACTCACGCTAGGCGCCATCGGTGTTGTGTACGGCGACATCGGCACCAGTGTTCTCTATGCTGTCAAAGAAGTCTTTGGCTCAGGCCATGTCCCTTTCACGACCGCCAATGTCTATGGCATTCTGTCCATCTTCTTCTGGACCTTGACGGTCATTGTGTCCATCAAGTACGTGGCACTGGTGCTGCGTGCCGACAACCACGGCGAGGGCGGCCTGGTGGCCATGCTGGCCCTGGCGTCCCAGTCGGTCAAGGACAAACCGGAGCTGCGCCGCGTGCTGCTGCTGGTGGGTATTTTTGGAACCTGCCTGTTTTATGGTGACGGCGTGATTACCCCCGCCATTTCGGTGTTGTCCGCGGTGGAGGGCCTGGAGGTGATCTCCCCCGCCTTCAAGAAGTACGTGATTCCGCTCACGCTGATCATCCTGTTTTGCCTGTTTTTTGTGCAAAAGCGGGGCACCGCCGGCATTGGCAAGTTTTTCGGACCGATTACCGTGGTGTGGTTTGTTTGTATTGCCGTTTTGGGGGTCTCGCATATTGTGGACAACCCCGAAATCCTGTGGGCCATCAGCCCGCACTACGCACTGGGTTTTATCTGGAATTACCCCGGAACCACCTTCATTATTTTGGGGGCGGTCGTTTTGTGCGTGACCGGCGGCGAAGCCTTGTATGCCGACATGGGCCATTTTGGCAAAAAACCGATCCGGGTGGCCTGGTTCTTCATCGTCATGCCCTCGCTCACGCTGAACTATTTTGGGCAGGGGGCCATGCTCCTGCAAAACCCGGAAGCCGTCAAAAATCCGTTTTACCTGATGGCCCCGGACTGGGCGCTGGTGCCCCTGGTGGTGCTGGCGACCATGGCGACGGTGATTGCCTCGCAGGCCCTGATTTCGGGGGCGTTTTCGGTGACCAAGCAGGTCATCCAGCTGGGCTATCTGCCGCGCTTGCAGGTGCTGCACACCAGTGTGAAGGACACCGGGCAAATCTACCTGCCCTTTGTGAATTGGGGTCTGTTTGTCACGATTGTGCTGGCGGTGGTGATGTTCAAGTCCTCCAGCAACCTGGCGGCGGCTTACGGCATTGCGGTGTGTACGGACATGCTGATCACCACGGTGCTGACGTTTTACGTGATTCGTTACGCCTGGAAATATCCGCTGTGGCTGTGTCTGGCGGCGACCGGTTTCTTTTTTATCGTCGATTTCGCATTCTGGGCATCGAATCTGCTCAAGCTGTTTGATGGTGGGTGGTTCCCGCTGATGATTGGTGGGGCAGTCTTTACCCTGATGCTGACCTGGAAGGACGGTCGGCGCCTGATGAATGACAAGCTGCGTGCCGATGCCATTGACCTGCCCAGCTTCCTGGACGCGGTATTTGTCAGTCCGCCGGTGCGGGTGGACGGCACGGCTGTTTTTCTCACCGCCGAAGTGGGCACCGTGCCCAACGCCTTGCTGCACAACCTCAAACACAACAAGGTGTTGCATGCCAACAACCTGTTTGTGACCGTGCGCAACCACGAGACGCCCTGGATCGGCCTGGACAAGCGGCTGCAAATCGATTCCCTGGGCCACGATTGCTGGCAAGTTGTGATCCACTACGGCTTCAAAAACGACCCCGATGTGCCCAAGGCCCTGCAGCAAATCAAGGGACGCGGGTGCGAGCTGGATGCCATGTCGACCAGCTACTTCCTGTCGCGCGACACCGTGGTGCCCACGATTGGCGAAGGCATGGCCCGCTGGCGCGAGAAACTGTTTGCGCAAATGCACCACAACGCCAGCGCGGCGGCCGACTTCCTGAACCTGCCCAACAACTCCGTGGTGGAGCTGGGTTCCAAAATTGAAATCTGAAACTTTGCGGGACAGACCGCAGCCACGCGCAGCGGGCAAGCTCTGTCCCCAACTGATTAGAAAATGCAGTTTTTCAAAGACCTCAGCGCAGCATCATTGACCGCCGGATTTGTGGCCGTGCTGGTGGGTTTTACCAGTTCGGTGGCCATCGTGTTCCAGGCGGCGCAGGCCTTTGGTGCCACACCCGAGATGGTAGCGTCGTGGATGTGGGCCCTGGGCGTGGGGATGGGGCTGTGTACGCTGCTGCCTTCCCTGTGGTTGCGCAAGCCGGTCATGGTGGCCTGGAGTACGCCCGGTGCCGCCGTGCTGGCCACTGCCGCTACGGCGGGCGGCTTCCATATGCCCGAAGCGGTGGGTGCTTTCATGGCCTGCGCGCTGCTCATCACGCTGGCAGGTTGGACTGGGTGGTTCGAGCGGGTGATGAACCGCATCCCGGTGGCGCTGGCCTCGGCCCTGCTGGCTGGCGTGCTGGCACGGTTTGGCCTGATGGGGTTTGCTGCGGCGCAAACGGCCCTGCCGCTGGTGCTGACCATGTTGCTGAGTTACCTGCTGGGGCGACGTTTCCTGCCGCGCTACGCGGTACCGCTCACCCTGGTGGTTGCTATTGTTTTCGTAGCTGCTGGCGCAGGTTTTACGCCGGTTGACATTGCATTTGGCTTGACAGAACCGGTGTGGATCAGTCCGGTGTTTTCTTTGGAGGCCTTGGTCAGTCTGGCCTTGCCCCTGTTCATTGTCACCATGGCATCGCAGAACCTGCCGGGGGTGGCCGCCATCCAGGCCTGTGGTTATGGCGACCAACGCGCAGCGGGTGGCGACGGCGGTATTCCCATCTCCAAAGTGATCACGCTCACCGGTGTGACCACGCTGCTGCTGGCTCCATTTGGCGCTTTTGCGCTCAACCTGAGTGCCATCACCGCGGCCATCTGCATGGGTCCGGAGGCACATGCCAACCCCGCCCGCCGCTACACGGCGGCGGTGTCCTGCGGCGCTCTCTATCTGGTCATCGGTTTGTTTGGCGCCGCCATTGCGGGGGTTCTCACCGCATTTCCCAAAGAACTGGTCGCTGCCATTGCCGGTCTGGCCTTGCTGGGTACCATCAGCGGCGCGCTGACCGTGGCGCTGAAAGACGACGACCACCGCGAAGCCGCCCTGATCACTTTCCTGGTGACTCTGAGCGGCGTGGTGCTGGCGGGCGTGGGCTCGGCCTTCTGGGGCGTGGTTGCGGGCGCGCTGGCGCTGTTGGTGCAACACTATGGCAAACGCAAGGCCCTGCTTCCACCCGGCTAGGGTGGTTCAGCGACACTTGGGCCTTGTTATTGCCGGTTCGACCCATTTTTCTTTTTTTGTGAGCCCCCATGGACATACTGTTTGTTGCCGACCCGCTGGAATCCTTCAAGATCTACAAAGACACCACCTTTGCCATGATGCGCGAGATGCAGCGCCGTGGTCACCGCGTGGCGGCCTGTGAACCGCGCCATCTGGTCTGGGCGCGCGGTGGTGTGGTGCAGGCCTCGGTGCGGCGCATCACCCTCACCGGCGATGCGAACCTCTGGTTTACGCAGGAGCCCCTGGAGCTGGTGCCGGTGAAGAGTTTTGGCGCGGTGGTGATGCGCAAGGACCCGCCGTTTGACAGCGAGTTCTTCTACGCCACCCACTTGCTGGAACAGGCGGAACGCGAGGGCGCCCAGGTGTTCAACAAGCCCCGCGCGCTGCGCGACCACCCGGAAAAGCTGGCGATTCTGGAGTTTCCCGCGTTCATCGGCCCCACGCTGGTGACGCGCGACGCTGACGCGGTGCGCAGTTTCCATGCCGAGCACCGCGACATCATTCTCAAACCGCTGGACGGCATGGGCGGCATGGGGATTTTCCGGGTCCGGGACGAAGGCCTGAATCTGGGCGGCATCATCGAAACGCTCAACAAGGACGGCCAGCAGACCCTCATGGTGCAAAAGTTTTTGCCCGCCATTGCGCAGGGCGACAAACGGGTGCTGGTGATTGGCGGCCAACCGGTGCCCTTCAGCCTGGCGCGCATCCCGCAGGGCGGGGAAGTGCGCGGCAATCTGGCCGCCGGTGGCAAAGGTGTGGCCCAGCCGCTGACGGCTGCGGACCGCGCTATTGCCGAAGCGCTCGGTCCCATCCTGGCACAGCGCGGCCTGCTGCTGGTGGGGCTGGATGTGATTGGTGACTCGTTAACCGAAATCAACGTCACCAGCCCGACCTGCTTTCAGGAAATCACCGACCAGACCGGTTTCGATGTGGCCGCGATGTTTGTGGACGCACTGGAGGCCGGGATCAGCACAAGCTGAGGAAGGACGCGCCCTGGGCGTCCTTGTGCGACACCTGCGGCGGGCCACCCAGTGCGGGCCAGGCAATCGCCAGCGTGGGGTCGTCCCAGGCGAGGCAGCGTTCAAACTCCGGCGCGTAGTAGTCGGTGGTTTTGTACAGGAACTCCGCCGACTCGGACAAGACCATAAAACCGTGCGCCAGGCCCGGGGGAATCCAGAGCTGGCGTTTGTTGGCATCCGACAAAATTTCACCAACCCATTGGCCATAAGTGGGTGAGTCCGGGCGGATATCCACCGCCACGTCAAACACCTCCCCGGCCACCACCCGCACCAGCTTGCCCTGGGGGTTCTGCACCTGGTAGTGCAGGCCGCGCAGCACGTTGCGCGCCGACTTGGAGTGGTTGTCCTGCACAAAGGGCAGGTCCACCCCGGTGGCTTGGGTGAAGGCGCGCTGGTTGAAGCTCTCAAAGAAAAAGCCGCGCGTGTCCCCAAACACACGGGGTTCAATACGCAGCACATCGGCAATGGTGCAGGGCGTCACTCGCATCAGTACACCTTCTGGTCCAGCAGGCGCAGCAGGTACTGGCCGTAGCCGTTTTTGCTTAACGGTTGGGCCAGTTTTTCCAGTTGCCCATCGTCAATCCAGCCATGGCGCCACACAATTTCTTCGGGGCAGGCCACTTTCAGTCCCTGGCGATTTTCGATGGTGTGGATGAACTGGCTGGCCTCCAGCATGGATTCATGGGTGCCGGTGTCCAGCCAGGCGTAGCCTCGGCCCATGGTCTGCACGTCCAGCGTGCCTTGTTCCAGGTACATGCGGTTCAGGTCGGTAATCTCCAGCTCACCGCGGGCCGAGGGTTTGACCTGCTTGGCCAACTCCACCACCTGGCTGTCGTAAAAATACAGGCCGGTGACGGCGTAGCGCGATTTGGGCGCCTTGGGTTTTTCTTCCAGGCTGATGGCACGGCCTGCTGTATCAAATTCCACCACGCCGTAGCGCTCGGGGTCTTGCACTGCGTAGGCGAATACCGTGGCCCCCACTGTCTGCTGGCAGGCGTTGCCCAGCAATCCGGCAAAGTCGTGGCCGTAAAAAATGTTGTCGCCCAGCACCAGGGCGCTCGGCGCGCCGTTCAGAAATGGTTCACCGATCAGGAAGGCTTGCGCCAGTCCATCGGGGGAAGGCTGCACGGCGTAGCTGATCTGCAGGCCCCACTGGCTGCCATCGCCCAGCAGTTGCTCAAACCGGGGCGTGTCTTGTGGGGTGGAGATCACCAGCACCTCCCGAATGCCCGCCAGCAGCAGCGTGCTCAAGGGGTAATAGACCATGGGCTTGTCGTAAATGGGCAGCAGTTGCTTGCTGACCACTTGCGTGGCGGGGTACAGGCGCGTGCCCGAGCCTCCGGCCAGAATGATGCCCTTGCGTTGAATGGCGCTTGCGCCCACCGGTGTATGGCTTGTCATATTCATTGTTTCCCTGTAATTTCAGTCAGCATGCGGGCCACGCCTTGTTGCCAGTGGGGTAGCGTGAGGCCAAAGGCGTTTTGCAGCTTGGTGGTGTTCAGGCGCGAGTTCAAGGGCCGCCGCGCCGGGGTGGGGTAGCTGGCGGTGTGGGTCGGGCTCACCTGCTCAGGACCCGCTTTCAGTGACCATCCCAGCGCCTGGGCTTGCGCCAATACATATCGCGCATACCCATGCCAGCTGGTCTCGCCGCCGGCGACGCAGTGGTATAGCCCTGCCAATGCGGGCTGTCCTTGCGTAGGGTGCGTGACGGCCCGGATCGCATGTGCGGTGACGTCGGCCAGCAGTTCGGCCGAGGTGGGGGCGCCCAGTTGGTCGTCAATCACGGTCAATGCATCGCGCTCGCAGGCCAGGCGCAGCATGGTTTTGGCAAAGTTGCCGCCCCGTGCCGCATACACCCAGCTGGTCCTGAAAATCAGGTGTTTCGGGTTGACCGCCACCAGTTGCTCTCCCTCCAGTTTGGTTTGGCCGTACACGCTCAAAGGGCCGGTGGCGTCAGTCTCGCGCCAGGGCTGGTCGCCGCTGCCGTCAAACACGTAGTCGGTGGAGTAGTGCACCAGCCAGGCGTCCAGTTTGGCAGCTTCGGTGGCCAGCACGCCCGGTGCCAGTGCATTCAGGGTGCGGGCGAATTCGGGTTCGCTCTCGGCCTTGTCCACGGCGGTGTGGGCGGCGGCATTCACAATCACGTCGGGCCGCACACGGCGCACGGTTTCAGCCAGGCCATCCAGGTTTTGGAAGTCACCGCACAGGCCGTCCGGGTTGTGCGCGGTATCAAAGTCCAGCGCCACCAGTTCGCCCAGCACGCTCAGGCTGCGCTGCAGCTCCCAGCCCACCTGGCCACCGCGCCCCAGCAACAATATCTTCATGCTGCGGCCTCGGTGCCGTATTGCTTGCTGACCCAATCGCGGTAACCGCCGCTTTGCACATTGGCCACCCACTCGGGGTGGTCCAGGTACCACTGCACCGTCTTGCGGATGCCGCTCTCGAAGGTTTCGGCGGGTTTCCAGCCCAGCTGGCTCTCGATCTTGCGGGCGTCGATGGCGTAGCGGCGGTCATGGCCGGGGCGGTCGGTCACGTAGGTGATCTGGTCTTTGTAGGGCTTGCCGTCGGCGCGGGGCTTGAGTTCGTCCAGGAGGGCGCATACGGTGTGCACGATGTCCAGATTGGGCTTCTCGTTCCAGCCGCCGACGTTGTACACCTCGCCCAGCTGGCCGACGTCGAGCACACGGCGGATGGCGCTGCAGTGGTCTTTGACATAGAGCCAGTCGCGGATCTGCTGGCCGTCGCCGTACACCGGCAAGGGCTTGCCCGCCTGGGCGTTGACGATCATCAAGGGGATGAGTTTTTCGGGGAAATGGAAGGGTCCGTAGTTGTTGGAGCAGTTGGTGGTGAGCACCGGCAGGCCATAGGTGTGGTGGTACGCCCGCACCAGGTGGTCACTGGCGGCCTTGCTGGCCGAATAAGGGCTGTTGGGCTCGTAGCGGTGGGTTTCGGTGAACGCTGCATCGGTTTTGGCCAAGGAGCCATACACCTCGTCGGTGGAGACGTGCAAAAACCGGAAGGCCGCTTTGGCGTCGGTGTCCAGCCCTCCCCAGTAGGACCGTACCGATTCCAGCAGGTGGAAAGTGCCCACGATGTTGGTCTGGATGAATTCGCTGGGGCCGTGGATGGATCGGTCCACATGGCTTTCTGCCGCGAAGTTCAGCACCGCGCGGGGCTGGTGCTGTTGCAGCAACTGCGCCACCAGGGCGGCGTCACCAAAATCACCCTGTACGAATACATGGCGGGCATCACCGGCCAAGGCGGCCAGGTTCTGCAGATTGCCCGCGTAGGTGAGCTTGTCGAGGTTGACGACGGGCTCATCCGACTGGGCCAGCCAGTCGAGCACGAAGTTGCTGCCGATGAAGCCGGCGCCGCCGGTGACGAGGATGGTCATGTGAATCGTGCCCTTGAAGCGATGAATTCCTGGAATTATCCCCCTTGGGTGGGACGATCCGGCCGATGAAGTCGGCATACGTTGCTCTGGCTAAACCGGGCAGGACAGGCGCCCACGGTAAACTACGGGCGGTATAGAAACAAGGGGAGGAATACCGATGATTTTTGTGACTGGTGGTGCTGGGTATATTGGCTCCCATACCTGCGTTGAACTGCTGAACGCAGGCATGGACGTCACAGTCTTTGACAATTTGTGCAATAGCCAGTCCGAGTCCCTGACGCGTGTGGAACGCATCACGGGCAAAAAACTGCACTTGGTTCAGGGTGATATTCGCGACCGGGCCGCTTTGGCATCGGCCATCCGTGGGTGCGGCGCGACGGCGGTGGTCCACTTTGCCGGGCTGAAGGCGGTAGGCGAGTCGGTGGGTGAGCCGCTGCGTTACTACGACAACAACGTGGTGGGCACGGTGCGTTTGCTGGAGGCGATGGGTGAGTGTGGCGTGAAAACCTTGGTCTTCAGCTCGTCCGCGACGGTGTATGGCGATCCTTGCCAATTGCCGATTCCAGAGGCACATGCCTTGTCTGCCACCAACCCCTATGGCAAGACCAAGCTGGTGATCGAGGACATGCTGCGCGATGTGTTCGGGGGTGACCCGACCTGGCGCATGGCGATTTTGCGTTATTTCAATCCTGTGGGGGCGCATGCCAGCGGCTGGATCGGCGAGGACCCGAGGGGCATACCCAATAACCTGATGCCCTACGTGGCCCAGGTGGCGGTGGGGCGCCGCGAATACCTGAATGTTTGGGGCAATGATTACGCCACGCCGGATGGCACCGGTGTGCGTGATTACATCCATGTCGTGGACCTGGCCTTGGGGCATGTCAAGGCATTGCAGTACTTGCAGCAGGGCCCCCGGTGTGAAGCCATCAACTTGGGGACGGGTGCCGGATACAGCGTGCTGGACATGGTGGCCGCTTTTGAAAAAGCCAGCGGCCGGCCCGTGCCCTACCAGGTTGCGCCGCGCCGCGCGGGGGATATTGCATCCTGTTACGCGGACCCCGCGCTGGCTTTTCAGTTGCTGGGCTGGCGCGCTGAGCGCAACCTGGCGGCAATGTGTGAGGACGCCTGGCGCTGGCAAAAGGCCAATCCCACGGGCTATGCGGCGTGTTGAATACGGCAACCACTGATTGGAATCGGGAACACAAATGGCAAAAGGCATGATTCTGGCGGCGGGTCAAGGGACCCGCGTGCGACCTCTGACCAAGGACTTACCCAAGCCCATGGTGCCGATTTTGGGCAAACCGCTGATGGAGTACCTGATCGAGCATCTGGCGCGCCACGGCATCACGGAGATCATGGTGAATGTGGCCTACCACCACCACATGATCGAACGCTATTTTGGGGATGGACGCCGCTGGGGGGTGCAGCTGGGCTACTCCTACGAGGGGGTCCTGGACCATGGTGATATCTTGCCGCGGCCCTGGGGATCGGCCGGTGGCATGCGGCGCATCCAGGATTTCAGCGGTTTTTTTGATGAGACTACTTTGGTGCTGTGTGGTGACGCCTTGATCGATCTGGATATCGGTGCCGCCCTGCAGGAGCACCAATCCAAGGGGGCGATGGCCAGTGTGGTCACGCTGGATGTGCCGCTCCAGGATGTGCAGAGTTATGGCATTGTGGTGGCGGCGCCGGACGGCCAGATCCAGTCGTTTCAGGAAAAACCGCGCCCTGCGGAGGCTAAATCCACCCTGGCCAGCACCGGCATCTACCTTTTTGAGCCGGAAGTGCTGGACCTGGTGCCCTCGGGTGTGGTGTATGACATCGGCTCGCAGCTGTTCCCTCAGCTGGTGGAGAAAAAGCTGCCCTTTTATGCCCAGAACCGTTTTTTCAACTGGATTGACATTGGACGCGTCAGTGACTATTGGTCGGTTTTGCAGCGGGTGCTGCGCGGCGAGGTGGCCGACATGAAAATGCCGGGGCGCGAGATCAAACCCGGCATCTGGGTGGGGCTCAATACCTCCATTGCCTGGGACAAAGTCCGCATAGAAGGGCCGGTGTACATCGGCTCCAGTGTGTGTATTGAGCCGGGCGCCACCATCATCGGGCCGGCATGGATCGGCCACGGCAGCCACATTCGCACCGGAGCCAAGGTGGTGCGCAGTGTGTTGTTTGAGTACACACGGGTGCCGGCGGACATGCAGTTCAACGAGATGATTGTGTCGCCCGACTATTGCGTGGACCGCATGGGGGAAACCCAATACCGCGGCGACGACCGTTCCCAATTGCGCTGGGGCGACGCCAGGGCCTGAAGCCACCCGCACCCAGCCCGCTTCAACTTCTATTAGGAAACGCATGACCCTGCTGATTCAACCTGTTGTTCTGTCCGGCGGCTCCGGTACCCGCCTGTGGCCCCTCTCCCGTGAAAAATACCCCAAGCAACTGCTGCCCCTGATTGGCGACGACTCTTTGTTGCAGGCCACCGTGCGGCGTGTGCAGGGCATGGCCGGTGTGACGCTGGCCGCGCCCCTGGTGGTGTGCAACGAGGAATACCGTTTTGTCATTGCCGAGCAGTTGCGCCTGATGGATGCGCCGGGCACCGTGGTGTTGGAGCCTTTGGGACGAAATACGGCACCAGCCCTTACCATTGCTGCGCAGGCAGCTATGAAAAACGGAGCGGACCCGGTGCTGCTGGTGATGCCGGCCGACCACGTCATTGTGGACACACAGGCCTTCCAGAGCGCGGTGCGCAGCGGTGCGGCATTGGCCGCCGATGGCGCGGTGGTGACCTTTGGCATCACCCCGGACACGCCCGAAACCGGCTACGGCTACATCCAGTCGGGTGAGGCTTATGGCGCGGATGGTGCCAAATGCATTGCCCGTTTTGTGGAAAAACCTGATTTGCAGACCGCACAGGCCTATCTGGCGCAGGGCAGCTACGCGTGGAACAGCGGCCTGTTCATGATGCGGGCCTCGGTGTGGCTGGCGGCCATGGGTATGTGCCGCCCCGACATCCTGGCGGCCTGCCAGAGCGCGTGGGACGCGGGCCAGACCGACGGCGAGTTTGTGCGCGTGGGCAAGGAGGCGTTCAGCCAGTGCCCCAGCGACTCCATCGACTATGCGGTGATGGAGCGCATCACTGCCGCAGGCATTCCCAAGGAGTCGGGCGCCAATGCCCTGCCGGTGGGCGTGGTGATCCCGCTGTCGGCCGGCTGGTCAGACGTGGGGGCCTGGGAGGCGCTGTGGCAAGTATTGCCCAAGGACGGTGATGGCAACGTGGCGCAGGGCGATGTGCTGATGCAAGACAGCCGCAACACCCTCGCCCTGTCGGAGGGCCGCTTGATCGCCTGTGTGGGCGTGGACGACCTGATTGTGGTGGAAACCGCCGATGCCATTTTGGTGGCCCACAAGAACAAGACCCAGGATGTGAAGAAAATCGTCGACCGGCTCAAGCAGGCGGGGCGCACCGAGGACCAGATCCACCGCAAAGTGTTCCGCCCCTGGGGCTGGTACGACAGCGTGGACGCTGGCGCACGCTTCCAGGTCAAGCGCATCGTGGTCAAGCCGGGGGGAACCTTGTCGCTGCAAATGCACCACCACCGGGCCGAACACTGGATTGTGGTCAGCGGCACCGCCAAGGTGACCCGGGGCGAGACCAGCTATTTGCTGTCCGAGAACGAATCCACCTTCATTCCGCTGGGCACCACCCACCGCCTGGAAAATCCGGGCCGGGTGGACCTGGAAATGATCGAGGTGCAGTCGGGCAGCTACCTCGGCGAAGACGATATCGTGCGCTTTGAGGACGTTTACGGACGCTGAATCCAGCACACCTCAGGGCAGCGGGCAACCGTCCACAAACACCTTGAGCTCATGGGGTGCCATGGCCACCCAGGGCTCGTTGGTGGTGAGGGGTTCGGTCACCACAATCGCCAGCCGGTCTTCGGGGCCGTTGAGGTCCGCCAAATTCACGCACATGTCTTCGTCCTTGAGCTGCACCTCGGTAAACGGGTGCTGGCGCAGCACGTAATGCAGGCGGGTAGAGGCATGGACCCACAGCGCCTGGCCGTTGCTCAGCAAAAAGTTGAAAGTGCCGTGGCTGGCAATGCGCGGCACCAGTTCACGCAGGGTGTGGGTCAGTTCTTCCACGCTGGGGGTGCTGGCGTGGGACTTGTTGATCTCCTGCATCAGCCAGCAAAACGCCAGCTCGCTGTCGGTGCCGCCCACGGGCTTGAAACTGCCATGCAGTGGCGGGTGGAAGTTTTTCAGATCGCCATTGTGGGCAAACACCCAGTACCGCCCCCACAGCTCGCGCATGAAGGGGTGGCAGTTTTCCAGGGTGACGGCGCCCACGGTGGCCTTGCGCACATGGGCCACCACGTTGTGGCTTTTGATGGGGTAGGTGCGCAGCATCTGCGCAATGGGCGAGGTGGAGGCGCTTTCCTTGTCCACGAAGTAGCGTGCCGCCTTGCCGGGGGCCAGACCATCGCTTTCAAAGAAGGCAATGCCCCAGCCATCGGAATGGTGGTCGGTGCAGCCGCCCCGCTGCGAAAACCCGGTAAAACTCAGCGTCAGGCTGGCGGGCAGGCGGCTGTTCATTCCAAGCAATTGGCACATGGAAACAGATTACCGTGGCTCGGTCCAGAGCTTGCCGCCGGTGGCCCAGTTTTCGCGTTTGACATCGACGATCAGAATGTCCACCGAGTCGGGCGATCCGCCCAGCACCTCGACGCTGACGCGGGTGATTTCTTCGACGAGTTTTTTCTTTTGCTCCAGCGTGCGGCCTTCGAGCATTTCAACGTGGTAGGTGGGCATGGTGTTCCTTGCGTAGGGTTGGGAGTGGCGTGCAGTTTAGACTGCGGGGGTCTGCATTTTCACTGACTTTCTTTTGTCTCCACACCTTCCCCTGTTTCCCGCCTCCCGCCCAGCCCGCACCTTGCTGGTGCTGGTGTTTTTTTTGCATGCAGCCCTGGGCGCGGCCATCGGTCTGTCGGTGGATGAAGCGCATTACCTGCTGTATGCGCTGCACCCGGCCTTGAGCTATTTTGACCACCCGCCCCTGGTGGGCTGGGTGCAGTGGCCGGGCGTGGCGCTGCATGCGCCCACAGCGGTGCTGCGCCTGCTGCCCGGACTGCTGTGGCTGGCCACCGCCTGGCTGGCCTACCGCCTCACTTTGCGCCTGGCTGGCGACACCGCCAACGCGCAGCGGGTCGGCCTGTGGACACTGGGGGCGCTGGCGCTGGCGCCGCTGTTGCATGTGCTGGGCATTGGCTTGTTGCCCGACACCTTGCTCATGTTTTTCAGCGTGGCGCTGATGGGGCAGACCCTGGTGCTGATGCAGCCTGACGCCGTGCAGCGCCCCGCGCCCTGGCTGCTGCTGGGGGTGTTGCTGGGGCTGGCGGGCTTGAGCAAGTACACCGCCATCCTGGCCGCTGCCGCAGTGGCCTTGTGCCTGCTGGCCGTGCACGGAGGGCGGCTGCTGCGCAATCCCTGGCTGTGGCTGACCACGGCCCTGGCGTTGCTGCTGGTGGCGCCGGTGGCGGTGTGGAATGTGCAGAACCAGTGGATCTCCTTTAGCTACCAGGCCAAGCACGGCGCAGGCAGCGCCTGGCAGGCGGTCCATGTGCTGCGGTTTTTGCTGGTGCAGCTGCTGGTCTATGGTCCGCTGCTCTTGTGGGGCTGGGTGGGCTGGCGGCATGCGCCCGTGCGCCAGAGCCGCCTGCTGTTGGGCTTCTTTGCCATTCCGTTTGCGGTGCTGGCGATCATGTCGGGCGGCGGCTCCAGCCTGCCGCACTGGACGGCACCGGCCTGGGTGACCCTGGCGCCGTTTGCAGGCCTGGGCCTGGCCCGTGCCGGGGGGGCGGGGCGGCAATGGCTGGTCCGCGCCTGCGTGGTCTTGCAGGCGCTGGTCTGCGTGGGGCTATTGGGCCTGATGCTCTCGGCCGGCCAGCCCTTCATGCCCACCACCCGTGCCGATGTGCCCGTGGGCGCCAACCCTTTCGCCGATTTGCACGGCTGGGAGCAGGCGGGCCAACGTGCGCGGGAGCTGGCCGCGCAGCAGCACCTGGACCGCGTGGCGGTGCAGAACTGGACCCTGGCCAGCCGCCTGGGCTGGTACGCGCGGCCCCTGCCGGTGCAGGTGCTGGAAGACCGCTTCGACCAGTTCGACCTGTGGGCGGGTGACCTCCCCGTGGGCGGCAGTGCCTTGCTGGTGGACTGGTCCCACATGCCGTATGCGGTGCCGCTGGGAGCCCATGGCTTTACCCGTTGTGATTGGCTAGAGACCCAGGTGGTGCAGCGCTGGGGGGCGGATCTGGCCACTTTCCGGTTTTACGCCTGCCATGGCTGGGCGGGCGACCCCCAGCCCCGGCTTACACTCCCGCCTTCGCCCTAACTCCGCCCTCCATTGCATGCCTGCTTCGCCTGACGCCTCCCCTGCTTTTGCGCCGCTTACATGGCTGTGGCCCGGGCTGCTGTTCATCCTCACAGCGCCGCTGTGGTTGCACTGGTGGGAGCCGACGATGTTCGTCTACCTCAACACCCTGTGTGCGCCGGTGGCCGCGCCGGTGTGGACCGGGCTGTCGCTGCTGGGCAATGCCTGGGGCGTGCTGGGCGTGACCGCGCCGCTGCTGGTGCTGGCGCCGCGCCTGATGTGGGCCTGGCTGTGCGCCGCCCCCTTTGCGATTGTGTTTGCACGCACCGGCAAGTTTTTCATCGAGAGCCCGCGCCCCGCCGCCGGGGTGGACAACGCCCAGATGCGCATCGTGGGCGAAACGCTGCACAACGTCTCCATGCCCTCGGGCCACACGCTCACGGCCTTTGCGGTGGCGTCCGGCCTGTATTTTGCGATTCCCGAAGCGCGCAGGGTGCGCCATGCGTGGCTGTGGCTGCTGGCGGCGGGCGCCGGGCTGTCGCGCATCGCGGTCGGCGCGCACTGGCCGGGGGATGTGGCGGTGGGCGCCAGCTTGGGCATGTTGTCCGGCATGCTGGGCCAAACGCTGCTGGCACGCATGGGGCCTGCGCACTGCCAGCCCACCCACTGGAGCCTGCGCCTGGTGGCCGTGCTGCTGGCCTTTGCGGCCTACCACCTGCTGTTTGAAGCGTTGGACTTTGCCGAGAACCAGCCGCTGCAGTACCTGCTGGCGCTGGTGGTGGCAGCTTCGCTGCTGGTTTTTGTGGGGCAAAACATCAAGGCTAAAAAAGGCCTCTAGCCCGCGTGGAGTATGCGTAGGCAGCTATTGTTTTGGTAGCGTTTATGGCGCTGGAATTGACAATTCCGCTGCGCATGTGCACTCTCTGACTCCGGCACTTGGACCGATCCCCGTTTGCATTGCGCCCCGCCGGGCGAAAAGGAGAAGCACCTATGGCTATTGCGCACACCCTCTCAGGTCAACCCACCGATGTTTCGCCCCTGGGCACCGCCTTGGCGGCGGCGCGCACGGTGGCGCTGTTCAAGACCGACGAACTCGAAGTCATCCGTCTGGTCCTGCACGCAGGCAAGTCCATGCCGCCCCACCAGGTGGCGGGCGCCATCACGCTGCAGTGCATCGAGGGGCAGATCGACGTGACCTGCGAGGATGGCAGCCACCGCTTGGGCGCGGGCCAGTTGCTGTACCTGCCCGGCGGTGTTCAGCACGGTGTGGTGGCCGTGGAAGACGCATCCGCGCTGCTGACCATTGTGTTGCGCAAGTAGCGCCTGGTGGGCTGGTGGGCGGTGCGATACTTGCCAGCAGACGGGCGGATGTCCTGCCTGTCACCAGGGACAAGGAGGCACCATGGTCAGTCAAGCCTGTTGGGATTTTCAGCTTGGGGTGGGGCGTGTACTGCGCGTGATGGCGCAGGCCGTAGTGTGGGGTGGGGTCGCCACGGCGAGCGCATGGGCCCAGACTCCGGCAGCGGCCGAATCGCGGATTGACCAGGTCACGCTGTACCCCGGCAGCGCGACGGTGGAGCGAGTGGCCAAGGTGCAGGCCGACGCCAAAAAACTGGTGTTCGCCTGCCTGCCCGTTGGTCTCGATGTGCAAAGCCTGGCGGTGGCCGCAGACCCGGCGGTGCGGGTGGGAGAGTTGTCGGTGCAGACAGAGGAGCGCGGCGCCTCGGCGCTGTGCGCGGGCATGGCATCGGAGGGGCGCATTCGTGAGCTGGAGGATAAAAAAGCGGCCTTGGCGGCGGAAAACGATGCCCTGGACATGGTGACGGCTTACCTCAAGGGCTTGGCCAGTCCCGATGCTGCGCAAGGGGCCGCCAAAAGCGCCCCTGACCCCAAGAACCTGGCCGCGATGGCCGATGCGCTGCGCCGCACAGGGCAGGAGTCCTTGCTGCGCCAGCACCAGATCCAACGCCAACAGGAGGACCTGGACCGTTTGCTCAAGCCCTTGTTGGCCGAAAATTCCCGCGCACAGGCCGGGCGGGCTCGGCTGGTGAATGTGCATGTCACGCTTGATACCACGCGCGATGCTGAGGTGCGCCTGAGCTACCAAATCAATGGGCCCGGCTGGTCCCCCAGCTACCGTGCGCTGCTTGATACCAGTACCCAGGCTCTGCACCTGGAGCGCCAAGCGCAGGTGGCGCAGGCCACCGGCGAGGACTGGAATGGGGTGCAAATGCGCTTGTCCACCGGCCGGCCCAGCCGTGGCACCACGGGGCCACAGCCCCGGCCCTGGCGCATCAGTATTGCCCAGTTGCAGATGGGAACCACTATGGCCATGGGGGGCTATGCGATGTCTGCCCCTATGGCCCCTATTGCGGCCCCTGCGCCAGCGGCGATGGGGGCGCGCAGCCGACTGGCGGTGCAGGCGCCAGAGGGCACAGATCTACAGCCCGAATCGTTTGACGCGGGGGTGTTCAACCACACGTTTGCCACCGAATTCCTGGTTCCGCAGCGCATCACCGTGCCCTCCAGCGGGCAGCGTGTGACTCTGGCGCTGGGGCGCCATGACGCGAAGGCGGAGCTGCTGGTGCGCACGGTCCCGCAGATGGACGCCAGCGCCTGGCTGGTCGCGGAAATGCCCCAACCCGAGGGGGTGTGGCCTGCCGGGCCCTTGCAGTTGTACCGCGACGGGGCCTATGTGGGGACCGACACCCTGCGCACCGGTGGTGCATACGCGCTGAGCCTGTGGTTTGGCCGTGATGAACAGGTGCAGGTGCAGGTGGAGCCGCAAAAAGACATGAAAGGCAGCACCGGTTTTGTTGGCGCGCGCGCCGAGCGCACGGTGGCGCGTGGCTACACCGTGGAGAATCGCCACCGCACCGCCATTGCGCTGCAGCTGATCGAGGCCGCGCCGGTGTCCACCGACGAGTTGGTCAAGATTGAAGCGAAGTTTTCCCCCCAGCCCGAGACCCTGGAATGGCAAGCGCAGCCCGGCAGCACGCTGTGGCGGACCCGGCTGGAGGCTGGCGCCAAGGCGCGCTTTTCGGCTGCCTACGCCATCAGCTACCCCAAGGAAGCACGGCTGCTGGAGTCACGATAATGGCTTGCAACGACGCAGCGCGCCCGAAGCTGGCGCGCAAATGTGCAAGTTATTGCTGAATCAGCCCCTATGGCATGGCCCTTGCCGCAGGGGCCGGGGCCGCGCATCAGGCCGGCGGTGTCGTCCTGTGCGCAGCGATGCGCAAAGCCAGCGCGCTCAGCGCCTCGTAGGCCGCACCCGCCTGCGCGTCCCAGGCGCCGACTGCCAGCGCCTGGCGGGCAATGGCCGCCGTGTCGCCACGGGCGGCGGGGCCGGTGAGGGCGGCGGCTGGCCCCAGGGTGGTGATGTTGGCCACGGCCTTGGCCAGCAGCGAGGCGCGCAAGCCGGGAATCAGCGGGGCGGGCACACCGGTGGCCTGCCAGGCCTCCTCGGCCACGGTTTGCAGCACGGGTAAAAAGTTGGTGGCGAACACGGCGGCGGCGTGGTAGAGCAGCTTGTGCTCGCTTGCCAGGTCAAAGCATTGCGCGCCGATGGCGGTGAAGGCCGGGCGCAGGGTGTTGCAGGCGCCCGCGTCGCCTTCCAGCGCGCAGGGGGTTCCGGCAAACTGCGCCACGGCCGTTGCGGCCTGGGCAAAACTCAAAATGCAGTGGGCGCTGGCGGTGTGCCAGCCCAGGGCGGCCAGCGGCGCCAGTTGCCCGGCGTCCAACGCGCCGCTGCAGTGAAAAACCACGGGGACCACCGCGCGGGGCGCAGTGCGCAGTGCGCTGGCGCAGGCGCCGTGCCGGGACTGGGGCGTTCGCTGTTGTGCGATCGCCTGTGCCAAGGACTGTGCCATGTGTGCCAGCTGCGCATCCGGCACCGCCAGCATCCAGACATCGGCCGCTCGCAGGGCCTGCAGCGTGTCCACCGCCGTTCCGCCGCCGATGAAGCCACAGGCGGCCTGGGCACTGCTTAGGGAGGTGGTCAGCACATCCTGGATGGCGAACGTGCCTTGTTGCTGCCACAGCCGCGCCAGGGTTTGCCCGACGCGTCCCGCGCCGACCAGGTTGAGGGTTGGCCGTGCCATGGTTCGGCCTACACCGCCTTGCGGCCCAGCACCCCGCCGATGTGGCGCACCAGCCACTTGGGCGTGCCGCGCGAGGCGATCATGGCGGCGCGGTTCAGGGCGCCGGGCACGCAGATGGCGTCGCCCTTCATGCAGGCCTCAAACCCCAGGCGGGCCACGTCGTCCACGGCGCCAATCAAAAAGCCGGGAATTTGCGACACTTTGGCGTTGGCATCCTTGGCGCTGGTGAGCATGGGCGTGGCGGTGATGCCGGGGCACAGCGCCGTGACGGTGACGCCGCTGCCCTTGAGCTCTTCGGCCAGCGATTCGCTCAGCGACAGCACATAGGCTTTGCTGGCGGCGTAGGTGGCCAGCGTGGGCACCGGCTGAAAAGCCGCAATGGAGGCCACATTGAGCACCCGCCCATGGCCCCGCTGCACCATGGGCGCCACAAAGTGGGCCAGCATGGCGGTCAGCCCAGAAATATTGAGGTCGATGATCTGCCGGTGCTGCGCCGGGGTCATCGTGGCAAAGGCGCTTTGCTCCAGCACACCAGCGCAGTTGACCAGCACATCGACCGCAAGGCGCTCTTGCTGGAGCGTGGCAAACAGCGTGGCGGCGGCGTCGGGCTGGGCCAGGTCGGCGGGCTCCACCCACACCCGCACCCCATGGCGGGCCTGCAGCTCGGTGGCCAGCGCCTGCAGCTTGTCGACGCTACGGGCCACCAGCACCAGGTTGTGGCCGGCACCGGCAAAACACGCGGCCAGGGACTGGCCAATACCGGACGAGGCACCGGTCACCAGGGCAAGGGGCTGGGCGGGAGACGCTAGGGGCATGGTTTCTTTCTGAAAAATTGGTTGAGAAATAGGGTTCTAGCCCTTATTGCTCGTGCGCAGGAAGCTCTCATTTTAGGAGCAAAACGCCGGTCAATCCAAGCCGCAAACGTGCCAATGCTTGGGGGTATTTGCGGCGGGCGTATAGTGGCCCGCATGCCATTTCAAAACCCTTCGTTGCTCATTGGTGTGTCTGCCCGTATCTACCATCCCGCAGGGCCGGTGCTGGATCTGGGGGGGGTCTGGACCAAGACCTTGCATTACCTGGAGCAGTCCGTGGCGCACTGGCTGATTGCTGGCGGGGCCTTGCCGGTGATGATTCCGGCCGTCGACGCACAAAGCGTTGTGCAGCGCAAAGAGCTTCACCTGGGGCATTACGCCAACGCGCTGGACGCCTTGGTGCTGCAAGGCGGCAACGACGTGGCGCCCCAGACCTATGGCCAATCCCCGCTGGACCCCGCCTGGGCCGGGGATGCCGTGCGCGACGCCTATGAGATGGCGCTGATTCGCGCCTTTGTGCGGGCTGGCAAGCCGGTGTTTGGCATTTGCCGGGGCCTGCAAATGCTCAATGTCGCCTTTGGCGGCACGCTGTGGCAAGACATCCAGACCCAGCAGCCCCAGGCGCTGGCGCATATCAAGACCGACTTGTACGAGCGCAATGTCCACCCGATGGAGATCACGCCAAACTCCCGCCTCGCGTCGCTGTACCCGGCGCTGCGGCACACGCGCATCAACAGCATCCACCACCAGGCCATACGCGACCTGGCGCCCGGTTTTGTGGTCGAGGCGCGCTGCCCCGAGGACGGCATCATCGAGGCCATCCGCAGAGACGGGCCGGGCTATGTCGCTGGCGTGCAATGGCATCCCGAGTTTCGCCACACTGTCGATCCGGTCATCTTTGACGACACCCCTCTGTTGCAAGACTTTCTGGAGTTTGCACGCGCCCAAAAAATGGCAAAAACCATGCCGAACCCAAGGAGATAACCATGCAATTCAGTCAATCGGAAGCTTTAACCTTTGGAATGGAGCTTGAGTTCCAACTCGTGAGCGCCAGCACCGGCGCCCTGTCGCCCGCCAGCATGGGGTTCTGGGAGGTTGTGAAAGAGCGGGTGGACGTTGCGCGTTTTTCGCTGGAGGCGACACTTTCCACCATGGAGATCAACACCTCCGTGCACACGGACGCGGATGCCATGCTCACGCAGACGATGGCGCTGACCCAGACGCTGTGCGACATCGCGCAACCCATTGGGCTTTGGGTTCGGGGGGGAGGCACGCAGCTCACCCAATTCTGGAACGAGCGCATCATGGCGCCCACTGATCGCGCGCAAGAGCTCACCCAGCGCTTTGGATTCCTGCCCAAACGGTTTTCCACCTATGGCATGCATGTGCATATCGGGGCTGCGAGCGCGGACAGTGCCATCCACATGGGCAATGTGCTGCAAGCCCTGGGGCCGCTTTTTATTGCCATGTCGGCGGCGTCCCCCTTTTTGCAGATGTCCGATACCGGGTTCTGCGCCTCGCGGCCCCTGGAGCCCTTGATCTACCCCCATGGGGGGCCCATGCCCAGGCTTAAAAACTGGCACGCGTTTGAGCAACTGGCGGACGAGATTTTTTCCACCCAGTTGGCCCATTCGCTCAAGGACATCTACTGGGACGTGCGGCCCAAGCCCGAGTTCGGCACCATCGAGGTACGGGTGTTTGACACCCCGCTGTCCGTGCACAAGGCGGTTGGCCTGGCGGCGTTCACCCGTGCTTGCGCGGCACTGGCACTGAAGGGCACGCTGGCCTTGCCCACCGCCCCCCCGCCGCCCACTGCGGAGCGCGTGAGCCGCTTCCTGGCGTGCCGCGATGGACTGGATGCCAAGCTGTTTGATCCATTTTCCCAACAGTGGCGGCCCGCGCGTGAGTGGCTCAAGGCCTTGGTGGACGCCATTGCCCTCTCCCCGGTATGCGCCGCCGACCTGCGCCACATTCAGGCACTGCATGCCAATTGCCTGATCGAACAAGACGCCACGGTCATGCGCAATACCTGGGAGTCCGCGCTGAACCAGGACTTTGATGTCCAAAGCCGCGATGTTGCGCAGGCCAAATATTCCCGGGAACTGAGTCTGCGCCTGATGGTGCCCGCAGCCCAAAGCAAACGGCCAGCCCCCGCAACAAGGGCTGGCCGCAAGAGTGACGTCGAAAAGCGCGCCGGAAATCAGCCTACGCCGGTCAGACCAGGGTGATGCTCACTTCGATGTTGCCGCGCGTGGCGTTGGAGTAGGGGCACACCGCATGGGCCTTGTCCACCAGGGCCTGGGCGGCGCTGCTTTCCATACCGGGGATGCTCACCGCCAACTGCACTTCAATACCAAAGCCGGCGGGAATCTGGCCAATGCCCACGGTGGCGGCGATGCTGGTGTCGGCGGGCAGGGCAATCTTTTGCATACCGGCCACAAACTTCATGGCGCCGATGAAACAGGCGCTGTAGCCGGCGGCAAACAACTGCTCGGGGTTCACACCGTTGCCAGCGCCGCCCATTTCCTTGGGCACGGCGAGTTTCAGGTCCAGCAGGCCGTCCGAGGTGCGGGTGCTGCCGTCACGGCCGCCGGTGGATTGGGCGTGGGCTTGGTAAATGACTTTTTCGACTTTGGTGCTCATGGTTGGCTTTCGGGGGGGGGCTCCGGGAAGGGAGCGGGTTAAAAATCGGGAGGATCGGCGCCTGGGATCAGGGGGCCAGGCGGGTGCGCAGGCCCTGCAATTGCCGGGTCAGGGCCATCAGTTCGGGAATCGGGCGGCCGGTTTGGGCCACCACACAGGCGGGAACGGTGGCGGCCCGGGTTTTGAGCTGCACACCCCGGGAGGTGAGCGACACCTGCACCCGGCGTTCGTCTTCGGCCGAGCGCTGGCGTACCAGCAAACCGGCTTGCTCCATGCGTTTGAGCAAAGGCGTTAGCGTGCCAGAGTCCAAACTCAGGCGTTCGCCCAAGGCTGTGACGCCCAGCTTGTCCTGCTCCCACAGCACCAGCATCACCAGGTACTGGGGGTAGGTGAGGTCCAGCGCGTCCAGCAGGGGCTTGTACAGCTTGGTCATGGCCAGCGAGGCGGAATACAGCGCAAAACACAGCTGGTTGTCCAGCAGCAGGGCCGGGTTGGACGGGGCGGGCGTGGTTTGCGGTTGGGAGGATTGGGTAGGCATGGTGTGAATTGTAGCTGGCAATTAAATTGTGTGCAATTCAATTGGTGAAAAACGGAGTCGCCACGGGGACAGGGGTAAACCGGGCTTGGCAGTCCACGGACCCTGGGCTACCGTTCCCGCCAGCAAGGCATACGACAATGGTTCAACGGCATCAGGAGGAAGAAGCAAACATGTTCGACTACATCATCATTGGCGGCGGTTCGGCGGGCTGTGTGCTGGCAGGGCGTCTTTCTGAAAACCCCGACATCAACGTGGCGCTGCTGGAGGCCGGGCCGGTGGACAGCAGTGTGCTGATCCACTGCCCCGCAGGCCTGGCGGTGATTGCCAAGAATGGCCAGTCCAACTGGAAGTTCGAGACCACCGTGCAGCCGGGCCTCAACGGCCGCCGGGGCTACCAGCCACGGGGCAAGGTACTGGGCGGCTCCAGCTCGGTCAACGCCATGGTCTACATCCGCGGCCAGCGCGAAGACTACGACCACTGGGCCGCCCAGGGCAACCCCGGCTGGTCCTATGACGAGGTGCTGCCCTACTTCAAACGCTCCGAAGACAACGCACGCGGGGCCGACGCCTTCCACGGCACCGGCGGCCCCCTGCACGCCATGGACCTGACCAGCCCCAACCGCCTGGGGCCGGTGTTTGTCGAGGCCGGGCGGCAAGCCGGGTTGGTGGTCAACCCCGACTTCAACGCCGCCAGCCAGGAGGGCGTGGGCATGTACCAGGTCACCCACAAAAACGGCGAACGCCACAGCGCCGCCAAAGCCTACCTCACCCCCCACCTGGACCGCCCCAACCTGCGCGTGTTCACCGGCGCGCACACCACCCGCATCCTGATGGAGCAAAAACGCGCGGTGGGGGTGGAGTTTGTCCACGAAGGGCAGACCAAGCAGCTGCGCGCCAGGCGCGAGGTGCTGCTGTGCGCGGGGGCCCTGCAGTCACCGCAAATTTTGATGCTCTCTGGGCTAGGCCCGCACCAACATTTGGTGGAGAAGGGCATTGCCACCGTGCACGACCTGCCCGGTGTGGGGCAAAACCTGCATGACCACATCGACGTGGTGCAGGTGGTCAATGCGCCCCGACTCAAGGAAACTTTCGGCATCTCGCTGGCGGGCATGGCTGCCGCCATCCAGGGCATTTTTGAGTGGCGCAAGCAGCGCACCGGCATCCTGACCAGCAACTTTGCCGAGGCCGGGGGCTTTGTCAAAAGCCAGGCCGACGAGCGCACGCCGGACTTGCAGTTCCACTTTGCCGTGGCCAAGCTGGTCAACCATGGCCGCGCCACCGTGTTCGGACATGGCTACTCCTGCCATGTGTGCCTGCTGCGGCCCCTGAGCCGGGGCAGCCTCACGCTGGCCAGCAATGACCCGTTTGCCGCGCCGCTGATCGACCCCAACTTTTTGGACGAGCGCGACGACATGGAACGCCTGATGCGCGGATTCAAGATCATGCGCAATCTCTTGCAGCAGCCCGCGCTGACCCGTCTGGGCGGACAGGAGATAGCAGAATCCGCGCAGGCCACCACCGACCTGCAGATCGAGCAGTTCATCCGCGACAAAGCCGATACCGTGTACCACCCGGTGGGCACCTGCCGCATGGGCACGGGGCCGTTGGCGGTGGTGGACCACGAACTGCGGGTGCATGGCCTGCAAGGCCTGCGCGTGGTGGACGCCTCCATCATGCCGCGCGTGGTCAGCGGCAACACCAACGCCCCCACCATCATGATCGCCGAGAAGGCGGCCGACATGGTCAAAGCGGCGCAACTGTGATGCGGCGCAGCCAGGCCAACAACCTGCCCTGGTTTGCCCGCCAGTTGGCGCGGCTGTCCTTTGACTTGGAAGCGCTGGAGCCGCCCGAGTTGCGCGGGGCGCAGGAGGACTGCGCGAGGTGGTTGCTGCGGTTGGCGGGGGTGGTTGTGGAATAGTGGTCGTTTTTGGCTGTAGCCCGCGTGTGTATTGCGCAAGCAGCTACTAAATAAATAGCATTTTTGGCATCATGACTGTAGACGCGTGGACGAGGCAGGCGCACAACGCACGCCAACGTACCAGAACGCAAGAGCGCCAAATGCTGCACTGGCGACACACGGCAGCCAAAATCCCACGAAGAACGCCCATTCAGAAAGCGGGCTGGGAAAACCCGAAAGCACCCACAGCGCACCACCCGAAAGAACGCACGAAGCCAAAACGTATGACCACCACTGGCGAAGAGCCAGCCGCGTGAGAAGCCAGTGGGTGGGCAACCCCAACACGAACACTGCGAAGAGAAAGAACAAAAAGAAAATGCCGGCCGTTTCCGCTCTTGTGTGAATGGAGGGGTCGGCTTGTACGCCCAGAGCAGCAAAGAACACGAACCACATGAGCGTTGTCGTCGTGGCGGCAAGAAGAAGCGCAAAGATGGTTCGTTTCATGCGAAGACCTCCAAAGGCGCCCAACGTTGGAGGCCACCGGCACGCAGCAAGCGCCGCGAAGCGGCATCGTGCTGCTGTGTGTCCGCGTGGGCCGACCAGTTCGACGTCATGCGGCTTTGTGAGGTACAAGCTTTACCTGCAGATCACAGCCAACCGCAGCGGCGTACCTTTTCAACGTCGCCAACGACGGCGCGTGCCGACCGGCAGCCTCCAAGCGCGAAATTGCACTCTTTGTCGTACCCATGCGCTCTGCAACTGCGTCTTGCGTCAGACCAGCCTTAGCACGTGCCCTGAGCATTTGACTTGCAACTGTGTATTCGAGTTCAAGGCTGTCGTATGCATCATTGAACCCAGGGCGTTGCCTCGCGGCCGCCAAAAATTCAGTGTGATTGTGAGAAACTGGTTTGTACTTCAAGTCAGCCATGCATCACCTCCTTTAGGCGCTTTCGCGCCATCTTCAATTCGTTGTCCGGGGTCTGCTGCGATTTCTTAATAAACGCATGCAGAACGACCACTCTCTTCCCCAGCAAAAAACAATAAAACGCCCGACCAATGCCCGCTCGACCACGCGGCCGTAGTTCAAACAATCCGTCACCAAAGGCGCGTGAATGTGGCAAGCGAAGGCTTGGCCCGTGCTCCGTGAGAAGTTCCACCAATCGCGCGTAGTCGGCAAGGACGTCAACAGGCCATGACTGCACCTCTGCGTAAACGCGCTCGTGGAAGTAGTTGATTTCAAACGCCATGTATCATGTTAGCAAAAACGCTAACAGAGAACAAGTGTTTTTTATGCCGTCGAACGTCGGCCGTGAATGGGCCGCAACGGCGCACTCAGCATTGAAGAATGGCCACCAAGCTGGCCGCCGTTGTGGGTCCATTCGACGAACCTGTTACACCGCATATGGAGACTCTCCCGAGTGAAAGATATGGCCCTGCGCGGAAGCTCCATCAAAGCATGCGTCAGTCGTTTCAGCGCCAGAGAAGTCAGCGGCATCTACAGCCGCTTCTCGAAAAGACGCCCCACGCAGATTGGCACCTCGGAAGTCGCATGTCTTTACGTTAGCTCGTTCAAAGACGCAGCGCTCCAAATTGGCACCGCGAAAATCCGCGACGATGAATGATTCCGAAAAATCAGCGCCTGCCAAGTTGCTGTCGCGCAGGTCCAAAGTCTCACCGTCAAGGTCCAGCCCACGAAAGCTGCGTTCACCAGCTTTGTAGTGAGCAGTAAGTTCATTGCTGGTGGTAGTCATAGGTCTACTTGGATGCTGTGTAACGATTAGCGTTTATCAGCCGCGCTGCAATGTTTGTAGAAACCAAGAACACCTCCCGCGGCTGATAAACCATGTTGGACTGAACCGCCCGCTGAGGCAGTCGCGACAAGGGGATTGAAAGCTTCACCCCATTGATTTGATCGAATTATGACCGGGCTTGAGGTGTCGGCGCCCTGCAATCGGCACAGCAACTGTACATAAAGGACTCTCCCACGGTGTCGTCCAGATATTTCTTGCTGGCGGTGCGGGACTTGTCCAACACAGCGCGCAGCGCCACCCCCAGCCACTGGTGCTGCGATGCCAATCCGTGCACATCCCTACGCCTCACGGCGGCCCCCGGCTCTGTTGCGCCACGGCGCAAGTTGGTGAGGGCAAGCGGGCTTGCCCCTGTAGCACGGCGGTGACGTGCAAATATCCGACCTTGCAACACGGACACAAGCCCACGTCGATCTTGGCCACCCGCGCCATGAACCCTTGGGCAGACTCCATGGCCTGGGGATTGGACTGGGGCATCTGCAACGCGGTCCGTGCGGCCTTGAGCTTGACCCCTTTGCAGCTTGATGCCAGCACCCCGTAGTGGCGGATGCGCTTGACACCCGTGGGCAACACATGCAACAGGAAGCGGCGTACAAACTCGTCTCCCGGCAATCGCTCCTGGCGTTTGCCACCCTTGTCATTGGCGCGCACGGAGAACACCACCTCTTCGTCGGTGACGGCACGGATGCGCTCATTGCTGATGGCCGTGCGGTGTGTGTAGCGGCTCAGGTACTCCAGCACCTGGGCTGGTCCACCCAGCGGGGTCTTGGCATACACCACCCAGTCGTGCTTGTAGAGTTGGCGCTGTCGCGCGCACCAGGCCTTGGTATCGCCTTGCGGGTCGTGCGCGATATCGCCCTTGTGGTGGGCGCGCGCCAGTGCCGCCAGAAACTTGCCACGAAACACCTTGGACAAGGCCTCTACCGGAAACAGGAAGTCCGGCTTGCGCGTTGGAGTTTTCCACTGACCGTCTTGGTCCAGCACCCCACAGGCCATCACCGCATGCAGGTGGATGTGCAGGCGCAAGTCCTGTGTCCAAGTGTGCAAGACCAAGCTGAACGCCGGTGTGCCGCCCGTGGCGCCCATCCATTGGGGGTTGGCGGCAAACTCCGTCAGCGTTTGCGCGGTGCAGCTAAACAAGGTGTCGATCAACCAACGCGGGTGCGCACCATACAAACCGTTGAGGCTGTGCGGCAGTGTGAACACCAAATGCGCGTAGGGTACGGGCAATACCTCGGCCAAGCGCCCTTGCAGCCAGGCATCCTTGGCCCGCGCACCGCACTGCGGGCAGTGGCGGTTGCGGCACGAGTGGTATTGCCAGTGGTTGTGGCCGCAGGCATCACAGGCCAGTAGTTGCCCACCCAGCGCGCCCGTGCGACAGGCAACAATGCCCCGCCAGGCCTTGGCCTGGGGTGTGCTTAGCGCGTGGGTTGCCAGATACGTCCGGCCAAACTGGCGCAACGCATCGGCCAGGGTGGCCATGCGGGGGGCTACAAGGAAGGCCTGGCGGGTCTACAGCTTGGGCAGGCCCGCCAGCAGGTCCAGCGGATCAACGTCCTTAGGCGGGCGGAACTGCGGACTGATGAGGTGCAGGTAGCGTGCCGTGGTACTGATGTGTCCGTGGCCCAGCAGTTTTTGGATGGTGAAGAGGTCCACGCCGCCTTCGAGCAAGTGGGTGGCGAAACCATGACGCAGCGTGTGCGGGCCACCGCTCTTGGTGATGCCCGCGTGCTGGCGTGCTCCCATGTAGGCGCGTTGGGCCATGTCGATGCTGATGGGTTGGGTGCCAGTGGTGGCGTTGCAAAATAACCAGAGCTTGGGGCGAAAGGTACGCATATAGGTGCGCAGCAGGCCCAGCAAGGTTGGACTGAGCAGGGTGTAGCGACCCTTGCCACCTTTGCCACACACCACGCGAATGCACATGCGGTCGCTGTGGCTATCGATATCGCCCACGCGCAGGGCGCAGACCTCGGACACCCGCAGTCCCGTGGCGTACATGGTTTGCAGCAGCATGCGGTGCATGGGGTGCCAACACGTCGCAAACAGGCGGGCGATTTCTTCGCGCGCCAGTAGCTCGGGTTGTTTGTCCGGTGTCTTGGCCATCGGGATGTGAAACTGGGTGCGTTCATGGCCCAGTACTTTTTCGTAGAGGAGCCGCGCGGCGCTGGCGGCCTGGTTCATGCTGCTGTAGGAGAGGTGACGCTCCTGGACCATGTGCAGCAAGTAGGCGTCAACCTCCTGGGCGGTGTACTCGGCGGGGTCGCGTCGGTAGTGTTTGGCCATGGCGTAAATGGCTTTGACGTAGCAGTCCTGGGTGCTGGGACTGAAGCCACGTACCACCATGGCGTCGATCATGCTTTGGCGTAGAGGTCTCATGCGATATCTCCTTCAAATCCGGGGAATATTCCCCAGTTCGAAGGCTTCTCCTACATCGCTCCGAATGCAAGCCATCCACCCATAAAAAAGCGGTGGGGGCCTGTGAGGACCAACCACCGCGTCAGCGGTTTAGTTCAACGAGATGTAGACAGGCGGATATTCTGGACTCCCAGAATATCCGCCGGGATACACCCGAATTTCGCCCGCTGACGCCGCTGACGCCGCTGACCCGTCAAGCGGTAAGGCCCATGCCGCCTGGATCCTCGGTCCATTTCACTAAAAGTTGATGTCACTTCCATCCCTTTGAACCCTGCCGCCTATCCTGGCGAAATTTGGTTGACGTCGCTCTCACGTCTTGCGACGCTGCGTTTGCTCAGCACTATAGCCCAGCAGACCATGCGGCGCACCGCTTGTGCGCCGCCAGGACCAGATCAAAAAGGGGACAGGCCTTAAAAAGCCCCGCCTTCACTGCGGTCCGCCGCCGCATACAGCTCCTGGTTTTCCCGTTTGATGCGGTCCGCAAGAATGCCGATGACGTCTTTGGTTTCCTTGACAAAGGCGTGTGCGTTTTCCTTGATGGCGGTGGGGGTGGCCCAGCGGCCGTTGTAGGCGACCACGGCGGCGGTGGTGGACTTCATTTCGCTGGCAAAACGACGCGCCAGCGCGGCCACCGCCGGGTCTTTGTGGGCTTCAAGCTCCGGGTACAGCACCTTGTCTTCGGTGGACAGGTGCATGGTGAGTTTGCCCATCAGTTTGCCCAGGCAGGCGCGGGCTGCGGTGCCGTCATGGGACAGGGCGGTTTCGTTCAGCAAAGACTGAAGCTCGGTGGCCAAGGCCAACAATTCGTTGTGCTGCTGTCTGAATCTGTCCGTGCGTGCCATGGGGTGTTTCTTTCTGCGTATAGGAGGGGTGAATTGACCAAAGTCATGGTACGCATTTCACAGGCGGCCGTGCGTTGGGATCAACCCTAAATCGCGCCCTAATCAGCATTTGTTTGTTCTAGGTCAGTTCGTGCCCGAACCCGTCCGGGACTGGTGGCTGAGGCGGTGACCGTGCCCTTGGCGTGGCGCTGGTTGTTGCAGGCATCGTGGCTGATGGCCAGGTTGTCCTGGTGGCTGCTGCCGCCTTCGCTTAAGGGCAAGATGTGTTCCAGCGTGGCGGCGGCGGGCAGCACATGTTCGCCGCAGACCCAGCAGGGCACCTGGCCGTGCAGTTGGCGGGCCACGATTTTATAAATCTTGTCGCGGGTGTGGGAAAGTTTGCTCATGCGGATATTGTGGCTGCGTGGTCGCATAATTAAGCCAGTTCCACACGACCGGAGCCCGGAGTACCGCAACCATGCATCTGGACGATTTATTAAGCTCACAGGTGGCCCTGCCCAGCATTCCACGCGTTATCGCGATGGTGCTCAACGAGCTGAACCGTGACGAGCCCGACCTGCGCGTGATCAGCCAGCTCATCAATACCGACGTTGGCCTGACCGCGCGCCTCTTGCGCCTGGCCAACTCGGCCCAATTCAACCTGGCGAACAAAATCGGCAGTGTGTCCGATGCCCTGGCCGTGCTGGGGCTGGACCAGGTGCGTTCCCTCGCCACGGCAGCGGCCATGGCGGGGGTGTTTCGCAATGTTCCCGGCATGGACATGCTGCAGTTCTGGCGCTACAGCCTGGACGTGGCCAAGCTGTCGCGCAAACTGGCGCGCGCGGCGCGGGCCAACCACTCGGTGGCGTTTACCGCCGGCCTGGTCCACGCGGCGGGGGAGCTGGTCATGCACTTGGGGATGCCGGACCAGATGCGCTGGCTGAACCAGCAGGCGGAGCCCATCACGGTCCGGCGCGCCAAGGCAGAGCAGCATCTGCTGGGCTACTGCTACGCGGATGTGGGCGCGGGGTTTGCCAAAAGCTGGCAGTTTCCAGCGGCCATCGTGGACGCCATCCAGTACCAATGTGCGCCCTTTGACAACGATGCCTACGAGCCCCTGGCCGGTGTGGTCCACCTGTCCGCCTGGCGCGCGCGGGCGCGGGAGGAAGGCTTGACCGAAGGGGAAATGGCGGACACTTTTCCGGACGTGGTGGCGCTCGCCCTGGGCATTGACATTGACGAAGTGCTGCAACAAGAGTCCGTGGACTGGACTACGCGCCAGGAGTCCGAGGCCATGGTCTGACTCCATTTCCCTATCCATGCGGTATGTCGTTGCCCCTCCTTGTCGTGCTAAAGCACTGCCTGCGTCGGGGTGCCTCATCTCGCACTGATCTGAAAATGGAATGATCAGCGCTGAAACCGTTTGCGCGTCAGCGCCAGTGCCAGCCAAAACGCCACTACGGTATACGCCACCAGCACCAGGGCATGGCGCGCGGCGTCGCTGGGCCACTGGTCCATGAACAGGGGGCGCACCAGGGCCACGGCGTTGCTCAGGGGCAGCCAGTCGGCCACCACCCGCACGGCGTAGGGCAATTGCTCCAGCGGAAAGAACACCCCGCTCAAGAACATCATGGGCGTGAGAAACAGGGTGAAGTAGTAGGTGAAAAAATCGTAGCCGGTGGCCAGCGCATTGAAGATCAGCGCGATGCAGCTGAAGGTGATGCCCACGCCCAGCAAAATCGGCCAGGCCAGCAGCAGTTTGGGGCTGTGGCTGATGTTCAGGGCCAGCATCACGCCCAAAATGGCGGTTACCGTGAACAGCGACTTGAAGGCGGCCCACAGCATTTCGGCCAGCACAATGTCGTCCAGGCCCACCGGCGCATTCATGATGCCGTCCCAGGTTTTTTGCACATGCATGCGCGAAAACGCGGAGTACAGCGCCTCAAACGAGGCCGCCTGCATGGCGCTCATGCAGATGGAGCCGCTGGCCAGAAACAGGATGTAGGGCACTTGCACCGGCCCTGCGGCGCCGGGCAGGGTAACCTGCCCGACCAGCGCGCCCATGCCGTAGCCAAAGGCCACCAGCCACATCAGCGGCTCGGCGATATTGCCCACCAGGCTGGGAATGGCCAGCTTGCGCCACACCAGCAGGTTGCGCAGAAATACCGCCCAAAAGCGCAGGGAAAGGTGCGGCGGGCGCCAGATGGACAAGGCTTTTTGGCCTTCAGTCCCCGTGGATGTTGCGTAAGCAGCTACTGTTTTCATAGCAATTAGGCCTCTTCCCGGATTTGACGCCCGGTGAGTTTCAAAAATAAATCTTCCAGATTGGCGGGGCGGTGCAGGGTGCGTAACTGGGGATAGGCCGCCAGCGCCTGCGCCAGCGCGCTGGCGTTGCCGGTGTAGAAAAACACGGTTTCCCCGCTCACCTCCACCCGTGAGGCCAGGGCCCGCAAGGGGCTCTCTGCCAGCGCCAGGGCGCCTACGCCATACACCTCCACCACGTCGGGCTCCAGGTGCTGGGCGATCAGGTCGCGCGGCGCGCCTTCGGCAATCTTGCGGCCATGGTCCAGCACCAAGAGGCGCGAGCACAGGCGCTCGGCTTCGTCCATGAAGTGGGTGGTCAGCAAAATCGACTTGCCCTGGCCCAGCAGCAGTTGCAGGCGCTCCCACATCAGGTGGCGCGCCTGCGGGTCCAGCCCGGTGGTGGGTTCGTCCAGCAGCAGCAATTTGGGGTTGTTGACCAGGGCCCGGGCCAGCGAGAGCCGCCGCTTCATGCCGCCGGAGAGTTCGCCGGGTTTGGCGTTGGCCTTGCTGCTCAGGGAGGCAAACTCCAGCAGCGAGGGAATGCGCTCTTGGATCAGCGCCGCCTTCATGCCGAAGTAGCGGCCATAGACCAGCAGATTTTCGGCGCAGGAAAAGTCAGGGTCCAGTGTGTCCATCTGGCTGACCACTCCCAACTGGGCCTTGATGGCCAGCGCGTCCTGCGGCATCTGCAGGCCCAGCGCATGGATGCTGCCGCTGTCCGGCGTGGTCAGCCCCAGGCACATGCGGATGGTGGTGGTTTTGCCGGCGCCGTTGGGGCCGATCACCCCCAGGCACTCGCCGGGGGCAATGTCGAAGGACAGGTCCTGGACGACCTCGGCGTCGCCATAGCGTTTGCACAAGTGCTGGACCTGAAGAAGGGGGGCGGATAGGTGCGTGGGTGCCATCACGCCATTGTGGCGCAGCGTGCGGCATTGCGGGTTGTGTGTCGTTCGGATTACTTCAAGACCAGCCCGCCGACGAGCCCAACCGCCTGCACGTCGGCATACAAGGCCGCGCAACAACGCAATGGCATGCGTCAGCGACTTTTGTTCAGCGCTTTGAAAGAAAGTCGCGACTTTCTTTCAAACCCCTGTCATTTCTACTGAAACGCCACTTCCGCAAAGCTGCGCAATTTCCGGCTGTGCAACTGGTCCACGCCCTCGGCGCGCAGCAACTCCACCGCGCGGATGCCGATGCGCAGGTGTTGGTCGACCCGCTCGCGGTAGAAGTGGTTGGCCATGCCGGGCAGCTTGATCTCGCCGTGCAGGGGCTTGTCGCTCACGCACAGCAAGGTGCCGTAGGGCACCCGAAAGCGGAAACCGTTGGCGGCGATGGTGGCGCTTTCCATGTCCAGCGCCACGGCGCGGCTCTGGCTGAAGCGGCGCTGGGGCTGGTTGTTGGGCAGCAGCTCCCAGTTGCGGTTGTCGGTGGAAGCCACGGTGCCGGTGCGCATGATGCTTTTGAGCGCCGCGCCTTTGACCTGCGTGACATCGGCCACGGCCTGTTCAAGGGCCACCTGGATTTCGGCCAGCGCCGGGATCGGCACCCACAGCGGCAGCTCTTCGTCCAGCACATGGTCTTCACGCACATAGCCATGGGCCAGCACATAGTCGCCCAGCTGCTGGGTGGTGCGCAGGCCGGCGCAGTGGCCCAGCATGATCCAGGCGTGCGGGCGCAGCACGGCGATGTGGTCGGTGATGTTTTTGGCGTTGGCCGGGCCCACGCCGATGTTGACCATGGTGATGCCCGCGCGGTCGGCGCGCACCAGGTGGTAGCCCGGCATTTGCGGCAGGCGCGGCGGCTCCTTGCCCAGGGCGTCGATGTTTTCAGCGCTCAATCCCACGCGGCGGGTGATGACGTTGCCGGGTTCGACAAAGGCGATGTATTCGCTGCTGGGGTCGGCCATGGCGGCGCGGCCCAGGGCGATGAATTCGTCGATGTAAAACTGGTAGTTGGTGAACAGCACAAAGTTCTGGAAGTGCTCGGGCCCGGTGCCGGTGTAGTGGCGCAGGCGGTGCAGGGAGTAGTCCACCCGGGGCGCGGTGAAGAGCGACAGCGGTTGGGGTTCTCCGGCACGGGGCTCGTAGGTGCCATTGGCAATGCCGTCGTCCATGGCCGCCAGGTCGGGCAGGTCGAACACGTCGCGCATCAGCATGCGGCGCTCGGCGCTCAGGGTGCCTTCGACGTGGTCATTCTCCGCAAAGGAGAAGTGCATGGGGATGGGCTGCGTGCTGGTGCCCACCTCCAGCTCGACGCCGTGGTTTTGCAGCAGCAGGCTGAATTGCTCCAGGTAGTAGTCGCTGTACAGGTCGGGCCGGGTCAACGTGGTCTCGTACCGGCCCGGGCCGGCCACAAAACCGTAGCTCAGGCGCGCACTTTTGGGGTGGTTTTTGCGTGAGACGGTTTCGGTGTGGATGCGCACCAGCGGATAACAAGCGCGCACATGGCCCATGCTGTCGTCTCCGGCCACAAAGCGCTGCATGGCCTGGCGCAGGTGCTGGATGTTGGCGTCGTATATGCGGGCCACCTGGGCCAGGGCGGCAGCGGGATCGTGGAAGCGGGTGGGGGCGATGAAAGTAGGTAAATTGGGCATGTGCTTATTGTGACGTGGTCAAAGTCCGCATGTTGGCGCCAAAGCTTGTGGCTCGATTCTCCGCCGCACTGGTTTCATTCAGTTCGGGTGAAAAGGCTATCGGCGTTGTGCGGGCCGGGGTACCATCGGCCTTTTTTCCATCATGTGCCGCCTCCCAGGGCCGTACCCCACAGGAAGCCCCAGTGTCAGATCCTAAAAATTCACGAACCCAAGAGACTGGTTTCCCCTCGCTGCAGTGGGAAGATGACGACCTGCCGACCCGCCCCATGCCCTTGCACGAGCGGCCCATGCAGGCCCGCATCGACCACGAAATGGCCATCATTGCCGAGCACCACATCCGCATCGTGCTGGCCATCGAGAAATTCTGGGGGCACCGCGATTGCGTGGAATACCTGCAGACGCTGATCCTCAGCGGCGGCTACAAAGAAAATCAAAACCGCGTCGGTTTCAAGTCCGAGGTGCTCTCGGCCCTGATCAATCTGGTGGCTTTGCACCAGATCGAGTAGGGTCGAGCAGACCGGCGAAGCCATGTGGCCGCTTCGCGCAGCTGCAGCGCTGACGAGGGTTCGATAAACTGGGACCCTATGAAAAAACCACTTGCCGAAGGCAAACCCGCACCGTCGCTGCTGCCCAAGGGCGTTTCCGTATTCGAACGCGGCTGGCTCTCGTCCAACAACATCCTGATCGTGAGTCCCGAAGCCTCGGCGCTGATTGACAGCGGCTACGCCCTGCACTCGGAGCAAACGCTGGAACTCGTGGACGATGCGCTGGACGGGGAAAACCTGGATGTGCTGGTCAACACCCACCTGCACAGCGACCACTGCGGCGGTAACGCGGCCCTGCAAGAGGCCTACCCGGGCATGAGCACCTTCATTCCGCCGGGGCACGCTGAACACGTCAGCACCTGGAATCCCGAGGCCTTGACTTACACCCCCACAGGGCAAAGTTGCCCGCAGTTCGGCTTTGATGCGGTGCTGGCGCCCAACACCGAAATCCGCCTGGGCGGCCTGCAGTGGCAGATCCACGCCGCGCCCGGGCACGACCCCCACTCGGTGATCCTGTTTGAGCCCGTGTCCCGCGTGCTGGTCTCGGCCGATGCGCTGTGGGAGCGCGGCTTCGGGGTGGTTTTCCCCGAGCTGGAAGGGGTGGATGCCTTTGATGCGGTCGGCAAAACCCTCGATCTGATCGAATCGCTGGCGCCCAAAGCCGTGATTCCGGGGCACGGCGCCGTATTCACCACGGTCGAGCAATCCATTGCCGTCGCCCGCGAGCGCCTGGACCACTTTGTGAACGACCCGGCCAAGCACATCCGCCATGCGGCCAAAGTGCTGCTCAAGTTCAAGCTGCTGGAAGTGCAGCGCATCGCGGAGCCCTGGCTGATCACCTGGGCGCAGTCCACGGCCTACTTTCCCCTGATCTTTGCGAAGCACTTCCCCGGCATGGACTTTGCCGCCTGGATTGCCGAGCTGGTCCAGGAACTGGTCCGCTCCGGCGCCGCGGTGCGCGATGGGACCATGCTGAAAAACGCCTGACAGTCAACGTCAGTTTTACCCAAAGGGCCCACCTATGCGTATCCGGTTTTTCATCTGCTTGTCTGTGTTGATGCTGGGTACCCTGGGCTTGGCCCATGCCGGCCCACCGCTGGCGCCCCTGCCCATCTGTGACGATGTGGCCGGTTGGCCGCCGTACACCTTTGCGGACCCCAAAAACCCGCAAACCGTCACCGGTGCATCGACCGATCTGATGACAGGCCTGTTGCGCCGCGCCGGGTACGCGCCGCAGATCACCTTGTTGCCCTGGAAACGTTGCCTGGGCGCGGTGGAGGCCGGTCGGGCGGCGATGCTGCTGAACGCGTCTTTCAGCGAGGAGCGGGCCCAAAAATTCCTGGTCTCCAAGCCCTACTACAGCATCAGCAGCGCGTTGTTCTACAGCAGCGCGAAGTACCCGGTGCCGCCCAAAATAGCATCGCTGGGGGAGATGAAAAAGTACCGCTACTGCGGTTTGCTGGGCTACAACTACACGATGTACGACATCCCCCCGGAGCAACTCGACACGGGCGCCCGGGACGAAACCAGCCGGTTCGAGATGCTGCGCATGGGGCGCTGCGATTTTGTGCTGGGCGATGTAGAAATCATCAAAGCCTTTGCCGCCATGGGCCAGCTGAATCTGGTGGGCATCGCCTACGTGCCCATTCCCGGTGCCAAACCCAAAGAGTTCCACGCCCTGGTATCCCGGGCCTGGCCGGACGGTGATGCGCTGCTCAAGCGCATCAACGATGGAATCACGGCGTCCAAGGCGGACAAATCATTCGACAAGGTTTTCAAGAAATACGGCCTGTAGCAGGCGGTCTTGGACAGGGGGACGGTGGGTGTTGCTTTTTGGCTATAGGATAAACCTAGGGTTTACCCTATACTGCAGTGCAACAACATGACTTTTACAAAAAGGAATTGACATGACAACTGCTACTTTCAACAGCTCAAACATAGCTACAGCACAACCTTCCAGCGTAGGCTTTGCCCTGCGTGAACTCGGCGTCGCGGCGCAGCGCTTGGCAACGGCTCTGTGGGTCTCGGTTGCAACACGTTCAGCCTCCCAGTCGTCGGCCATGTCGGCCTCCGACGCAGCCCAAGAGTTGCGGGCATTTGCCAGCTCCATCGCCGCCAGCGACCGGTCATTTGCCGACGACTTGTTCGCAGCCGCAGACCGCCATGAGTTCGGCGACAACGCTTAATCACTGTCAAATCGGGCTCCGGCCCGCGTCCCTATTGCGCAGGCTGCTCCTAAATCAGGAGCGCCTGCGTTGTCTTTTGTGCTCCCGTTTTCGTTACGCTTAAGTTCATCCCCCATCGTGGCGATCTGGGACGGAGGGTGCAGTTTTGCGCTTTCTCAAGGGGTTCGTGCGATGCTGAACTAGGATGAAGTCGGGCCGGGATCAAAGCCCAAGCGCAGTCAAGCCCAGCAGTTTGGCACAGAGATGCCCAAACGTTTCCAGGCTGCTCTCATTGCAAGGAGACTTCAGCATGCCGCAATCCATCATCCCTTCGGTGGAGGTTCACCCTCCCAACTGTAGCCATGGCGAGCGCTCAAAGCATTCCCTTTGATCAGTTACAGCTCGGGCAATCGGCGAGTGTGCAACACCGGTTGACGCGTGATGATCTGCTGACGCTGGCCGCCCAGATGGCTGCCTGCGCGCCCGCCCGGTTGGTCAGCGGTTTCGGTACCCATGCCCTGTTTCACGACTTTCTTGCCAAGGGGCTATGGTGCAACACGCTGATCGCAGCGGTGGCGCTGGGCAAGCTTCCCGGGCCGGGCACCCAACTGCTCGCAGAAAACCTGCAGTATGCGGCCCCCGCCGCCATTGGCGACATCGTGCGCGCGACCCTGACGGTGTCCGAGAAGCAGGCAGACGGCCAAGTGCTGCTGGCATGTCACGCCGAAAAACTGTCGGGCGAACGCATGGCCAGCGGCACCTTGCTGGTACGCGCCCCCGCAGAGCCTGCGCAGGTGCGCGAAGAGGACATGGAGCAGCACAAACCGGTGGCGGGCCGGGTGCATTTTCAGGCGCTGCTGAATCTGACCAGCGCGCTGAGCCCGGCCAGGACGGCGGTGGTGCATCCGGTGGACGAACTGTCCTTGCGCGGTGCGGTGGAAGCCGCCCGGCGCACCCTGATCGAACCGGTGCTGATAGGGCCCGCGCACCGGATACGTGCAGCGGCGCAGCAAGCCGGCATCGACATCGGTGCCTATGACGTGATTGATGTTCCCCACAGCCACGCGGCGGCGGCCAGGGCTGTTGAATTGGCCGCCGCTGGCGAGGTCGAAGCACTGATGAAAGGCGCCCTGCATACGGAAGAGCTCATGGGCGCCGTGCTGCGCAGTGATGGTCTCAAGACCGAGCGGCGCGTAAGCCATGTGTGGGTGGTTGACGTGCCGACCTATCCGCGCCTGCTGTTGCTGACCGACGCGGCCATCAACATCGCACCCGACCTGAGCGCCAAGGCCGACATCGTGCGCAATGCGATCGACCTGGCTGCGGCCCTGCACATTGAGACGCCCAAGGTCGCCATACTGGCGGCCACAGAGTCGGTCAATCCTGCCATGCGCGCGACCATGGACGCGGCGGCGCTGTGCAAGATGGCCGAGCGCGGTCAGATTGAAGGCGGCATTCTCGACGGCCCACTGGCCTTCGACAACGCCGTCTCCGAAGAAGCCGCTAAGCTGAAGTTCTTCCCAGCTTTTGGCTAAATCTCCTTTGAAATCAATGCGTTAGAGCTTTCTTTTGTGCGGATATGTAGACATGTAAATTATTGCATTAGCCAAGTGTTTTGCATACAATGTAGACATG
>Ga0209343_10000873_pt1 | contig 41753 bp, 45 predicted proteins | sample RifCSPlowO2_02_FD_184026 | JGI IMG/M metagenome (GOLD analysis project Ga0209343, IMG submission 184026) | Groundwater microbial communities from Rifle, Colorado - Rifle CSP2_plank lowO2_0.2 (SPAdes) (version 2) | ecosystem: Environmental > Aquatic > Deep subsurface > Groundwater | place...
AACGAGTACAAGCGCCGTCAGGCGCCGGTGGGCATTCGCGTGACCCACCGCAGTTTCGGCAAGGACTGGCGCTACCCGATCACGAGCAAGTATCGGGCTTGAGGCGCTCACTGAAACGGCCTAGGAAAACGGCAACTCCAGCACCGCGCGCATCTCGCCCACCTCGATACCGGCGGCGTTTTTCAGCGGTGGCGGGATCAGGCCGGCCAGGGCCGCGCGGCTTTCATCATCGAGCCAGCCGAGCTGCTCCAGCGCTGCCACGAAGGCCACCATCAGCGGCGTCAACTGGCCGTCGCTGCATTTGGCCGCGATGGCCACGCCACGGCTGAAACTGGCCAGCACCTGCACACCGTCGGCGCCCACCTTGCTTACCCAGTCGCCACGGCCGGCGCGCATCAGCGCCAGATCGTTGCGACCCTGTCCGCTGACCAGCTCCGGGTGCCGGCTCATGGCACGAGCAATGCGCCGCGGGGCATCGCCGTACACCGGGTCCGGCGCGGGGAGCGTCAGGCGGGCGAAAGCGTGGGCCAGCGCCCGCAGCGGCAGCGCGTAGTTGGGGGCGCTGCAGCCGTCGATGCCCCACACCAGCTGGTCCGCCGGCACACCCGAGAAATGGCTCACGCTTTGCCGGATCTGCTCCTGCACCGGGTGATCAAGGTCGAGGTAACGGCCTAGGGGCAGGCCGAGCGCACTGGCCAGCAACAGCATGCCCGTGTGTTTGCCCGAACAGTTGTGGTGCAGACGGGTGAATCGCGCACCGGGCTCGGGCGTGGCGTCGTTGAAGCGGTAGAAGAACGGCATGTGGGTGCCGCAGGCCAGCGCCGACTCGCTCGCACCGATGCGGGACAGCAGCGCAGCAACGCGCTCCACGTGCATGGGTTCGCCGTTGTGGCTGGCGCAGAGCAGGGCGATGTCGGCGTCGTCCAGCCGATGGCGCTGTGCCGCCTGCGCAATCACGGGCATGGCTTGAAACGGCTTCAGCGCCGAGCGGGTGAAAACCGGCGTGTCGACGTCTCCCACGCTCGCCAACAGCCGGCCCTGCGTGTCCACCACGGCCAACGATCCGAAGTGGACGTTTTCCGGGTGGGTACCCCGGACGCTGACGGTGATGGGTACGTGACGGGGCAGGGCTTGGGGCACGGCGCGGGTGGCTTCAGAAATGGGCATGGGCATGCTTCGATGGGGGATGCCTTCAGTGTACGCAGCGTGTGGCGGGCCTTGGGCATAAACTAGCGCATTCCCTCAAGACTTGCCCTGGAGAACACGCATGAAGCAGATCACCGCCGTCATCAAACCATTCAAGCTGGAAGAGGTGCGTGAAGCCTTGGCCGAGCAGGGCGTGACCGGCCTGACCGTGACCGAGGTGAAGGGCTTTGGCCGCCAGAAGGGGCACACCGAGTTGTACCGGGGCGCCGAATACGTGGTGGACTTTTTGCCCAAGGTGAAGGTGGAGGTGGTGGTCAAGACCGACGACCTGGACCGCTGTGTCGACGCCATCATCCGCGCCGCGCGCACCGGCAAGATCGGGGACGGCAAGATTTTCGTCACCTCCGTCGAGCGGGTGGTGCGCATCCGCACCGGCGAAGAAGACGAAACCGCGGTCTGAGGGGAAGGGGCGGGTCCGCCCCCGCATTCAGATCGCGTCGAGCTGGGCCGCGGGTGACAGGCCCGCAGCCTGCACCAGTTCGGGCAGCAGCCGGTGCGCGTCGCTGTCGACGCGGATCAGGTCCATCTGCCAGGCGCCCATGAACTGCGCTTCGACGCTGGTGCGCAGGAACTGCATCAACCCATCGTAGTACCCCGCCAGGTTGAGCAGGCCCACCGGTTTGTCGTGGTAGCCCAGCTGGCGCCAGGTCCAGACTTCAAAAAACTCCTCGAACGTTCCAATGCCGCCAGGCAGCGCAACGAATGCGTCCGCCTTTTCGGCCATCAGGCGTTTGCGTTCATGCATGGTGTCGACCACGTGCAGCTCGGTGCAGCTGTGGTTGGCCCATTCCTTCTCCACCAGGGCTTTGGGAATGATGCCGACCACGCGCCCGCCGGCGTCCAGCGTGGCCTGAGCCACGGTGCCCATGAGGCCGTTGCGACCACCGCCATAGACCAGTTGCCCTCCATGGCTGCCGATCCAGTGGCCGACCGCGCGGGCGGTATCGGCGAATTCGGGGTGGGTGCCGGGGCGTGAGCCGCAATAGACACACAGGGAAAAGTGGGGGGCGGTCATGGAAAGTTGAAGAAGATGAGGTGTTCAGGCCAGCCGGGTCCAGAGCGCCGCGGCCCAGACGCCGAAACAAAGCAGCAGGCTCAGCAGCACGGCCGCGCTGCCCATGTCCTTGGCGCGTTTGGACAGGTCGTGCCATTCCGGGCCGATGCGGTCGATGGCGGCTTCAATGCCGGTGTTCAGCAGTTCGACCACCATCACCGCGAGCACGGTGCCCGCCAGCAAGGCCACCTCGACCCAGCTGCGGCCCAGCCAAAAGGACAGCGGAACCAGCACCAAGGCGGCCAGCGCTTCCTGCCGGAAGGCCGTTTCGCCCCAGCCTGCGCGCAGTCCGGCCATGGAGTAACCGAAGGCGTGCAGCATGCGCGCCAGGCCGGTGCGCTGTTTCTGGGCGTTGACGGGTTCGCGGGCGGAACGGGTTGACACCGCAGGTGCGGTTGTGGCGGGGCGGTTGGGGGTGGTGGTGGGCATACCGGTAGACAAGAGACTTCAGGCCTGATGTTGGGCCGCCTTGAGGGGCGCTGCAGGCTTGTGGTGAACCAGCCGCGTGCCCGCGAGCGCGTCGTGCAGGAACTGGCGTTGGGGATGGAAGCGCGAAAGAACCGCCCAGATGGCCACCCAGCCGATCACGATCACGGTCAACTCGCCACCGGGCAATCTGAACGCGCCACCCACGGCCAGCGGTGGCAGGAACCACATCCATGACAAGAGGTAGCGCAACAGCGCCAGTGCCTGGGTGAGCGGCTGCCCGCGGCGGTCCACCACGCGGATGTGCCAGGTTTTCATGGCCAGCGTCTGGCCTTTGGCCCAGAACCAGGTGAAGTAGATGCCGAACACCACGAACAGAAAGCCTTGTTGCAGGTGGCGGTTGTCGAGCGCGTGGCGGGTTTGTGTGAGCGTCGAAAACAGGTAACCGGCAATGAACACCACGCCGAACAACAGGATGCCTTCGTACAGCCAGCAGGCCATGCGGCGTGTCAGGGACGGGGCGGTCAGGGAGGGCTGGGCCTGCGGGTTGGTGTCGGACGCGGTCATCGGATGCGGTGGAACGTGGCCCCGAATTGTCGCATTGCGGCCAATATCCGCAGCCTGGCCACGATTGCCTCCACCCTTGTTGATCCACAAAGCGTGTTGCAGTGCGATAATCACCGGCTGCAATTCAACAGGCAAACGGGCCAAGGTCCGGCGGGTTATGTGTCCGCCCATGTCCATTGGCCTCAAGTCCCGAGACCGCTCCACAAGAGTAGGCGCAAGGGGCACCCAAGGTATTTCGTCAGAGAAATTCTCGAAAGGTTCATCATGGAAATCAACAAGGCCGAGCTGGCCTCCGCTGCTGTCGCCTCCGGCGCAGCCCCCCAAGAACTCCGCGGCGCAGAAATCCTCATCAAGGCCCTCCAGGCCGAAGGTGTGAAGTACATCTGGGGCTATCCCGGGGGTGCCGTGCTGCACATCTACGACGCGTTCTACAAGCAGGACACCATTCAGCACGTGCTGGTGCGGCACGAGCAGGCCGCCGTGCACGCCGCCGACGGCTACGCGCGCGCCACCGGTGACGTAGGCGTGGCCCTTGTCACCTCGGGTCCGGGTGTGACCAATGCCATCACCGGCATCGCCACCGCCTACATGGACAGCATTCCCATGGTGATCGTTACCGGCCAGGTCCCCACCGCCGCGATCGGCCTGGACGCCTTTCAGGAATGCGACACCGTCGGCATCACGCGCCCCATCGTCAAGCACAACTTCCTGGTGAAAGACGTGCGCGACATGGCGATGGTGATGAAAAAGGCCTTTCACATCGCCCGCAGCGGCCGGCCCGGCCCGGTGGTGGTGGACATCCCGAAGGATGTTTCCTTCAACAAGACCGTCTACACCGGTTACCCCGAGTCGGTGGCGATGCGGTCCTACAACCCGGTGCGCAAGGGCCATGGCGGCCAGATCCGCAAGGCATTGCAGCTGCTGTTGACGGCCAAGCGGCCCTACATCTACACCGGCGGCGGCGTGCTGCTGGGCAATGCCGTGCAGGAGTTGCGCACGCTGGTCGACATGCTGGGTTACCCGGTGACGAACACGCTCATGGGCCTGGGCGCCTACCCGGCGACCGACCGCAAGTTCCTGGGCATGCTGGGCATGCACGGCACGGTGGAGGCCAACAACGCGATGCAGAACTGCGACGTGCTGCTGGCCGTGGGTGCGCGCTTTGACGACCGTGTGATCGGCAACCCCAAGCACTTCGCGCAGAACGAACGCAAGATCATCCACGTCGACATCGACCCATCGAGCATCTCCAAGCGCGTCAAGGTGGACGTGCCCATCGTTGGCGACGTGAAAGACGTGCTGACCGAGCTGATCAGCATGGTGCGCGAAAGCCCGCTCCGGCCCGACGAAAAGGCGCTCGCTGGCTGGTGGGAAGCCATCGAAGGCTGGCGTTCGAAGGACTGCCTGAAGTACGACCGCGGCAACAAGGACGTGATCAAGCCGCAGTACGTGGTGGAAACGCTCTGGAACATGACCAAGGACGCCGATGCCTACATCACGTCCGACGTCGGTCAGCACCAGATGTGGGCCGCGCAGTACTACAAGTTCAACGAGCCGCGCCGATGGATCAACTCCGGCGGTCTGGGCACCATGGGCGTGGGCATTCCCTATGCCATGGGCATCAAGCTGGCCAAGCCCGAGAGCGAGGTGTTCTGCGTGACCGGTGAAGGTTCGGTGCAGATGTGCATCCAGGAACTGTCCACCTGCCTGCAGTACAACACGCCGATCAAGATCATGGCGCTGAACAACCGCTACCTCGGCATGGTGCGCCAGTGGCAGGAACTCGACTACGAGGGCCGCTACAGCCACAGCTACATGGACGCGCTGCCCAACTTCGTGAAGCTCGCCGAGGCCTATGGTCACGTCGGCATGCTGATCGAGCGCCCACAGGATGTGGAACCGGCGCTGCGCGAGGCGCGCAAGCTCAAGGACCGCACGGTGTTCATGGACTTCCGCACCGACCCGACGGAGAACGTCTTCCCCATGGTGCGTGCCGGCAAGGGCATCACCGAGATGACCCTGGGCGCCGAAGACCTCTGACCCTGCTCACCCTGCCGCCCATCCATCCAGGGTGGTCGGCAGTCCCTTGACGAATCTATTTGCAGCCAAGCCTGCGCATTACCGTGCGCAGGGGAGGGCTCAGAAAAGAGGAATCTCATTCATGAAACACATCATCGCTGTCCTGCTCGAAAACGAACCCGGCGCCCTCTCGCGTGTGGTTGGCCTGTTCTCTGCGCGGGGCTACAACATCGAATCCCTCACCGTGGCCCCCACGGAAGACCCCAGCCTCTCGCGCATGACGATCCAGACCACCGGGTCGGACGACGTGATCGAGCAGATCACCAAGCACCTGAACCGCCTCATCGAGGTGGTCAAGGTGGTCGACCTGACCGAAGGCGCCTACACCGAGCGTGAGCTCATGCTGGTGAAGGTGCGTGCGGTGGGCAAGGAGCGCGAGGAAATGAAGCGCATGGCCGACATCTTCCGTGGTCGTGTGATCGACGTGACCGAGAAAAGCTACACCATCGAACTCACTGGTGACCAGGGCAAGAACGACGCTTTCCTGGAAGCCATCGACCGCACCGCCATTCTGGAAACGGTGCGCACCGGTTCCTGCGGCATTGGCCGGGGTGAGAGAATCCTGCGCGTTTGACCTATTTCAGGGCTCAGCCATTTGCCCGTTCTGGCTGAGCCTGTCGAAGCCCCTGTCCACCGGATGGGGGTCCCGAGAGCCCTTCGACAGGCTCGCGAAGAACGGCAACACACCTCAAATCCACTGGAGCAATAGATGAAAGTTTTCTACGACAAAGACTGTGACCTGAGCCTGATCAAGGGCAAGACCGTGGCCATCATCGGCTATGGCTCGCAAGGCCACGCCCATGCACAGAACCTGAACGACAGCGGCGTGAAAGTCGTGGTCGGCCTGCGCAAGGGCGGTGCTTCCTGGGACAAGGTCGGCAAGGCCGGCCTGACCGTGATGGAGGTCAACGATGCCGTGAAGGCGGCTGACGTGGTCATGATCCTGCTGCCCGACGAGCAGATCGCCGAGGTCTACACCAACAATGTGGCCCCCAACATCAAGCAGGGTGCTTCGCTGGTGTTCGCTCACGGCTTCAACGTGCACTACAACCAGGTCGTGCCCCGCGCCGATCTGGATGTGTGGATGGTCGCGCCCAAGGCCCCTGGCCACACCGTGCGCAACACCTACACCCAGGGCGGCGGTGTGCCTCACCTGATCGCTGTGCACCAGGACAAGTCCGGCAAGGCCCGTGACCTGGCCCTGTCCTATGCCATGGCCAATGGCGGCGGCAAGGCCGGCATCATCGAGACCAACTTCAAGGAAGAGACCGAGACCGACCTGTTCGGCGAGCAGGCCGTGCTGTGCGGCGGTGCCGTCGAGCTGATCAAGATGGGTTATGAAACCCTGGTCGAAGCCGGCTATGCCCCTGAGATGGCGTACTTCGAGTGCCTGCACGAGCTCAAGCTGATCGTGGATCTGATCTACGAAGGTGGCATCGCCAACATGAACTACTCGATCTCCAACAATGCGGAGTTCGGCGAGTACGTGACCGGCCCCGAAGTGATCAACGAAGAGTCGCGCAAGGCCATGCGCAACGCTCTGAAGCGCATCCAGAACGGTGACTACGCCAAGATGTTCATCCAGGAAGGCCGCCTGAACTACCCGAGCATGACCGCCCGCCGCCGCAACACCGCCGATCACCAGATCGAAGTGGTGGGCGCCCAGCTGCGTGCCATGATGCCCTGGATCGCCAAGAACAAGCTGGTCGACCAGACCCGCAACTGATCCTGGCGTGGAAGCGCTGCCGGGCGAGCGACCCGTGGCGCTGTCCGTTGCGATGCAAGGGCCACTTCGGTGGCCTTTGTCTTTTCAGTCGAGGGACTCGCTGGCTTACACTGCCGACCACGAGCCTTGGCTCGCCATACGGCTCCAACCGAGACATTCATGCACGACGGAATCGATCCCCTGAACCAGACAACCATTGACCCACCGCGGCGGCGCAAGGGCATCTACATGTTGCCCAACATGATCACGCTCGCCGCGCTGTTCGGTGGGTTCTACGCCATTGTCATGGCCATGAACGGCCGCTTTGATCTGGCCACGGTCGCCATTTTCGTGGCCATGGTGCTCGACAGCCTGGATGGCCGCGTGGCCCGGATGACACACACACAAAGTGCGTTTGGCGAGCAGATGGATTCGTTGTCCGACATGGTGTCGTTCGGTGCCGCGCCCGCGTTGATTGCCTACGTCTGGACGCTCAACGATCTGGGGCGCTGGGGCTGGATCGCCGCGTTCGTGTACTGCGCTTGCGCGGCGCTGCGGCTGGCGCGCTTCAACGTCAATACCGGCGTGGTGGACAAGCGCTTCTTCCAGGGGCTGCCATCGCCAGCGGCCGCGGCTCTGGTGGCCGGGTTCATCTGGCTCATGACCGAGGCCGAGATACCGCCCTCGGATGTGACCTGGGTGATGTTCGCTCTCACCCTGTACGCTGGTTTGACCATGGTCACCAATGTGCCCTTCTACAGTTTCAAGGACCTGAGCCTCAAGAAGAGCGTGCCGTTCGCCGCGATTGTGCTGGTGGCCCTGGGTATCGCCATCATCAACATCCATCCGCCCACTGTCTTGTTTGGCCTTTTCGTGGTCTACGGCCTGTCGGGGTACGCGGTCTATTTCTGGCGCAAGGCCAAGGGGCGCCCGACCAGCGTGATCAGCACCTCCACCGATGAACCCGATGAGCGTGGTTTGCACGATTGAGCGGGTCCATGGCGTTTGCGACGTCGCGTTGACTCGGCGGGTCTTCCTTTGTGATACATTGCTTGACATGAAACAAGTTTCGCTCTCGCTACTACTGGGTGTCCACAACGGGCAGGTCTGGTAACGCGCGAGTGATTTCCAACAACGGCCCGTTTGCACCTGCAGCGGGCCGTTTTGTTTTGGGCTGCGGGTTTTTTCAAGAGTGGTCTACGAGACCACACACCGGAGAATTGAGATGAGCGACAAACTGATCATTTTTGACACCACCTTGCGCGACGGCGAGCAGTCGCCCGGCGCCTCCATGACCAAGGACGAGAAGCTGCGCATCGCACGCCAGCTGGAACGTCTGAAGGTGGATGTGATCGAGGCCGGTTTCGCTGCCAGCTCCAACGGTGATTTTGATTGTGTGCAGGCCATCGCCAACACCATCAAGGATTCCACGGTGTGCTCGTTGGCGCGGGCCAACGACCGCGACATTTCCCGTGCGGCGGAGGCTCTCAAAGGGGCCAACCGGGCGCGCATCCACACCTTCATTGCGACCAGTCCGTTGCACATGGAGAAGAAGCTGCGCATGACGCCTGATCAAGTGTTCGAGCAGGCCAAGCAGTCGGTGCGCTTTGCCCGCAATTTGGTCGACGACATCGAGTTCAGTCCCGAAGACGGTTATCGCAGCGACATGGACTTTCTCTGCCGCGTGCTCGAGGCGGTCATCAAGGAAGGTGCCACCACGCTCAACATCCCGGACACCGTGGGCTACGCGATTCCCGAGCTGTATGGCGATTTCATCCGCACCCTGCGCGAGCGCGTGCCCAACTCGGACCAGGCGATCTGGTCCGTTCATTGCCACAACGACCTGGGCATGGCGGTGGCCAACTCGCTGGCGGGTGTCAAGATCGGCGGCGCTCGTCAGGTGGAGTGCACCATCAACGGCCTGGGTGAGCGTGCCGGCAACTGTTCGCTGGAAGAAGTCGTGATGGCGGTGCGCACGCGTCGCGACTATTTCAACCTCGACGTGGGCGTTGATACCACGCAGATCGTGCCCGCCAGCCGCATGGTCAGCCAGACCACGGGTTTCGTGGTGCAGCCCAACAAGGCCGTGGTGGGGGCCAATGCCTTTGCCCATGCCAGTGGCATCCACCAGGACGGCGTGCTCAAGGCACGAGACACCTACGAAATCATGCGAGCCGAAGACGTTGGCTGGAGTGCAAACAAGATCGTGTTGGGCAAGCTCAGCGGTCGAAATGCCTTCAAGCAGCGCTTGCAGGACCTGGGCATCGAGATGGAGTCCGAGAGCGAGATCAATACCGCGTTTGCCGCCTTCAAGGAGCTGGCCGATCGCAAGAGTGAGATCTTCGACGAAGACATCCTCGCCCTGTGCAGTGACGAGAGTGTGACCGCCGAAAAGGAGCAGTACGGCCTGGTGTCACTCTCGCAGCGCAGCGAAACCGGCGAGCGGCCCCATGCCCGCGTGGTGTTCACCGTGGCGGGCAAGGAGTTCCTCGGTGAATCCGACGGCAACGGTCCGGTGGATGCCTCATTGAAAGCCATTGAAACCCATGTCAAGAGCGGCGCCGAACTGGTGCTGTACTCGGTCAATGCCATCACGAGTGGTTCGACCGAAAGCCAGGGGGAAGTGACTGTGCGGCTGCAACACAGCGGGCGGGTCGTCAATGGCGTGGGGGCGGATCCGGACATCGTGGTGGCGTCGGCCAAGGCCTATCTGAGTGCGCTCAACAAGTTGCACAGCAAGGCCGACCGCGTGGCAGCCCAAGGATAAAGCTTTTGAAATCAATGACTTGCATATCTTGGTATCGTGAACAGTTGAATTGATACCGAAAGTAGCACCTGTTCTACCGATCATCGAAGAAACTTAGGCAAGCTTTTGATATTGCTAGTTTTTCTTGGGTTGTCTATACTCCACTCCAGCACAACACCTGTTGCTGGAGTGGCGTCATGGTCCTTTGCTCGAATCGCATCCGAAAAATCCTGCAAACGACCGCTTGCCTGGCGCTAGCCGCCGCGCTGGCCATTCCGCTGTCGGCGCAGTCCGCCACCCAGACCCGTTCGAGCGAAAAAGGCAAAAGGCCAGTCGCCACCAAGTCCGCGGACAAGAGAAGCACGGCGGTTGCCAAAACCCGTGCAAGGAAGACCTCGGTTGTCCAGGCCAAGCGCAGCACCGCTCCGAGCTCCAAGCGACTGGCCAAGAACACCCGCAAAAAGTCGGCAACAACCCTGGCGAGGTCAAAGGGCGGCAAGCTGCGCGTGGCCAGTGGCAAGTCCCGGCGGTATACGGCCGCCGCGTACAGCCGGCCAACGACCGTGGTCCGTGTGTCCGTGCCGGCCCGACTTTCCGCGGGCGAGCGCCTCGGGCTGCGCAGCAGCCTGGACCCGCTGGACCTGAACTCGAGCGTGGCGCTGGTGATTGATCAGGACACCCGCGAAGTTCTGTTCAGCAAGAACGACGCGGCGGTGCTTCCCATCGCTTCGTTGACCAAACTCATGACGGGTCTGGTGATTGCCGACGCCAATCTGCCGATGGACGAATTGATCACCATCACCCAGGATGACGTGGATACCCTTAAAGGGAGTCGGTCGCGCTTGGCCGTGGGTACCACCCTGAGCCGGGGTGAGTTGATGCACCTCGCTTTGATGTCCAGCGAGAATCGCGCGGCCCACGCGTTGGGGCGTACCTACCCAGGTGGCCTGCACCAGTTCGTGAGCCTCATGAACCAGAAGGCTTTTGAGCTGGGTATGACCGATACCCGCTACGTGGAGCCCACCGGTTTGTCGAGCCTGAATCAGTCCAGTGCCCGTGATCTGGCCACGCTGGTTTCGGTGGCCTACGAGCGGCCGATTCTGCGCAGCCTGTCCACGTCACCTGGCCACTTGGTGGAGCTGGGCGACCGCATGCTGCAGTACAAGAACTCCAATCGCCTGATTCGCAATCCGGATTGGGACATCGGATTACAAAAGACGGGCTACATCTCTGAAGCGGGCCGATGCTTGGTGATGCAGGCGAAGGTGGCGGATCGCAAACTCATCATGGTGTTTCTCGACTCGGCGGGCAGGCTGGGCCGTACGCAGGATGCCGAGCGTGTGCGTCGCTGGGTGGAGGAGCAAACGCCGCCGTCTCAGGCCGTGCTTGTCAGACCTCAAGGCTGAGCATTCCGGAATGAGCGGGGCAAAGAGTTCCGCCGATAAAAAAACGGTCCGACAGGGACCGTTTTTTTATGCTGAAAGAGGCATTCAGGGCCCGATCGGCGCCAAATTCTTGACATTGGGGCAGCCCAGTGCAGCAGATATTTCTGCCGCAGTGGAGCGCAGCCGGGGCACCCAGCTTTCATCGATGCGGTCGGCTGGTGCGGAAATCGACAGGCCCGCCACGAGTTTGCATTGGTCGTCGTAGATGCCTGCCGCCATGCAGCGCACGCCCAGTTCCAGTTCTTCGTTGTCACGCGCCAGACCCGCCTGACGGCACTGGATCAGTTCGCGCTCCAGCGTGGCCAGCTGGGTCAGGCTGTTTCGCGTATTGCCCGCCAGACCGGTGCGTGTGGCATAGGCGCGCACACGTTGCGGATCGTCAGCGGCGAGGAACAGCTTGCCGACGGAAGTGAGATGCAGTGGTGCCCGACCACCAATGGCGCGCACCACCTGCATGCCGGAGCGCTCACTGTAGGCCCGTTCCACATACACGATCTCGTCGCCCTGGCGAACACTCAGGTTGACCGGCTGTTGGATCAGCTTGTGCAGCTCGCGCATGGGCAGCAGCGCGGCGTCGCGCACGCTCAGACGTGCCTTCACCAGATTGCCCAGCTCCAGCAGCCGCATGCCCAAGCGGTAGCTGCCGGCTTCTGGTCTGTCCACAAAACGCCCGATGGTCAGGTCGTTGAGGATGCGGTGGGCTGTGGATGGGTGCAAGCCGGTCTTTTCGCTGATTTCCTTGAGTGAAACCGGCTCCTCGCGTGCGGCCAGCACCTCCAGCAGGTTGAACATGCGTTCGATCACCTGGACGGTGGGGGTGCTGGGCAGGTTGTCGGATCGTTTGGTCATGGGCTCAAATGGGGTTGAGCATATTTTACAAGATGAAATGACGTTTCCTGCCCGCTTCGGGCTGACGACGTGTTTCGATGATCAGGCAAGCGCCGCCCTCGTGGCGGTCGATGGCTCAGTCTCGAGCGATCCAATGTCCATCTATGAGCACTTCGTGCGGACGGAACCCGGACTTGTAGCGCATTTTGTCGCTCTGGGCGATCCAGTAACCCAGATAGACATGGGGCAGGTTCAGGGTTCGGGATTGCTCGATCTGCCAGAGCACGCTGTATGTGCCGTAGCTCGCCTTGTCATCGGGCTCGTAGAACGTATAGACCGCCGAGAGACCGTCGTTGAGCACGTCCACGATAGACACCATCTTGAGTTGCGGGGGGTGTCCGTTTCTGGCCGGTTCGTGAAACTCGATCAATCGCGAGTTGACGCGGCTTTGCAGGAGAAACTGGGTGTACTGGTCGATGCTGTCGTGATCCATGCCCCCGCCTGCGTGGCGGCTGTTCTGGTAGCGCAGGTACAACTGGTAGTGTTCCGGGACGAAGCACAGTTTGAGCACCCGGGTCTGCAGGTGCGCGTGGCTGGCCAGGCAGCGCCGCTGGCTGCGGCTGGGGGCAAAGCGCTTCACCGGAACCCTCAGCGGCACACAGGCCTGACAGCCATCGCAGTACGGGCGGTAGGTGAACATGCCGCTGCGGCGAAAACCGTGCGTGACCAGGTCCGAGTAAGCGTCGTTGTGGATCAGGTGGCTCGGTGTGGCGACCTGCGAGCGGGCCTGATGCCCTTGCAGATAGCTGCAAGGGTAAGGCGCTGTGGCATAAAACTGCAGCGCCTGAAGAGGGAGTTCTTTGAGGTGCGTCACACTCGAATGCCGCCTTCATGCAGGATTTCCTCCCAGTATACGGGGAGGAAATCCCACTGCGGCGTTGCATGTTGCAGGGCCATGCGCAGGTGGCGGCAGAACGTTTCGCGCGGCATGAGTTCGCCACCCAATGAAGCCAGGTGAGAGGTGTCTTGCTGGCAATCGATCAAGGGCAGGGCATGGGCGCGACAGAAAGCCACCAGTGCCGCCAGCGCGATCTTGGACGCGTCGCTTTGCCGGCAGAACATGGACTCGCCATAAACCATGGCGCCCAGATTGACGCAATAGAGGCCGCCGGCGAGTTCGCCGTCTATCCAGGTCTCCACGCTGTGGGCCATGCCGGCGCGGTGCAGACGGACATAGGCCTGAACCATGGGGGGCAGGATCCAGGAGCCACTTTGTCCGGCGCGACGGGTGTGTGCGCATGCCTGAATAATGCGCTCGAACCCGTGGTCGAACCGGATCTCCAGCCGTCCTGTCTTGAGCAGGGTTTTCAAGGTCTTGCGAAGGGAGCGATGCAGCCGGAATCGGCGACAGTGAAGCACCATGCGCGGGTCGGTGCTCCACCACAAGATGGGTTGCCCGGCGCTGTACCAGGGAAAGATGCCCTGCGAATAGGCGGCAATCAATGTGGGCACGTCCAGCACGCCGCCCGCGGCCAACAACCCTGGGGCGGGATCGGACGGACCCCAGGCGGTCTCAACGGGTGGAAACGATTGTCCTGGTTCCAGCCAGGGCAGCGTCCGGGTGGGCGGCGATTGCGTCATGGCCGTATTGTGCGCGGTTGCCCATGGTCGGTGCTGTCGAACCGTTGAGCATGCCGTGAAATCTGCAATGACCCGTGTTCAGCCACCGGCGTGCAGTACACGCAAGCGAAGCAAACCCCAGAGCAGGACCCCTGCCGCAATGCCCAGGGCATCGGCCAGCAGATCCAGCCAGTCCCCATACCGCCAGCCGGTGGCCGACTGGATCATCTCGATGACCCCACCGTACGCCAGCAGCCACAGGGCCAGGCGCCATGGGCGCGTGGGATAGGGCTGCAGACCCAGCAGAGCCAGGCCGGCAAAAGCCAGCGCATGCTGGGCCTTGTCCCAGACATTGAGCGTCTGGGGAGGCAGGAATTCGACGGGCATCAACGAGAGCACCGCCACGACGATCAGGCTGAGCCAGAAAACCGATCGCTTGATGGTCATCATGAGAGGGGTGGGCAAGGGCCAGGAGTGCGAGTGCGTGATGCCGCCAGAAACAACAAAGGCCTTCCGAAGAAGGCCTTTGTTGTTTAACGTGTTCTGGCTCCCCGACCTGGACTCGAACCAGGGACCTGCGGATTAACAGTCAGTATAAACCAGATTTTCTGGGACGCTATGGGACGTCCTGGGACGAAATAAAAACCTTCTAAATCAATGGGTTACAAGAATTTGTTGTTTCATGAGGTCCCGCTCGGTAGCATCTGATCTCAGGATTTTTCGGACACCAGTCGGACACGGAACACGCAAATGCCGCTCCTCACTGTCAGAGCGATTGAAACCCACAAAGCCAAAGCGAAGCCCTACAAGCTCACGCTCGACCGGGGCTTGCAGCTGCGCATCGCGCCAGACGGTGTTCGCACCTTGCTGGTCCGCTACTCCGTCAAAGGGTCTGATGTAGAGCGCCAATATCGATTGCCACAGGAGTATGGGGAAGGTCCGGGCCAAATGAAGCTGGCCACGGCCTGTGCAGAGGCCGCTCGCATCCGGGCGCTTGCGCGGGACGGGGTGGACTGGCCAGCCCAAGAGGAGGCACGGTTGCGGGCCGAAGCAGCTGAGCGAGAACAAATGGACCGGCAGGAGGGCATGACAGTCGCCAAGGCACTCCGCGAGTACGTCGACAAGAAGCGGCGGGCAAAGGACGGTCTGCCATTGAAGGCCCGCACAAAGGCTGACTACCTGGCCATGGTCGAACCCGGGGAAACAACCAAGACGGGGAAGAAACTGGCAGACGGGTTGCTGTTTCAGCTCGCCGACAAGCTGTTGTTGAAGCTCACTTCCGATGACATTCGGGATCAGTATTCGTCGCTGCTCAAGCGTTCAAAACGGCAAGCCGACTATGCGATGCAGGTGCTGCGTGCGGTGATGCGATGGCACGGGGTTGTGGTGCCGGGCAATCCGCTAGGGCGTGATACAGCTGGGCGCGATCGGATCGTGCTCGCGCCTGCGAAAGGGAATCCAGCTCCCATCCCACCGGAACGACTGGGTGCCTGGTGGCGTGCAAGTGGCAAAGCCCCCTCACAAGTCGCGGCCGACTACTACCGTTTCCAGTTGCTGACCGGGTGTCGCGGAGGAGAGATTCATGGCGACAAGCGATACAACTACCCGCCAATCAGGGTCGGCGACGTGGACTGTGATGTCGGGAAAGTTGTTCTGCGGGACACAAAGAACCGTAGCGACCACAAGCTGCTCCTGGCCCGACAGGCGCTGGAAATCGCAGCCAAGCACTGCGCTGGCCGGAAACCTGACGAAGTGTTATTCCCGATTACCGATGCACGAAAAACGCTGAAGTGGATCAATGCGAAGGCAAAGACCCATGTGCAGGGTCATGGCTTGCGCGATACCTTTGCCAGCATTGCTGAAGAGCTGGTCTCAGGTGGTTTGCTGAAGCGAATGCTCAACCATTCGGTTGCAGGTGACGTGACTTTGGGACATTACGTGGGCAAGAGTGAAGCGCAGCTGCGCTCTGGATGGCAGACGGTGGCTGACTTTATAGAGGCTGCTGCTCAACAGCCAACGCCGGAAGATACCCGCTCAGGAGAGGCGATGCCGAGGCCTGAGTGACGGAAGTGCAGCGGTTGCTGTCGGTCGCGGCCGTGACCTGAGTTCACGGTGCCTGGCACAAAGCTGTCATTGGCTCACCCAGCAGCGCGGCAGCATCGATGACCGGTATCGAGGGAGCTGCAGTCATGGTCTAGCACACGTCTCCCCATGAACGGGCACGACCCTACGCCTACCTGCGCGATGTCATGGCACGCCTGCCCATGCAGCCCGCCACCCAGATCGGCGAGCTGCTGCCATACCGCTGGCAGTCAGCCTGACAGCGCATATTCAGATACACGACCGCGCCCCGCAGTCAAGATGGGATCGCCGCGCGATTACGGGCGTCCTACAACCCTTAACTTAAGTCGGCCTACAGGCGAACAGTTGCCCCTCGGTCCCATGCCCCACGGCTGCATGGAATCCAAGTTCCATACCTAGGCAATTTTCTGACTTACGCTATGCGCCAAACCCAGGAAGGTCGAGATCAGAGGAGCTTGATGCCGCTCCTTTCTACAGATGAAGTGCACCTGTGTCGCCATGCTGGTGTCTGAAATAGTTAACTTAACAAGGCGAGGATCTGGCCTGTAGGCTGTTTCCGCCACGACGCCTAGGCCCAGCCCCTCCGCCACCGCCTCTCGAACGGACTCGCGGCTGCCCATCTCCAGAGCCACCTGCACCTCGACGCCTCGCTCCTTTAGTTCTTGTTCAAACACGCGTCTGGTCGTCGATCCTTCCTCTCGGATGACGAACCTCTGACCCTGCAGATCACGCAGTTTGAGAGTGGCCCGTTGCGCGAGTGAGTGTTGGGTGTTGCCGAATATCACCAATCGCTGGGTACGGTAAGCCGCGCCAAATAGATCTGGGTGAGCGACGTGATTGAGCACCATGCCCACGTCTCCCTGGTAGTCAAGAATCTTTTCGGTGATGGTTCGCGAGTCGCCTACGCCAACAGCCACGTTGACCTGGGGGAACTGTTTCATGAACAGCTTCAACACGGGCAGCACGTTGTGCGGCCCGATGGCATGGATGACCAGTCGCCCTACGTATTGATTTTTCGCAGCAGCGAGCAGTGCGTGCGCATCCTCCTCGCCGCTGAAGGTGCGCCGGGTGTAGTCCAGCAGGGTGCGGCCGAATGAGGTGAGTTCAAGTCGCCGGCCGCGCCGATGAAAAAGCTCCACGCCGAAGTCGACCTCCAGGCGCTGTATGTGTGAAGAAACAGTCGGTTGTTGAATAGCGAGCACTCTCGCGGCAGCGGTCATGCTGCCGGCTCGGGCCGTTGCGTCAAAGGCCTTCAAGGCTGCGAGGAGGCTGAGTCCAGACATTGATGTGATCTATGGGTGCCCTCATTTTTAGGGATGAAAGTTTCATATTCATGACACCTTGGTCACCCAGACTTGAGCTGTGCTTCCACTGAAGCTGTTTCTTCCAGAACCTCCTCTTTCCCGAGAGATACCTCTGACCACTTGAGTCCTGGTGTGCGTCTAGCGCACCACAACAAATGAAACCGAGCTATGAAAACTGCAATTCGCGAGAGCCATCTGAGCTTGCGGGGTATCACGGTGACCTATGCCGATGGTCACACAGCGCTTGCGCCCACCTCGCTGGAGGTACAGCATGGCGGGTTCCTTGTGCTGCTGGGCGCGTCGGGCGCGGGAAAGTCAACGCTGCTGCGCAGCATCAATGGCTTGGTTAGCCCCACAGACGGAGAGGTGTCGGTGGCCGATCTGCCGGGCGGCACCGTCTCAAAACGCAACCTTCTTGAGCATCGGCGCCACTGCGGCATGGTGTTCCAGCAGCACCACCTGATCGGGCGGCAAAGCGTGCTGGCCAATGTGTTGATGGGCAAGCTCGCCACCCGCGGATCTCTGGCGTCGTTGTGGCCTTGGAGCAAGGCTGACAAGCTGGAGGCGCTGGCGGCCATTGACCGCGTAGGCCTGCTTGAGAAAGCCCTAGCACGGGCAGACACCTTGTCTGGTGGGCAACAACAACGCATTGGCATTGCGCGTGCCTTGGTGCAAAAGCCCCGCCTGCTGCTGGCCGATGAGCCGGTGGCCAGCCTCGACCCGGCGACCGCGCAGAGTGTGTTGACCCTGCTTCACGACATCTGCAAGAAAGACCGACTCACGGCCATCGTGAGTCTGCATCAAGTCAACCTCGCGCGCATGTTCGCCGACCGCATTGTGGGCCTTCGCCAGGGCCAGGTGGTGTTCGACGGGACAGCAGCGCAGTTGACGGAAGAAGCCCAGTCTGCCCTGTACGCGAAGTCGTCACCTGTCGAACCGTCCCGTTCTTCCTCACCTGCCAACATGGGCAGTCAATTTGATTCCCCCTCTCAATCCAAGGAGTTTTTACCGTGCTGAATCGTCGCCGTTTCCAATTTATCGCTGCCGTCACTTTGGCCGCCCTGTTGCCACTTGGCGCCCATGCCGAGGGCAAAAATCCTTCCAAGCTTCGCGTTGCACTGTTGCCGGACGAAAACGCCGCCACCATCATTCAGAACGCACAACCCTTGAAGCGGTATCTGGAGCAGACCCTGAAGAAGGAAATCGAGGTCACGGTGACCACGGACTACTCGTCGATGATTGAAGCCATGCGCTTCGGCCGCATCGAGGTGGCCTACTTTGGACCGTTCTCTTACGTACTGGCCAAGTCCAAGGCGCCCAACATTGAGCCTTTTGCCGTTGGCGTGGAGCGCGGCTCTCCGACCTACCAGTCGGTTCTCATTGCCACGGCGGGCGGCCCGGTGAAGACGCTGGCTGACGTTCGAGGAAAGCCGTTTGGCTTTGGCGACCAGGCTTCAACGTCCAGCCACCTCGCACCGCGCGCGCACCTGCTCAAGAACTACAAGCTTGACGGTGAGACCGACTACCGCCCCGTTTACCTGGGCACGCATGACGCCGTGGCCCGAGCCGTTCAGGCAGGGCAAATTCCGGCTGGCGCGTTGTCAAAACCCATTCTGGACAACCTCATCGCCAAGGGCACGGTGGATGCCAACAAGATCGTGCAACTCGAACTGTCAGCTCCCATTCCAAACTACCCCATCGCGATGCAGGGCAACCTCACGCCCGAGTTGAAAGCAGCCATCCGTGCAGCCTTTCTTGAGATGAAGGACGCCGAGATTCTCAAGTCATTCCGTATCGAGGCCTTTGCCGCTACTGATGACAAGGCCTACGACATTCTTCGCGACACAGCACAGATTCTCAAGCTTGATCTGGGACGCATGAAATGACATCGGTAGCCTTGGAATCCATCATTGCCATTGACGGACAGCGGCGACTCAGACGGCTGGGCGCAGCCTGCGTAGTCCTGCTCGTTTGCACGCTGGCATTGTTTGTCACCGGTTTCTTTGACGCGCAGCGTTTCATCGAAGGGGCTCCTGCCATTCAGCAGTTGGCCTCTGAGATGGTGCCGCCCAACTTCGCTCGCTGGGAGCAATGGGTCATTCCACTGCGCGACACCTTGGCCATGTCGATTGCGGGAACGGCCTTGACCGTTCTGGCGTCCTTACCACTCGCGTTGATTGCGGCGCCCAATACAGCGCCGAATAGGGTGGTGGGACGAATTGCCCGAACCATCCTGGCCGCATTTCGGTCTGTGCCTGAAATTATCCTGGGCATTCTGTTCGTCGCGGCCGTTGGTTTCGGCGCTCTGCCGGGTGTGCTGGCGTTGGCCCTGCATTCCACGGGCATGGTGGCCAAGTTCTACGCCGAAGCCATAGAGCACGTGGACCCGAAACCTCTGGAGGCCGCTAAGGCCGCGGGCGCAAGCCGGTTTCAGGTCATCACCCATGCTGTGTTGCCGCAGGTTTTGCCCCAGTTGGCGGACATCACCATCTACCGATGGGAATATCACTTTCGCGCATCGGCAGTGATGGGCATCGTGGGTGCGGGCGGCATTGGCTTCGAACTCATGGCAGCTCTGCGCCTGATCAAGTACGACGAGGTCTCCGCCATTTTGCTGTCCATCCTCATATGCGTGCTCGTGGTCGACGGCATTGGGTCGGCGCTTCGCAAACATCTGAAATAGAAAGAGAGAGGAAGGTAATGATGCCGAAAATTGTGGTGACGCAGCCCATCCATGAAGAGGTACTGGCGCGTCTTATGCAGGTTGGTGAAGTGGTGATGAATCCCGGTCCTGAGCCGTGGAGCGAGGCCGAGCTCCACCGTCATCTGAAGGATGCCGACGCAATGATGGCTTTCATGCCTGACCGGGTAGATCAGCGAACCCTGTTGCACGCTCCCAGGCTCAAGACCATCGCTTGCGCCCTGAAGGGGTATGACAACTTTGACCTCAAGGCATGTGCGCAAGCCGGTGTCAGCGTGAGCTTCGTTCCTGACCTGCTCACAGAACCCACGGCAGAACTCGCCATTGGGCTGGCCATCGCCGCCGCGCGCCATGTGCTGGCAGGTGACGTCAGTGTTCGCAAGAGCTACGCAGGATGGCGTCCCCAGCTGTACGGAATGGGGTTGCACGGCTCGATCGTGGCGGTCGTCGGACTTGGCGCCGTTGGGCGGGCCATTGTGGACCGTCTCTGTGGCTTCGGGTGCGCTCAACTGCTGGGCGTGGACCCGCATGGTGATGACGAACGCCTGACCATGGTGAGCCTGGGTGAGGCCCTGTCGCAATCCGACTATGTCATTCTGGCCGTTCCGCTGCTGGACGTAACGCGTCACCTCGTCAATGACACCATGCTTGAAGGTGTTCGGCGGGGGCAGATCCTGGTCAACATTGGGCGAGGCTCGGTTGTGGACGAGGCTGCCGTGGCACGGGCGCTCAAGGACGAGCGCCTGGGTGCCTACGCCGCCGATGTGTACGAGATGGAAGACTGGCTGCTGGCAGACCGTCCACGCCAGATTCATCCGGAACTCTTGCAACACCCCTCCACGGTTTTCACACCCCACATTGGTTCGGCGGTGAAGAAGGTTCGCCGAGCCATCGAGTTGCAGGCTGCTGAAAATTTGCTCGTTGCGTTAAATGGTAATGAGCCGCTTGCACACTACGAGGCATCGCACTGAGCGGCTCATGTGGCAGCTTCGCACTGCTCGGTGCAGCCATGAGGTCACCACACCAGAGAATGCTTTTGGACGTTCTATGGTTCTGGCCGATCTAATTCTTTGAGAAGACCTTGGCTACGTGTTTCGGACCCGCGGGCCAACTGCGGATGCTCTTCGCAATGGTTCCGATAAGCCGTGCCGCCAAGTATCCGGGGTGGGATTCCCCCGGTTTCTCGGACGGTTTTCTGGGATCGTTGCCTACATCAACACCGACCGCAGCGGGTCGGGAGAACCAATTCATCCTTGGTGTGATCAGTTGCTCCTGCTACCTTGCCCGGCTCGCATCAATAGAGTGACCGGTCTGAGCAACAAAGCGGTCGCTTGAGACCCTGCTCGGCCAATGACCAGTTGCGCAACACGCGAACTTTCAGGCGTTAGGTTCGAGTGTCGGAGATCAGCCTTCAAGCGACCTTCGATTTTTCAAGTTCGGTCAGTGCAGCGGTTGCCGCCTTTCGCTGCACAGATCCGAATACCCGCTGTTGGCCGTAGACCGGTCATTTACTCCTACCCAAATCCCGGCCACAGTCCCAGAACCATGAGTGGACAGACGAGGTCGAACTTGACCTAACGCAACACCCTGCATTAGAGCCGGCGCATGCTGTCTGGCCCTCAACTTGATGGGAGTCCATCATGGCAACCTCTGGCACTTCTGTTCACCATACTCCGTGGAACAAGGGAAAAATCGTTGGTCAGAAAGCGCCCTTCAAACTCAAAGATATCTGGGCGTTGCGTGTGCGTCTTCAACTGTAGGGCCGGATTCGAGAGCTGGCACTCTTCAACCTCGGTATCGGCAGCAAGCTGCGTGGTTGCGACTTGGTGGCACTCAGGGTCCGTGATGTGTGCCACGGCGACCAGATGGCTACGCGAGCCATCGTCATGCAACATAAAACACAGCGGCCGGTCCAGTTCGAAATCACGGGGGGCACCCGTGATGCCCTGGAGACCTGGATCAAGCAGGCCGCCTTGAAATCAGACGGTTTCCTGTTCCCCCAGTAGGCTTCATGAATCACCCCATTTGGGCACTCGGCAGTACGCTCGGATTCTGGGTCATTGGGTAGACGAACTGGGTCTCGACCGTGCCGACTATGGGACGCACTCCATGCGAAGGACCAAGGCGACGCTGATCTATCGGCGCACCATGAACCTCCGCGCTGTGCAGTTGTTGCTTGGACACTCCAAACTGGAATCCACCGTGAGGTATCTGGGCATTGAAGTCGATGACGCCCTTGAGATCTCCGAGCAGACGGAGATCTGAAATGCAGTTCAGCGTCCTGATCTTCTGTTGTTCCGTTGCAGATATCTTTGGTAGTGACGAGGTGGCATATACGAGCTGTGGCACGGAGATCCCCCTCAGACCGCTCCATCGAAAAACAGGCGCCAGCGCCCTTGTTCAAATACCCAGTACTGGCGACGATCAGTACTTCCTGATGGCCTTGGAGTCACAGCGGTGTAGTTGACGATGGCCACCTCGGTCTCTCGCTTCCAGCGAAAAACCGAGACGTTGCGCCACTCGGCCTGTGGATCGGTCCCCTCCGCGGCGCGTTGGGCCTGGGAAACAAGGGACACTTTGCGAAGCGGGTTGCCACCGCGCGCGTTGAAATCCACCGTTTGCAGGGCCTGCAAGGTGCGTGCGTCCCCACGGGCACGTGCCTGTTGCCATTGGGTGAGCACGGTGTCGAAGCCGCGCCGTTCGGCCGCCTGTTCGGCGGGTCGAACCCAGTTCACTTCGTCTGCGATCACCACTGGCGTGCGCCGCGTTTGCAGCACATCCATGAGGTAGGCCATGTCGTCATTGGCCAGAGCGACGCAGCCCTCAGTGGCGTAGGGGCTGCGCGAATAGGTTGCGCGCGGCACGCCATGCAACCAGATGCCGCTGCCGGTGCGCCCCAGGCGGCGGTCATGCTCGTTGGGGTAGTTCAGCGGCAGCGCTCCGATGCCGTACAGCTCTTCAACCTGTTGGTCGTCCAGACGGCTGGTGATGAAGTACACCCCCAGCGGGGTGCGCAGGTCGCCCTCGACCCGCTTGTCGAACCCGGCCCGCCCGACAGATGCGTAGAAGCTGCGAATCAGCTGCAAGCCGCTGGCCTGGTGTTCAAAGACATAGACCCTTGAATGGCTGGCGTCCACCACCACCACATGCCGAACATTCGGCGCGAGCTGCAGCAAGTGCTCTGGAACGGTGCCGGGCGGAGGCATTTCGTTGAGCGAGCTCAAACGACGATTGGCTTCAGCGCGCAGTTTCTGCAGTTGCTCCCGAATCGCCGGGGGACCATCCGTCACCGTGAAGAAACCTGGGAATGAACCGCTGCGAGCGAGCAGAAGGTCTGCGTAGACGAGCTGGCCCAATTGAAAACCCGGCACATCCCGCACCAGCGATGCCGCCAGAGGCAGGGCTTGCCGATCCTCTGCCGCGATGGCGCGGTAGATCTCGATCAGGCGCGCTTCTGGCGACGAACCCAGAGAGCCGGTCAACACGGCTGCACCGTTCAATGGGCCCCTGGCGGGTTGGCCGCTGGCCTGTCCGAACGGAAAAACAAGCGACGTGGCCGCCAGTGCGCTACGCGAGAGCAGCGCTCGCCGGGTCGGGAACAAATCGGAGGTCAGAGTCACGTGTCAGTTGGTCAGGGGAATGGGTTCGCTCCGTTGGATCACTGTGCGTTGGCCAGGGAAACAGAAGCGGCCACGCCGAGTTGTTGCCGCATGGCCTTTGCCTCCTGTTTGAAGGAGGGCAAGTTCGCAACCACGGCGGTCGAGGGTGACTGAGCATTTGTGATCGTGGACGGGTTGGTCCGAACGCCCCTGACGAGGTATTCAAAGTGCAGATTTGGGCCCGTCGCCGTTCCGGTCGAGCCGACGGTGCCGATGGACTGGCCTTGCTGCACGTGTTGCCCCAAGCGGACGGCGATGCTGCCCAGGTGCGCGTAGGCGGTGGCGGCCTTGTCGGGGTGTTGAATCACGACGTAGTTGCCATACCCACCTTGTTGGCCAGAGAAGCTCACCACACCGTCGGCCACGGTCCGGATCGGGGTTCCAGCCGGAGCGCCGTAGTCGGTTCCCTTGTGGGCTTTTTGCCCCCCGAACACCGGGTGGATGCGAGGCCCGTATGAGCTGGTGACCCTGGAAAACGCCAAGGGTGAGGCCAGGTACGCGCGCCGCTGACTCGAACCATCAAGGCTGACGAACTCGCCGGCCTGGCCTGCCTCCTGGAACCACATGGCTTGGTGAGTCTCTTTGCCATTCTGGATCTCTGCGCCGAGTAACTGACCCGTGAACAGGACTTCTCCATCCAGCTCGAAAGCTTCATAGACCAGGCTGACACGCGCACCGCGCTGCAGATCGCGCTGAAAGTCAAGGTCACCGGAGAAGGCCTCGACCGTCTGCGCCGCGACGGCATCCGGAATGCCGGCCTGATCGGTGGCCGCGTAGAACGAGGAGCGAATCGTGATCGAACCAAACTGCTCCAGTCGTCTTGGCGTCGGCTGTTCCAGCCGGGAGGTGTATCCGCCGTCCTGCTCGCCGTCCCGCACTTCCACCACAAGCCGGCTGACGCGCTGGCTGTTCGCGTCCACCCAGCGCACCGACAGGGTTTTCAGGCGTCCTTCCGGGGTTCTGGTGACAGACGCGAGCTTGCCGGACGCGCCCGTCAGCAACAAGCGCGATGTAGCGTCACTCGCGAGAAAGGATTGAGCATCGCGATCATCGACACCGAGTCGTTTGAGCAAGGCCTGGAGGGAGTCGTCGCGTCGAGTGAGTTGTGATTGGTGAATCAGAAACTCGGGGTTCGTCGCCGTCGGTTCAGGCACCGCAAGAGACGCATTCAGGGTCTCCACCACTTGCCGAACGGGCCACTGGGCCGCGTCGGGCAACGCCGGTGAGACGCCAAAGGCCACGACCCCCGTGCCTAGCATCAAGGCGCCCACAGCCAACAGCACAGGCTGCCGGTGGTGTTGGATCAGTGTTGTCAAACGGACCAATTTAGCTGGATTCATGTCTGGGCAGTCGGTGGCTTTGTCAAGGCTTGAAGCGCCTCAGCCAGTGGACAAAAGGGTCTTGATGTCCGACGCGATCGTGGCGGCATCGGTTCCGTAGGCAGAGAACAACCGCACCCGACCTTCGGTGTCGAAGATGTACTTGCCTGCCGAATGGTCCATGGTGTAGGACGTCGGCGTCGATCCTGGGACCTTCTTGAAGTAGATCTTAAAGTCCGATGCGACGCCCTTGAGTTCGTCGGGCTCGGGCCGCAATGCAATGAAGCTCGGGTCGAAGTTCGCCATGTACTCCTTGAGCAGCGGCTGAGTGTCTCGCTCGGGGTCCACCGTGATGAAAAGTACCTGCAGCCGCTCGCCCGGGGCACCCAGCAGGCGCTTGACTTCCGCCATGGTGGTCATGGAGGTGGGGCAGACATCCGGACACTGCGTGAAACCGAAGAAGACGACCACGATCTTGCCCTTGAAGTCCGCCATCGTCCTCAGGGTGCCGTGGTGGTCCTTGAGCCTGAGATCTTTTGCAAAGGCGGCTCCGGTCACGTCGGTGCTTTTGAAAGAACTGACTTTGGGTGAGCAGGCCACCAGCGCAGGGCCTCCGGCCGCACAAGCAAGTGCCAATTGCACCAAACGCCGACGGTCGGTGCATGGAGTTGCCGAGCCGGATGAAGAATGCTTGCTCATGTCACTTCCTGGATTTGGCCACTTCTTCGGCCACCAGTGCTTTCAACTGCTGATCGCCAAAAGACGGCAGCCCACGACCATTGACGAAAAACGTCGGCGTCTTGGTCACTTCCAGAGCAGTCAGATCCTCGATGTCCTGATTCAAAACCGCTTCGATGGCTGGTGACTTTGCGTCGGCCTGTGCTTTGACGATGTCCAAACCGGCCTCTTGAGCTGCGCCATACGCCAGATCGAGGTTGGGCTTGCCGTGGTCGGCCCATTGCGGCTGGTCATCCAACACCGACTCCAGCACGGGAAGGTATTTGTCCTGTAGTTTGGCCGCCTCCAACAGCTTGACCACCTGATCGGAGCCTGCATGGAAGGGGGCATACCGGATCACCAGGCGCACATCGTTCGGGTATTGCTTGAGGATGTCTTTGACGATGGGGTAGAACGCCCGGCAGGTCTCACAGGCCGGGTCAAAAAACTCGACGATGGTGACCGGCGCGCTTCGCGGACCAAAGACAGGCGAATGGAAGCGGACCAGACGGTTTTCTGCCTGAATGGGTGACTGACCGACCGGCTGACTGCTTGACTCTCTGACCTCCTGATTGACCTTCTCGGCCTGCGAGTTCTGGACACGTTTCTGGTACGCATTCATGCCCAGAAAAAAGAAGACCAGGACGGCCACAACCAGAACAGAGACGGTGATTTTTTTGGAGTTCATCGGGAGGACTTTCTGAGGTAGGCAATGAGAAGGAATGCCAGCGCCATGAACGCGGCCAGTGACAGCCAGGGGATCTGGACGCCGTTGAGAATTTCAAGCTTTTGGTCTGCGCAAGACACCCCGGCACTGCAAGGCACCCATGCCTTGGGAATCAGACCTGCGACCAACAGGGTGTGATACCCGGCCATGGCCAGCCCGCCCAGCGCCAGGGCGAGGCCATAGACGGCACCCCGTCGGTCATCGGTGAAGCAGGCGATTCCGAGGATGATGGCGATGGGGAACATGAAGATGCGCTGGTACCAGCACAGAACGCAGGGCGTCATGCCCATGACCTCACCGATAAACAGAGCACCCAAGGTGGCGGCGGTGGCGACCAGCCAGGCCAGCAGCAGCAGGGTCCAGGGCCGGGTCATGACGGGTTCCCTGAGGTTGCAACCGAAGGGCGAAAGGACATCAGAATCCAGGCGCCCGCCGCCAGAACGATGAACACATCGGCCAGGTTGAATGCCGGCCAATGCAGACCGCGCCAGTGCAGGTCGAGGAAGTCGGTGACCGCCCCGCTGGCAATGCGGTCGATGAGGTTGCCACCGCCACCCGCCACCAGCAGAGCACCCGCCACGCGGTCGAGCGGCGCCACCTGGCGAGCCAGGCAGACGAAAGTGATGGGAACGACCACCACGAAGCCGATGACGATGAAGAACACCCGCTGCCAGCCCCCGGCATCGGCCAGCAGTGAAAACGCGGCACCGGTGTTGAGCACATGGACCAGGTTGAACCAGGTCGTGACCTCGATGGCTGTGCCCATCGCAATGGTGCTGGCAAACCAGGCTTTGCTCAGCTGGTCCAGCGCCAGGAGAAGGGCCACGGCGATGAGCCAGGCCAGACGGGGACGACCCCGCCAGGGAGATACAGACATGAAAAGACCCTGAAAGAACGGACATCACCAGCCGCGAGGGCTGGCACGCTTCACAGGGATCGGGGGGAGTGTGGCGGCAATGGGCGCCGCCAAAGAAGCCGAACCCTGGTCAGGCCAGGGTGGTCCATTGCGGTCGTTCGGGCCGCTCGACGAACAGGCCCTCGGTCCAGGAACGCGACTTCGCTTGCGTCCGGGTGCGGGTGTCGCTCATGGAAAAGGGCACGCTGGCCAGCAGGGCCAGGGCGCCAGCGTGGCAGCTTCCGCAGTGCGGGTGCTGAGCATGGGACTCACCGGCGTGGTCGGCGGCGTCAACCTCCGACGAGACACCGGCCGCGCTGGCGTGCAGGGGCGCACAGGGTTCGTGCGCACAAGGCGCGCCCGTGGCTGCGCCGGCCCACTGCAGGGGCAGGCAGAACATCAGCAACAGGGCAAACAGGCAGGCACGCATCAAGGGTGGATTGTAGGCTGAAGACAGCAATAGAGATCGGTTGACCCGGGCAGCCCGCAGGTTGTTCAGAGAGTCGGCGGTCGCTGATGTGCGCGAATGGTGGCCAGCAATTCCGGAGCGACCTGCATGGGCCGAAACGCCCCCACGTGCGAACGCCCGGTGTTGCCCAGCGGTAGGCGGCCCAGCAGGTGCCCCAGCGGCACCAGCAGCAGCCGCAACAGCTGACCATTCACCTCGGCTAGGTTCCGCGTTCGCCAGGCCAGCGCCAGCATGAGCCCGTGCGTCCGCGCATGCGGGACCAGGCGTGTCTGTCCGAGCACATGCAGGGCTTCGAGCAGATGCCAAGCCTGGGCCGGGTCGCCGCGGTCGATCCGGAGATACGCCCGGTGCAGCCGCTCGAAGGTGCCCGGGTCGAAAGCTACCGTCGTCGTGGGTTCAGTGGGCGTGGTGTTCATATTCGTGTCTTCGGTTCCCATGGCGCCGTGGGCCATGGTGGTCGCCAAACAGTCTGTCGAAGATGTCCATGTTGGTTCCTTTCAGCGGCGCAGCAAGCGCAGTCCATTGCCAACAACCAGCAGACTGGCACCCACATCAGCGAAAACGGCCATCCACATGGTGCCAAGCCCCATGAGGGTGAGCACAAGAAACACGGCTTTGATGCCCAACGCCAGCGTGATGTTCTGCACCAGCACCGTGTGAGTGGTTTTGGACAGTCGGATAAAGGTGGCGATCTTCCGCAGATCGTCGTCCATCAAGGCAACGTCGGCTGTCTCGATGGCCGTGTCAGAGCCCATGGCGCCCATGGCGAACCCGATGTCTGAGCGGGCCAGCGCAGGAGCGTCGTTGATGCCGTCACCGACCATGCCGACCACTCCTTCGCGGCCAAGACTTTCGATCACGCGCAGCTTGTCTTCGGGCAACTGGTTGCCATGCGCCTGGTCTATGCCCACTTGTCGGGCGATCGCCTCGGCGGTGTGCGCGTTGTCGCCGGTCAACATCACGGTCCGTACACCCAGGTGATGCAGTTCATCGATAGCGGCCCGACTGCTTTCCTTCACGGTGTCGGCCACACCGAACAGGGCCAGCACTCGCTCCCGTTGTTCGTCGACCAGCATGACCACTGTCTTGCCTTGCCGTTCCATCGTATCGAGCCGATTTTCCAGGTCCGGGGTGCACAAGCCCAGTTCGTGGACCAGTCTGTGATTTCCCAAGCGGTAAACCGTGCCACCGATGACACCCTTCACACCGCGACCGGGCAAGGCTTCAAAGTTGTCCACGGCCTCTCGTTCGACACCCTGGGCATTCGCCGAAGCCGCCACGGCTTGGGAAACCGGGTGATCCGAGCGCCCCGCAAGGCTGGCAGCCAGTTGCAGACACCGCGCCTCGTCCAAGTCGTCAAGCCGCGCAAAATCGGTCTGTACTGGTTTGCCGTGGGTAATCGTGCCGGTCTTGTCCAGGGCCAGCCACCGCAGCTTGCGCCCTTCTTCCAGATACACCCCTCCCTTGATCAGCACACCTTGCCGGGCTGCGGCAGCCAGCCCACTGACGATGGTCACAGGTGTCGAGATCACGAGGGCACAGGGGCAGGCAATGACCAGCAGCACCAGTGCCTTGTAGATCCAGTCCTGCCAGGCTCCGCCCATCAACAGCGGGGGCAGCACCGCCACGGCCAAGGCGATGGCAAACACCACGGGCGTGTAGATGCGGGCAAACTGGTCGACAAACCGCTGTGTGGGCGCCCGGGCGCCCTGCGCCTCTTCGACCGCGTGAATGATGCGCGCCAGCGTGCTGCTGCCTGCTGCGGCCGTGACGCGGTACTCGAACGAGCCGGATTCATTGATGGTGCCGGCAAACACAGCGTCGCCAACGGCCTTGTCAACAGGCAGGCTTTCGCCCGTGATGGGTGCCTGGTTGACCGTAGAACGTCCGCTGATGATGCTGCCATCCAGCGCGATGCGTTCACCCGGTCGCACCCGCACCAAACTGCCCACCGCCACAGACTGGGCTTCGACAGACTGCCAGCTTCCGTCGTTCTGCTGCACCGTCGCTTGCTCCGGCGCCAGACGCATCAGTCCTTCGATGGCGTTGCGGGCCCGATCAAGGGACTTTGCCTCGATGAGCTCGGCGATCGTGAACAGCACCATCACCATGGCCGCCTCAGGCCATTGACCCAGCGCCAACGCACCGGTGACAGCGATACTCATCAGCGCATTGATGTTGAGATTGCCATTGCGAATGGCCACCCAGCCCTTCTTGTAAGTGGTTAGACCTGACCCCAATACAGCCACAAGGGCCAACGCAGCCACAAGGGTGTCAGGAAGTCCGGCCCAGTCTGCAGCTTCTGAGGCGATGGCTGCGGCGCCCGCCAGCGCCAGCGGCCACCAGGGCTTTCGGGTTTGGTGGGCAGGAGTACGTGCGGCACCTGCTTCAACCAGTTCGGGCTGAAACCCCAGCGAGCGCACCGCTTCCAGTACCGGGTCCAGCGCGCCGGGTGCGTGCACCACAGTCAGAACTCGCTGCACAAGGTTGAAGTCCATTTGCCGAACCTCGGTCATCGGGTCGAGCTTTTTGCGGATCAGCGCTTCTTCGGTCGGACAGTCCATCTGCAGGATGCGGATGGCCGTGCGCACGCCGTCGGAGGTGAGCTGGGGAGCACGGAGTGTTTCGAGGGAGATCGGAGCGGGCGCACAGCATGCAGCAGCCCCGTCTTGTTCGTGGGCACGTTGATGATCATGAACTTGAGATGGCTCATGGCTATGCTCCGCGTTCCCGCACTTGCGAGTCGATGGGGTGTGGTCGGGTTCAGAACAGGGGGCCGACATGGAAACTCCTACAGGATCAGAATAGGGGTATTGAAAACCCTGGAGCTGCTCCAGAGTCAAGCCCTCAGTTCTATCGACAGGAGAAACCCCATGCGCATCAAGGAACTGGCCGAGGCCACAGGCGTGGACGTAGACACCATCCGTTACTACGAAAAACAAGGCCTCCTGCCGGAGCCGGCCCGACAGGACAACGGCTACCGCGACTACGCAAGCACCCACCTAGAGCGCCTGGCCTTCATCCGCCACTGCCGCGCACTGGAGATGCCACTGGCCGACATCCGCCGACTGCTGGGCGCGCTGGACGCACCGGGCGAGCCGCACCCGGATGTGGACAGGCTGGTGCAGGAGCAGATCGAAAAGGTGCGGGCGCGGCTCAAGAGCATGCGTGCGCTTGAAAAGCAGTTGTTGCTGCTCAAGGCCAGCTGCGGTCGTTGTGATGAAGACGGCGCCGACTGCGGCATCCTCAAGGAACTGGTGGCTGCCGCGCATGGCGAAGCGTGTGCCTGCCATGCCTGAGACCACCAACTTAAGTTGCGATGAAAACTCTGTTGCTGTACCTAGCCACCGCGCTGGCCGAAATCGTGGGCTGCTACCTGCCCTGGCTGTGGCTGCGCCAGGGCGGGTCATCGTGGCTGCTGCTGCCCGCTGCGGCGAGTCTGGCGTTATTTGCCTGGCTTCTAACCCTGCACGACGCCGCTTCGGGGCGGGTGTACGCGGCCTATGGCGGCGTGTACATCAGCATGGCAATCGTCTGGCTGTGGGCGGTGGACGGTGTGCGTCCATCGCTTTGGGATGTGGCGGGCGTGGCTGTTGCTTTGGCGGGCATGGGGATCATTGCCTATCAGCCGCGCTGACCGGTCTGACTTCTTCAATATCGGCGTGTTGTGCGCACTGATTCCCCCTGGCGCGAGCTATCGTGCCAGGGCTTGAACGTCGACAACGCGCCACGCAACCAATCTCCTTCTGCTCGGGACTGGTTGGGCGGGTCCAGAAAATACAGAAAGGTCAGCGCCTCTTTGCTGATGGCTTCAGGAGGGGCAACAGCTTCCTCTGTACTCACGACCCTGAGCCCGCCTCTCAGAGGCCGCCAAGTCTTCCAGAATCGTGCAATCAACTGCAGGCCCGCCGACGCAGGCCGATTCGCAACTGCAGACGAACGCACTCAGGCTGGTCTCCAGCGCCTTCAGTTCGTCCAGTTTGCGCCGGACTTCGACGAGGTGCGTCGCCGCGATATCGCGCACCTCGGCACATGGCCGATCCGATGCGTCGACCAGGCCCACCAGTTCGCGCACCTGCTCGATCGAAAACCCGAAGTCCCTGCAACGTCGGATGAACCCGAGGCGGCGGATCGTCCGTTCGTCGAACTGCCGCTGACCAGCTTCGGTACGGCCGGCCGGCGGCAGCAGGCCGATCTCTTCGTAGTACCGGATGGTGGGCACTGTGCAGCCGGTCTGCCGGGCGACGAAGCCGATGGAGAGTCTTGCGTTCATGCCGCCATCCTAGTCAACGGCATTCGCCGGGCACACAGTAGGTCCGGCGTTGCCGCGTCCTGCGCCACAGGACGACGCACGTTCCCATGGCTGCGAGTCCAAGCAGTACCCATGCCAGCGGTGCGAACTCGTCGGCGCGAACCAGCAGGGCCGCCCCGGCGGCACCCAGACTGGCTGATCCGATGGTGAGTGCGGCAGCGCCGCCCAGAAGGGGAACCGCACAGCAGGCGGCACATGCAGCACCCACGCCCAGCGCAGCTTTCCAAGGTTTCATGTCGAGTCTCCAATGCATGGGCACGACGCCCACACCGAGACAGTAGGACCTCAAGTGGCTTGAGGGGCAAGAGGCCTTCAACAACAACGCACTTGCCTCCTCAAGACTTTCTTGCACGCTTGTGTTCCCCAAGCTAGCCGAAATCGTCGGTTGCTACCTGTCATATCTCTGTCTCAAACAGGGCGTATCACCATGGCTTCGGGTGTCGACGGACTAGAGTCTGGCGCTGTTTGTCTGACTGCTCATGCTGCAGCTAAACGCATCCGGATGCGCCTATGCAACCGATGGCGGCGTGTACATCGATGTGGCTGATTCTGATGGACAGGGTAAGCCCGTCGCCGATGGACTGGATAAGCGTGGCGGTCAGCCTGTTTGTGATGATCATCATCGTGCGCGAGCGCTGTGCAGGCTGAGAAGTAAAACTGCCAGCGAGGTGCGAGATACCGCGAGAGGCATTGCTCCGCGAATGACCTGTTGCGCTGTTCGCGAACATTCGTTCGTCAAGTTCGAGGTCCGCTCCCAGCCTTCAAGCGACCTTCGATTTTTCAAGTTCGGCTGTGCAGCGTCAGCCGTCCTTCGATTGCGTTGCGCCAACGACAGCTTGACAGCGGGCCGCGGTCGCTGAGAGCCTCCTCACAACCCGGGGCAGTTCAACCGATTTGAAAAAAACACCGAAAGCGGAGAGCATAAAGTCTCGCACCAGGAAAAGCAGCAGTGCCGAATAGCTTATGACGCGTTACGGCTCGAGGGTCCAGCCTGGGCAAGCTATAGGATTTTGCGCCGCATGGAAGCTCCCACAGATTTGCGCGATGCTCCCCGCGCAACCGCCAAACAAAATCAGATTTTCACTAAATAACCCTTAGTGAGGGCCGCTCCCTTGCAGGCTGCGTGGTAGGTTGAACTACCAGTTCGCCAACTAGCGCCTCTATTTCATCTGACGGAAGGTGCAGATCCTTTGCGATGTTGTCGCGGGTCAGGCCATCCTTCCACAGAGCTTCAAATATCATCCGTAATAAAACGGATTTCTCCCGAGCCCGGCCCTCAGGTTCAATACTACGGTACCCCAAGAAACTGATCTGTTTTGACAGGCTTTCGTAGTGCCAAACTGATATGAGATTTGCATCGTGCGCCGACCGCGCGAGAGCAGAAACTGAAACGCCCCACCGCTTCTTTGCGCTTACTAGTTGGACAAGTGAAGGTTGTCTGGGTAGGTGTGCAATCAGGTCGCTGTGGTGAATCAGGAATGCAGATGCAAACCTATCGGCTTCGCGTTCGACGTTGCGGTCGCGGGTAGTGGTCCCATGCAGGTGAAGACAAAGGTGTGCAACTTCATGGGCCGCATCGAACCGACTGCGCTCTGCTGACTTGAACGTGTTGAGAAACACAAACGGCACACCCTTATGCCAGCAAGAAAACGCATCAACGTGCTTATGTTGTTCGGCCAAAGCGAACACACGCACACCTTTTGACTCCAGCAGTTTCGTCATATGCTCAATAGGTTGCGTGCCGAGGCCCCAGTGACTACGAAGCGTCTCCGCGGCCAATACCGGATCTTCATCACGAAGATCTAACAGTTGCGGCTTTGGCAGTTCGTAGCGCTCTGAAATCCAATCATGAATTTCAAACGCAAACGATCCAGCCGCCAAAGCGGCATCTCGCTGGCGAGCCGACAGGGTTGAAAGACTTCGGAAGCTGACGGCCTCTGGTCTCAACACTTCACAGTCGTCAAGGTAAAAATACTCCACTGGGAATTCCAGTGCGCGAGCAAGTGCAAGCACCGTTTCGCGTTCTGGCTCATTCTTTCCTCCATCCAGTCGAGTAAGAGTTGGAACACTTAGCCCTGAGCGCTCTGCAAGTTCTTTCTTCGTAAGCTGTCGTCGCTGCCTCGCAATCGAAAGCCTGATGGCGCTAAACATACAACATTACCTTTTCACGATCTTTACTTCAAAGTCACCTGCGGCGTCACCATCGTCATCCGAGTTGATCTTGGTACCCAGAGCTGGGTCGTAATCTTGGTCAACGACGAAAATGCGTTTTGCAAATCCATCGAATTGGTTTCCATCAAACAGTTGAGGGCACGACACCTCGGCACGAAGCTTCTTTCCCAAAGTGCTCACACAAACCAACCAAACCCTCAAAGCTACGCCAGGAGCCTGCTCCCGTCGCTCTTCCACCCGCTCGAATAAGTTTGTCTGGCGCATTCCGTCGAACACCAACTTGCGGGAGCCCGAGCCCTTTTCTGAGATCGCTTGCGGATTGCGATCTGTACAGGCAACATCTACACTTTGATAGACCAGTTGAATTCCCAGTTTGTCATTAACGGTGGCCTCAATGCCTCTGTTGTGACTCATACGCCAGCCACCAAGCGGCAGCAAGGCCAAGCGCTTGGCAGCTACGCCTTTGTTATATGCATTGGTCCCCGGCGCGTTTATCGGCTCCACCGGCATCGTGTCGGCCCTAGCAGAGGCAGCAGCGTCAGCGATCATGTGAACGATCTCCGTCGTCAGGCCCAGCTCAGAAAGCTCATGCTTAACGGCATGGCTGTCCTTGATGATGATCTCGGGGTTCGCACTCGGGTCAAAGTCAGCAGATTTTGCGGGCATGTGGCACCTATGATTAGTTTCTTCGGCTGGATTCTAGACGAAAAAAATGATCATGCGTGATTTTTCATCAAAACATTGAGGGGTCCGTGGGACCACAACGCATCGGCCATGAAGTCGTAGCTCCAGGGTTGGGCTGGCCTGCTGCGTGAGTGGTTGCTTGATGCGTACTGGCAGCTGTTTCTTACCGCACCGCGGCAGGTTCTGACCTGCTCCCCGCCATCCGTACCAGCGTGCTGGGGTTGGGGGCTGAGAAGTGAGACGAGACAACTTGTACTAGGCGGGCATCGCGATCCACGTCCGCAGTCGAAAGGGCGAAGTTCAGCTAACAGGAATCGAAGAGCTCCATACGGCCCAAGGAAAGCAGTCGATGCCTACTGCGACAACTCGCTGCAATTTGGGTATAGTCGCTGCATTGGTCGCGCGTCGGCCTGCCCGCCCACGCTGGCGAAGTCGTATCGACAACGTGTTCTGCAGTATCTGCAGAATGGCCTCGTTGGCAATCCTCTTTTGCCATGCGGACTCAATGTGTGGGCGCACTGAAGTCTCATGGCACAACATAGGTGTCAGAAATGCAGACTTTCTCCCATGCTCAAATTGAGCAATTCAAGCGCAAAGCTAAGCTGAATAAGCAAGTTTCAGCCATACCCCACAGCCAAGCTCTTGACCTCGTAGCCCAAGACAATGGCTACGGGAATTGGTCGCTGCTCATGAAGCACAGTTCCATGCACGGATCTCCAGGGCCAAAAAGGGCGCGTCCCAAATTCCGATTCACTCGTACACCTGAACTCATGCGGTTGGCACTGCGCAAAGTGCCCGAACCTTCTGGAATAGATGCTCCAAGGAGGGTCGATTTCGCTAGGCAGAAAATAGACGATATTTCGCAAGCCTTTGGGTCGGCGCCGAATGTGGTCGAGTTTGCTATCGACTATATGACTTGCCTGCTGACGGTGCCACGTTTCAGGCTTGACTCAGCGTCGACAGCCTACTGGGAGATGCGGTCGTGGCTCCCCTATTACGTGCACCCAGTCGAAGTTGACGTTTTCCTCTTGGTGAACAGACACTACAAACCGGTCGGCCAAGTTGGCAATGAGTGGGCCAAATATGAAGAATTCCCGCACCTGCAAACGCGCATCACTGGCGATTCACTCAGGCGCTTCACAGCCCCGGGCTCAAGTGAGGGATACTTGTTCAATGACGGGTGCCCTCCCTGGCATTCTCGGGCGGACGCTATAAGTTACCTGAGCCGACTCCACAAACTTAGCCAACTGTTAAAAGGGCGCGCTGGCCAAACTCCAACTCCGAACAGTCTTAACTCCTGATTTGCGGAGTAAGCCCACACCAGCATGCTGGTGTGGGTGGGCGGAGAAGTGAGGTGCCAGGACTTGAGCGGGCGGATATCGGCAATAAAAATCTTTGCCCTGCTGCTACAGGACGTTATCGGGCGGAACCAGACGCGTGATTGATACTGCCGAAAGATAGCTCAAGCAAATGGCCTTCCTCATCGGACAAGACCACGGGGCATTCAGCTCAACTCAATATTTTGGACCGCAACCCGTGGTATTCACTCGCTGAGTGGCAGGCTGTGAAGGCCACGGCCAAGAGTTCGAGCTAACAGAATGCTGCACTGCAAAGCGGCATTCAAGTGTGGCATCACCCGCGTCCGCTCTGGGTCGAGGCTGTGTGAAAACTCCGCTCAGTCCCGTTTTCAGGGGTCCCTCACCCCTTGGCACACTCACAAAAACGTAACCGGGGCCCAATCTGAGAGGTTGAACGGCCCCGGGATTTGAGGAGGCTCTTTTCTCTGAGAGGATTGAGCCATGAGCAAGAAGTCGAACCAGTTTTCACCCGAAGTCCGCGAACGAGCTGTTCGCATGGTGCGCGAACACCGCAGCGAGTACCCATCGCTGTGGACCGCCATCGAATCCATCGCACCCAAGATCGGCTGCAAGAACTCAATATTTCAACTGCAGGTATATCCCTAATAAAGCCATCACATCTTTTTATACCCAAATCGACCGGTTCACTGCCTACAGGATCAGTGTAAAACAAACCTTTCGCCTCTCGGATGATGCTTCTCGATCAGATCCTTTAGGTAATTCGTCAAGGCCTGAGTGTAGATTGTGGTTGTCGATAAATTTTCATGACCGAGCAACAGCTGAATACTCCTCAGATCTGCTCCGCCTTGATAGAGATGGGTTGCGAACGCATGCCTGAGTCCATGTGGTGTCAGCATTGGAATGCCGGCCTCCTCCGCGTATTTTTTGACACGTCTTCTTAGAACACTGTAGGTCAATGCCCCGGCATTTTGAACCGAGGGAAACAAGTACCTGTCACCTTGGGTAGGAAGACGCGCGATTCTTCGACGACGTATCAAAATGGGGTGAATGCCTTTGATATACAGCTGCAACCAATGAGCAGCCGTGTCGTTCATCACAACCAAGCGCTCTTTTCCACCTTTGCCCTGAACGGCCGCTTTTCTTTCGCTGGGCCACACGCAATGAAGCTGTGTTGTCAACAGTTCTATTGCTCTCACACCCGTGGCGTAAAGCAACTCCAACATCACACGATCCTGTATGCCGTTTAAAGAGGTCTTGTCAGGAAGCTGAAGCATTCTGTGGACCTCGGCTGGTGTTGGTATGTACCGAAGATGACTGATCCGAGGTGATCGCGCTTTGGTTTCTAATGAAAGCGCTAAATTGGCCAGGGCGTGACCTTCGCGCTGTAACCATTGATACAGGCTTCTCAGGTGCCATCGGGTCACTCCGTTGGTTTGATCAGTGAGATGTGCGCGCGAACGAAGAAATCCCTGCAGATCCTGTGGCGTTGCCTGCATCCAGGTTCTGCGATATGCCTCCTTCTGTAACCATGCTTCCCATGTGCGCTGTGCTTGGATTGTTGCAAGTAACGAATTGGCCGACAGACCTCTTTCATGTCTTAAATGAAACAGATATGCCTCCAACACTTGTGATGGATTCATTCCTCCCTCCTGATTTCTGCTTATCAGCAAAATTGTGGACGGAAAAAGTCGAGCGGCTAAAATGAACACTGTCAATTTCAGCAAAAAAAAGCCCGAACCGGTAAGGTTCGGGCTTTTTTTGCTTCAAGACCCCTCTGGAGTCAGACCTCGCTCAACAGCTTCTTGGCCAGCGCCACTTCCAGACTGTCGCCGGCGTCGTTGAGAACGTCCAGGCCACTGTCGGGCATGTCGCCCGACGTGGACTGCGAGACCGCGATCTTCTTGGCCATCAACTTCAGGCACTCAATCTGCGAGCTGCCTGCGTAGCCCAGGAAGAGCACCTTCACCGCCAACTTCTGCCCAATCCGCCAGGAACGCCGTGCCGCCTGTTGAACGGTGTAGACGTTGTAACCTGACTGCATGAACACGATGGTGGGGAACTCCAGCAGATCCAGGCCGGTTTTCACCAGCTCGGGATTGCAGATCAGTACGTCGATCCCGCGCTCCACCTGGTCAGCGACCCAGTCCTCCCGCTTGGAAGCATCCACACTGGCACGCAGCACCGCCACCTTGAAACCGTTGGCCTCCAGCTGGGCCTTGAGCCTGGCTGTGGTGTCACGGGTGCCCGTATAGACCGAGTAGGCCAAGACACGACGGCCGTCGGCCTTCTCCTCCTTGCAGATCCGCAACAGCTCGGCCTCCTTCGGACTGGTTTCACCCTCCTCGAAGATCGCCGCCTGGCTGTACAGCAGTGCTTTCGTGCGGGGGTGGCGAACCACCTCCATTCGAAAACAGCAATCCGGCCAAGCCAGCAGCACGTTCATGACCACCCCCAGGAGGGTGCTGTCCTTCAGTGCCAGCGCCTGCTTCAAGGTCTTCACAAGGCTGCGCGACATCGCGTCGTAAGCAGCTTGTTGTGTGGGCGTCATGGCCACGTCGATGAAGCGCTCCTCGTAGGGCGGCAACACCTTCTGGCCAATGTCTTTGAGCTTAAGGAACACCGTGCTCGGGAGCACGTAACGCATGATGCCAACCGGGCCGAAGCCTGGTGCCTTGCTGGTTCTCACGGTCAGGGTCTTTCCCTTGGCCGTGCGGTGAGAGCTTTCGCTCGACTCCTTGTAGACATCCTTCAGAACACCATGCTCTCGCATGAAGTTCATCGCGGCATTGCCCATAGAGCCCGACTTGGACGGCTTGAAACCGTCTTCGATCATGGCGCCCGGGTTCAAGCGCCACAGCAGGTGGAACAGATCGTCGGCATAGCCGCCCATGAGCGTCCCGGTCAACAGCAGCGTCTTTTGACACTGGCTGGCCAGCACACCCATGGCCTGCCCTTGAGCAGAACCCTCGTTCTTGTACTCATGTCCTTCATCCACCACCAGCAGCCCGAAAAAGTTCCGAGGCAGGTAGCGTTTGATGAACTCGGTGGGCTGGTATCCGCCCTCTCCGATGCTGAACTCAAAGTTGGCCAGGCTGCGCTCCATGCGCGTGGCTTGCCGATCCGAAAACACCAGTTCGCCGTTCTCGTCCATCAGGTTGAGGAACTCGTACACGTTGTCCCCCAGCATGGAGCCCAGCATCTTTTCGCCAAAGGTGTTGAGCAGCTTGGTCGCCGTCTTCTCGCCAATGGTGGGCATCTGCTTCAGGGCACCGAGCACCAGGTCGTGCATGGATTCAATGGCGCGGCCGGAGCGGATCAGGGTCCACAGGGCCGCACCACACTTTTTGCCAGCTGCGGTTTCAGCTTCACATCGCCGTCTGCGGTCACCCAAGGTGAGTTGGGCATATGCTGGTGAGACAGGCATGAAATGCCCTTCCCCGTCGTCTACGCAAATGAACGATCCACAGTCGGGACACGCCGCCCCCTCGAAGACCTGGCCTTCCAGCTTGGTCTTCTTGGTGATGAACGATGCCTTCCAGTGAAAGCCCATCCGCATGCGAACGCGGCCGAGCACAAAGAACTCGGGCTGGGTGGTTTTGAGACCCAGCATCGAGCGCAGTTGAAGCAACTTTCTCAGGGTGTCAGGCCCGTTCAGTATCCAGACCTTCGCACACGGTACCGTCTCCAGGATTTCGCGCCGCCACTTGTAGACCAGGTGGGGTGGCGCGATGATCAAGGTGCGCGGGTGGGTGGCCTGCATCACCGCTGCGGCGCAGATCGCCATCATGGTTTTGCCTGTGCCCATCTCCGCGTTGATCACCACCGCTGGTTGGTTGTGGTCCACCAGCAGCTTGACCGAAGCTTGCACCGCGTCGGCCTGGGCCTTGAACGCCTGGCGTTTGAGGCCGTCCATGATGACCTGGCGTCGCTGGTGCACCGCCGTGCCCTCGTCCAGCTCGGGATCAAAGATGGCTGGGTTCTGTGACTTGACCTGTGACAGCAGACCGTCACCGAACTCGTCGATGAAGTCAGCCAGCCGCATGTTTTCGCCAAACCCTGCGCCTTCTGCGCCGCTTTCGCTGGGTGTTTCCACCTCCAGCGGCATGTCTGTGTCACTGTTCAACGTGGTCTCGCCGACCACATCCATGTTGGCTACGTCGCTCATCGGTCTCTCCAGAAAATGCAGAGACCCGACCCCGCAGGGCCATGAGTCCCTGCGGGTTGCTAAAAATCAACGGCCTAGGCCGCTTTTCATCGGTGTCGCCCCTCTGGGGGGGGTCTGACGAAATCAGGCCTCCAGGAGGCCGCTACGCACGCCATCGCTGACGAATTGCACAAAGTAGTCACTCAGGCTGACCCGCATGGCCATCACCTGACCGAGCGCCGGATACACAGGGTCGTCCAGCAGCTCGACTGCTCGCTTTTCACGGCACCAGTCCAGACATGGCTCTCGCCAGTGATCCAGAAGAGCGACCGGTGACAAATCTGACATCACCTGCCATGCCTTGTCGTACAAGGTGTTCAACTCGTCCGGGGCACACCGGGCCGCATCAGCGGATCGATGCATGACCCAGGCGATCCTGTTGGCCCGATCTGGGCTCTGCAGGGTCTTGTCGTAGATCCAGTTGTGGGTCAACGGTCCAAACAGGTTTTGCCGTGGCAACCGCGCTGCGTGCTTGCCCAGCCGTTCCGTACCTGAGACCTCCACCGGATGCCTCTGCCCGTCCGCGCCCACCAGGTGGAAACGGTTCAGACCACGCTCGGTATGTCCCAGCTCAAGGGACGCGAGGAACTGCATGACAGATCCATCGCGTCCGTAGTACGACAAAAACATCAACCGGCCGTCGCTGTTGCGCAAGCAGGCGTCTGCCCAGATTTCTGAGAACTCCTCGATCCGATACATGTATGCCTCCAGTTCAAAGATTGAGTGGGAAGCCATCACCCTTGCGGGTGAGGTTCCTGCAGGGTGGTGATGAGGTCAGATCGGCAGAGCGATCGCTGGCGTTTTGGCGTAGTGAGCTTCAACCGCAGCAAGCACACCGGGCAAGGTCTTCAACACGCTTTCATGCTGAGCCGTGACCACCTTCTCGGTGACACGCGCTGGTTTCGATGCGACCAGTGTTTCCGAGAAGTCCCCACCAGCAGATCCGAAGCCCATGATGTGCCGAAGCCCACCATCGCCTGTCTTGGTGTGCACGGTGGCATTGGTGCGAAGTGCGCCGCCCGACGTTCTTTTGTAGGTGCGAATCTGAAGCAGACGGTTGTCAGCCAGGTCCAGGTTTGAGGTGGCGTGCCAGCCGTCGCGGTCGCGATGGAGGCGGGTTTCAATGTGATTCATGGTGATTTCTCCTGTTTGAAAAAAGGAGCGAACCACCCCCAGCGGGATGGCCCGCAAGGCTAAAAAAAAGGAACTTGACGCCTGTGCTCAGCAGGCTGGAACGGCTTACATCAAACCCATCGCTGCCATGGATGAGGTCTGTGCATCGCCCACGATGATGTGATCGAGCACTCGAATGTCCACCAGAGAGAGACCAGCTTTCAGAATGTTGGTCAGGTTCTCGTCGGCTCTCGAAGGCTCGCTCACCCCAGAGGGGTGGTTGTGACTGAGGATCACTGCGGCCGCATTGAGCTGCAGCGCCCGCTTGATGATTTCTCGCGGGTAGACCGAGGTCTGCGTCAGCGTTCCACGAAACATCTCTTCCGCGCGGATCAAGCGG
>Ga0209343_10000876_pt1 | contig 41699 bp, 41 predicted proteins | sample RifCSPlowO2_02_FD_184026 | JGI IMG/M metagenome (GOLD analysis project Ga0209343, IMG submission 184026) | Groundwater microbial communities from Rifle, Colorado - Rifle CSP2_plank lowO2_0.2 (SPAdes) (version 2) | ecosystem: Environmental > Aquatic > Deep subsurface > Groundwater | place...
CTCCGCTTGCTTGAGAATGGCGATGATTTGGCTGTCCGAAAAACGCGATGTCTTCACGCAAAATTTCCTTGATCCGATTAGGAGAAAATTCTACTTCTGACGAGCACTGATTTCAGGGGGGATTACCGAGGGATCACAGGCTACTCCTTAATTACCTAACGATTAAGCTAACAGGCGAGCAAAAGCGTAGCTTTTGCGAGTCCAGTGAGCGAAGCGAACGGTGTTGAGCTTACTTTTTATCTTCTGAGCACAAAATCAATTTATTTAGGAAAGCAATTTGCTTATCCATGGCGCTTATTTTGTCCCCTGGCGAACCAACCGCTATGCTTTCGGTTGGCTTAAATGTTAACTCCCCATTTTTTTCAACGACAAACAGTGTTTGCCCAGTAAAAGCGCCCATTCTATTTTTAGCGTTAACATGGCCGCATGTCGCGCCAGTTTTGCCAACATATTTTACTTGCTCAAAAACTGCAGAATATGGGTCATTCAATGAACGTTTTACAATAGCTAATGCTTTCGCCTTGGGGGAAAGATGGGCATCCCAAGCGTAGAAGCCGCCCGCACAAACTACAATTGCAATAACAACAATGATTACAATTTTCTTGCTCATAGTATCTCTTTTATGGGTAGGCCTAACGATTAGGTTAAGGGGCGGGCTTTAGCCCGTCCCAGTGAGCGAAGTGAACGATTTGAACCATTTGTTAGAACTAGGGTTGCAAGTCGATTGCTTTTAGAAGGTTCGCTGCAACAACTGCCTCGTCGTATGCTTTTATTAGAGCTTTGGTCGTGTTTTTAAGGTTACTTACAAATGTATAGCTCAGCTGAAAGTATCCGCCTTTAATGGAGATATGCGGGTATTTTTGTTTGAAGTCATCAGGGGCTTTTCCGTCGGCATGTACTAAGTAATGACGGACCTCAAGGTAGGGGAGCGCAGCTTCAATCAGTGCGTTATCGATGCCTAGCGCAAGCTTGTTTGAGATTTTCTCAAATAACTTAAGTGTACTTTTCTCTGCCTCAAGTGCTTGGAAAATAGAATCGGCAATTAGTTTTGCAACCGACTCCCAGTTTCCGATGGCAAGGATTGCTTTCGCGTCAAATTTTGCCGAGTGCTCGCCAATAATTCGTCCAGCATCAAATCCGTTTTCGGCAGATTTTTCCAGAATCGCCCTTAGGTAGTGAGTAACCTCCTCGTACATGTCTTTAATATAAGAGGAGTAAACTGTTTGTCGTAGATGATTGATTAGTAGTTTTCTACTGCCGTCCGAATTTTTCCTTCTTTTTAGGTGATCATGCTTTGCAGGGTCAATGTTCTTTAAAACAAACTCCGATTCGGGATCTGTTAGGTCGCCCCTTAAAACGCTTTCTCGAAGAACATCAATTAGCGCTATATCGTCGTCAAAATATATTATTTTCTGTTCAAAAGCGTGGTATGCCTTGGTTTTCATTGCTGGCTCAGTATTTGAGGGGAGTTCTAACGTTTGGTTAAGGGGCCGGCTTTAGCCGGTCCCGAGTGAGCGCAGCGAGCGACTTGAACCATATGTTATACGCCTGCCTGCACGGTGACCTTGAATTTTGGCCACTGATTATAACCATTGCTTGGATTGTTTGATTGAAGCTCTTTAATGAGCTCCACCTCTTTTAGATTTACTTCCTTGTCTGTTGCCGTTTCTGACTCCCAGAGGATTTGCTTGCGAATTGTAAAGTCGCGCATCTGCTCTGCGGTAAAATCACGCTCTATTAGCTTGCTGTCGGCGCTGCCGAAATAATTTAGCGTTCCGGTCAGATCTTTGCCGACGTAAATTTTGCCATTTGGATACGTGATTTTATAAATGACTTTCATGGGCAGCGCCGGTGTTGGATGGCAAAGGTGTATAACTATAAATAGACACCAAATGGTGCGATAACGCTTTTGCGGGCGTGGTGGATAACATTCCTCACTCTCTCGTCTATCCCTGTCTAGGCTGCACATTACAGCGGTTCGGTGGAGGTACAAGGGTGTTATACGTCACGCATGAGGCCGGTCGTTTGTCGTGGTATTCGACGAAGGCATGGGCACAACGCTACTACAGCACTGTGTGTCTGGCCAGTGTCTGCTTTTGGCCGGTTCTTGCCTATCACGACCGGTCGCTTCGGGTCCCGGCTGTGTGAAAATAGCTAGCTTCTCGACCTACACCCAGAGTGGGTTACGTCTTGGCAGCCAAAGCAACCTATCATCGCAAATCGTCGTATATGGCTCAGTACTCATCGTACTTTCTGGCGTCCCCTTTCACCTTTTCTGCCGGATACTTCGATCGGTTGTGCGTTAGCTTGTGGTGGACTGCTTCTGCAAGATCCACATCAAGCTTGTCGGCAAGGCGGATGAGGTAAATCAGGACGTCAGCAATCTCTTCGCGAACACGCTCAATTTTTGTGGCGCCAAGCTCCTCGGTGTCTCCAACGGTTAACCACTGGAAAGGCTCCAGCAGTTCGGATGCTTCGATGCACAAGGAAACGGCCAAGTTCTTGGGCGTATGGAACTGGTCCCAGTCGCGCTCCTGGACAAACTCGCGTACTAAGTCGCGGAGTTCTTCAAGGTCGCCTGAATGCTTATCCACGATAGTGCTCCCGCTTAAAACGTGGAATGTCGTCCACTAGGCCCGAACGGTGAACCATGCGGTGACAATTTGCGCATAGCACCGCGAAGTCTGCATATGGGTCCATAGCTACTTTGGTCCCTTTGAATGAAGAAAGCGGTTTAAGGTGGTGCGCCTCAATGTAGCCAGCGCCAATTTCACCATATAACTCTTCAAAGTTCGTGTTGCATACCTCACATACGCATCCCTTCTTCTGTTTGACTTTCTTAGCTAGTGCTGCATTCCGTTCGATGCGTTTGTGCAAACGGAATCGCGCAGCATCCTCGAAATGCAAGTCAGTGGGTTTGTCGTCCTCACTATCCAGGGAGGAGTCACTGGCGGTCTCCCCATGGATGAGACGCTCATAGAGATGGAGCATGGCTTGAAGGTCATGAGCAAGCATTCTATCGTCGGGCAGCGACCCGGCCGGGTAGTAAGTTGCGTAGATGTTTCCGGCCTCATAGAAGGCAGTGTCGTTATTGGCCGACGACGGAGCGAGGTCAATCGCCAACTGAGGAAATCGATTGTCTTGGGGACCCAGCATGGCGCGATAGTTTAGGGCGCGTGCTCGTAAAGCCGTCTTGGCGTCTGACTTGTAGTGCTGCTTTGCCTCGGTCATGCCTTGATTTAGGCTGAGATAAACACCCTGCATATCTTCTCTGAACAGATAGCAAACGTAGTACCCGCTTTGCGCAGAGCCGGTCACGACCGGATTGAAAATCCCAAGCCATGGTCCTTTTGCCCAGTTTCCTTGACCAGCGCTACCTTTGAATATCAAGGCGCCTTGATCTCCGGACAGTTGTGCAACTGCATTGCGTAGCTCCAGGCGAATCAAGCTGGCAATTGGATGTTGTGTGAAAGACTGACTCTGTGCGCTGGAATACTCCGCGAGAACCTTCGCAATCCCGTCCCTCAATGACACTGCCATACTCCTTCTTAAGATGTTCGCCACATGGTGACTCAGCTGTTGTTTTGGTACTACTGTTTGAATCGCACCGGTCTCAATTGACACAACTGACCGTCCTCTCCTGGCCGTTCTCTGCCCGTCAAAACGCACTCAAAGCGATTAGGGGGGGAAGGCACATCCCTGATGCTTTCGACATCAAGAGAAAATCAACGCCCCTCTGCCCAAGGTGGCCCTTCGATCAGCCCAAGCGCCCGATATGCACGCCTTGGTGCCGGACAACTAAACAACAACCACTACGCCACGCCGGGTCGTATGTAGTCCAGCATTAGGCCTCGTATTACCCGCAATGGGGGTGGGGTCTGGGAGTACCTTTTGCATTTCCTCAAGGCCTACCCGGTGCCAGTCGACTTCCCTAACGGAGCCCCTCACTTTGCGCGCAGTTGTGGCGGCAGCTTCGGCCCGAACACTTCACGAACAAATCGGGTAGCAGGTGCCTGGCCGCGATGCGATAGCGGCCAGGGTGATTACGATGTTCTGGGTCATGGCCTTGGCTCCATTGGCGTCTGGTTATACCGCTGGCGCAACTCGGCACCTGCTACACAGTAACGGCCTGCCGGCGCATAGCAGGCGCGGCAGGCGAACGAGTGGCGGTGGTACTGGTCACGGGCCTCGCGCCATTCAGGCGATGCCGTGGCGGCGCTGTGGTAGATGTGCTGCGGCTCCCCGGTGTCGTGCTGCTCGATTGTTGGGTGAGCCATTGGCTCTGGTGGCGACCATGCCGGATGACTACGGATCAGGCGGGCGGCAAAGCATGGGTGTGTGCCGCACAGCTCGGCCAGGTCATCAGCAGTCAGAAAACCCCGCGCCAGCAGATATGCCGGCGAGCATCCCAGCAGGCGAGCAACATGAACAAGCCATCTACTTGTCTCTACTTTGGATGGCCCCTGCGTTGGGTGGTCGTTCGCGCCGGGTTGCGCTGGCTTCTCGACTTTGTGTTTTTCTGGGGGAGCCGAGGGAACCGGGGGAACCTCCAGTACTGGCGCGGGTTGTAGCGGTTCCCTCTGAAATTTCAGTAAGGGAACCGGGGGGAACCGCTGCCCCGGTCAGGCGGTTGGCCAAGTCCAAGAGCCGACCCATGTCACACCTCCAGCGGGGCGAGGTGATACAGCGAGGGATTGCGCCCATCCACCTTCACCCGTTTGGCACGCTTGCCGGCGTTGTGTTCGGTGATCCACCCGGCAGCGGCCACGGCGTCCAGGATGCGCGTCACGTCGAAGCCAGGCACCGCTCGGCGCAGCCCTTCGGGGGTAAACAGCCAGACGCGGCGCTCCCCCTCATCCTTCCACCAGCCGGCGCGATCTCTGACTGTGGCGTCCCCGCCCAGCTCGGAGAACAGCGCATCGCCATGGCGAGAGATGAAGTCGCACAGGCTGGCTCGGATCGTCGCGTCCTCGCCCTGGCCTTGTCCCCGGCTGCTTCGCCAAGCATCAAACAGCACCAGCATGGCGTCACGAGCAGCGCCAGCGGGGGCCGGCAGCAATCCCCACTCAATGGCCAGCTCTCCCGCCATAGCGACAATGGCGAACCGCTCAGCCGCGCGGCTTTCCTGGCCGCTGCCGCTGGGGTATGACTCGCACAGCTTGGCGAGCACTGCGGGCAGATCGTCGGCCTCGCCGCACTCCAACAGGTGCCGGATAAACGCCGGGCCAACGTGCCCGTAATGGGTCACGCTAGCGCGCTGAATGGCGTCGGAAAATTCCCGGCCACCCGGCAGCCCGTGCAGCTCATCCCAGGCGCCAAAAGTGCGGCGAGCAGGTATGTCGAGCAGGCGGATTTCCTGCCCGGCCCGGCTGCGCTTTCCGCCCTCGGCCATGTGCGCGGACAGTCCCAACTCGCCGGACGAAAACAGGATTACCCGCCAACGCCGGGTCGCCCGTGCGGCTCCGGTACGCCCGGCTCTAGCCTTGCCGGTGCCGTTGGCCAGGGAGTAGACCACGGCGCCAATCTCACGCGGGTCGGCCTCGCCTATCTCGTCCAAGGCCAGCAGTGTGTCATTGCGCTGGGCGGCAATCCCCTCCAGGCCGTTGCCGGTGGCGCGCCAGGTACGCTTGAACTGTTCGCCATGGCCCCAGACCGAGGCGGCGGCCTGAATGGCGCTGCTCTTGCCGGTGGAGCTGTCCCCGACGATATGGAAGCCGCCACCCTGGCGTTGCAAGTGATACAGCAACGGCCCGGCCAAGGCCGTGCAGACGCCCAACATCAGCAACGGATTACCGGCGCAGCGTGTGCCGATCTCGGCTTGCCAGCCCTCTAGGGTGCCGGCCTGACGGAAGTCGTCGAAGTTCGCCGCCTCGCTCTGATAGATGGCCTCGCCCTTACCGATGTTCTGCCGGGGCATAATGAACAGGGTAGGCGAATGCCAGCCGGTGGCAGTGGCCGCAATGACATGGCGCTTGGGGTGCTGGCCCTGAATGTAGCGGTTCAGCAGCTTGAAAGCGTCGGGGTCGATTTCCACACCCATGTTCAGCAACTCGCCGCGCATATCCTCGCCACTGCCCTTGAGCAATTGCATGGGCATCGCCCATTCGCGCCAGTCGGCCAGGGTGTTGCGAAAACGCAGCAGGCGCCCGAAGTCGACCCCGTCGCTTGAGGTGACAGCCTCGACGTGCAGCGGCGAACAGACGCGCTTGTCATAGTCTACCGGCTTGCCCTTTTCCTCTTTGGTGCCATGCCACCACACGCCTGCCGAGTAGGTGCCGCCCAGGGTCTTGGCTGGATGGTCATAGACGCGAAAGGCGGGGCGCTCGATCTCCGGGTGCTTGGCCTCCGGCACCAGCGCGGTTCCCTTGGCTCCCTCTGCCTTTTCGCTGAGGGAACCGCTGGAAGCCCCGTCATTTCTGGCGGTTCCTACGGTTCCCCCGGTTCCCTCGGAAAAATCGAAGGCCAGATTACTTTCATCCGTCAGGGTCATTGGTTGGCCTCCTGCCATTGGCGCAGGTCGTTGAAGTCAGAAAGGGTCAGCGGCTCACTGCCGTACCAGGGCGGAAAGATCAATCCACAGCCCAAGGTGGCAGCCGCCTTGATGGCAGCTGTACGCCCAGGGTTGCCTTCGGTCATGCGGTCGTCGTCGCCGGCTACGATCAACACGGCGTCTGGGTGCTGGCGCTGGAGGCGCTGGCCGACTTCCAGCAGGTTGTGGGCATACATGGCGCAGGCCACGGCGGCTCCGGTTGCGGCGTGGAGCGTGGCGCCGGTTGCCCAGCCCTCGCAGATGTACAGCGGCTTGCTGGCTGTGATGGTGCCCAGCAGCGAACAGCAGCCCTTGACCATGCCGCCACTCAAGAAGCGCTTGGCGCCGTTCGGGTAGATGCGTTGCAGGTTCACCAGCCGGCCGTCACGGGTCAGCGGCACCAGCAGCGCGTCACGGTACTGGCGTAGGCCATAGGGTCGCGCTGCCTTAGCGATCAGATACGGGTGATCGGGATCGGCGCCGCGGGCGTTGCGCCATAGTCGGTTGGCATAATCGGCAATGGTCTGTTGGCGCCGGTGCTCTTCGACTTCGCGCTGGCGTCGGGTCTCCTTGAAGCGTTGGGCAACTAGCTGGGCTTCCATGTGATCGACTGGCTTTCGGCTGGTCCAGGTTTGGGAGCCTCCCACCTTCCAGCTCCCGAACACGCCGCGGGCGATGCCGTCCAGAGACAGCACATACCAGCCATTCCGGGTGCCAGGCTTGTCACCCGGCACGTGGAAGCGGTGGATGGCGCCGTCTGGTATCGGCAGCCAATCAAGCAGGCCATAGTGGCTTTGCAGCGCGCCACGAAACAGGCTCACGCTTTCCATAGCAGCACCCCCAGGGCGATCTGTAGCACCAACTCCGCTCCAATTGGTGCAATGGTGAACAGGTAGTGGTAGGCCATTTGCGGGCAAGCCTTCGGCGTCCCCGCTGGTTTGCAGGGTTGGTGATAAGTCATGGTTTAAACCCCTTTCTGGGGGGCGGGGCGCCGGTTGCGGATGGCTTTGCCCGTGTGGCTCAGCTTGGCGGGCAGCTCGCCCAATAGCAGCCAGCCAAGGTCAGTTACGGTCTCTGAGCATCGCCCGGTTTCGCCGTTCGATGCGGTGTATGGCAGCAGGTTTCCACTAGCGGCTATACCGAGGCCCAAGGTTATTCTGTAACTCTCGACGGCCAGGCCTGCGGTTCCTGGGTGTTCGGGCGGCATGGTTCCGATTGGCTCGACCGTGGGAGCCATGACATTCAGTTCGCTGCGGGCCGTAATGGTGTCTATCGGCCGAGTCTGTAAGCGCGCTAGCATTCGAGCTTGCTGGGCTTCGGCGTTGGTATCATGGACTTGCGTTTTCTTGGGGCTGGCTGATTGGTCGGCCTTATTTATGTCCGTCATTTATGCGGCCCCCCCTCGGCTTGCTGTGATCCGGGCGTCGCACCAGGCCTGCACCTCTGCTTCGATCCAAACAACAGATTTTGGGCCAAGGATGATTTGAGCGGGAAAGGTGTAGGCGGCAATGCGCCGATATATCTCGGACGTGGAAAGGGTGGTCAGAGCTTTGACTTCGGCCAGCTTGATAAAATGGCGCGTTTTAGTGGTTTCGGTGTGCTGCTCACGCTCGGCTTTCGAGTCTTGGTGAGGCTGGGCAAGGGGAGTGCGTGCCATGTCGTGTGTCTCTCGGGCTTTGTTGAACACGACTGGCATTCAATACCACGGGGCGGCATGTGTAACCGCAACTGCGGAAAATAAAACCGCAACTGCGGTACGTCTGCGGCGGGCTAGTTGACCTCCTTGTTGGCCTTATTGGCGGCGGCGAATATCTCCTCAAGGTTGCGTTTGCTCAGGCCGCGTTTACCTGTGTGGCGTTCCTGAATCTCCGCCATTATTGCGGATTGATTGCGTCCGGCTCGCCCTGGCTCCCCCAGCAATTCCATCAGGGCAGCTATTGTCAGTAGGTGAGACGGTTTTGCTGCTGTCTCCCTTCTGGTTAGCTCTGCTTGGAGCTCGTCGACCTCAGCTTGCGTACGCAATCTGCATTCCAGTTCAAGCTCATGCTGTTGCCACCAATGCTCAGCGTCCGACTTGGCTTCTTCGGCCTCGGTCTCGGCTGCCTTTCTTGCAGCCCGCTCTTGCTCGATCTCTGATTTTAAGTGCTCAATCGTGGTTATCGCGTCTTGGTAAGCCCGTTCGCGGCTCGCTTCATCCTCTTTTTTGCGCTCTTCTAGCATTCCAGCTAAGTGTTCCTGCTCAAATTGCTGGCGCAGGACTTCAGGGGGGGGTGTGGGTTGTCCGGAATGCGCATTCATCTTGGCAGCAAGGGCTTGGATGTCAGCAGGCTTAAGTAAAGGTCCTCTGCTTTCGTCGTAGTCGAGGTGCCACTTACAGTCTTCGGTCACATGGCTGGCGCTGCCTATCTTTGCTGGGCCGGTTACATAAAGAAGCCTGTCTTCGTAGAGCAGTGTTGGCTGGTCGATTTTGCAATAGCCTTCTCCAGCCACCTCATCGAACAACTGTTGATTCTTACTTGCTCCTGCGTCTCTCCCGCCAATCACGTCCCGGCAATCTAAATAAACTGGGCACCCAACAACCTCACACAGTTGCAGCAGATCATCGCGTCGTATCGCGGTTCCTGTCAGGTCTTCGAGCCAGTTCGAGGCCTGCGTAAAGTTCAACCACGGCAGCAACCGGTAAACCTTCTCCATTTTCACGCCCCCCAGGCGCCCCCATCCTGAATAGATCGGCTGGCCAGGCGGGTGGGTGCCCCGCATTTCGCCCCGTCGGGCTAGGCTAGCCAAAACAGTTATGCCTTGCGCTTGATGCTCACCACGTTGGCGTCAGCGCACAGGGCGTCTATCGAGTCGGCCCATGCCTGCATCATGATTTCCCGCTGCGGCAAGTAGGTGGCGTGGTTGTAGGTGTCTCGCATCTCGTCTTCGTCGCCATGGGCTAGCTGGCGCTCAATCCAATCCCCGTTGTAGTCGCGGTCGTTAAGCTCGGTACTTAGAAGGTGGCGGAAGCCGTGGCCAGTTTGGCGGCCTGCGTAGCCCATAAGGCGCAGCGCCTTATTGATGGTGTTCTCGCTCATTGGCCGATCTGCTTTCTGCTGACCGGGGAATAGTAATGGATACTTCCCGGTGATCTCTTGCAGTTGGCGCAGAATCTTTACAGCTTGATGGGGCAGGGGTACCAGATGCTGGCGGCGGGCTTTCATTCGTGAAGCTGGTATCGTCCAAGTGTCGCCATCTAGGTCGAACTCTGACCATTGGGCGGCACGCAATTCGCCAGGGCGCACGGCAGTGAGCACAAGCAGTCGAATGGCGCAGCGGGTCAGTATGTTGATATTGGTGCTGTCGATCTTGCCCAGCAGTTCGGGCAATTCGGCAAAGGTAATGTGTGGGTGATGGCGCGCGGCCTTTGCTGGTGCTGCTAGCACGTCCAGATCGGTTGCTGGATTGGCGTCCACCATGCCCTTGGCCAGTCCGAAGCGGAATATCTGGTGCAACCATTGGCGAATCTTGCCAGCGGCATTCAGCGTGCCCCTGGCTTCCACCTTGCCCACCAGCTCCACCAAGTCGGGGCGAGTGATGGCCTTCACTGGGCGCGAACCTATGCCGGGGATCAGGTCGTTTTCCAAATACAGCTTGGCTTTGTAGGCCGTGCTTTCTGCCCAGCGTGGCGAATTGTAGGCGAACCACTCCCGCGCCAGTGTCTCGAAGGTAAGTCCCGTAACCCTGTGCGCCTGTTTGGCGGCTTTCTTCTGTTCGCCAGGGTCTATGCCTTCGGCTAACTGCTCGCGTGCTGTCACGCGTCTCTGGCGGGCTTGGGCGAGGGTGACGGTAGGGTAGGCACCAAGGGCCAGCTTTTTCTCTTTACCGGCCACCCGGTACTTGAGGCGCCACAGCTTGGAGCCGTTCGGTGTGATCTCTAGGTAAAGCCCTTGGGCGTCGCTCAGCTTGTAGGGCTTTTCCTTGGGCTTGGCGGTCTTGATTGCGCTGTCAGTCAGTGGCATGGCGGGTGCCCTCCGATTCAACGGCCAACAGGAAGGCGCGGACGGCGGCGGTCTGCTTGGGCGTCAGGCTCAGAATTTGGTGGGGTGTTTCGATGGTCAGCGAGTTTTCCAGCGTCATCACCAGGCGAAAGGCTTTTGCGCGTGGTCGCAGCGTGGTGTGTTCGGCTCGTTCGGCTTTGCGTGTGGCGGACGGGTTGATGCCGGCCTTGATGGCAGCGCGGGCGTCGTCCCTAGCCTTGATGGCTTGCGCCAGTGTGACAGTAGGGAAAACGCCAACGGCTAGGGTTTTCTCCCGGCGCTCGAAGTAGAACTTGAAGCGCCATAGTTTGGAACCGGTCGGCGTGGTCAGCAGATAAAGCCCCTGGCCGATTGCCGTTTTGTACGGCCTTGCCTTGGGCGGTAGCGCTGCGAGTGCCTTGCTGTCTAACTCTGCGTCCATCCTGGGGGCCTATTTATTGACCGAACCGAGAGGCCCCCGATTAAGCCCCCATTTGTTTGGGCTTGCACGGGAAGCTATGGAAAGCATAGACAACAAAAAGCCCGCACGAGGCGGGCTTTTTAGGTGTTTCCGGGTGGTTTTGGCATCACCTGAAAACTATAGATGGTGCCCAGGGACGGAATCGAACCGCCGACACGGGGATTTTCAATCCCCTGCTCTACCGACTGAGCTACCTGGGCCAACGGGGCGCTATTAGACGGATTTGCAGGGAGGGTGTCAAGCGTGAGTTTTAAAAATATTTAGTTATTACGGGCGCTTAGGTTCGGCTGGCGGGAGAAGGGCGGTGGTGCTGGGTAGCCCGGATGCAATCCGGGGGCGATTTCTCCGGTGCCGGGTTTTCCCGGATTACGTCTGTGGCTAATCCAGGCTACGAACCGTGGGAGGCGCTTCAGCGGCGAACGTCCAACAGCGGCTGTCGCGGCTGAAGCCCCTCTCACATTGGCTCACTCGCTGGGCGGCACGTAGCCTTCGGCCTGGGCGTAGTCCTCGCCGGAGAGGAACTTGTCCATCTCGGCCTGGAGGAATTTGCGGTCCTCGGCGTTCATCATGTTCAGGCGGCGTTCGTTGATCAGCAGGGTCTGGTGCTTCTGCCATTCGTCCCAGGCCTGCCGGGAGACGTTGTTGTAGATGTCTTCGCCTTTGGCGCCCGGGTAGGGTGGGCGGTCGAGGCCGGGCAGTTCTTGCTTGTGCTTGCGGCACATTACGGTGCGGGTCATGGCTGCTCTCCAGGGTTCTGTTCGGTCGCGAGTGCGTCGGCCGCGCGCTTCAGCAGTTGCTTCACCGGGGCGGCAAGGCCCAGGCGCGGCGGGGTGGCGAGGTTATACCAGAGCCAGTCGGCCTCGGCCACGGCCGATGGCGCGGCTTCGACGCGGATCAGCCAGGGTTCGATGGCCAGCTGGAAGTGGCTGAAGGTGTGGCTCAGGCCGGCCAGTTCGCGGCGTTCGCCCAGGTGCAGGGCGTGGCGGTTGGCGAGCAGCTCGAGGCTGGGCAGGTCGTCCAGTTCCGGCAGGCTCCACAAGCCGCCCCAGAGGCCGCTGGAGGGCCGGCGGTAGAGCAGAACCTCGCCAGCCCGGCTGGTCAGGATCGGCATCAGGGTGCGTCGCTGCGGCAGCGCCTTGCGCGGTTTGGCGATCGGGTAGCGAATCTCCAGACCGAGCAGGTGGGCCTGGCAGCCGCTTTGCAGCGGGCAGAGCAGGCAGCTGGGCTTGCTGCGGGTGCAGAGGGTGGCGCCGAGATCCATCATCGCCTGGGTGTAGTGGTTGACCCGCGCGTGGGGGGTCAGGCGTTCGGCCACCGCCCACAGCTGCTTGGCCACTTTCGGTTCGCCCGGATAGCCCTCCTGGGCCACGTAGCGCGCCAGCACGCGCTTGACGTTGCCGTCGAGAATCGGCGCGCGCAGGCCCATGCTCAGGCTGGCGATGGCGCCGGCGGTGGAGCGGCCGATGCCGGGCAGTTCGGTCAGTTGCTCGACGTCGCGGGGGAACTCGCCGCCGTGCTCGGTCAGGACGATCTGCGCGGCCTTCTGCAGGTTGCGGGCGCGAGTGTAGTAGCCCAGGCCGGTCCACAGGTGCAGCACTTCGTCTTCCGCGGCTTCGGCCAGGTCCTTTACCGTCGGCAGCGCGGCCATGAAGCGGTCGAAGTAGCCGAGTACGGTGCTGACCTGGGTCTGCTGCAGCATGATTTCCGAGACCCAGACCCGGTAGGGGCTGATGCCCTGCTGCCAGGGCAGATCCTTGCGCCCGTGCTGGTCGTACCAGTCGAGTACGCTGCTTGCGAACTGCTCGGGGCTCATTGCTTGAACAGGCCCTTGAGGGCGTCTTTCAGTTCGGGGCTGACCTTGTCACCGAGCTTTTCTTCGATCTTTTCGTTGAGCTTGTTGCCGGCCAGCTTGGCGGCGACCTTGCCCATGCCGTCCTGGTCCAGGCGGCAGGTCTTGCCGCCCATTTCCAGCGGGCCGCGGCAGCGCAGCGGCCAGGCGATGCCGACATAGCGCTCGTTGACCTGGCAGGCCGGGTCGGGCATTTCGCGCTGGTCGCCGATCAGGGTGATGCCGATGCGGTAGTCGAGGCCGAGGACGCGCAGATCCACGTCGCCATCGCCGCCGACGCTGAGGCCGGGGACGCTGGCCTTGAGGTCCGGGTTGTGGGCCACGCCATTGAGGAAGCTCAGGTTGCCCTGCAGGGTCTCGAAGGGGGTGTCCTTGGCGCGCGGCTCGCCGCTCAGGGCCTTGCGGTTGAGTGCGGCAATACCGCGGCAGAGTTGTTGCTCGAGGTTGGCGCCGACCAGCACGCCATCGTTGAGGGCGAAGTTGGCCGTGCCGTTGAGGCCGTCGACCCAGGCCTTCTGGCTGTTGCCGCTGGTGCTCAGGTTGGCCTGCAGGTCGAGCAGGCCCTTGACCGGCGAGGGCTGCTGCTCGCTCTTGAGGAAGGGCTCTACGCTGATCCGCTGCAGGCGATTTTGCAGGCTCAGCAGCGGGGTGGCCGGGCGTACATCGACCGTTGCCTTGAGGTCGAAATCGCCGCTGCCGAGCTTGCCGCGCATTTCTTCCAGGGTCAGCAGGCCGGCCCGGCTCTTGGCCTTGAGGTTGAAGGCGCTGATGGCTTGCTTTTGGTAAGTCAGCTGGTCGAGGCTCAGCGCCAGTTGCAGGTCGAGGCTGCGCAGGCGCTCGATCGGCAGTGCTGTGGTGGCGCTCCAGGCGTGCTGGGTGGGCGCCTTGGGCAGCGGCGTGCTGCCGCTCTGGCCGGCGCTGGCGACGCTTTGCTTGACCTCGGCCTGGCGTGCGGCGCCGGCATCCTGGCTGTCCTTGCTGGGCTTCGGCAGGTAGCGGTCGAGATCCAGGCTGTCGCCCTTGAGCTGCACGCGCAGGGCCTGCTTGGCGAAGTCGGCGATGCCGATCTGGCCGCTGAAGCTGCTGTCGTCGAGTTTCAGCTTCATTTCTTCCATGGTCAGGCTGGTCGGGCTGCCGCTGAGGCGGCTGACCAGCTCGAACTGGCCGAGGGCCTTGTCATCGTTCAGCGGCGGCAGTGTCTGGCCGATGGTGGCGAGGAACTCGCGCAGATTGACCGGGGCGATGGACAGGCCGCCGGTCAGTTTCGGCTCGCTATCCAGGTCGCGGATTTTCACTTCGCCGAGGGCGCGCAACTGGTTGGCCGAGAGTTTCAGGCCGTTCCATTCGGCGATCTGGGCGGCCAGGTCGACCAGCAGTTGGCCCTGCAGGGAGTAGGTCAGGGTCTGTCCGTCGAAGGGCTCGCCGGAGGCCTCGCCGGAAATCTTGGCGTCTTCCAGTTGGTAGCGCTTGAGCGCACGGTCGAAGCGCAGCTCGCCTTGCAGTTCGGTGCGCGCCCGCACGACCGGCTGATTGGTGCCGAAGAAGGCACTGAGTTTGACCGGAATGGCTGCCCCTTCGCGGATCGCCCCGGTGGTCAGCTGAATGCTTTCGGCGCTGAATTGCTGGCCCTTCTGCGCGTCGTGGTAATCGATGCGCGCGCTGTTGACGATCAGGCTGTCGATATCCAGCTTGATCGGCTCGGCGCCTGACGGCGTGCTCGCGGGCTGCTCGTCTGCGGCTGGTGCAGGCGCTGCGCCGGCGACTGTGTTCACGGCCGCGGCGGGTTGCGCCGGGCGGCCGACATCTTCCCAGTTGCCGCGGCCTTTTTCGTCGCGCTGCAGGTTCAGGTTGAGGCCGTCGACGCGGATGTCGCTCATCTGTACTTCGCGGCGCAGCAGCGGCAGCACGCGTACCGACAGGCCGAGCAGGCGCAGGTCGGCAAAGGGCTGGTCGGGAGTGGTGGCGCTGGCCAGGGTGGCGTCGGTCAGCTCGAGGCCGAGCCAGGGAAACAGGCTCCAGCCGATGTCGCCCCTGAGGGTCAGTTCCAGGTTGGCCTTGTCGCGGGCCAGCTGGCGAATTTCATCTTTGTAGTCGTTGGGATCGAACAGGTGGGTCAGGGCAAAGCCCAGGGCCACCAGGATCAGCAACAGCCCGAGAAAAAACAGACCCAGGATTTTGCCGAGCGCTTTCATGGACGATTCCTTGTTTCGGATAACTTGAATTGAGTCGGCGAGTATAGCGCCGACCGCTGCAATAGGCAGGCCGGTGAAAGACCGGGTTGTGTGCTGGTTTTGCAAGCGGCTTTTACAGCGCGCGGGCCACGCGTTCGGCGATCGCCAGGCTGGCGGTCAGTCCGGGCGACTCGATACCGAACAGATTGACCAGGCCCGGCAGGCCGTGATCGCTTGCGGTTTGGATAAGGAAGTCGGCGGCGGGTTCCCCGGGACCGGCGAGTTTCGGCCGGATGCCGCAGTAGCCGGGCACCAGGCGCGTGCTGTCGAGCTGCGGAAAATAGCGCCGGATCGCCTTGGCAAAGGGCTCGCGCAGCTGTTCGTCGACCCGGTAATCCATCTGTTGCAGATACTCGGCGTCCGGGCCGAAGCGCACCTGGCCGCCGAGGTCGAGGGTGGCGTGGATGCCCAGGCCCGCGGTGTTGGCCTCCGGCAGCGGATAGATCAGGTGCTGGAAGGGCGCGCGGCCGCTGTAGCCGAAGTAGCGGCCGCGGCACAGGTGCAGGGGCGGGATCTGCGCGGCAGGCAGGCCGGCGGTGCGCTGCGCCAGTTGCTGGGCGAACAGGCCACCGGCATTGATCACCCGCTGTGCCTTGAGCTGGAAGGCTTCGCCGGCGCTGCGGCCGGTGACGAGCCAGCCGTCCGGGCCGGGTTCGAGCTGGTCGACGCGGGTCTGCAGGACCAGTTGGGCGCCCTGATTCTCGGCGGCGGCGAGCAGCGATTGCAGGTAGGCATGGCTGTCGATGATCCCGGTGCTCGGCGACAGCAGCGCCGCGACGCCGCGCACGGCGGGTTCCAATGCGGCGAGTCTGGCTTGCTCGATATATTCCAGGTCATGCACGCCGCAGGCCTGGGCGTTGCCCAGCAGCGCGTCGAGTTTGCCGCGTTCGGCCGCGCTGACCGCCACCAGCAGCTTGCCGATCCGTCTATGCGCCACCCGATGCCGGGCGCACCAGGCATACAGGCGCTCGCGGCCTTCCAGGCACAGCTCGGCTTTCAGCGAGCCGGGGGCGTAGTAGAGGCCGGCGTGGATCACCTCGGAATTGCGGCTGGAAGTGTGGCTGCCGATCAGCGGTTCCGCCTCGACGATCAGGGTGCTCTGCTGCGCGCGGGCCAGGCGTGCGGCGCAGGCCAGGCCGAGGGCGCCGGCGCCGATGATCAGGGTGTCGATACTGTCCATGGTATTTTCGGTACGGTCGATTGGCAGCTTTGGTTAAGGCTCGATCGGGGAGCCCGCGTTAGGCTTGGAAGCATAACAAGCAAGCGTATCGGGGTGGTTATGAGCGTCGCGGTGCTGGCGTTTCCGCTGTATATCCTGCTGATGCTGCTGGAACTGGCCTACGAGCGCCATTCCGGCCGGCATACCTATCGCCTGGCCGATGCCGCCACCAGCATCAACACGGCGGTGCTGCGGGTATTGCTGGAAGGCCCACTGCGCCTGCTGCTGATCCTGCCCTACGCCTGGCTCTACGAGCATGCGCGGCTGTTCGACTGGGACAGCGGTTCGCCCTGGCTATGGCTGGGCGGTTTTATCGCGGTGGACTTCTGCTTCTACTGGGCCCATCGCACCCTGCACCGGCATAACCTGCTGTGGGGCGCGCATCAGCCGCACCATTCCAGCGAGGACTTCAACCTGTCCACGGCGCTGCGCAAGGGCGCTTTCCAGACCGCCTTCGACTGGCCCTTCTACCTGCCCCTGGCGCTGCTCGGGGTGCCCTTGCCGGTGTTTCTGGTGCTGCTCGGCATGCAGCTGGTCTACCAGTTCTGGATTCATACCCAGCATGTCGGTCGCCTCGGCTGGCTGGAGCGGGTGCTGATCACCCCGTCCCTGCACCGCGTGCATCACGGGCAGAACGATTGCTATATCGACAAGAACCACGGCGGCGTCTTTGTCCTCTGGGACCGGCTGTTCGGCACCTATGCCGAGGAGCGCGAGCCGGTCCGTTACGGGGTGACCACCCCGGTCGCCACCTTCGATCCGATCCGCCTGCAGTTTTCCTGGTGGCGGCTGCTCTGGGCCGATGCCCGGGCGACCCGCTCCTGGTGGGACAAGCTGCGCCTGTGGTGGATGCCCACCGGCTGGCGGCCGCAGGATGTACGCGACAGGCCCTGGCCGAAGATGGGCGCGGAGAAGTTCGCGCGCGCCTACCCGGCGGCGCTCAAGGGCTATGCCTTGGCCCAGTTCGTGGCGATCAACGCCCTGGCCCTGGGCTTTCTCGCCAGTGTGCAGCGCGCCGCGCTGTGGGAACCCTGGTTGCTGGTGGTGGCGATTCTCGCCGGCTGCGTCAGCCTCGGCCTGCTGTTCGAGGGGCGGCGCGCCCTGTGGCCGCTGGAGTACGCGCGGTTGCTGCTGATGGCCGTGACGGCCCTGGGCTGGGGGCTCTGGCTGGCGCCGGGGCAGTGGCCGCTGGCACTGGGGCTGCTGGCCTTCTGCCTGGGCAGCCTGGTCTGGTTGCTCTGGCTGGGTGCGCGGCCGCGACGTCTGGCGCGGGTTTAGTCGTTAGTTGTTGTTTGCAGCACTGGCACATTCGGCGTTAACCGCAAAGCTGCATGGCTCCATTCGCTCGCCTCGCGGCTAAAGCCCCTCCCACCCTGATCGAGACAGATCGCAGCATCGGTGTACAGCTGACGAGCTGTTTGTGGGAGGGGCCGGGCGGCGATCCGCTTTAGCCGCGAAATCCGCGGGCAAATCCGGCCCCGCTGGCCCATCGGGTAGCGCTTACTGCAGACGATGACGGTCGTGGAGAAAGCTCAGCACCGCGCGGCGGCAGCGGTTGTACTCGTGGTCGTCGGCCAGGGCGATGCGGTCGCGCGGGCGCGGCAGGTCGACCCTGAGGATTTCGCCGATGGTGGCCGAGGGGCCGTTGGTCATCATGACGATGCGGTCGGAGAGCAGCACCGCCTCGTCGACGTCGTGGGTGATCATCATCATGGTGTTGCCCAGGTCCGCCTGAATGCGCATCACCTCGTCCTGCAGGTGGGCGCGGGTGAGGGCGTCGAGGGCACCGAAAGGTTCGTCGAGCAGCAGCACCTTGGGCTTCATCGCCAGGGCGCGGGCGATGCCGACGCGCTGTTTCATGCCGCCGGAAATCTCCTGGGGGTACTTGTCCAGGGCGTGACCCATGCTCACCAGCTTGAGGTTGTGCTCGATCCACTCGCGGCGCTCGCTCCTGCTCATGCTGCGCTTGAACACCTTGTTGACCGCCACTTCGACGTTTTCGAACACCGTCAGCCAGGGCAGCAGCGAGTGGTTCTGGAACACCATGCCGCGGTCCGGGCCGGGGCCGCTGACTTCCTTGCCGTCGAGGATAACCACGCCGAGGCTGGGGTCGAGCAGGCCGGCGACGATGTTCAGCACCGTCGATTTGCCGCAGCCGGAGTGGCCGATGATCGAGATGAATTCGCCCTTGTCGATGCGCAGGTTGATGTTCTTCAGCACCTGGGAGGCCAGGTTGCCGCGCACGAAGCTTTTGTCCAGTTGTTCGATGGAGAGGTAGCTCATGTCCGAATCCTCAGGCGGCAGGAATGCCGCGGGTGATGCGCCGGCCGGCGAAGGCCACCAGGCGGTCGAGGAAGAAGCCGACCACGCCGATATAGACGAGGGCGAGAATGATGTCGCTGATGCGTGAGGCGTTCCAGGCATCCCAGATGAAGAAGCCGATGCCGACCCCGCCGATCAGCATTTCCGCGGCGATGATCGCCAGCCAGGACAGGCCGACACCGATGCGCAGGCCGGTGAAGATATAGGGCGCGGCGGCCGGCAGCATGATGATGCGGAAGTACTCCCAGGCATTCAGCTGGATCACCTGGGCGACGTTGCGGTAGTCCTGGGGAATATTGCGGATGCCCACCGAGGTGTTGATGATGATCGGCCAGATCGCGGTGATGAAGATCACGAAGATCGCCGACGGATGGCTGTCCTGGAAGCCGGCCAGGGACAGCGGCAGCCAGGCCAGCGGCGGCACGGTGCGCAGCACCTGGAACAGCGGGTCGAGACCGCGCATGGCCCAGTCCGACTGGCCGATCAGCACGCCGAGGGCGACCCCCGCCGCCACCGCCAGCAGATAACCCACCGCCACCCGTTGCAGGCTGGCCAGCAGTTGCCAGGCCAGGCCGACGTCATTGCCGCCGTTGTCGTAGAAGGGATCGACGATCAGCTCCCAGGTTTCGCTGATCACCTGGGAGGGCGGCGGCAGGGCGGCGCCGGCACCCGAGCAGAGCATCTCCCAGAGCAGACCCAGCGCCAGCAGGATCACCAGCGGCGGCAGCAGTTGCTGGGTCAGGGTCTGCTGCAGGCGCGTGGCGCTTTTGCTCAGCCAGGACGGCGCGGCGCTCGGGGCCGGCGTGGCGACGGGTGGCTGGAGTTTGACGTTGGCGTTCATGGGTTGTCTCCTCGCAGGCGTTGCATGGCTATCAGGCCATGGCCTTGATGGTCAGGCTGTCCAGGTAGGCTTGCGGGTTCTCGGGGTCGAACACCTTGCCGTCGAAGAAGGTCTCGATGCCGCGCGAGGTCGAGGTCGGGATCTGCTCGGCCGGCAGGTTCATGGCGGCCGCGGCGGCTCGCCAGATGTCCTCGCGGTTGACCTTGGCGATCAGCGCCTGGCTGTCGAAATCGGCCGGCAGGTAGCCCCAACGCTTGTTCTCGGTAAGGAACCAGAGGTCGTGGCTCTGGAACGGGTAGGAGGCGAAATCGTCCCAGTAGCGCATCTGCTCGGGGCTGTTCTCCACCACCTTGCCGGTGCCGTAGGCGAAGTTGCCCTTCATGCGGTCGACCACGTCGGCGTAAGGCGCGCCGATCCAGCGCCGCTGCGAGCAGATCTTCGCCACTTCTTCCTTGTTTTCCGGCTTCTCGCAGAACATCTGCGCTTCCATGATCGCCATGGTCAGGGCCTGGGCGGACTTGGGGTTGGCGGAGACGTAATCGCTGCGCAGGGCGAAGGCCTTTTCCGGGTGGTTGTGCCACAGCTCGCCGGTGGTGTTGGCGGTGTAGCCGATCTTCTGGTTGATCAGCTGGGCGTTCCACGGTTCGCACACGCAGAAGGTGTCCATGCTGCCGACCTTCATGTTGGCCACCATCTGTGCCGGCGGCACCACGATGGTATTGATGTCGCTGTTCGGGTCGATGCCGCCGGCCGCCAGCCAGTAGCGCATCCACAGGTCGTGGGTGCCGCCGGGGAAGGTCATGGCCGCGCTGACCTTCTTGCCGCTGGCCTTCTTGGCGTCCAGGGCGGCCTTGAACGGGGTGCTGTCGACACCGATCTTGAGGTCGCGGTATTCCTCGCCGACCGAGATGCACTGGCCGGCCAGGTTGAGGCGGGCGAGGATGGAAATCGGCACCGGCTGGTTGTTCGGCGTGACGATGCCGGCGCTGATCAGGTAGGGCATGGGGGTGAGGATATGGCCGCCGTCGATGCCGTTCTTCGCCGAACCCAGGACCAGGTTGTCGCGGGTGGTGCCCCAGGACGATTGCTTGAGCACCTCGACCTCGGTCATGCCGTATTTGGCGAAGAAGCCCTTCTCGGCGGCGACGAACAGGGGCGCGGCATCGGTCAGGGCGATAAAGCCGAGTTTGGCCTTGGTGGTCTCCACATCGGTGCCGGCGGCCCAGGCGCTGGACGACAGGCCCAGGGGCATGCCGCCGAGCAGGGCGATACCGCTGGCGGCGACTATCGACTGTTTCAGGAAGCGCCGGCGCGAGGCCATGAGTGCGCTGTTGCTGTCGTCATTGCTCGGCTTGTCGGTCATGCGCAGGTTTCCTTTGGGCAAAAAAAGGCAAAAAAAAACGATGTCACGCCGGTCGACTGAGTCGAGTGCGTGGACATCGTTGTCCTGATCGGATTGTGGCGCCCGGCACAGCATGCCGGGCGTATTCAGGTCATAGCGAAAGCCGTGCCAGGACGTCGAAATGTACCGCCAGGGCGCCGCGCTGCACCCGGTGCGCCAGGCGGATCAAGGCGTTGCGCGGTTTTTCTGGCAGTGGCGGGGCGCCAGTCGGGGTAGCAGTGTGAGGCGCCGGCACGGCGCTGGCCGATGGCGCATGCGCGTTCGCAGTGCAGTGGGCGGCGTGCATGCCTGAGTTCAGTGCTTTTGCCACGGCCGAGCTGGCTCGATGTCGAGCGCCAACAGGCGGTTGGCGACTTCTTCCAGGCGCAGGCCCTGGTTCATCGCCGACTGGCGCAGCCAGGCATAGGCGGCGCTTTCGCTGTAGCCCTGCTGCTTGATCAGCAGTTGCTTGGCGCGTTCCACCTGCTTGCGTTCTTCCAGGGCCTGGCGCGCGTCCCGCAGCTCGTCGTGCATGCCCTGCAGGCGCTGGGTCTGGCTCTGCAGCAGGTCGAGGGTCGAGCGCGCCAGCGTGGCGCTCATGCCTTCCTGCGGCGAGCTGTCGAGGTCGCTGCTGTGCACGCTGAACAGCTTGGCCTGCTCGGCGGCGGCATGCATGTCGCTGAGGCCGTCGAGCAGGCGGCGGTGGCTGTGCAGGTCGCTGCGGATGCGCTGCATGCTCTGCTGACAGCGCTGCAGCAGATCCTGCTCCAGGCAGGTTTCGACGCTTTTCATCGCGTCGATGCGCGCGGTATGCAGCTCGAACCAGAGTTCGCCGAGCTGGGGGTCGACCCTGGCCTCGGCGCGGGTCCGCCGGGCGATGTCGCGCAGGCGGCAGGCCTGGGCATTGCTGTCGCTGGCGCAGAGGTCATGCCAGAGGCTCAGGGCCGCCGGGCTGGCGAAGCGGCTGCAGGTCTCGAAGCTGCGCTCCTGGCTTTCCAGCAGATGCTCCAGGCGCTCGAGCATCTCGGCGGTGAAGTAGCCGCTGGCGAAGCCGGCAACGCCGAGGGCGCGTTCCTGGCCGGCGAGCTCCTTGCCCTGCATGAAGTTGAACAATGCCACCAGGCTGCGGGTGATCGCGGGGTCGACCGCGGTGTCGGCGGCCTCGAAGACCACGGCCAGCAGGCCGCCGATCAGGCGTACCAGGGTGGCGGTGGCGTCCTGCATGCTGGTGCGGTGCTCGCGGATCTTGCGCCGCAGGGCCGGCAGTTCGTCGAGGCTGTGCAGGGCGTAGGCGATGCGGGTGAACAGGCGGGTCTTGTCGGCCGAGCCGAGGTTGTCTGGCTCGATGCGTTCGAGGTCCTCGCGTACCTGGCGTTCCAGCATCTGCGCGGTCTGGCTCAGGTTGTCCAGTTGCAGGCGCTGGTGCGGGGCGTTGCCGCTCAGGTAGAGGTTCGAGTAGCCGCGTTCTTTCTGCAGGGCATGGACCAGCTGGCTGATGCGGGTGACCAGCTCGCAGGTCTGCGCCAGGTCTTCCAGGCCGAGCAGCTCGCTGCGCCGGGCCGCCAGCATAAAGCGCAGGGTGGCCGGCATTTTTCTCTCGTGCATGATCGCCACCTCCGGCCGGTAAATACCCGGGTGCGTGCAAGATGCAGTCCAGCCGGCGGGTGCGTATCGCCAGGGCGGCTTTGCCCTTATAATGGCAGCCTTTTTCCGTGGGCAATTTCTGGAGCTGGTGATGGCCGAACGTACGGCATCCGTCGAGCGCAATACCCTGGAGACCCAGATCAAGGTCTCGATCAACCTGGATGGCACGGGCAAGGCCAAGTTCGCTATTGGCGTGCCGTTCCTCGAGCACATGCTCGATCAAATTGCCCGTCACGGCCTGATCGACCTGGATATCCAGTGCCAGGGCGACCTGCATATCGACGACCACCACACCGTCGAAGACGTCGGCATCACCCTCGGTCAGGCCTTCACCAAGGCCATCGGCGACAAGAAGGGCATGACCCGTTACGGCCATTCCTATGTGCCGCTGGACGAAGCGCTGTCGCGGGTGGTGATCGACTTCTCCGGTCGTCCGGGCCTGCAGATGCACGTGCCCTTCACCCGGGCGGTGGTCGGCGGCTTCGATGTCGATCTGTTCCAGGAGTTCTTCCAGGGCTTCGTCAACCATGCCCTGGTCAGCCTGCACATCGACAACCTGCGTGGCACCAACACCCACCACCAGATCGAGACGGTGTTCAAGGCCTTCGGCCGCGCCCTGCGTATGGCCGTCGAACTGGACCCGCGTATGGCCGGGCAGATGCCGTCGACCAAGGGTTGCCTCTGATGCAGACGGTCGCTGTTATCGATTACGGCATGGGCAATCTGCATTCGGTGGCCAAGGCCCTCGAGCACGTCGGTGCCGGCCGGGTGCTGGTGACCAGCGATGCCCAGGTGATTCGCGAGGCCGACCGCGTGGTGTTTCCCGGCGTCGGGGCGATCCGCGACTGCATGGCCGAGATCAAGCGCCTGGGCTTCGATGAGCTGGTGCGTGAAGTCAGCGTCGATCGGCCGTTTCTCGGCATCTGCGTCGGCATGCAGGCGTTGCTCGAGCGCAGCGAGGAGAACGATGGGGTCGACTGCATCGGTTTGTTCCCCGGCCAGGTGCGCTTCTTCGGCAAGGGCATGGTCGAGGACGGCGAGCAGCTCAAGGTGCCGCACATGGGCTGGAACCAGGTGGCGCAGACGGTCAAGCACCCGCTGTGGCACGACATTCCGGACCTGGCGCGCTTCTACTTTGTGCACAGCTATTACGTCGAGGCGGGCAATCCCAAGCAGGTGGTCGGTCGCGGCCATTACGGCAAGGATTTCGCCGCGGCGCTGGCCGATGGCTCGCGCTTCGCCGTGCAGTTCCACCCGGAGAAGAGCCATACCCATGGCCTGCAGCTGCTGCAGAACTTCGCCGCCTGGGATGGGCGCTGGTAAATGAGCAAGGCCAAGGGCAAGCCGCCGATCCTCAGCCTCACGCCGGAACAGGAGCGTGAGGCGACCAGCACCCTCAAGCGCTTCATGGAAGCGCGCTTCGAGCTGCAGCTGGGTTCGTTCGAGGTCGCGGAAATCCTCGAGCTGTTCACCCGCGAAATTGCTCCGCACTATTACAACCGGGCTATTTTCGATGTGCAGACCGTCCTCAAGGACAGGTTCGACAGCATCGAAAGCGACCTCTGGGCGCTCGAGAAGAGCTGATCCTCACCGAATCCAAAGACTTGAACAGGTTCAACCGATGCTGATTATTCCCGCTATCGATCTGAAAGACGGCGCTTGCGTGCGCTTGCGCCAGGGGCGTATGGAAGACTCCACGGTGTTTTCCGACGACCCGGTGAGCATGGCGGCCAAGTGGGTGGAAGGCGGCTGCCGTCGTCTGCACCTGGTCGATCTGAACGGCGCCTTCGAAGGCCAGCCGGTCAACGGCGAGGTGGTCACCGCCATCGCCAAGCGCTACCCGCACCTGCCGATCCAGATCGGCGGGGGCATCCGCTCGCTGGAAACCATCGAGCACTACGTCAAGGCCGGCGTCAGCTACGTAATCATCGGCACCAAGGCGGTGAAAGATCCGCAATTCGTCACCGACGCCTGCAAGGCCTTCCCGGGCAAGGTGATCGTCGGCCTGGACGCCAAGGACGGTTTCGTCGCCACCGACGGCTGGGCCGAAGTCAGCACGGTGCAGGCTGTCGACCTGGCCCGGCGTTTCGAGGCCGATGGCGTCGCGGCGATCGTCTACACCGACATCGCCAAGGACGGCATGATGCAGGGCTGCAACGTCGAGGCCACCGCGGCCCTGGCCGCCGCCAGCCGGATTCCGGTGATCGCCTCCGGCGGCATCCACAACCTCGGCGATATCGAGAAGCTGCTGCTGGCGCGCTCGCCAGGCATCATCGGCGCCATCACCGGTCGGGCGATCTACGAAGGCACCCTGGATGTGGCTGAAGCGCAGGCCTTCTGCGACAGCTTCAAGGGCTGACGCGGGCGCGACCTGCACTGTTTTGGTGGTGCGCGCGGCGCACCCTACGGGAATACCTCTATGGCACTGGCTAAACGCATCATCCCCTGCCTCGACGTGGACAACGGCCGCGTGGTCAAGGGCGTCCAGTTCGAGAACATCCGCGATGCCGGCGATCCGGTGGAAATCGCCCGCCGTTACGACGAGCAGGGCGCCGACGAGATTACCTTCCTCGACATCACCGCCAGCGTCGATGGCCGCGACACCACCCTGCATACGGTGGAACGCATGGCCAGCCAGGTGTTCATTCCGCTGACCGTGGGCGGCGGCGTGCGTACCGTGCAGGACATTCGCAACCTGCTGAATGCCGGCGCGGACAAGGTCTCGATCAACACCGCGGCGGTCTTCACCCCGGAGTTCGTCGGCGAGGCGGCTGCGCGCTTCGGTTCGCAGTGCATCGTCGTCGCCATCGACGCGAAGCAGGTTTCCAAACCGGGTGAAACCCCGCGCTGGGAAATCTTCACCCACGGCGGGCGCAAGCCGACCGGTCTGGATGCCGTGCTCTGGGCGAAGAAAATGGAAGACCTCGGCGCCGGTGAAATTCTCCTCACCAGCATGGATCAGGATGGCGTGAAGCGCGGCTACGACCTCGGCGTCACCCGCGCCATCAGCGAGCTGGTCGGCATTCCTGTGATCGCCTCCGGTGGCGTCGGCAACCTCGAACACCTGGCCGCCGGTATCCTCGAAGGCAAGGCCGATGCGGTGCTGGCGGCGAGCATCTTCCATTTCGGTGAATACACCGTACCCGAGGCCAAGGCCTACCTGGCCAGTCGCGGTATCGTGGTGCGCTGACCGTTCGGCGCTGTCGAGCGAAGCTGGGAACGAGTCGACAGCGCCCGCCAGCGCGCTGGGTTAGGGTCTTGGCTGGCGTCTGCCGACAAATACATAAATGCGTCATTCCAGGTCTGCCATGGACCGGATGAGCCGCATTCTCCAGGGTGCGACTGGGCGTAGAGGGTCGGGCTGGGTATGCTGCGGCATCCTGCCTTCACCAGAACTGTCCTGCTTTCACCCGCATAAAGAGAATGCACATGCACAAACGCCTGCTGTTTGCGCTGGTCGGTGTCGTATTCGGGCTGAGCGCCAGCGCTCACGCCGAATTGGCGCCGGACTACCGCGTGGTTTTGCTCACCGAGAACTTCCCGCCCTACAACATGGCGGTCAACGGCAAGAACTTCGCCCAGGAAGACAATCTTGACGGTATAGCGGTGGATATCGTGCGCGAGATGTTCAAGCGTGCCGGCGTCAACTACAGCATGACTCTGCGCTTCCCCTGGGAGCGCATCTACAAGCTGGCGCTGGAGAAGCCGGATTACGGCGTGTTCGTCACCGCCCGGTTGCCCGAGCGTGAAGCGCTGTTCAAGTGGGTCGGGCCGATCGGTCCGGACGATTGGGTATTGCTGGGGCGGGGCGACAGCACTATCACGCTGGGCAGCCTGGCAGAGGCCAAGCAGTACAAAGTCGGCGCCTACAAGGGTGATGCCATCGCCGACCATCTGCAACAACAGGGGCTGCTGCCGGTCACCGTATTGCGTGATCAACAGAACGCCAGGAAGCTCATGGCCGGGCAGATCGACCTGTGGGCCACCGGCGATCCCGCCGGACGTTACCTGGCGAAACAGGAAGGTGTCTCCGGGCTGAAAACCATCCTGCGGTTCGACAGCGCCGAGTTGTACCTGGCCCTCAACAAGGCTGTACCCGACGAAGTGGTACAGAAGCTGCAGGCTGAATTGCAGCGGATGCGCGACGAAGGATTCGTCGACGACATCCTCAACAGTTATCTGTAAAACAGGACTCAGCAGTCTGGCCACGAGCCGGGCTGCCGCTGGCCATAATCCCCACACCTGCGAGCGGGAAGACTAATGTTGAAAATCATAAAAAGCAGTCTGTTGTTCGGCCTTCTCTTCAGCGCCTGCGCGGCCCATGCCGAGTTGCCCTATGGCTACAAGGTGGTGCTGCTGACCGAGAACTTCCCGCCGTTCAATATGTCGGTCGACGACAAGAACTTCGCCCGTGACGACGGCATCGACGGCATCAGCGCCGAGATCGTCCGTGCCATGTTCAAGCGCGCCAAGATCGACTACAGCCTGAGCCTGCGCTTTCCCTGGGATCGGCTGTACCGCCTGACCCTGGACAAGCCCAACTATGGGTTGTTCTCCACCACCTTTACCCCGGAGCGCCAGCCGCTGTTCAAGTGGGTGGGGCCGATTGCCAACACCGGCTGGGTGCTGCTTGCCGCGCCAGGCAACAACCTCAGTGTGGCGAGCTTGAAAGAGGCCGGGCAATACAAGGTCGGCGCCTACAAGAACGATGCGGTCAGCCAGCACCTGGAAAGCCAGGGGCTGCAGCCGATCAATGCGCTGCGCGACCAGGAAAACGTCAAGAAGCTGCTCAGCGGCAAGATCGACCTGTGGGCCACCACCGATCCGGTTGGCCGCTACCTGGCCAAGCAGGAGGGCGTCAGCGGCCTGACCACCGTATTGCGCTTCAAGGAGGCCGAGCTGTACCTGGCGCTGAACAAGGACACCCCGGATGAGGTGGTGCAGCGCTTGCAGAAGGCGCTGGACGAGTTGCGCAGCGAAGGCTTCGTCGAGGACATGACCAACAGCTATCTGTAGCCGCTAATCGGCATTAAAAAGCCCGGCCTTGAGTGATCAAAGCCGGGCTTTTTGCTGGTCATATGTGTGCTTGTTGGGCTGTGACGAACTACCTGTAGGCGCGGCGGGGGCGCCCAGTTCCATGGCCGCGATTGCGGCTTCGCGGGCATGGCCCGCTCCTACAAGTATCTGCTTGATGCAGCAGATGGACTCAATCGCCGCGGGTGATGCTCAGGCCTTTGAGCAGATTGAGCGCCTGGCTCAGCTGGTAGTCGTCATCCTGTGGGCGTTCCGGCTTGCTGGCTTTACCCTTGCTCGGTTTGTCCGCGCCACCGTTGCCGTTGCCCAGGTGGCCCTGCAGGTCGGCTTCCTTGATGCTGGCCTCATCCTGATCGCGGGTCAGCTTGGCGCGCGCCACCTCGATGTCCGGCACTATGCCCTGGGCCTGGATCGAGCGGCCGTTGGGCGTGTAGTAGAGCGCGGTGGTGAGTTTCAGGGCGCTGTCGTTGTTCAGCGGCAGCACCGTTTGCACCGAGCCCTTGCCGAAGCTGTCGGTGCCCATCAGCACGCCGCGCTTGTGGTCTTGCAGGGCGCCGGCGACGATCTCCGAGGCCGAAGCGCTGCCGCCATTGATCAGCACCACCAGCGGCACGCCTTCGCTGGCATCTGCCGGGTCGGCGGAGAAGCGCAATTCGGAGTTGGCGATGCGCCCTTCGGTGTAGACGATCAGGCCTTTCTTGAGGAAGTGGTCGGATACCTCGACCGCAGCCTGGAGTACGCCGCCGGGGTTGTTGCGCAGATCCAGCACCAGGCCACGCAGCTTCTTGCCGTTGTCCTTGCGCAGCTTGTTCAGGGCCTTGCCGACCTCTTCGCCGGTGTTGACCTGGAACTGGGAGATGCGCACATAGCCGTAGCCGTCCTCGAGCAACTGGCTCTTGACGCTCCTGACCTTGATCACCGCGCGGGTCAGTTCCACATCGAAGGGTTTGCCGCCCTCGCGCACCAGGGTCAGGAGGATCTTGCTGCCGGCTTCGCCGCGCATCTTGTCCACGGCTTCCACCATCGACAGGCCCTTGGTCGGCTGGCCGTCGATCTTGACGATCAGGTCGCCCGGCTGGATCCCGGCTTTCGAGGCCGGGGTGTCGTCGATCGGCGAGACCACCTTGACGAAACCGTCTTCCATACCGACTTCGATGCCCAGGCCGCCGAACTCGCCGCTGGTGCTTTCCTGCAGCTCACGGAAGGTTTGCGGGTCGAGGTAGGCAGAGTGCGGATCGAGATTGCTGAGCATGCCCTTGATCGCATTTTCCAGCAGGGTCTTGTCGCTGACGGGTTCGACATAGGCCGCCTTGATGCGATCCAGCACCTCGGCGAAGGTGCGCAACTCGTCCAGCGGCAGCGGCGCCTTGTCGTTCGCGATGGCCGCCGCTGGCGGCGTTTCTGCGGCCTGCAGCAGGTGAGGGCCGCCGAGCAAGGCGATAGCCAGGGCCAGAGAGGTGAGGCGAGACAGATGCGGCATGTCGAACTAACTCCTAGAGAGGTGAGCGCAGCGCTTATCCTTGCGTGCGGCACCATTGTGCAGGGTCGCTGGGGCGGCCCTGCTGGCGAATCGCGAAATACAGCGCGGGAGTGTCTTGCCCGCCGCTGGTGCCGACCGTGGCGATGGGCTCGCCGGCGTTGACTACGTCGCCGGCGTCTTTGAGCAGGCTTTGGTTGTGCCCGTACAGGCTCAGGTAGCCATTGCCATGGTCGAGAATGACCAGAAGCCCGGCACCGCGCAACCAGTCGGCGAATACCACGCGGCCGCCATGCACGGCGCGGACCTGGCTACCGGCGCTGGCGCCGATAAGTACGCCATCCCACTTGGTCCGAGCGTCAGCGCCGCGCGGGGTTCCGTAGCGGGCGACCAAGCGGCCATCGACCGGCCAGGGCAACTTGCCGCGCGCCTGGGCGAAAGGCCCGCCATAAGTGCTGCCGGAGCTGACCAGTGGGCCGCTACCAGGGTTGCTGGCGGCTGCAGTGTTGCTGCGCTGTTGCTCGCGCGCGGCGATCAGGGCCCGTTGCCGCGCCTGTTCGGCTTCCCGCGCCTGGCGGGCCAGGGTTGCTTCGATGGTTTTCAGGACCCGGGCCAGTTGCGCCTGCTCCTGTTGCCGGGCCTTGAGCTTGTGGTCGCGGGCGGAATATTCCTGGTTCAGTTTGGCCAGGGCCAACTGGCGTTCCTTGCGCGCCTCGGCGAGCTGCTCGGCGCGAGCGTCCAGGGCGCCTTTGTGTTCCAGCAACTGGTTCTGCTGGTTGACGATGTCCTGCTCGACGTTGGCCAGCTGGCGCAAGGTTTCGTTGAACGTGGCCAACTGCTCCATGCGTGCTTCGCTGAGGTAGTCGTAATAGGTCAGGGTGCGCGAGAATTTTTCCGGATTCTGCTGGTTCAGCAGCAGCTTCAGGTATTCCTGGCGGCCGCTCTGGTAGGCGGCGCGGGCCTGAATGCCGATCAGCCGTTGTTGCTCGAGGCGCGCGTCATGGAGTTTTTTTTTCTCCTGATTGAGGCGCTGGATTTCCACCTCGCCGTCTTTCAGGCTTTTTTGCAGGTCCTTGACCTGTTTTTCCAGCTTGCCCATTTCGGTTTCGGTCTTGCGCAGGTCTTTCTGCACGCCGGATTTGTCCTGCTGCAACTTCTCCAGCAGCTTTTTCAGCTCGGCCACGTCGCTGCGCGCGGCTTCCAGCTGTTTCTGGGCGTCGGCTTTCTCGTCGGCAAACGCCGGAGTCAGCAGGCAGGCGAGGAAAATCAGGGCAAGGAGGCGAAACATGGTACTGGCGACACCTGGGCGGGAGACGGGCCTAGTATGCCTAAAAACCCGGCGGCAAGCTGCAAGATGCGTTGGCTGGCCGGAGGCGTTGTGCGGGTGACTCTGCTGTGTTGCTAGGGTGGGCCGGGCGGCGATCCGTTTCAGCCCGGCCTACGCCGTTTCAGTCCAGCTGAATGATGCTGGTGCCGGTCATTTCCTGCGGGATCGGCAGGCCCATCAGGGTCAGCATGGTCGGCGCCACGTCGGCCAGTACCCCGCCTTCGCGCATGCTCAGCTGGCGCTTGCCGACGTAGATGAAGGGCACCGGTTCGCAGGTGTGGGCGGTGTGCGCCTGACCGGTGCAGACATCCTCCATTTGCTCGACGTTGCCGTGGTCGGCGGTGATCAGGGCTTCGCCGCCGACCTTGTCCAGCGCCGCAACGATGCGGCCGACGCAGCTGTCCAGGCATTCCACGGCCTTGACCGCGGCGTCGAATACGCCGGTATGGCCGACCATGTCACCGTTGGCGTAGTTGACGATGATCACGTCATACCGCTGTTGCTCGATCGCCTCGACGATCCGGTCGGTGACTTGCGGCGCGTTCATCTCGGGCTGCAGGTCGTAGGTGGCGACATTCGGCGACGGGATCAGGATGCGCTCCTCGCCCTCAAACGGCTCTTCGCGCCCGCCGGAGAAGAAGAAGGTGACGTGGGCGTATTTCTCGGTCTCGGCGATCCGCAGCTGGGTCTTGCCGTTCTTCGCCAGGTATTCGCCGAGCACATTGGTCAGGCTGGCCGGAGCGAAGGCGCTGGGCGCCGGAATGTTCGCGGCGTACTGGGTGAGCGTGACGAAGCTGGCCAGTTGCGGCAGGCGGACGCGCGGGAAGTCCTGGAAATCGGCTTCGACGAAGGCTCGGGTCAGTTCGCGGGCACGGTCGGCGCGGAAATTCATGAACACCACGGCGTCGCCATCCTCGACCTTGACCGGCTGGCCGAGGGTGGTGGCCTTGACGAACTCGTCGTTCTCGCCACGGGCGTAGGCGGCCTGCAGGCCTTCGAGCGCGCTGCTGGCGTTGAACTGGCCCTGACCGTTGACGATCAGGTTGTAGGCCTGCTCGACGCGGTCCCAGCGGTTGTCGCGGTCCATGGCGAAGTAGCGGCCGATCAGGCTGGCGATGCGGCCCTTGCCGAGCCTGGCGAAGGTGCTGTCGAGCAGTTCGATGAAGGCCTGGGCGCTTTTCGGCGGGGTATCGCGACCGTCGAGGAAGGCGTGCAGATAAATTTTATCGGCGCCGCGCTGGGCGGCCAGCTCGGCCATGGCGACCAGATGATCCTGGTGGCTGTGCACGCCGCCGTCAGACAGCAGGCCGAGGATGTGCACGGCCTTGCCGGCGCTCACTGCCTGGTCCACGGCGCGGGTGATCGCCGGATTGTCGAAGAATTCGCCGTCGCGGATGGCCTTGGTCACCCGGGTGAAGTCCTGGTACACCACGCGGCCGGCGCCGAGGTTCATGTGACCGACCTCGGAATTGCCCATCTGGCCGTCCGGCAGGCCGACGTCCATGCCTGAGCCTGAGATCAGGCTGTGCGGCTGGGTGGCGCGCAAGTGGTCGTAGACCGGCGTGTTGGCGGCATGGATGGCGTTGTATTCGGTGCTGTCACTGTGACCGAAGCCGTCGAGAATGATCAGGACCAAAGGTTTGGGCGTGGCGCTCATTAATCTGGCTCGCTGTGCATGAAGGCAAAAAGGCCGGGCATTTTAAGGCCTGGTGTCGGATCCGTCACCGCTGGGCGGGGTGTGGCCGACCTGTGGGGCTGTGTATACTGCCGGGATTTTACCGTCCCGGAACCACCTCATGCTTGCCAATCTGATTGAATTTGCCTCTACCCACTATGTATTGAGCGGATTGTTCGTTGTTCTGCTGGCTCTGCTGATCTTCACGGAGCTGCGTAAAGGCGGGCAAAGCCTGAGCAGCCGCGAGCTGACCGCCCTGATCAACAGCGAGCAAGGCCTGGTGCTGGATGTACGTGGGCAGAAGGATTTCTCTGCCGGCCATATCGTCGGCGCCCTGCACATCCCCTATGAAAAAGTCGCCAGTCGCATCGCCGAGCTGGAAAAGCACAAAGGCAAGACCCTGGTCGTGGTCGATGCCATGGGTCAGCACGCCGGAACGGTCAGCCGTGACCTGAAGAAAGCCGGTTTCAATGCCGCCAAACTGTCTGGCGGAATTGCCAGCTGGCGCGGCGACAACCTGCCATTGGTGAAGTGATATGTCTGCCGTCGTCATTTATTCCAGCGATTGGTGCCCCTACTGCATGCGCGCCAAGCAGTTGCTGGCGCAGAAGGGCGTGGACTTCGATGAAATCAAGGTCGACGGCCAGCCTGAGGTGCGCGCGGAGATGACCCGCAAGGCGCAGCGCACCTCGGTGCCGCAGATCTGGATCGGCAGCAGCCATGTTGGTGGTTGCGACGATCTGTATGCCCTGGAGCGCGCGGGTAAGCTGGATGCGCTGCTCGAGGCTTAGTAAAACCGTTGAAAAACCACTGCGGGCTTCGCGCGCTATGCGGCGTTGCAACGTAGCGAAGCGGACTATCGGCGACGGCCAGGCGAGTCGCCCAGCCGCGCCTAGCCGTCGCTCGCGACATTTTTCAATGGCCTGGTTAGTACCCTCTCATCTATCTACGACAAGAAGGCTTTGCCATGACTGAACAAGCTAGCAACGGCGCCGCCGCCCAGGGCGAACAGAATCCGCAGTTTTCCCTGCAGCGCATCTATGTCCGCGACCTGTCCTTCGAGGCGCCGAAGAGCCCGGAAATCTTCCGTCAGGAATGGACGCCGAGCGTTGCCCTGGACCTGAATACCCGGCAGAAGCCGCTGGATGGCGACTTCCACGAAGTGGTGCTGACCCTCTCGGTTACCGTGAAGAATGGCGAGGAAACCGCCTTCATCGCCGAAGTCCAGCAAGCCGGGATCTTCCTGGTCAAGGGCCTGGACGCCGCCTCCATGAGCCACACCCTGGGCGCGTTCTGCCCGAACATCCTGTTCCCGTACGCGCGCGAAACCCTGGACAGCCTGGTCGTGCGTGGCTCCTTCCCGGCACTGATGCTGGCGCCGGTGAACTTCGACGCGCTCTACGCGCAAGAACTGCAGCGCATCCAGCAGCAGGCTGCCGAGGCCGCTCCGGCTCACTGAAGCGTCGGTCCCGGTCGCCAAAAAGCGCCCCACACAGGCTGTGTCGGGCGCTTTTTTATGTACGCCAATCCGGATCGGTGGCGCAAGGGCTCTGCGGCGCGCGGCGCGGTCTATTCGGTGGGCGCCGCTGCGGTTGCTTGCGGCATGGCGAAATCCTGCTGACGCCAGGCCTCGTAGACTGCCACTGCGACGGTATTGGACAGGTTCAGGCTGCGACAGCCTTCGCGCATCGGCAAGCGCAGGCACTGCTCGGCGGGTAGGCTGTCGCGGATGTCCTGGGGCAGGCCGCGGCTTTCCGGGCCGAACAGAAAGGCGTCGCCGGGCTGGTAGTGCACTTGGTGATAGAGCCGGGAGCCTTTGGTGGTGAAGGCGAAGACACGCGGCTGGCCGAGGCTCTCCAGGCAGCCGGGCAGATCTGCATGGCGCTGCAGGGTGGCGTACTCGTGGTAGTCGAGGCCGGCGCGGCGCAGGCGCTTGTCATCCAGCTCGAAGCCCAGCGGCTCGATCAGGTGCAGATGGCAGCCGCTGTTGGCGCAGAGCCTGATAATGTTGCCGGTATTCGGTGGAATTTCCGGTTGAAAGAGGATCACGTGAAACATGCGCGGCTCCAAGCCTGAAGACGGTCGGCATTCTACTCCTGATCCGGGGCCACGGCCGCGTCCCTGGGCGCGGGTGATCGGCTCCCTGGCGCTATTCGGCTTTCTGATCGGGCTGATGATCGGCCGTATGTTTCACCCCGATCCCCTGCGGCTGGCGAGTGTCGAGGTGGTGGAGCAGGGGCTGCAGCTGTGGTTCAACGTCGAGCCGAAGGTGCGTGCCGACCACATCGAGGGGGCCTTTTTCCTGCGGGTCGAGAGCTTGGGTCGCGAGCAGCAGGGGCAGTTGCGCCTGCAGGGCAGGGTCGTCAATTGGCGGGTGCAGCGCGAGGGGCGGGAGTTGCTGCTGCGCATGGTGGCGGCCCGTCCGCTGCGCGCTGAGTGGCGCGCCGAGGAGCTGGACGGGCGCTGGCGGCTGACAGTCAGCCTGGCGTACGAATAAAAGAGGGGAATCCCCGGCCTGCCTGTACCAAGGTCCCCGAAACTGGGATTGCTTAAGCATATGCAGACTGTGTGCCAGTTTTATTACGGCGGCGCAAAGCCCCGGTTTTGCTGGGTTGCGGCGCTGTCGCCGGGAGTCGGGGCGCTGTGCCCGCGGGCAGAAATGTTCCTTGCCTGTGCATTCGGGGGCATCCGGGTGCCGATTCGGAGCATGGGCCGAGACCCGGCGCCCCAATTGGCCGTGGCGACGGCCAAGAGCCGGCGCATGGCGCGGCTTTAGCCTTCACACTTGCCGGCTGAAGGGCTGGTGCGTGCTGCAACGGCCTGCCAGGAAGCAAAAAAACGGGCCCGCGGCCCGTTCTTCTGTATCCAGTCGGCGATCAGCTGTCGTCGCTGTCGTCGTCGTCGGCGCTGTCGACCTTCATGCCCAGCTCCTTGATCTTGCGGGTCAGGGTGTTGCGGCCCCAGCCCAGCAGCAGGGCGGCGTCACGGCGACGGCCGGCGGTGTGCTTGAGCGCCGTTTCGATCATGATCCGCTCGAAGGCCGGTACTGCGCTGTCGAGCAGGTCCGACTGGCCGCGGGCCAGGGCCTGGTCGGCCCATTGGCGCAGGGCCTGCTCCCAGTTGCTCACCGGTGCACTGTCCTGCGGCTGGCTGAGCAGTTCCGGCGGCAGGTCGCCGACATGCACCTCGCGCCCGGAGGCCATCACGGTGATCCAGCGACAGGTGTTTTCCAGCTGGCGCACGTTGCCCGGCCAGGGCAGGTTGCGCAGGTAGTCCTCGGTCTCGCTTTTCAGCAGCTTGGGTTCGACGGCCAGTTCCAGCGCGGCGCGGGCGAGGAAATGGCGGGCCAGGGTCGGGATGTCTTCGCGGCGGTCGGCCAGTCGCGGGATGTGGATGCGGATGACGTTGAGGCGGTGGAACAGGTCCTCGCGGAACTTGCCGTCGTGCACCAGGGTTTCCAGGTTCTGGTGGGTGGCGGCGATGATCCGCACATCCACCTTGACCGGCGTGTGGCCGCCGACCCGGTAGAACTCGCCATCGGCCAGCACGCGCAGCAGGCGGGTCTGGGTGTCGGCCGGCATGTCGCCGATTTCGTCGAGGAACAGGGTGCCGCCGTCGGCCTGTTCGAAGCGCCCGCGGCGCTGGTTGGCGGCGCCGGTGAAGGCGCCTTTTTCGTGGCCGAACAGCTCGGATTCCATCAGGTCTTTTGGGATCGCCGCCATGTTCAGCGCAATAAAGGGCGAGGCGGCCCGCGGGCTGTGCCGGTGCAGGGCGTGGGCGACCAGTTCCTTGCCGGTGCCGGATTCGCCGTTGATCAATACCGTGATATTGGAGTGGGAGAGCCGGCCGATGGCGCGAAACACCTCCTGCATGGCCGGCGCTTCGCCGATGATTTCCGGCGTGCGCGCCTGCTCGACGGGCACCTGCAAGCCTTGCTGCTCCTGCGCGTGCTGATAGGCGCGCTTGACCAGGGAGACCGCTTCATCGACGTCGAACGGCTTGGGCAGGTATTCGAAGGCGCCGCCCTGATAGGACGCCACGGCGCTGTCCAGGTCGGAATGGGCGGTCATGATGATCACCGGCAGGCGCGGGTAGAGTTCGCGGATCCGCGCCAGCAGTTCCAGGCCGCTGGAGCCGGGCATGCGGATGTCGGAGACGATCACGTCAGGTTGTTGCCGGCCGAGGTGGCTGAGCACGCCGTCGGCGCTGTCGAAGCTCTGGGTGGTCATGCCTTCCTGTTGCAGGGCTTTTTCCAGCACCCAGCGGATGGAGCGGTCGTCGTCGACGATCCATACGGTTTCACTGCGACTCATGACGGAGTTACTCCTTGTTCAAGCGGCAGGAAGATCGAGAACACGGTGTGACCAGGATGGCTCTCGCACTCGATCAGACCCTGATGCTGACTAATGATGTTCTGGGTTATCGCCAGGCCCAGCCCGGTGCCGTCGGCACGCCCGCTGACCATGGGATAGAAGATGGTGTCCTGCAGTTCGGCCGGGATGCCTGGGCCGTTGTCGATGATTTCCAGGCGGGCCACCAGGCGATGGCGCATATGGCCGATGGTGAACTGGCGCAGGGTGCGGGTGCGCAGGGTAATGCGGCCCAGGCGCAGTTCGTTCTGCGAGCCGATGGCCTGCATGGCGTTGCGCACGATATTGAGCACGGCCTGGATCATCTGTTCGCGATCGATCAGAACGTCGGGGATGCTCGGGTCATAATCGCGCACCAAAATGATGCTGCCCTGGCTTTCTGCCTCGACCAGGCTGCCGACCCGTTCCAGCACTTCATGCACGTTGGTCATCGCCAGCGACGGCAGCTTGTTCGAGCCGAGCATGCGGTCGACCAGATTGCGCAGGCGGTCGGCTTCTTCGATGATGACGTTGGTGTAGTCCTTGAGGTCTTCGTCCGGCAGCTCGCGGGCCAGCAACTGGGCGGCGCCGCGAATGCCGCCGAGCGGGTTCTTGATCTCGTGGGCGAGGCCGCGCACCAGCATCTTGGTGGTTTCCTGCTTGGACAGCTGCGCCTCTTCCTTGGTGATGCGCAGCAGCCGGTCGCGCGGATGCACCTCCAGCAGCAGCAGGGTTTCGCCGCGATTGAGGATCGGCGTTACCGCGTAATCGACGGTGAGGGTCTGGCCGGTGACGGCAGTCAGCACCGCCTCGCGCTTGTTGAACGGGTGCGCCTCTTCGACCGCCTGGCGCAGGGCGCTCAGGGCCTCGGCCGACTCGGTGAACAGCTCGCTGATGAATTGTCCGTGGCTGCGCTGGCCGCTGACGGCCAGGAGCATTTCCGCCGCCGGGTTCATGTACTCAAGGCGCAGGTCGGCGTTGAGCAGCAGGGTGGCGGTGGTCAGGTTGTCCAGTAGCAGGCGGTGCAGTGCGTCATTGATAGTCATAGGCAGAGGCTTCCGGCAATGCAGCAGGAAAATGCAAGAAGCAAACCAAAGCCCCTAAAAGACGCGCGGAATCAGCAGTGGCGGCAACTTGGGGGCGTTTTGGTTCGGCAGTGGGGCGGGCGGGCGAACCAAAATAGGGAATGCATAGTCGGTGGTGCAACATGTTGCACTAATATGGTGCGCCATCTGCGCGGTCAGATAAAGGGCACGAAGGGGATGTCTCGCTTTTCCGCCGGTTTGTCCTTGAGCGGGCATTCCAGGCGCACGCCGTAATCGTCTTGCTTGCAGGGTCTGACCAGGCGTTTCTGCGCCAGGGAGCTACGCAGCATATGCAGCGGCTGGTTGGGGGTGCGTTCTAGGGTGCGGCCCTGGGCGTCGACGATTTCCACGGCCAGCTGGTGGGTGCCGCGGTCGATATTATCCAGCGGAAAAACCGGGCTGCGCCCGCTTTCGCCTGTCGCTTGGCCATCCAGCAGCAGGCGAAAGCTGTGGCCGCTATGCAGTGCCGGCTCGCTGGTGGCGGTGACGATCAGGTTGCCGGCGTTGTCGCGGATGGTCGCGTCGGGCTGCGGCACCAGGATCCGTAGCATCTGGTAGCCCAGTGCCGGTGCGCTGGGGGGCGCCACTGCTGGCGGCGGCTCGCTGATCACGCTGTGCATGCCGTTGCTGGGCGGCAATTGGATGAGTTCGGCATTACCCTGCCGGGGTTTGTCGGTGAATACCCGGTTACCTTCGGCGTCTATATAGGTGTAGACCTGGGCGGCAGCCGGCAGGCTGGCCAGCAACAGGCAAAGCAGTAGGTTGCGCATGGTTCAGGGGGCCGGTTTGGGTTTGGCAGGTGGTGGGCGCAGCGCCGGGCTGCTGGTGTTGACCCGTTGCACGGTGAACATCACGGTAGCGCTCTGTTGAATCGACTGGTCGCCGCTCAGTACTTCGACCGCCAGGCTGTGTTCGCCGCGGTCGATATTGGTCAATTGCAGGCGCGGCACATTGCTTGGCTGGCCGTAGGGTTGGCCATCTAGCAGCAGGCGCAGGCGGTGATTGGACGCCAGGCGTGGCTGCAGTTCAACCCCGACACTGAAGGTGCCAGCGTTCGCGCGCAGTGCTTCGGCGCTGGGCAGGTCGCTCAATTGCAGGAGTCGATAGGGCGCTTCGGTCGTGGTTTCGCCGCTATCGCTGGCCGCGGGCGTGGTCGGTGCTTGGGCTTCCACGGTGTTGGTCGGTGGCAGTTCGACGGGTTGCGCCGCCACGCCTTGCGGCGGCTGATTGGTGAATACGGTATTGCCGTTGGCATCGGTGTATTTGTAGATCTGTGCGCTGGCCGGCAATGCCAGGCTCAGCAGCAGGCAGGTGAGTATCCGGCGCATGGCCAATCTCCCGATGGATGTACTGCTAAGACTTGCATTGGCAGGTCGCGCTGGCAAGGGTGCTGGTGTGGCGATCAGGACTGGCGCAACAAATTGACTGTCCAGCGTAAATGTCCGGTGAGCGGCCACAAAAAAGGCCACCCGAAGGTGGCCTCTCGTCTTGCTTGCCGGTTTAGACGCTGTAGTACAGGTCGTATTCCAGCGGGTGTACGAAGGTGCGTACCTTGATTTCTTCTTCGCTCTTCAGTTCGAGGTAAGCGTCGATGAAGTCGTCGGAGAATACGCCGCCCTTGGTCAGGAACGCGCGGCCCTTGTCCAGCTCTTCCAGGGCTTCTTTCAGGCTGCCGCAGACTTGCGGGATCAGCTTGCCTTCTTCCGGCGGCAGGTCATACAGGTTCTTGTCCGCCGCGTCGCCAGGGTGGATCTTGTTCTGGATGCCGTCCAGGCCGGCCATCAGCAGGGCGGCGAAGGCCAGGTACGGGTTGGCGGCCGGATCCGGGAAGCGGGCTTCGATGCGACGGGCTTTCGGGCTGGAAACATACGGGATACGGATCGAGGCGGAGCGGTTGCGTGCCGAGTAGGCCAGCATCACCGGCGCTTCGAAACCCGGGACCAGACGCTTGTAGGAGTTGGTCGACGGGTTGGTGAAGCCGTTCAGGGCCTTACCGTGCTTGATGATGCCGCCGATGAAGTACAGGGCGGTATCGGACAGGCCGGCATAGCCTTCGCCGGCGAAGGTGTTCTTGCCGTCTTTGGCGATCGACAGGTGCACGTGCATACCCGAACCGTTGTCGCCATACAGCGGCTTCGGCATGAAGGTAGCGGTCTTGCCGTAGGCGTCGGCGACGTTGTGCACGCAGTACTTCAGGGTCTGAACTTCGTCAGCCTTGGCCACCAGGGTGTTGAACTTGACGCCGATTTCGTTCTGGCCGGCAGTCGCCACTTCGTGGTGGTGCACTTCGATGACCAGACCCATTTCTTCCATGGCATTACACATGGCGGTACGGATTTCGTGGTCGTGGTCGAATGGCGGAACCGGGAAGTAGCCGCCTTTGACGCCCGGGCGGTGGCCCTTGTTGCCGCCTTCGACGTCCTGGTCGGACATCCAGGAACCCTGTTCGGAGTAGATCTTGAACATCGAGCCGGAGATGTCCGACTTGAACTTCACTTCGTCGAAGATGAAGAACTCAGGCTCCGGGCCGACGAATACGGTGTCGCCGATACCGGTGGACTTGAGGTATTCCTCGGCGCGCTTGGCGATCGAGCGCGGGTCGCGGTCATAGCCTTGCATGGTGCTCGGCTCGATGATGTCGCAGACCAGGATCAGGGTCGGCTCTTCGGTGAACGGGTCGAGTACGGCGGTTTCGTCGACCGGCAGCAGAATCATGTCGGAGGCTTCGATGCCTTTCCAGCCATGAATGGACGAGCCATCGAACATTTTGCCGATTTCGAAAAAGTCTTCGTCCAGGGCGTCGCGTGCCGGCATGGTCACGTGGTGCTGTTTGCCCTTGGTATCGGTGAAGCGCAGATCAACCCACTTCACGTCGTGTTCTTTGATCAGTTGAATCGACTTCGACATGCTGTCCTCCAGGTGGATAAGGCTCGGAATGGTGAGCCCTCGATAATATGGTGCGGCCGGGCGCGATAGTCCGCCAGGATAACCTGCCTCACAAGGGAGCAAATTGCATGCCAGTGCACAAGAATGGGTTAAACGGCTGAAACTCAAGCATGACGAGGCCTGCGAATAATCAGGTCGATATTTTTTGCACCAAAATGGATCTTAGCAATCCATTTGCGCACCAATAAGGCGCACTGGTTTGGGGTGATGGTATTTTTGGTCAAAGCTTGCACAATTTCCGCTATAATCCGCGCCCCTGTTTTTTAGCCGTCTCGGCATGCGCCGTTTTAATGAAACTGATCGTTAAAGTCTTTCCAGAAATCACCATCAAAAGCCGGCCGGTGCGTAAGCACTTTATCCGGCAGTTGGCGAAGAACATTCGCTCGGTGCTGCGCGATCTCGATCCGCAGCTGCTGGTCAGTGGTGTGTGGGACAACCTGGAAGTCGAGACCGCGATCCGCGAGCCGAAGACGCTGCAGGCGATGATCGAGCGGCTCGGTTGCACGCCGGGCATCACCCATTTTCTCCAGGTCGACGACTACCCGCTGGGCGACTTCGACGACGTGCTGGAAAAATGCAAACTGCACTTCGGCGACCGCTTGCCGGGCAAGATCTTCGCCGTGCGCTGCAAGCGTGCCGGCAAGCATGCCTTCAGTTCGATGGACATCGAGCGCTATGTCGGCAGCCAGTTGCGCCAGCAGTGCGGCGCCGCCGGCATCGACCTGAAGCAGCCCGAAGTCGAAGTGCGCATGGAGATCCGCGACCAGCGCCTGTTCGTCATTCACAACCAGCACCAGGGCCTGGGCGGTTACCCGCTGGGTTCGCTGGAGCAGACCCTGGTGCTGATGTCCGGCGGTTTCGACTCCACGGTCGCCGCCTATCAGATGATGCGCCGTGGCCTGGTCACCCATTTCTGCTTCTTCAACCTGGGCGGCCGTGCCCACGAGTTGGGCGTCATGGAAGTGGCCCACTACCTGTGGCAGAAATTCGGCCGCTCCCAGCGCGTGCTGTTTATCAGCGTGCCCTTCGAGGAAGTGCTCGGCGAGATTCTCGGCAAGGTCGACAACAGCCAGATGGGCGTGATCCTCAAGCGCATGATGCTGCGCGCCGCCACGCACATGGCCGAGCAGCTGCAGATCAATGCCCTGGTCACCGGCGAGGCGATTTCCCAGGTCTCCAGTCAGACCCTGCCCAACCTCTCGGTGATCGATTCGGCCACCGACATGCTGGTGCTGCGCCCGCTGATCGCCAGCCACAAGCAGGACATCATCGACACCGCCAGCGCCATCGGCACCGCCGAGTTTGCCAAGC
>Ga0209343_10000879_pt1 | contig 41608 bp, 44 predicted proteins | sample RifCSPlowO2_02_FD_184026 | JGI IMG/M metagenome (GOLD analysis project Ga0209343, IMG submission 184026) | Groundwater microbial communities from Rifle, Colorado - Rifle CSP2_plank lowO2_0.2 (SPAdes) (version 2) | ecosystem: Environmental > Aquatic > Deep subsurface > Groundwater | place...
CAGGAAATATGTGAACCGGATGGTTTCGGCGGCACGGAATGCTGGCTGGAATGCGCGGGTACACCGACTGTTTCCAATGTTTCCGTAAATCTTCCAAATTACTGTACGACCGGCCCGTCAGCGACCGTCAACTGGGGTTATTCTGACCCGGGCGGCAGTCCTCAGTCGGCTTATCAGGTTCAGATAAATTATCAAAGTTCGCCCGGTAGTCCCGCGGTAGACAGCGACAAAGTATCCTGTCCAACCTGCGGCTCATATTTCGGAGGACAGGGAATTCTACAGTTTAATACCATATATCGCGCCCGGGTGAGGGCGTGGAACAGCGACGACATTCCTTCGTCCTGGCGTAAAACAACATTGTGCGTTGGTGAGGGATGTAAAAATGAAAAGGAGAAAAAGGGCGGCAGCAGCTGGGAGACACCCGTACACGCTTACCCTAACGTTCATTTGCCATATCAATTCACTTGGTCTCCGGCGAGGCCGCCGGCAAACGTATCTGTTCAATTTACCGACAAAACATTGTTTGACCCTTTGAGCAAAAATAAACAATGGTCTTGGACATTTAATCCCGCAGGCGGAGGTTCCGGTTCGTCAAACGACCAGAACCCGGTTTATGTATTTAACGATAGCAGCAATGTTTACCAGGTTACAGAAAAGGTCAGGGATAATGCTATGCCCCCGGGGCAATATTGCACCGGCACCGCTCAAACAGTGAATATTCTAAGGCCGCCGCCTGTCTGGAAAGAGATCACACCCCGCTAATGAGTGCTTCACTAATCTCCCAAAAAGATAATTGACCACTTTCCGTCATCAAGGCCGTGGCCTTTTATGTCGCCGGGTTTCTCGTCGCCGATGTAATAGTAAACCGGCTGTTTGCCGTAGGTCCACTGATAAGCGTTTGTCCGTCTTTTAAAGAGGTTCATTTTCTGATTGAGCGGATCTACTTTCCAGTCCCTGATTTCCGGGAATCCTTTGTACTCATATATGTAAGGCGGCCAGGTCCTGGAGCAGTCGCTGAATTCGTCATCAACGCATTTGCTGACGATCGGGCTGTCCGAAGATATTTCATCATCGGCGAAAACATAGAGAGTTATGCCATCCCTGTCGGTGAGATACTTGCCTAAAGTCGGATGGGTCATATCTTTGACTGCCGCTTTGGGACTGCCGTCAGAAGTAGCGACAGGCGAAGGATTGACTCCCGGTTCTTTATTAAATTTAGTAAAGAAAAAAACACCAGCCGCTATTATTACTGCTAGAGCTGCAATAGTTATCAATTTATTGTTTGTCACCTCTTTTATTATAACAGACAATATGTATTTTGAAACATCAAGATGTTAATAACCACTCGTGTCCGGTTTAATTTCTCTCCCCATAGAAAAAACCCTTTCAGTAAGCGATAATTAAGTCGTCGAACTCATTATCAACTTAATATCCCGAAAGGGTTTTTTCTATGACCTATACTAGCACAATTTTAAGCCAATTGCTTAATTTTCTGCCCAAGCATAAATTTCAGAGCTTTGTCGGACAGCATCAAGCCGATAAGCATGTAAGGAGACTCGATACCTGGAATCAGCTGGTTGCTCTTCTCTATGCCCAAGCCACGGGCAAAGATAGTCTCCGAGAAATCGAAACCGGATTATCTCTTCATCAAAGCACATGGTATCACTTAGGAGTAGGCTCAGTAGCCAGATCAACTCTCTCTGACGCCAATACCAGAAGAAACTACAAAATATTTGAAAAACTATTCTATGAACTTCTGAGAAGATGCAGAGACATTACTCCTCAAAGAAAGTTTACTTTTAAAAATGGGCTGTACTCACTCGATGCCACAATCATCGGTCTCTGCCTCTCCAGTTTTAAATGGGCCAGGTGCTCAAGAGTCAAAGGAGCCCTCAAAATCCATACTTTGTTGAATAACCGGACAGCAATTCCAGAACTGCTTAATATTACCGAGGGTAAGGTCTCTGATATCGCTGTAGCCAAGAGATTATCCTTTAACCTCGAAAAAGGCTCAATTATCGTGTTTGACCGGGCATATATTGATTATGGCTGGTGGAACAGGCTGGATAAAGAGGGCTTGTTCTTTGTTTCAAGAACAAAAACCACGCTCCGAATCGATATTGTCGGACAGCACAATACCGAAGTAAATGGCTATGTATTGGCTGACGACATTGTCATGTGTGGCGAGTACCAAGGTATGAAAAAATATGAAGGGAAGACCATGAGAAGAATTAAGATTTTAGACAAAGAAAAAGGCCAGATATTTGAATATCTGACCAATAACTTCGAATTGACTGCTGAAGAGATCGCTCTTATCTACAAAGAAAGATGGCAGATCGAGCTTTTCTTTAAATGGATCAAGCAGAATCTTAAGATAAAGACATTTTTAGGTACTTCCAAGAATGCGGTCTTAACTCAAATCTGGATAGCAATGATATATTATCTACTTTTAGCTTACATTAAATTCCAGACTAAATTCAGGAAATCTCTGCTGGAATTAACCCGAATGGTCAGAGAAGTGCTGTTAAACAGAATCAACCTAATCGATCTTCTATCTCTAAGCACAAGAACTTTGCATAAACTCAAGGCCAGAGAGGGGCCTCAACTGGCTTTGTTTTAAATTAAACCGGACAGTAGTGAGAATATGACTACAGGGCCTGAAGTTCTTTGAGGACCTCTTCGTATAGTCGAATCGCTCTTTTCGCTTCGCCGTAGCGAAGGAAGTAGTTCGTATCATGGGCCAAGCGGTTCCTTATCTTATGCGCTTCCCACAGCCCGTCTATGCTTAATATCTGGGTCTTGTCTATGTTTTTCAGGCGTTCGCCCATAGTATCTCCCGGATAACCGCTTGCCTTAAGAATATCGTCGACCAAACTATCCGCTTCAATGACGGCGAATTTCCATTCGGCTTCTCGAGTTGAGTCCAGATGCCTTTGAATTTCCTCCCACCTTGAACCAAGCGGACTCGACTGGGCCGGTCGAGGAGGGATAAGAGTTTTTAATAAGTTAGCCCTTGCTCTGAGAAATCTGTCTGTCCTTACGAAATTTATTACGAACATTAAAAGCAAGATCGCAGATACGAGTCCGCCCAGCATTTTTAATGCGCTAAAAGTAACAATTGCCGCAGAACCGGAAAAAGACCCGAAGAGCAGATCCAAACTCAAAGCGCCGATATGAAAATCGGAGATGTTGTATATGGATGCCAGCGTGTTTGATACTGTGTCGTCGTTCATTTTAAGCTCTGTTCTAGCTGGTATGCCGCTCTTAAAAGCGTTTCCTCGTCAAACTGTTTTCCTATCATCTGAAAACCTACGGGCAACCCGCTTTCCCGACCGAGACCGCAAGGAACGGATATTCCCGGCAGGCCGGCGAGATTGACTGGAACAGTATAGATATCTTCAAGGTAGAGAGCAAGAGGGTCAGATGACTTCTCCCCTATCTTGAATGCCGTTGTCGGTGAAACCGGCCCGACTATTATATCAACTTTTTTGAACGCGGAATCGAAATCGTTTTTTATAAGACGCCTGACCTTCTGCGCTTTAAGATAATAAGCATCATAATATCCGGAAGACAGGGCGTAAGCGCCGAGCATTATCCTTCTCTTCGATTCCGGACCGAATCCTTCCGCTCTTGATTCGAAGTATGTATCGATAAGCGTGTCGGCGGACTTGGAAGAATGTCCGTAGCGGATACCGTCAAATCTGGATAAATTTGCGGATACCTCCGATGGGACGATCACATAATAGGCGGCAAGAGCATATTCAAAGTTGGGTATTGATATATCCACTAAATTACAGCCGATACTTTCTAACTTTGACATTGTTGACCTGACTTTTTCCTCGACCTCAGCGCTCAGGCCCTCTCTGAAGAACTCCTTAGGAACTCCTACCTTGAGGCCTTTTATGTTTTTTTCTATATTTTTCGTGTGATCGGGCACATTTTTCTTTGCGGTTGTTGAGTCAAAGTCATCATGGCCGGATATGCTATTCATTACCAGAGCCGCGTCATAAACGTTTTTGGTTATGGGGCCTATCTGGTCCAAAGACGATGCCATTGCTATCAGTCCGTGCCTTGAAACCCTTCCGTATGTTGGTTTCAAACCCACCACTCCGCAAAATGATGCCGGCTGGCGAATAGAACCGCCGGTGTCAGAGCCAAGCGCGAATACGGCAAGGTCTGCGGCAACGGCGGCCGCCGAACCGCCGGACGAACCGCCGGGAACACGGGATGTGTCGTGGGGATTTTTTGTCGGACCGAAAGCCGAGTTCTCTGTGGACGTGCCCATAGCGAACTCGTCTAGATTGGTCTTACCCAGAAAACTTGCGCCGGATGACCTTAACTTTTTTATAACCGTAGCGTCATATGCGGAAATATAGTTTTTTAATATTTTAGAACCGGCCGTGCAGACAGTTCCGTCAATAAGAGTGTTGTCCTTTATGGCCGCAGGAACCCCGTAAAGCTCGTTTTGTATATTGTAGCCCGCATTCCCTTTAGGCATATCAAAAGTAGATAAATAAGCGTTAAACTTTTTGTTTTCCTTCTTTATTTTTTTTTGGTAATGATCAAAAATCTCCTCAGCGGAAAACTCATTCTTTCGAAGGCCCTCGGCGACATCTTTAATTGTCAGCGATTTGCTTATTTTCATCCCTATTTTTTCAAGACCGATCTTACTTTAACGAACCTGTTTTCTTTGTGTGGCGTCTGGCCTATGAGTTTTTCGTTCAAATCCTCAGTCATTTCAAAATCTTTTCGGTACTCGTCCGGCCTTGAAGCGTTAACAATACCCGTTGTCTGATATAACGGCTCAATCTTTTCCGTATCCAACTCGTTCAATTTTTTGACGTAATCCAAAATTAAAGACAGCTCTTTTCTGAACTTATCTTTTTCTTTTTCGGTCAGTTTGATGCGAGCTAATTGCGTAATATGTTCGACTTCTTTGTCGCTAAGCATAGTTAAAAAGTACCATAAATCAGGGCCGGTATCACTATTGACTTTTAGCCCCAAAAGGTGTATAATTAAAAAATAGTGGTGGAGTTAGCCACCCTATGCTCAAGGAGTCCCCGCATGAGTATCCCTGATTCTGGTTTTGACGGCGTTCTTTCAAAGATCCTGGCTGGTGAGATGCGCAAGCGCGTGTTCAACCAGCTTGGAGCAATGGTTAACGATCTCCCGGCGGATCGTCTCTCTCGAGACGAGCGCAAGGAGGCCAAGCTCAAGGTGCTCGGCTTCATCGAAGCCGCGTGCCATGAGTTCTTTCCCGAGATGACTCGTCGCATCGTCGAGGGGGATGGCCAGCCCAAGAGCGTCGGCGATCGAGGTCGCAGTCGCTAGTCACATCGGCAGTCAGGATAATTCTTCTCGGACTAAGGTCTGAGGGGAGAACAAGAACTTGATTGTTTCCGACACGCACAAGGGCGGAGGGACAACTCCCTCCGCCTCCCCGCTCACTCTGAGCGGATTTTTTATTTTCAAACAAACCTTGTCCACCCGAGCTTCAAGTCAGGTTCTTCAAAGACACTAGAGACCCAGCCCTTTGCAAGGCCGGAGGCGGTATAATGCTTTGAACCGCCGGAGAAAGGGCTGGGCGAAAGTAGCCGAGGTTCCTCGCAGGGGAACCGGAGGCGTGTCTGAGAAGGACTGGCTTGAAGCGAGGGTTGAGAGCGACTATTTTAACATTTTTAGGAATTCTTTCTCGTTTATCACTTTTACCCCAAGATTCTTGGCTTCGTCGTACTTGGAGCCCGGCTCGGAACCAGCAACTACGTAGCCGGTATTTTTTGAAACAGATGAAGAAACATCTCCGCCCAGATCTCTGATGCGGTCTTTGGCCTCGTCTCTACCGAGTGTCTCAAGCGTGCCGGTGAGCACGAACGTCTTTCCGGCAAGTTTTTCGGATCTTGCCGACGTTTTTTCTTCAACAATCTTAACTCCCACCCTTTCGAATTTATTAAGAAGGTTTTGGTTGTATTTTTTCTGGAACCAGTTGTAGATGCTTTCGGCAACTACCGGGCCGACATCGGGCACATTTTGGAGTTCCTGAAGACTGGCCTTGCCTATATTTTCGAAAATTTTCCAGCCAGAGGCTGGTCCGCCTTTGGCGGAGAACTTTTTTGCCAGCACGAATGCCGTTTCTTCGCCGACGTGGTCAATGCCAAGAGCATATATGAATTTAGCCAGCGGAACTTGCTTTTTCTCCCTTATGGCGTTTACTGTGTTTTCAGCGGATCTTTCCGCGAATCTTTCAATACTCAACAGGTCTTCTTTCTCAAGAGTGAAAAGGTCCGCTGTGTCATTTATAAGGGCTGCATCCATTAACTGGTCAACTATTTTCGGGCCGACGCCATCAATGTCCAGAGCTTTTTTAGATACGAAGTGGTATACTGCTTCTCTTCTTATGGCCGGGCAGCTTTTGTTTACGCACTTGTAAGCGACCTGGCCTTCGACTTTCCGGATCGACTCCTCGCAAACAGGACAATGCTTGGGCATATGGAATTCCTTTTCTTTTCCCGTCCGGAGTTCCTTCAAGACCTTTTTGACGTCCGGTATCACGTCACCGGCACGACCCACTATCACCGTGTCCCCTATTTTCACCCCCAGCCGTCTTATCTCGTCCAAGTTATGAAGCGTTGCGCGGGAAACGGTTGTCCCCCCGATGCTCACGGGTTTTAATTTTGCGACGGGGGTAAGTATACCGGTTCTTCCAACCTGGACGATTATATCTTCAACTACCGTTTCCGATTCTTTGGGCGAGAATTTATAGGCGATCGCTCCTCTCGGGGCTTTGCCTACAACGCCTGTTCGCTGGAACGATCTTTCGTCATTGAGTATGACGACTACGCCGTCTATCTCATAGTTCAGCTTGTCGCGGTGCTTTTCCCAATAGTCCCTGAACCTTTGAACTTCGTCCAGATCTTTGGCGAATTTGTTGTGCGGGTTTGTTTTGAATCCCAGCGATTTTAATATCCGATGCTCTTCTTCGTGGGTTTTCTGGCCGAGGTCGGTGACGAGAGAGTAAACGAACGAGTCCATATTGCGGGAAGCGGTGACCTTCGGGTCGAGCTGTCTGACAGAACCGGCGGCAAGATTGCGGGGATTTGCGTATGCCTTAAGACCGGCTTTATCCTGTTCTTTATTTATCCTCTCAAAATCCTTTTTGGTTATGAACACTTCTCCCCTTACGACAAATTCTTTTGGAATATGGAATATGGAATATGGAATATCCAACTTGAGAGGAATTGCTTCAATTGTTTTCAAGTTGGTTGTCACGTCTTCTCCTGTCAGGCCGTCGCCCCGAGTCGAGCCAATCTCCAAGAACCCCTTTTCATATGTCAGCTCAATGGCTAACCCGTCGATCTTGAGCTCGCAATAATAGCCATGCTTACTTGCTCCGGGATGTATTTTTTCAAAGCGCGCTTCCCATTCTTTCATATCTTTTTTGTCGAAAGCGTCGTTGAATGACAGCATGGGTTTGGGGTGCCGGACTTTGGTAAATTCTTTTAGGGATTTCCCGCCAACTCTTTGAGTCGGTGAGCCATGCGTTATGAGTTCCGGAAATTGCTGCTCCAGATCAAAAAGCTCCTTCTTCAAGGAGTCCAGCGCTTCGTCCGATATCTCCTGCTTATCTAAGACGTGATAAAGATATCGGTGATGGTTAATAACCTCCCGCAGTTTCTCTATTCTTTTCTTGGCTTCCACCTTGTCCATACTGATAAAATATAGCCAAATCAGCGTTATTTCACAAGTTTACTTCTTGCCATAGTCGCGAGGCCTCACCGCCTTCTCATCACGGTTCCTCATCTCGTCATCGGACTCGGTATGATATGTATGGATTAGCCGATAATCACAGGCCTCCCCGCCAGGGCGGGGCGTTCGACCTATGATTATCGGAACCCATTCATACCAACCTCGTCCTCTTCCTCAATTCGTCAAGTGATTCGAAGACGATAAGGACCTCGCTCCCTGGATGTTTTAGCTTAACTTGTCAGGTCAGCGAGGAGCCCATCCTTATTTTCATTACTATGACGAATAGACGGCGGGAAACGGCGAGATGAGGATATTTTTCTGGGAAACCGAGTCGGGGATGTCAGGTTCGGTCCCGCCTTGGCGGGATCCGCATGGCCTGACAGGGGCGACCCCGAGCGGTCAGAAAAATGACGAGCGAGACGTATTCCCGCTCTATGAGAAATCCGTGATGAAAATGAGGGTGGTCTCCGAGCGACATTATAACTCCAACTCCGAGACCTCGAACGAACGGCTTACGCCGCGATAAGTACCTACAGTACGGTAGTTGAGCGCTTCTCCGCCGGGGCAAACAGACGGAACGCCGTCAGTATATATCTCGTATGTGGCGCCGTTACCCATTGTCGGCTGGGAAAGCGGCGGAACTTTTTCCCTATTGGTATATAAGCACCATTCCAGAGCGCTGTCTGCGGCGTAAACGGCGCCGATCGAGTCCGTGGCTTCGGTTATTGACCTGATCCGGGGGATGAAGATGCGTGTCAAAGCCAAAGTTATAGACAGAATGGATGCGATTATCAATACGGTAAAAATTATAATGGAGCCCTTTGAATTTTTCATTTTCAAGTTAATTTAGAAATTCCTCTCTCAGGTCTCTTGAAGAAATGGTTGTTTGTATGTCGAACTTGAGGCCTTCTTGGCCGCTCGCGGTTTGGACCGAGGCCACGATCGTCACTCTCGGCTGTTCGTCGTCAACGCCGGACCCTCTGACGCAAAAGTTGAGACGAGCGAAGTTGATCTTAGCCGAAGTGATCGGGAAAGTATTGCCGCCGACCGTTTTGTTTATGACGCCGCCGCTTACCGAGTAGACAGTCGGACCGTTTACCGGATGGTCTATCGTCAAACTGGTAAGGCCGCATCCCAGGTCGTCGGGGCTTTGGACCTGGCTTACCCTGATCTCCCTTGCCATCGATTCTATGGCAAACAAGGCCTCTTCCTGTATTTTCTGGGCGCCGAAACCGCGCCTTTGCAGGTTCAGGATGTCCACGAAATTAGTGGCTACGATTATTGCAATAATGGAAAAAACGAAAGTAGCGGTAATTAGTTCCACTATGCCAAAGCCCTTTTGGCTATTTTCAATATTTAAATATTTGAACATTTAAATTTTTTATTATCTCCAGTCAAATAAATGCGATTCAGCGTTAACGGTTCGGTTTATGTTCCCTCTTTCTACCCAAGTTACCGAACTTGTAAGGATCAGCTCGCCGCTGTTGGGTTTGGATATAGTAATGGTTCTTTTGAATAGCGTGTTTGTTCCAGTCGAGTAGTTATAAATGCCGTTGTCCTTTTTTAAAACAGGATCTGAACCGACAGGCATCAAGCCGCCGCCGACGGTATCCCACTGGACCCGCCAGGTTCCGACCGAGAGGTCGTTGTCAAATACGTCTCCGTTAAGCCAGTTGGTGTCTCTTATGCTTCTTATTACTTCTATCCCCTCCTGGGCGAGGTTCGATGCGATAAGGTTGTGCTCAATGCGCGCAGCGACGTTTACTGATGATGTGGCTAATATCAAAACCGGTCCCATCGCGACGGTTATCAATACAAGGGCCACCATCGTCTCTATTAGAGTAAAACCCCTACTATAACTTGCGCGTCCTCCGCCAGCTCCGCTTGGCGGTACGGACCCTTTGGGTTTGAGCCAATTTCTTCGTTGCAAGCTCCAGTCCTCCCTCACCATATTGTTATATGGCTCGGTTCGGGCTTCGCTTGCGCCTTGAACTTGGCCAAACGCGCGGCGTTCTAGTACCTCTTTAATTTTATTTAGTATCGGACTCATTTATTATTTTTTGGCAGAACGCGGCTGGCTTGACCAAATTCGAGGCAAAAGGTGAGGATGTTGCGAACCATACTGTAGTATGGTGAGCAATAACCGGAACCTTTTAACGAAGAAGTTGGTCAAGAGCGTACTCGCCATAATTTAGGCGAGAGCGACCAGCCAGTTATGCTATTCGATTTTGCCGGCAGTTGATACATTGATAGTTTTGCAATCTCCAGGACAGGTACCGCCTATCTTGCCTATGGTTATGGATAGGCTGTAGTTCGGTTCGTTGTGAACCGTGCCTCCGGAGTCAATTATGAATGTTTTTGGGTCAGGCGGTTCAAAGTATGTTGCCCGGAAAACGGTTTTGAACTCGACTCTCGGATTCTCAAAACTAACTACCTCAACATCGGCATCGTTGTCGGGTCCGCCGGTAGGGTTGTAGTCCTTGTCTTGTAATGAGCAATTAAGAGTGCTCGCATTCTCTCCTACGTATATGGCGTATGACAGACTACTTATATACCTGACCCCGTACCCGCATCTTATAGAGCCGTTAAAACGAGTGCTTGAGGCAGCCCTTGTCTGTGCTATGCGGACCTTAGATATGAAAGTATTCGCCTCTTCGTTGAAGTTTATCCTGCTTCGCGAGAAGTTGATCAGGAGGAAGGTGGTTATAAAACCGGTTATTGAGGCTACTATCAATACCTCGAGCAGCGTGAACCCGTTTTTTCTACCCTTCTTCATTGGTATTTAAGCAGAGAGGCCAGCCGGTTATGCTGCTTACTCTAACCTGACAGTTATCTTATCTCCCGGATCAACGAAGGTCTTGTTGAGGTCTTTTGTGTTGATCTTTCTTTCGTTGATATGGAAAGAGAAGTTCTTGTCTCCGGTGGCAACGTGGTCGTTGATCTCGATCACGGTAGTATTGTTGTTTGCGTCAACCGCGTAGCGGAGCTTGATCTGGCCGGCAGCGACGGACGCATTCAAAGCATCCAGGACGGTCATCTTTTCGGTCACTTCCCCTTCGAACATCCTCTTCATATTGTCGAAGTCGAGGAGCAGAGCCGCTCCCCCCTCTTTATCAGCCGGAGAAGATTCTATTTTGAAGAATCTGCCAAAGAGCAGTATAACGCCGGCGACTACGGCCACAAAAATTATCTGGGCGACCAGTGTTTTGTTAATAGAAGTACCTTGAGATTTTTTGTAGTTCATTGCTGAAAATTATAAAAATTATTGTTGTTACCGATAGGAACGAACCAAAGGGAATTTCCGTTTTCGCGGTGGCCTTCTTTTGAATAAGCAATATCACCGAAAATATGGCGGCGAGCCACACCGACGATACTATCGCAACGTAGCCCATAGGATATCCCAGCAGAAAACCCATAAGAAAGATCAACTTTATATCCCCAAGACCTATCCACCTGCCTTTTGATACTAAGAACAGTATAGCAAAGAACGCGGTCAACCCCAAGGCAGAAATCAACAGGTAGGGAAAATCGGCGTTGCCGGTCAGTAATTTCAACCCGACTGCGGCTATTGCCAACAGGGCCAGTATTCTGTCCGGGATCGTAAAATAACAGATATCCAGGAAGACGACCAGTACAAGGAGCAGGACGATGAGGGCGTTTAGCGCCGTTAAATAAGATACGGCAGGCGTGTTCAAAAATAGTAATAGCAATATAACTGCCGTGGAAATTTCCACCACCGGATATAGCGGCGATATCTTTGACTTACACTCTCTGCACTGGCCTTTAAGGAAAAAATAACTTACGACTGGTACCAGGTCGAACCATCTAATGACCGATCTACAGTTAATACATTTTGACCTGCCGCCCCAGTGCCGAAGTTGCAGTCCGTTGAGATCGTCCCTTTTGTCCCCGCGGCTCAACGCAAAGGCAACGTCGGCAGCGGGACGCCTGAACCTGAAAATGATGACGTTAAAGAAACTCCCCAGGACCAAACCGAGAAGAAATATCAAAATATAATAGTATATTTCCACAACAACATAATAGTTTATTTATTTGTTGTTATCAAAACCCGGTTCTGGTAGAGCCGGGTTTTGGTTCAAATTCATAATTCTTGATTCGTGCTTCCTGATTCTATTACTGGGCTTGGCCGGTATCATACACGCAGTCATCTGCTGCCGTGGTACAGTTGGTCTTTGCGTCTACCGTTCCGTTAACCGTCTCTCCTGTCCATCCGCCGGTCGTAGAGTTGATGTCAGAGTCGCTATTTAATGCCTGGGCCCACTGCTCCAATTCCGCATACAAATGGTATTTAACAAGTCCGTTATATGCGTAGCCGTATACATGTGCCCCCGCGTTTAGAGGATCTAACGGCAAAAGGGTCAGGTATTTAGGCGCCAGATCTCCTCCAAGGCCGAGATAAGTTGCTTGCTGGGGATACTGGCCGTTGTCATCGTAGTAGAGCTCAATTGCGGTTCGAACTTGGTTTACGTCCGCGATGCGCTTGGCGTCTCTTGCTCGCTGACGGGCTACTCCCAATTGCAGCAAGAGCAATGTCGCTAAAATACCGATGATGGCTATAACCACCAATAGCTCGACCAAGGTGAAACCTTTTTGAGATTTTTGTCTTATGTTCATAACGTTAAGTATAATAGAAATGTATTAAACGACGCAATTCAAGATATCAACAAGTAACGGTCTCTGCGGCTCCCTCCATAGGCGGGCAGGCAACCGAAGGCAACGTCGGCAGCGGGACGCTAAGCAATTCCGACCAAGTTATATATCGGCAGCAGTATGCTTGATACCAGTATCGCAACCCCAAATCCAAGGATGAGGACCAGTATCGGCTCTATCAGCTGAGATATGCTGTCAATTGTAGTATCCGACTCCGACTTGTAGAATTTCGATATGTGTCCCAACATAAAGTCCAACTTTCCCGTCTTTTCCCCTATGGCAACCATTGATGTAAATAGTGGCGGCATCTCCTCGTATTTGATGAATACCTCCGATATCGTTCCTCCGCCCCGGACATTATCTTCGGCAGCCAGCATTATTTTCTTGTAGTTTTCATTGCCGACAAGCTCCGATGTTATTCTTATCGCGTCCAATATGGGTATCCCTGCTTTTATCAGGGTAGACAAGCTCTCGGCAATACGGGCGAGGTAAAGGTTTCTTATCACCACTCCCAATGACGGGAATTTGATCTTCGCGTTATCAAGCCATGCCCTTCCTCCCGGGGTCCGGATCCAGGTCCAGCTTGAATAGGTCAGTACCAACAGGCCCAACACCAGAAAGTAAAGATATGTATTTATGAAATCAGTGACCCAGATAAGTATCCTGGTGGTCAAAGGCAGGCCTTCAACCCCCGCCTCCTCAAAGATGGTCAGCAGCTGAGGAAGAACATAAATAACCATAATGAGCGTGACCGCAACAAGCGCAAAAAGCACAAAGATCGGGTAAGCGAGCGCTCCCCGTATCTTGGAGTTGATACTCTGGCTCTTTTCAAGGTAGTCAGCCAGATACAGCAACGACTCGTGAAGTTTTCCAGAAACCTCGCCCGACTGGACCAGCTTTATGTAAAAAGACGAGAACAACCTCGGGTATTTGGATAGGGCAATTGACAACGACGATCCCGCTTCTACCGCTTCTGACACTTCGGTAATAACTTTTCTGAATGCCGGCTTTTCCATCTGTCTGGCCAAGGTTCTCAAGCCCTCGCTTATCGGCATATCGGCGTCTACAAGAGTAGACAGTTGCCTGGTGAATACTACGACGTCTTTTACGTTGGGTCTTGAAAGGATCTCGGTTACGTCGGACCTAAACACATCCTTTTTCAAGGGGATCAATGATAGTACGACGTATCCTTTGTCGTGAAGTATGTCGACAGCGGCGGTCTCATCAGGCGCGTCTATGGTTCCTTCCAGGATCTCGCCAAGCTGGTCTTTTGCTTTATAACTGAATTCCATGAAATGTTTAAATGTTTAAATGTTTAAATATCACTTTAATTGGTTTTTTAACTCCATCGGATTTGATGAATAAAACTCTGCTCGTTCCAGGGAAATTTCCTTTCTTCTGACCAAATCAGCCAGAGACCTGTCCAGCGGTATCATGCCGACGTCTTGGCTGGTCTCTATCACAAGGTCCAGCTGTCTCGGGCGGTTGTCCCTGATCAGCGTCCTTACTGCCGTGGTGGCTATCATTACTTCTACGGCGGGTATGAGGCCGCCTCTCACCCTCGGCAACAAACGCTGAGATATAACACCCGAGAGGGTATTAGCCAGCTGGTTTTTTATTTGGGATTGCTGGTTCGGAGGAAAGCTGTCGACGATGCGTTCTATGGTCTGGGACGCGCTGTTAGTGTGTAAAGAAGCAAAAACAAGGTGTCCGGTCTCGGCGGCGGTAACAGCCGCGCTCATTGTCTCATAATCCCTCATCTCCCCCACCAAGATGACGTTTACGTTCTGCCTGAATGTCGAACGGATCGCTTTATGGAAAGAAAAAGTATCCTGATATATCTCCCGCTGGTCGATGATGCTTTTATTCGGCGTGAAAATGTATTCTATGGGGTCCTCCACGGTAACTATTTTTTCGGCCCGTTCTTTGTTGATGAGATTGACGATAGATGCCAGCGTAGTTGACTTGCCGTGGCTGTTGGGACCGACTACCAGGACGAATCCCTGGGAGAGCCGGCTGAAAATTTTGACTATCGGCGGAAGGTTCAGTTCTTCCAGGGTCCCTATCTCGTTGGGTATCAAACGCAAAGACGCCGCTATCCCTCCCCGGGTATGGTAGGAGTTAACCCTGAATCTGTATTTCCCGGCGTATTCGTGTGAAAAATCAAGTTCCTTTTCGGAAAGAAAACGGTCTTTTCTTTCGGGGCCGACCAGCTCCATCACGACTCCCCTTGATGTTTCGGGGTCCAGTATCTGAGTGCCGGCGACCTGGATCAGACGGCCGTCGATCCTCATTGCCGGATAGTGTCCTGGAGAGATGTGGAGGTCCGACGCTCCGTTCTCGGCTGTTGCCAGTAGTAGTTGTTCTAAATATTGTCTGTAGTCCACCTTAATAATTTAAAATTTTCTGATTTCTGACTATTTTTACATTTTGAATTGTCATTTTGATTTTTGATATTTATATTTTGCATTTTTAGGCGCTTTCATTGGCTTGCGCCACTTCAAGCAGCTCTTCCAATGATACCACACCTTTAAGCGTCTTAATTATGCCGTCTTGGAACATAGTTATCATGCCCTGTCTTCTTGCCTCCTCTCTCATTGCGGCCTCGGACAATGTTCCCAATATGATCTTTTCCAGTTCGTCGGTCATTTCCATCATCTCAAATATGCCCATACGCCCTTTGTAAGATTTTCCGGCGCATGTTTTGCACGGGTTTTCAGTATTGGGTTTGTATATCACATAACCATTATCGGAGCGTAGTTCTTTTTGGTATTCTTCCGGCATATCTTGAATTGCGTCGTTTATTATTTTTTCTTCTCCGACATTGGCCTTTGTTTTGATCTTGCAGTCGGGGCACAACCGTCGCAGCAAGCGCTGCGCGGCAGCGACGTTCAACGTCGGCGGTATCAGATATTTCTCCACGTTCATATCTACGAGCCGGGGCACTACTCCCATCGAGTCGTTCGTATGGAGAGTGGATAAGACAACGTGACCCGTCAAAGCGGCTTGGGTGGCGAGGCCGGCTGTTTCCCTGTCTCGTATCTCCCCAACCATTATCACGTCGGGGTCCTGCCTCAGGATGTGTCTTAAACCGCTGGCGAATGTATAGCCGATCTCTTCGTGAACCTGCGATTGGTTAACTCCATCAATAAAGTATTCGATCGGATCTTCAAGCGTTACGATGTTGATATCCTCGGTATTCATAACCCTCAACATGGCGGCAAGAGTTGTTGACTTCCCCGAGCCGGTCGGACCGGTTATCAGTATGCTCCCGAACGGTTTTTCCATACCTCGCTGGAGAATGTCGATCGATCTGCCCTCTAGGCCGAGGTCGGCGAGAGTTATGTTGCCGGAAAGCGGGTCCAGGATACGCATTACCACCTTCTCCCCATTCTTGGTTGGAAATGTGGAAACACGAAAATCTATCTTTCTTTCCCCCAACTTAGTAGCGAATCTGCCGTCCTGTGCCAGCCGCGTCTCGTCTATCTTCAAGTCGGAAAGAATTTTTATGCGGGTTACGATGGCGGATTGGAGGTTCTTAGGCAAGACCAAGGAGGTGATCAGAACGCCGTCTATCCTGAATCTCACTCTGACCCTGTCTTCGAACGGCTCAATGTGAATGTCCGATGCCCTTGATTCGACTGCGTGTCTCACTATGACCGCGACTATTCTGGTTACCGGCGCTTCTGCGCTTAACTCTTCCAGCTGGGTTTTAACGGGACCTTCTTTTACTTCTTTTTTCTCAAGCTCCTCGGTCAGGGACTCAAGGGCCTGCCCCACCTCTCCTGTGAGGGTTCTATAGTTCTTAACGACATTCGTGAAATCCTTGTAGCCGATAAGATATTTTTCAATGTTCAGCCCCGACCTTCCCGCCATAAATTTCAACGCTTCGAGAGCGTTAATGTCTTCGGGGTCGACAATGCCTACTTTTAAAGTGCCGCCTTCCTTGGCGAATGGAACTATCTTGTAGAATGTTACCGTATCCTCAGGGATCTCCTTGAGCGCTTCTTTGTCCAGATCTATCTCATCCAGCCGGACTATCGGCAGTTGATATACCTTGGACTTGAAGTCCATAAAGTTACCCTCGGGCATAACTCCCTGGTCGATCACTATCTGTCCGAAGTCCTTGTTTTGGGTCTGAGCCAGGTCTTCAAGAGCTTTAATGTCATCCTCGGATACGAGGCCGGCTTTTATGAGTTCTTCTACTAATGTTTGAGGGATTTTGACCGCCATAGGGATAGGTACTCACTAGAATGGGGCGAATATATCTCTCTTGCCCGTTACTCCGGGTTTGACCGGTGATTCGCCGAACACTCTTAACGATCTGAATCTGCTGTCGTCGAGTATGGAGAAGTCAATGGTGAGATCCTTGAATATAGCAAGATCGTCGCTTGCCGCAACCGGCGGCGGATTTATGGGTAATTGGGCCGGCTGTATAAATTGGGAGTAGAACAAATAACCCGCGGCGAATGCCACGACCGCTATCAACATCATAATGGGTTTGTTTGCTGATTTTTGGTCTGCCATAGTTGTTTCTGCTTGTTATCGGTTAAGCTTTAAATAATAAGCATTTGCCTTAACTCTGAAATTCAAAACTATCTGTTGTCCCGGTATCGACGCTTGGCTTGCGCTCAACTCAAACACGTCTATCAACCGCAGGTTCTTTTCCACAAGGTCAAGGAATGCCGTCAGCGAAGGATAGTTGCCTGTCAGTCCCAGCTCAAGGAAAACGGTCTGCAATTCCTGCTGTTGGTTGCCGGATCCTCCCATCGTTACTTCTATCAACTGCAATCCGGTTTGCTGAGTTACCGCCTCGACAGTCGAGACCAGCTCGGCTGCGCCTTTTGCGTTCGGCACCACGGACGATATCTTGCTGACGTCCGAGGACCTCTGCTGGTATTGACTGTTCAGGTCTTCTATTTTTTTCAAAATTTCCGTTCTTGACGATAATATATCCTCTCTCTCCGCAGTTGCGCCGTTTAGCAGGGAGACCCTGTCCCATGCCGGCATTCCGAATATCCAAAAAACAATTATAGCAAGACCGGCCAAGCCGACTCCAAGATAATTTTTGTTTGCTGGCGTCATTTGCTTTGAAGGAATTTACTTCTATTAAAATATATCTGCATAGTGAACTCAAGCCGGCCGTTGGTAAGAGTATTGACCTTGCTAAGGTTAATATCTGTTATGGATTCATCCGAAAGGAATGCGGCTATTTGTCTGGCGATAGTGGTGTAATTTGCGGCCGTTGCCTTGAAGTCTACCCTGTTATCGGCCATGGTGGCTGTCAAACTGTCAAATTGTATCTGGCTTTGGGTCAGCCCCTCTATTTTGGAGAATGCTGTTGTCCAGTAGGAATGCTTATTCAGCAGGTCGGATAGCATCGAAAGTTGCTTGTTGAAAACAAGTATATTTTGCTCCGCCTGCCTGTTCCTCTTTTGTTCAAGGGCCGCTATTTCCGCATCCAAAGACACCAGCTTGTTTTCAAGAGAGTTCTTGTAGAAATACAACCCGCCCGCCAGAACGGCCACTATTGCTAAAACAGCGGCACCGATGATCAGTAGCCGGTTCTCTCCGGGAGTTATTATCTCTATTTTCTTCCTTGTCTCGGGAAGTAATTGTAGCCCTCCTCCATTAGGCATTGCCTTTATTATATCTTTAAATTGAAGCAGTTGTTATCAACAAGAACACGCACCTCCTAGGTTTCTCTCATCGCCAGGCCGGTTGCTACGGCGAATGTGCTGGAAAGTTCCTGTATGACCGGAGACAAGGCCTGCGGGTAGACAACCCGGGCGAGAGCATTGCCTATGGCAACCTGGCGGCCGAGCTTCTGCTGAAAGTAGTTGGCGAAGTTAGGCATATTGGTCAATCCGCCGACCAGAAGCACTTTTGATATTTTCTGGTTCTTTGTTTCTTCATAACTGGTTATCGTCTTTCTGGTCTCAAAGACCATCATATCCACCAACGATTTCATCGCGCTGTTTATCACGTTTTCGTCTATCTCCTTTATGCCGAATTTTTTCTTCAGCTCCTCTGCTTTTTCCAGACTGACGTTAAGCGACCGGGCTATTGATCTGGTGATCTCAAATCCTCCGACCTCGTAGTTGTGGCTTAGGCGCTCGTATCCCCTGTTCAGTATCACTATGGAGGTGCTTCTCCCTCCTATGTTCACTATTACCGTCGGGCTCAGATCGTTTCCAAGCAAAGCCCTTGTAAGCGCCGAATTCTCAAGTTCAAGGGCGCGAAGGTTAAGTCCCGCTCCCCGCATTATTCTCTGGTATCTCACTGTTTCATCTCTCGGTACCGCCGCAAGGAATACTTCTACGGTAGTCGGTTTGGTCGCGTCGGTCAGGTTTGTCGGTATGTCTATGATGGACCAGTCCAGCACCACTTCGTTAAGCGGAACGGGTATGTACTTGCGCGCTTCGAACGGAATGGATTTTGCCAGATCCTGCTCGGAAAGATAGGGCATCTCAATTACGGTCGCGAATGTTGAAAATGCTGGGATTGAGGCGACGACATCGGTGGATTTGATCTTTGCTTTCTTGAGAACCTCTTTTATGCCCCAGATTATTTCTCCGTCGGGAAGTTTAAGAATGTTTTGAATCTGCTTTGATTCTGTCGCCGAAGGAGTGCCGTCGGCGCTTTTAAATTCAAAAAATCCGTAGTTCTTCAGAACAAAACGGCCGCTCTCTTTTTCGAGTTCGATGATCTTGATGGCAGAAGTGCCTATGTCTATCCCTAGTCTGCCCTTGGATTTGAATAGTTTAAAACCGAATGGCATATTTACATTAATCATACCACAGAAGTTATGCCTAATTATCCCCAGAAAATGTTAGCTAGTGTTTTAGACACAGTTTTCCCCAAAATATGTTTGGGATGCGGGAAGTTTACTGCGATCGGTGACTTTGATTACGTGTGCAGGAAGTGTTTCGGAAAAATTGAACTCAAAAATTCTTTAGAGTGTATTGGCTGTAAAAGGCAGACGCGCCTCGGTTTCACTTGCACTTTTTGCGATAAAGAAAATGAAGTGGACCCCGTTAGAGGTAAGACGCCCAGCTCAGCTGGATCGTCTGCCGACCACGCCTTTCAGGCGGGTCGGACCTCTAACGGGGTGGATCAATTGATAATCGCGGCGGATCTGTCGGATATCTTGGTAGAGAAAATGCTCAAGGCCTATAAGTATAAGTTTATACAAAGCATGGCTTTGCCGTTGTCTATATTAGTCAAAAGGCGTATTAAAAAACTATTGTCTAAAAAGTTTAGTTTGTTTGGAGACAATCCCCTTTTGATTTCGGTGCCTTTGCACAAGAGGCGCCTGAACGAAAGAGGGTTCAATCAAGCCGAGTTGTTAGCCAAAAGTATGGCCGACACTTATCACGTTGTTTATAATAACAATGTTTTGATACGGGTTGCCAACCCCAAACATCAAGCCGAAATCAAGAAAAAGGAAGAACGTTTGGAAAATGTAAAAAATAATTTTGCTGTTAATAACAGAGAGTTTATCAGGAGTAAAACAATAATTTTGGTTGACGATATTTGTACTACCGGCGCGACGCTTAATGAATGCGCCAGGGTTTTAAAGGAAAGCGGAGCGAAAAGAGTCATCGGCTTTGTGATTGCCAGAGGGCAGTTTGCTAGGAAATAGGATTTAGGAAATAGGAAGTTAGGAAACAGACAACAAATAGAATCTGGAATTAATGTTGAAAACGTGGTAAAATTTAGTGGATTTTAGGGTGGGTTCGCAATCCCGTTGGGGCAGCGGAGACGTGGCTGAGTGGTCTAAAGCGGCACGGTGCTAACGTGTTGAGGGGGAAACTCCTCCGCAGGTTCGAATCCTGCCGTCTCCGCTGCCCTCGCGGGGCTAACCTGTAATCGCGCACGTGGGTTCGCCCTATCATTCGATAGGGCGAACCCGTCGGATGACGGGGCGACTCCCACACCCACCGCCAGTTAGGAAATATAAATTTATGATAATTTTTACTAAACACGCAGGAGTTAAATTAACTCAAAGAAAAATCAGCAAAATTTTAGTGACGCGGACAATAGAAAGTCCGGATTCTAGATTTAAAAGTCGTAGTAATCGCATTATTTTTTATAAAAAATTTGGGAGATTGTATCTTTCGGTAATAATAAAAACAGAAAAGAACTATACAATAGTTATTACCGCCTACTGGGTTGCAAAAATAAAAAAATCCTAGTATTATTTAACTATGAAAATTACTTACGATTCTAACGCAGACGCCATTAACATCACCTTCCGAAGCGGAAGAGTTAAAAAAACAGTGGAGATAGCGCCTGAAATTTTACTTGACCTAGATAGTAAAAACCGCCCCCTCTATTTGGAAATTATGGGAGCGAGTGAGAAATTGGGGAGGAAGAATGCCGAAGAATTTTTGATGAAAAATCTTGCGGTTTTGCCGCAAAGACAAATATAATTCCAACCTGAAAACAAAACGGTCCCGACTTTGCCGAGGATCCTCGATGTCTTTACCATCGGGACTCGAGCCATATTTTGGAAGGGCAAAAGAAAAATTTTCATGCGATTTTTGATTCTTAATTTATGAAGCATTACAAACTTCTTGGTCTCCTGACGGCACTCAACATCACTTTTCAACTTGTCTCTGATGTTACGGCAGGAAAGATCATTGAGCTTTTCATATTTCCCGTATCTGTTACCGTTTTATATTTCCCTTTCGTCTACATCATTTCTGATGTGATGACCGAAGTGTACGGATACGCTCGCGCCCGTCTCGTTACTTGGCTTACTCTCATAAGCTCGGTCATTGCGGGACTTATCTATCTGGCAGTGGCGTATCTTCCTTCGCCGGAATTCTTTGGCGCGAGCGAAGCGTATGCAACAGTATTTGGTATTGTTCCTCGCGTTCTCGTCGGCGGTTGGATTGCGGTTTTCGCCGGTGACATTTTGAACAACTATGTTCTCGCGAAGATGAAGGTGTGGACGAAAGGAAGACATCTTTGGACTCGCACAATCGGTTCAACGATTTTTGGACAAGGAGCAAACACTGTACTTTTTTATGTCATTGCGCTTTCCGGCATTCTTCCAACAAATGTGCTCGTCGCTTCTATTCTCTCCGCGTGGCTTTTGAAGATAGCGGTTGAAGCTATCTTCACACCGGTTACTTATTATGTGGTTCGCAAAGTGAAGCAGATTGAGAGTGAAGATCACTACGACACCGACACCGACTTCAATCCGCTATCCTTCAAAGTGAAGGATTAAGATTGTATTCGCTTCGCGAACTCATAATTGGTTGCCGCCAAAGAAAAACTTGAAATTTTCCTAATTCCATGTATAACTTTCTCTAGCGGTTTCACAATATACGGGTCTCGGGAATGAACGAGGATATGGCGAAACTCCTGAAAGCGATAAGGGACAGGGAGTTGCCTATGTGGTCTTTCAGGCACCACAGTCACGTGCTGGCCGATTACTTAATAGAAAAACTGTTGTCAAAGGTCCCTGTAAATCGGTGGCCGGATATTGTTCCAGTCCTTGTGTTTCGGGCAAGTTTGGTCTTTCTGCACTCCATTGCAATGAAGCTGCCCAACTCCCCTATCGGATTTGTCGGCTTGAAACGTGACGAGCGGACGCTCATAGCTGAAAAATACTACAGCAACCTGCCGAAGTTCAGGAAGAACTCCATCATTGTGATACTTGACCCAATGCTTGGCACCGCCGGTACACTCAGGCAGACATATGAAGAAGCGGTTGCAAAGTACGAGAGAGATGTTGGGAAACCAATTGACAGGAACGATGTCTATTATGTCGGTTTCCTTGCTGCCGAGTCAGGATATCAGAAAGCCCTCGAACTTATACCGCCGGATAATGTTATTTTATTGGTCGTTGATCCGGAGATGGATGCTAATGGCTACATAGCCCCCGGTCTCGGTGACTTCGGCGACAGATACTTTGGATAAGGCCCAGGCCCGGTGGGGCCTTTTTGTTTTACATTGACGATTTTCCTCCCCATAGGTATGTTTATTTAAATACAGAACTTTGAAAATAAAAAAGGGTGAAATAATGAGCCAATTTGAGGTAGCGGCCAACAAGATAGGGCAAGGCGCCGAAAGAATACTGGAAAGGTCGTCTAGAGAAGCTCACAACTATCACCATCAGGTTTTAAGCACAAGTCATATCACGGCAGCACTTATAAAATTGGAATGGGATGTTTTTTCTCGAGTAATGAGGGGATTGAACTTAGACCCCTATGGGATCAAAAGCGAAGTAGAGAAAGTTTTAACCGGAGAAACTCCAGGATCGTTCGTCCAGGAACTAGCAATACATCCGGTTGTTAACTCTGTCTTAAGGGCGGCGCTTCATAATGCAAAAGATTCCGCTCGACTTACTATAGAAGTACGAGACCTTTTCTCTGCTGTTTTTGAAGAGGAAGAAAGTGTTGCTGTGGTGATAATGAAAAACCACAATGTCGATCTGAGTAGTTTAAAGGAGGCCATAAAGTCAGCGTTTGAAGCCAAAGACACGGAGGATGAGCATATGAAAAAGCAGTATGAACTTCCTGCCCACTTAAGGCACTTTGCCGTTAATCTTAACTTGTTAGCCAGACAGGACCACATCCCGCCGGTTTATTTTCGGGATGACGAGATAAGGCGGGTGATCGAAATACTGTGTCATCGCGAGCGTCCTAACTCAGTGATGATCATTGGTGAGCCGGGTGTGGGCAAAACCGCCGTTGTTGACGGTTTGGCCAGGATGATCGAATTTGAGCCGGAACAAGTTCCCGAACGTCTCAGAGAATGCCAGATTGTAACTTTAGAGATGAATTCTGTGGTCGCTGGTACCCAGTTGCGAGGTATGTTTGAAGACAGAATTCAGAATGTAATCCGTGAAATTAAAGAAAATCCTAATCTCATTCTTTTTATTGATGAAGCCCATACTATGATCGGAGCCGGTTCGGCTCTCGGTGCTCCGTCTGATGCTGCCAATATTTTGAAATCAGTCCTTGGTCGCGGCGAAGTAAGAGTTATTGGCGCTACCACATTAAGTGAGTACAAACGCTATTTTGAAGAAGACGAAGCGTTGGCAAGAAGGTTCAGGGTTGTACACGTTTCCGAACCAGCATTAGAGCAAACTCGCCACATAGTGCTGCAATTGCGTCCACGTCTTGAAGATAACTACTCGGTCAAAATCGTTGATGAAGCGATCGAGATGGCTATTGAGATGGCTCCTCGGTATCAACGCCATTTGCGCTTGCCCGACAAAGTTATCGGTTGGCTGGACACGGCCTCTGTGCGTTCGGAAATTGAAAAGCGGCTTAAGGTTACAGCTGCAGACGTTGTCAATGTTATAGCTGATGCGGCCAAAATTCCCAAAGATATGGTTTTTCGAGATGTTACCGAAAGGTTTAAAAACATCCGAAGACGCTTAGGCAACAGAGTAATTGGTCAGGTAGGGGCCATTGAGGCGGTTGCCGACTGTCTTATTCTTAACAAAGGTCCGCTAAAGGACGGCTTTGACAGGCCTGACGGCGTTCTTCTTTTTGTCGGTCCAACAGGTGTAGGCAAGACAGAACTTGCAAAAGCAGTTGCAGAATTTATGTTTGGCGATGAAAAAAGGATGATACGCATAGATATGGCTGAATACCAAGGAAGCTCATCCGTCGATAAACTTATTGGTATGCCGCGGGGTATTGTAGGTAGCGACCGAGGCGGAATTCTGACAAATCAACTAAGAGATACCCCCTATTCGGTGGTTCTTCTTGATGAAATAGAAAAAGCAAGTCCGGAATTGCTCAACTTATTCTTAGCTGCTTTTGACGAGGGCTGGATCACTGACGGTCGCGGAAAGAGAGTTTACTTATCTGATGCGATAATAATTATGACATCTAACGCCGGCTCCCGACTCTTCGAAAGAATGACAAATCCTCTCGGTTTTCACTCCGGTCAGGTTTCATCAGACCAGCTCAAAAAAGAGATAAATCATGAACTTGAACATACATTCACACCGGAATTCCGCAATAGAATTGACGAGGTCGTTCTGTTTGAACCATTAGCAGAAGAAGATGTCAGGAACATAGCTCTCAAATATATTGAACAGATAAAGAAGGCCATGAAAAAACCAAGAAAGGAAATAGTTGTAGAACCGGAAGCTCTGGAGTTGATTGCAACCAAAGGTTATAGCCGGAAATATGGAGCTCGTTTTTTGAAACGTTTTATTGATAGAGAAATCAAACTTCCTATAAGTAAAATATGGAAAAAATCTGACACCTTTGTAATAACGACTGAAAAAGAAAGAATAATCATCAAAGAACAAAACAAGAACGGCGCTAAAAATGGAAACGGCAATGGTAACCACGGTGCCCCTGTATAAGGGGCTTTTTGTATGATATAGTCGCGGCATCTGAACTTTAAAAAGAGGGAGGTGTCTATCGTGATGAGCAGGTTTGTCTTCTTCCTCATTTTTTTGCTCTACTTCTATATTCTGGTTGTCTGGGGGAAAATTGCTTTTTTCTCACTCGTAGCGGTGGGGATAGGCCCCTATATCTACTATGTCTACTATAAAAAAGTTGGCCATTGGCCGTGGAGTTCTGCTTCAGTGGCGGTTGGCGGATCAAATAACTCCGGCATATCCGAATCAAAACCAAAGATAACTTTCGCCGACGTGGCCGGTATAGATGAGGCCAAGGAAGAGCTTTTGGAAATAGTGGATTTCTTAAAGAATAAAGACCGGTATTTAGCTGTCGGCGCGCGTCTGCCCAGAGGAGTATTAATGGCCGGTCCTCCCGGTGTCGGCAAGACATTATCTGCCAAAGCCATTGCCGGCGAGGCCGGTGTATCTATGATAGAGATGGCCGGCTCTTCATTTGTTGACAGATATGTGGGTGTCGGCGCCAGTAATATCAGGGCATTGTTCCAGCGGGCCAAAAAAACGGCCCCATGTATAATTTTTATAGATGAATTCGACAGCTTAGGTAAACGGGGAGCTGGAGATACAGGCGCTGATCACGAATATGACCAGACGTTAAACCAGTTACTCGTTGAAATGGACGGTTTTTCATCTAATGAAGGTGTCATTGTGCTGGCGGCCACGAATAGGATGGACAAGATCGACGAGGCGCTTTTAAGGCCCGGCCGGTTTGACGTAAAAATTTATTTTAACCGTCCCGACGTGAACGGAAGAGAAGAGATCCTGAAAGTCCATGCCAGAGGCAAGAAGCTATCTGAAGATGTTAACCTAAAAGACATAGCCAAGTTAACGCCGGGCCTTACCGGAGCCGACCTTGCGGACATAATGAATAAAGCGGCGATCATGGTCGGCAAGGTTGGAAAAACAGAAATGGGTCAAAATGATATTCTTGCCGCAAAAGAAAGATTGGTTTTGGGCAAAGAAAAGAAGTCGATGATAATTGACCAAGAGGAAAAGAAAGTTATCGCCATTCATGAGGCCGGCCATGCGCTGTTAGCCGTTCTTCTGCAGCATTGCGATCCACCGGATAAGGTCTCCATTATTCCGAGAGACATGGCTCTGGGTATTACGGCTCTGTCTCCAGGAAAAGAGCGCCACAATGTATCCAAAGAATTCCTTTGTGACCAGTTGGCTATGCTTTTTGGCGGCAGGGCTGCCGAAAAAATAGCGTTCAATACCGAGACCGCCGGCGCCAAAGACGACATAGAAAGAGCCACAAACATAGCCATGGCGATGGTTTGTGAATATGGTATGAGTGAAGAATTTGGGCCGATAGCGGTAAACGCCAATAAGGGAGGGGCTTGGGGCGGTAATGTGGCGCTTCAGGCGAGTGCTCAAAGCGAAGTAATCAAATTAGTAAAAGGGTCGTATGATAGGGCCCAGGATATTCTGACAAAAAATATTGGGACACTGCGCGCAATCGCTGATTTATTGCTTGACAGAGAAACTATTTCCGGAGAAGAAATAATGCAGTTAATGTAAAAGCCCTCAACGTAGGGCTTTTTCTTGTAAAAATTAAGTAAAAATGCTAAAATTTACAGGTTCTATGACAGACAATAACAGAGGACAATCAGAGGGAAGGTCTAGGCCGCCAGTAGTGGTGGTTTTGGGTCACGTTGACCATGGCAAGACGAAACTTTTGGATACGATACGAAAGACGAATATCGCGGAGAAAGAGTCAGGCGGCATCACCCAGCATATAGGCGCTTATCAAATATCGGTTAACGGCAGATCAATTACCTTTTTAGATACACCGGGTCACGAGGCGTTCACGGCCATAAGATCTCGCGGAGCTAAAGTGGCCGATATTGCCGTGCTTGTAGTGGCGGCCGATGAAAGCGTAAAACCGCAGACGAAAGAAGCGATAAAGATAATCAAAAGCGAGGATATTCCTTTTGTCGTGGCGATAAACAAAATAGACAAAGAAGGCGCCAACGTCCAAAAAGTTAAGCAAGACCTTGCCACAGAAGATGTTCTCGTGGAGGACTGGGGCGGCAAAGTTCCGGTAGTTGAGATATCCGCCAAGGCAGGGAAGAACATTTCAGAACTTCTGGATATGATACTGCTCGTAGCCGAGTTGGAAGAACTTGAGGAAGATATTTCCAAGCCGGCCGGAGGGGTGATAATAGAATCGCATTTGGACAGAAGAAAGGGTTATGTCACAACCGCTTTGGTCCAAAAAGGCGTCCTTTCTCTCGGCGATTGGATCGTGACCGGAAAGATCGTGGGCAAGATAAAGTCAATGGAGGACTTTTTGGGCAGGTCAGTCAACGAAGCCAGGCCGTCGCAGCCGGTCACACTTACCGGATGGAGTGAGGTTCCTGACACCGGAGCACATTTTATTGCCTCTTACTCTAAGTCAGAGGCGGACGAAATCGCCGAAAGCAATAAAGGGGTTGACCTGGCTCCCCTATTCTCATTTCTGTCTGAAACAACTGACCTTGAAAAGAAAACTTATAACCTAATACTGAAGGCCGACGTTAGAAGTTCTCTTGAGGCGATCGATTCTTCTTTGAGGGCGATAAAGTCGGAGGACATAAGGTGTAACATCGTCGTCTACGATATAGGCGATATTTCGGAAAATGACGTCAAAACGGCCATTGCCACAAAAGCGGATATTATCGGGTTCAGAGTCGGCGCCGGACAGTCGGTTGGACGGCTTGCCGAGAAAGAAGGGGTCAAGGTACAGACGTTCGACGTGATATATGAACTGATAGAAACGATAAGAAAGAGTATGGCCGGCCTGCTTGAACCGAATATCTCCAAGGTACAGCTCGGAAGAATTAAAATCCTTGCCGTATTTAAAAAAAATTCTAAATCACAAATTTTCGGAGGCAAAGTTTTGTCCGGTAAGGCGGTCCGCGGTGTTATGGGGGAAGTGTCCCGGGACAGTTCGATCATTGCGGTAGGTAAAATAGGCCAACTTCAGCACAACAAAGAGGACGTGAGTGAGGTCAAAGAAGGCCTCGAAGCCGGCATTCGCCTGGATGTTATTTCTAATCAGCCATTCGACGAAGTGTCTGTCGGTGATATATTGGAGATATACGAAGAGGAAGAAACTGCCAGAACTCTGTAGAGTTCTCAATTTCTAAATTTTAAATGGCGGCGTAGCCAAGTGGTAAGGCGACTCTCTGCAAAAGAGTTATACGGCGGTTCAATTCCGCCCGCCGCCTCAGTGGAAAAAATGAAAACCATTCTCGTAACCGGCGGCTGCGGTTTCATTGGCAGCCACTTTGTCAGGCAGTTCCTAAAGAAACACCCCGACTTTATAGTTGTTAATTTGGACAAACTTACTTATGCCGGAAATCCGGACAATCTCAAGGACGTCTCTAAAAACCGAAGATATAAATTCGCAAAAGGAGATGTTGCTGACAGGAAAACGGTGGAAGCGATATTTAAGAAGTTTAAACCCGACTTTGTCGTTAACTTTGCCGCTGAGTCGCATGTTGACCGAAGCATTCACGGCTATGCCGACATTTTCGTTAACTCAAACATTTACGGCGTTTTTAATCTTTTGGAAGCGGCCAAAAAATTTGGGGTTAAGAAGTTCGTTCAAGTATCAACCGACGAGGTCTATGGCAGTTTGCCGCTGAACTCTAAAGCAAAATTTACGGAAAGGACACAATATAACCCGCGAAGCCCTTACTCAGCTTCAAAGGCGGCCGGCGACCTGCTTTGCCACTCATATTTCGCCACTTACGGTTTACCGGTCGTTATAACTCACTCATCCAACAACTACGGAAATTATCAATATCCGGAGAAACTTATCCCCTTCTTCGCCCTTCGGGCTTCGAAGGACAAGCCCCTACCGCTTTATGGTGATGGCAAGAATGTCCGTGATTGGATATATGTTCTGGATAATGTTGAGGCGATAGAAAAAGTTTTATTCAAAGGCAGATCCGGCGAGACATACAACATCGGTGGAGGCGAGGAACTGGCAAATATAGAAATAGCCGGAGCAATTCTCAGGACTTTAAAAAAGCCGGATTCTCTGATAAAATATGTGCCTGAGCGGCCGGGTCACGACAGGCGCTACGCGCTGGACAGTTCCAAGGTCAAAAAGGAGCTTGGTTGGAAACCCAAATACAACTTCGACAAGATGCTTGGGGAAACGGTAAAATGGTATCAGGATAATCCTGACTGGGTACGAAGTGCTATCAAGCGCTTAAAGAAAGTTAATCCTCACATTGGAATTTAAATATGCTCGGGTGGTGGAATGGTTTACACGTACGACTTAAAATCGTATGGCCGCAAGGCCGTGTGGGTTCGAGTCCCACCCCGAGCACAAAAAATAAGAACCCCTTACTTGGGGGTTTCTTGTTTCTTTTTGTAATCTCCGATAGCCGCCTTGATGGCATCTTCGGCAAGAACCGAACAGCGGATCTTTACCGGAGGTAACGCCAATTCTTCGACTATCTGAGTATTTCTTATTTGGCCGGCTTCTTCAACCGTCTTACCCTTTAGCCATTCAGTAGCTAAGGAAGATGAGGCAATGGCGGAGCCGCATCCGAATGTTTTGAATTTGCTATCGGCAATAATATCGACTACATTCAGTTTGTTGCTACCGCAACTTCTGCAAGTTGACTCCTGAATGTCAGCATCCCAGGTATTGTTGCAGCCAAGGCACTGGTGCCTCCTTATGACCTTGATCTGAAGTTTCATTACGTCGCCGCATTCGGGCGCGCCAACCAGACCAGTGCCGACGTTGGGGTCATCTTTTGGCAAAGTGCCGACGTTTCGCGGGTGTTCATAGTGGTCAACAACCTTGTCAGAGTAAGGCATTGATTAATCCTCCGTGTTTTTCTAGAGTTCTTGTATAAGTATACTTTTAAACCAAAACTTATCAAATATGTCGTTATTCTATACACGCAAAGGCGATGACGGCCGAAGCCGCATCGGGAGAAAGAAGATATACAAGCTCAACAAGTTTGTTGTTACTTTGGGTGAACTTGATAAGCTGAACAGCTTTATCGGTATTGTTAAGAGCCACAAAGTATCGCCGGCTCTCAAGAAACAGCTTCACCAAGTTCAAGAAGATATTTTTATAATCCAGGCCAATGTTTCCTATGCAATGCTGAAAGAGAAAAGAACCCCGCCCCGCTTTGGCTCTGAAAAGACAAAAAATGTCGAAAATATAATTGATAAAGTTGAAAAAAACCTGAAACCGGTCAGAAAGTTCGTTATTTCCGGAACTACTCACACCTCCGCTTGGTTGGACTACCTGCGCGCCCTTTCAAGGTCAGTTGAAAGGTCAGTACTTGCCATCGCCAGAAATAAAAAAGGAAAGCCGGTAATTAACCCCGATATTCTCCCTTACCTTAATCGTCTGTCCAGCTTGTTCTTTGCCCTTGCGCGATGGGAAACGCGTGGTAAAAAGGAACAAAATCCTTCTTACAAATAATTATTTATCGAGGTTGAAATAAAGCAAAAAACAATATATCCTATCCACTAGATCCCCGATTTTGAGGTGGTACCTTGAAAAGCACTCTTCTGGCCGTATTTCTTATTCTTTATGGCAGCAACCTTGATCCCGCCCTTGCTGGCAAGAGCGGGGTTGAAGCTCAAGTTAAGAGTTTCTATGCCGTAGAATCAAAGGTTGAACAGGGTGGAACATTAGTGTTTCAGATCAGTCCGCAGTGGATGCCCCCTGCAACTATAAATCCCACCATTTTCATCTTTGAAAAGCATTACAAGCCGAATGCACAGGGAACTGTTTTTGTCGGAGTTGACCTGGATACAAAACCGGGCAAGTACATCGCCACTTTTAACGAGAACAGCTTAAGGTCAGGTTGGGATTACGAAGAAATAGAGGTCTTGGCAACTACTTTCGAAAAGACAAGAACCTCGCGGTATACCAGAAAACCTACCCCGCGGACTGATCGCCAGAAAAGAATCATCGATAGTGCCTACGACAGAGCCGATAAGTCGGTTGATATGACGGGGGGGCTTGATTATGCTGACCCCTTTTGTTTTGCTAGAGACATCATCGACCCTTTCGGATTTATTTATAGGAATAATCCTTACCGCAAACACGAAGGCGTTGACCTGAGGACCCCTGTCGGAATGCCGGTAAAAGCGGCAAACACCGGTAAAGTTATCCTGGTGGCGAGAAATTTCAGAGCTGAGGGCAATATGGTAATCCTAAACCATGGGTTAGGTATCTTTTCGGTTTATATGCACCTGTCCAGATTCCACGTCAAACAGGGAGATGTGGTGAAGCGCGAACAACTTATCGCTTCGTCGGGCAGAACCGGTGCCGGCGTCAGTGAACCTCATCTCCACTTCAGCATAAAAATTCAGGGCTCTTATGTTGAGCCCTTTAAGTTTATTGAAACGGTCAATCAGTATTTGAAATAGCCCCGCCATAGCGGGGCTATTTTTTATTGTGAAACTTTTCGTGGACTTCACGGAGCTGTTTATCTGTAACGTGGGTATAGATTTGGGTGGTGGTGACGGACGAGTGGCCGAGCATTGCTTGGACAGAGCGGATATCGGCGCCGTTGCGGAGGAGGTCAGTAGCGTAGGAGTGACGCAGTGTATGCGGGCTGACCTTTTTGCCTATTACGCCCGCCTTTGTGGCATACTTTTGGACTATTCTCTGGATACTGCGCGGGGTAAGGCGTAAATCAGATTCTTTTGAAAAGCTTTTTGAACGCGGGATCCTGATAAATAAAGCTTCGTCGGCATCGGGTCTTTTGGCCAGATATTGTTTTAATCCTTCTTTTGTCCCATCCGATAGGAACACGAGGCGCAGCTTGCTTCCCTTGCCCCTGACCGTTACCTCTCCCCTGCCGATGTCTATCTTGTCTCTGTCCAAAGAGCACAACTCCGATACACGCATACCGGTACTGAACAGGGTGGCAAGCAATGCTCTGTCTCGAAGAGCGTCCAGGCCGGTGCCTTCCGGGGCGTTAAGCAGTCGGTCCAACTCTTCCAGTTCAAGGAATGTAACTTCTCTTTGCTCCTGTTTGCCCAGCTCAACTCTTTCCGCGGCCAGGGACTTAATGTCTCTCTTAGCAAGATATTTCAGGAAATTCCTTAGGGCGATGATGTGGTAGTTTTGGGTTACCTTTTTCAAAGAGTTGCCGTCGGTGTCAACGAGTCGGTTTAAGTGAAGGCGGTACTTTCTCACAAGCTCGTCGTCTATCTGTCCGGGATTTGAGACATTGGCGAATGCGAAAAACCTGTTCAAATACCGCCCATAGTTCTCAAGCGTTTTCTGTGAGCGGTTCTTCTCGATTTCAAGATGTTCCAAATATTGAATTTTGAGATCTTTGATATTCACAACTCAATTATAAATCTTTGTGTCGCAAAATGTAAATTTGCAATTTTTGGGAATTTAAGTATACTAAAGACGTATCAACTAACTGCGGTTTCTCGGCTGCGGCTGAGAAACAGGCACGAATATGCTATCACCAAAAGAAAAATCAAAGGTCCTGGAGAAGGTCAGGATACACGAGAAAGATACCGGATCTGCGGAAGCGCAGGTTGCTTTGTTTTCGGAGGAAATTGAGCAGCTTGCCAAACACCTCAAGAAGCACAAAAAAGACAACAGTTCCCGCTTGGGACTCCTCAAAATGGTTGCCAAAAGAAAGCGGCTTCTTGACCATTTGAAACGGGAATACCCGAAAAGATACAACACTTTGGTTAAAAAGTTGGACTTGAAATAGCGCGATGCCAATATGCGAATTTCATGCGAATGATGCGAATTGCGAATAAGAAAATTTTTTACACTTGGAAACAGTTTGAAACCGATTGCGACAAACTGGCGCGCATTATTAAAAAAAGCAGGAGTAAAATTGATAGTTTATACGGCATACCGAGAGGCGGTCTTATATTGGCGGTGCGGCTATCCCACAAGCTTGGCCTTCCGCTGATAATGCATAACGCTAATGTCGGAAAAGGGACACTGATAATCGATGACATAGCCGATTCGGGCGATACGATGATAGAGTTTCTGGGCAGGAAAAAGTATGCGACGGCAACCCTTTTTTACAACAAAACCAGCAAATACACGCCGACCTATTTCTGCAGGAAAAAGACCGACTGGGTAGTATTTCCCTGGGAGGAAGAAGAGACAAGCCGATACGACAAAACAATTAAAAAATTAAGATAATTATGGCAAATAAAATTACAGTACCACAAAGAAAGAATCACAGAGTAGGCGTTTTTGTCGACGTAAGCAATATGTACCACTCGGCAAAAAATCTATATAAATCAAGGGTAAATTTCCGGGAACTTTTGAAATTGGCAACTGCCAACAGGCAGCTGGTCAGGGCGATTGCTTATGTAATTAAGTCCGATACCAAAGAAGAGAAAGCATTCTTCGATGCGCTTGAAAAGTCCGGATATGAGTTAAAAAGCAAAGACCTTCAAATTTTTCCGGGCGGAATGAAAAAGGGTGATTGGGATGTGGCCATTGCTATTGATGCCATTACCCTTTCCAAGCTCGTCGATGTTGTTGTTATCGTTTCCGGCGACGGGGACTATGAACCCCTTGTGGACTTTCTTAAGTTCAACGGAACGATTGTTGAGGTGGCTGGATTTAACCGCTCAACCTCTGCCCGCCTCATTGAGGCCGCAAATAATTTTTTGGATCTGGAAGTAGTGAAAGACAAAGTTATTCTGAAATAAGTTTTAGTTAAAAAACCACAAAGTCTAGTGTTTTTATATAAGTCGTGGTATATTCGAGCCAAGTTAATTAACAACCAACAAAAGGTAGTTGAACAACCAATTATGAATGGGGCTGAATTTTAGCCATACTTCTTGAGTATTCGAGGGGCATGGCCAGAATTGTTTCTCACTCTTTTGTTGGTGTCTTTGAATGGAAGTAAAAACATATAAGGAAGAGTTTGCGGGGAAACCGCTCTTGGTCGAGTTCGGCCGGCTAGGGGGCCAAGCCAACGGTTCTTGCCGTGTCCAATACGGCGAAACAACGGTTCTGATCAACGCCACAATGTCGTCATACACGAAGAATGTGGACTATATGCCGCTTATGGTTGACTATGAAGAGAAATACTACGCGGCCGGCAAGATAAAGGGTTCCAAGTGGATCAAAAAAGAAACCAGGCCTTCAGACGAAGCCATACTTTCAGGCCGTTTGATAGACAGAACTATCCGTCCCCGCTTCGATAACAATATCAGGAACGAAATGCAGGTGGTGGCCACGGTTCTCTCTTTCGACGGGGTGAACGATCCGGACATACCGGCGCTTTTTGGCGCCTCTTTAGCGCTGATGACTTCCGACATCCCCTTTGACGGACCGGTTGCCGGTGTAAGAGTCGGCAGATCAAACGGGAAACTCGTCTTTAACCCAACCTATAAAGAACGGGCTGAGAGCGAGTTTGACGTTGTCGTTGCCGGAACCGCCAGCAGGATAAATATGATAGAGGCCGGCGCGAATATAATTCCCGAAAAAGAAATGGCCGAAGCGATAGCGGCCGGGTTCAAAGAGTTCCAGGCCTTAATTAAATTTCAGGACAAAATAGTCAAAGATATGGCTCCGAAAAAGAAAGAATTATCTTTGGCCAGCCGCGACAAGGACCTCGCTGCGGTTGTGAGGGATTTCAGCGAGTCAAAGCTTGAAAAAGCTCTCTACGCTCCCGGAAAGAACAAGGCGGAATTCTATGAGGGAATAGGCCGGACGAAGATCGAGCTGACGGAGTATTTGAAAGAGAAATACAAGGAAAGCCACGAATTGGACAAGAAGCTCAACGAAGCCAGCGTTATTTTTGAAGAGGAAATAGACAGGATAGTTCACCGGAACATCCTTGATTCGGACAAACGGCCGGACGGCAGAAAACTGGACCAATTGAGAGAATTAAGTTCCGAGGTCGGTGTCATACCCCACACTCACGGCTCAGGCCTTTTCAACAGAGGCAATACCCAGGCATTATCAATGCTTACTCTTGCCGCGCCCGGCTTTGAACAGTGGATAGAAACAATGGAAATAGAGCTTACGAAAAAGCGCTTTATGCACCACTATGTTTTCCCGCCCTATAGCGTCGGCGAAGTCGGCCGTTTAGGCGGCGGCGGAAGGCGCGATATCGGCCACGGCGCTTTGGCGGAGAGGTCTCTTAAACCGATAATCCCCGACAAGGACAGCTTTCCTTATACCATTCGTCTTGTTTCCGAAATATTATCGTCAAACGGCTCGTCTTCGATGGCTTCGGTTTGCGGTTCGTCTCTGGCGTTGATGGACGGCGGCGTGCCCATCAAATCCCCCGCTGCCGGTATCGCGATGGGCCTTATGTTCGATGAAAAAGGTGAAAAGTACAAAGTATTGACGGACATCCAGGGACCGGAAGATCATCATGGCGATATGGACCTCAAAATTGCCGGCACCAGGGAAGGCGTTACCGGGATGCAGATGGACGTAAAAATTGAAGGCATAACGGTTGAGATAGTTGAGAAAGTCCTAGAGCAGGCAAAAAAAGCCCGTCTTGAGATCTTAGATGTTATTGAAAAGACCATTGCTTCTCCGCGTTCCGAGTTGTCTCCACACGCTCCTCGAGTTGAAACGGTAAAGATAAATCCCGCCAAAATAGGAATGCTTATAGGTCCGGGAGGAAAGGTTATAAACGGCATAATTGAAGAAACTGGCGCCGAGATCGACATAGAAGACGACGGCACGGTGTTCGTCACTTCGGCTACTCCGGAAGGGATGAAAAAGGCCTTGGCCCTTATCCAAGAAGTTACTTATGAACCGAAAGAGGGCGACGAATTTGACGGCACAGTTGTTGCGATAAAGGATTTCGGCGCGTTCGTGGAGATAACGCCCGGCAAAGACGGCATGCTTCACATATCGGAGATCAGCCGCGAAAGGGTCAATAAGGTCACTGACGTTCTCAAAATGGGTCAGAAGGTGCACGTCAGGGTAAAGAGCGTTGACGAGGCGACCGGGAAGGTTAGTTTGACGATGAAGTAGGTTGTACACAACTTGTTTTATTCGCTGTGTTAGAATGATGATAGTTAAAAGTTCATCAAGTTCATCAGGTTTGTAAGGTTAACTTTAATAACTTTATAAATTTTATGGACTTTATACTATCCTCATGGCGGATCAAGACAAGGACCAAAAACCATCTACCATAGACGACCTGGTAAAACAATTATCAAATCAGCCGCCCCCGAATTTACCGGGAGTTAAGGTTCCCGCTGCCGAAATTGACAGGAGCGTTAAGCCGCAGGGACCGGTTCCCTCGCCTCAACGGGAAGGCAATATCGGCACAGGGACGCCAACTCCGCCAATCCCGCCTCGACCACAGCCGACTTCTCCCATGCCGCCGAAACCTTCACCGGTCCAGGAGTACAGATCCTCAATAAGGACAATGGGTGAGGATATTACAAGCTTAAAGTCGGGACAGAAGCCGTCAGGGGTTGACGTTCCGAGAAGGGTGGCTCCCGAAGCGCCGAAAGCGTCTTTGCCGGGAGCTCCCGCGGCGCCTGCGCCTACTGGTCCTATGTCCTCTATCGGACTTGGAAAGACAGAAAAAACAGGATTATTACCGGGATTACCCAAACCGGCAGTCCCCTCCCTAGGCAGGCCTGGGCTGACTCCCGGCCTTGGACAAGCCGGAAAAACGGGGCCTCTGCCAGTCCAGCCCGCTCCTGAAAAACCATCCGGGCCATTCAAGGCGCCGGAGATCCAGCCGTCGATAACGGTACCCGGCGAGAAAAGGAGGATCAGCATGACATTTTATCTGATTATAGCCGGTGTATTGGTTGTCGGGGGATTTCTCTACTGGTTTCTGGTCCTAAGGGTTGCAGAACCGGGAGTTGTCCTGTCTCCTACACCGACTCCTACCTCCACTCAAACCGTTACTCCGACGCCGTTAGCCAAGAACTTAAGCGATATATTTGAAGGCGCCCCGGTTAATTTCGAAGTTACATTAAGCGAAAATTTAGGCCAGGATTTCAAAACATTTGTGGGCACGTTAAGCGTTGTCAGGAACGAGTTTTTGAAAGTCAATTTGGTTGAGGATGTTGATGGTACGCTTGCCCCTTTGAATTTCCTGGATATGCTCGATATGGACCTGACGATATACCCCGCCGCTTTAAGGGATAACGTTGTTGATTCAATAGTTACCGTTTACGGCCAGTCGGAAATGTTTAACGAAGACGGAAGCGTGAACCTCAGCACTCAAAACCTAAAAAAGACGGCATTTGTGGCAAGGGTCAAGGATATGGCCGCAGTTGAACTAATTATGAAGGACTGGGAATCTACTATTGCCGGGGACTTAGCTGACTACTTACTGGTTGCGGATACATCGAAAGAAGAAAGCGTTAACTTCCTGGACAATGCATACAGAGGCGCTTCGATAAGGTACAAGAACTTCCCGTTCCCGGACGTTACGGTTGACTACGCGGTTGTTGAAGCGGCGGGCCAGAACTACCTGGTTATCGCCGGTTCAAGAGAAACAATGTATGCCGCAATAGATGCTTTGCTAGAGCAGTGAACGGGTTGTGGATATATTGGTGACACCTAACTTTGAGGAAAAAATTAGTGTCACCACCACCGATTAAAAATTGGCCTAAAATCTACAAAAAGTGGTGACAAATGTCACCACTTTTTGGTGACACGGTTATCAACAACTTTCCCATTGACTGTCACCACTCGTGTCACCTATAATGAGAATAGATCTTTCGCTGACAGTTCGACACGCTAGTGGATTGTTGGCAAAATCATTTTTGACCCTTTGGGGTCGCAAGGCGCAGAACTCACACTTCACATTTTATTTAGGGGTGCTCTGCGCCTTTTAAATTTGACACATGTTTTTCATTTGATACACTAAAGTAGCTTTTTGAGATTACTACGGGAGTGCTCAATGAAGAAGTATTTTGCCTGGGTATTCTTTGTGCTTGGGGCCGTTAATATCGTTAGTAAGGGTGCTACCTATGCGACTAGTAAAGTGCCATTACTTTTTGATTGGCCTGATGGCACAGTAAACACATTGTTCTTTGTTGGATTTATTTCATTGTGTTTTTTCCTCTGGAATAGGTGGAAGTAATCTTCTCGTTGCCCCGCCATGGCGGGGCGTTATTTTATAATTGGCAGTGAGGATGAAGGGAAGCCTGCTTACAGTTCAGCCGAGCGAACCAATTATACGTAGTATAATTTTACACTGTCATTTTTCATTTTGATATTTTCATTTTACATTTTCGACAGCGTCTCTGGACTATTTTAATGGATTGGTTAATATTATTCCTATGGATAAACAAGAACTAGAAAAATTAGACAAAGACCTTGAAAAAGAAGAAAAGAATTTAATAGACCAGCTCAACAGGATTGCCAACAAAAACCCCCTAGTTAAGGGCGATTTTGAGGTTAGGGTGCCTAATTATGGCGATGAGGATGAAGATAATGCTCGAGAAGCCACCGATCTTGATAAGAATTTTGCTTTAACGCAAGAGTTAGAAACGAAACTAAACTCTATTAAGAAAACAAGAGAAAAGATAAAGAATAATACTTACGGCAAATGCGATAACTGCGGTTCGGAAATACCAACGGAACGGCTGAAAGCAATGCCAGAAGCCCATAAATGTATCACGTGCGCCGTCTAATAAGTCCAATCTCTAAATCCTAAACCCTAAATCCTAAACAAACCCAAAACCCAAAATCCCAAATTCAAAACGTTTTGGATTTAAATGATTAGAATTTTGAGATTGTTTAGAGTTTAGAAATTAGGGTTTAGAGTTTAATCGCTTGAGGGGGCGATAATTGAATGCCGGTTAAAATATTCTCCGCTTCTGTTGTAGGAATAGACGCTCAACTTGTTGAGGTCGAGGTTGACTCAAGCCCCGGCCTTTTCTCTTTGAATATCGTCGGTTTGCCGGACAAATCGGTGAAAGAATCAAAAGAAAGGATAGCCGGAGCGATAAAGAACAGCGGACTTACCCCTCCAAGCGGAAAACACAAGAAGATCATCATAAATCTAGCCCCCGCCGATGTTAAGAAAGAGGGTCCGTCTTATGATTTGCCCATCGCTCTTGGTTGTATTCTTGAGAGCAAGCAGGCGAAATTTAGTCCCGAAAAACGGCTTATCGTGGGTGAAATATCTTTGGACGGTTCAATACGCCACACGAGTGGCGTATTGTCGGTGGCTATTTTGGCTAAAAAACTGGGCTTCAAAGAGCTTATAGTTCCTAATGTAAATGCCAAAGAAGCATCGGTTGTGGGAGGAATAAACGTTATAGGCGCCGCTACCCTGAACGATGTGATAGGACACGTTACCAACCTCTCCCCTATTACCCCGTATGCTTTCAGCCAGCAAGAGTCAGAAAATGATACCGGCGATGGCGACTCGTTAGTCCACATAAAAGGCCAAGAAAGCGCCAAAAGGGCTCTTTTTGTGGCCGCGGCCGGCGGTCACAACATACTGATGTTCGGTCCCCCCGGCTCCGGCAAAACGATACTGGCGAAGGCCTTGTCGGAAATTCTGCCGCCGATGGCCCTTGAAGAGTCAATAGAGGTTGCCAGAATTCACAGTTCCGTTGGCTTGATCAAGGACTCCTACCTATCTTTTAAGCGGCCGTTCAGAAATCCCCACCACACCACCTCAGCCGTTGCGGTTATCGGTGGAGGAGTATTGCCAAGGCCCGGAGAAATAAGCTTGGCTCACAGGGGTGTGTTATTTATGGACGAATTGCCGGAATTCGCCAGGAACGTCCTGGAGGCGTTGAGACAGCCATTAGAGGACGGAACGGTCAGGATATCGAGAGCCGCCGGTTCCATCGCTTTACCGGCCAAATTTATGCTTGTAGCGGCTATGAATCCTTGCCCCTGCGGCAACTACGGGGATAATAAACTAAACTGCATCTGCTCCCCTATCAGCGTTATCAGGTATAGAAAGAAAATATCGGGGCCGTTGTTGGACAGAATGGATATTCAGATAAATGTTTCGCGCGAAACACCTCAGGACGAAGCCCCGAAAAAGCCGGTAAACGTCGAGGAAATGAGAAGACATATAACTATAGCTAGGGAAATACAGGCACAAAGATTATCCAAAGCAGATATCTACACAAATGCTGAGATCAACTTTAAAAACATAGATAAATACTGCATTCTTGAACCGGAAGCTGAAAGAATGCTCCAAAATGCCATCACTGCAAAGAACCTTTCAATGAGAACCTATCACAAAGTTAAAAAGCTAGGTCGCACAATGGCGGATCTGGACGGCTCAGAGATAATCAGAGAGAACCATATTGCCGAAGCACTTGCCTTTCGTGTTAATGAAAGCATGTTTTCAGAACTTGCCTAGTGTTTCGGGCGGAACACTATTTAACTAGAGGGTTTTTGGCTCCGTGGACTTCGAAGTGAAGATGGCTGCCCGTTGAGCGGCCAGTTGACCCCATTTTGGCTATTTGTTGGCCTTTTTCCACACTTTGACCCGTAACTACCAGCACCTTACTTAAGTGGGCATACAGAGTATCCGTTCCGTTGGGATGGGATATCTTTACGAATAAGCCATAACCGCCGTTATAACCGCTTACAGCAGTGCCGACGATCGTACCGCCAGCTGCTGCATAAATGGCGGTTCCATACGAGTTGGCAACGTCTATGCCGTTCCTGCCGTGGAGCCACTGGCTTATTCTGCCTAATCCGTTTGTAGGGTGGGCGAAATAGTTGTCCAGATTAGGCAGGTGAGCGAAAGATATAGCTGCCGGTGTATATCGTGTGCCTGCCGTGGCTATTTTCCCATCCGGTATTATCAGCTCGTCGTTTATCTGCAGTTTTCCTTCTAGGGGCAGGGCGTTATAGGCAATGATATTTTCGGCATTTGCGCCGTATTTTTTGGCTATTGTCCCGATAGTATCCCCGCTTTTAACCGTATGAATAACGCCTGATATTGGCGGTATTTTCAATATATTTCCTTCCCTTATGCTATTTGAATCACGCAAGCCGTTGGCCCACATTATGGATTCAATGCTTACGCCGTAGTCGCGCGCGATGAATGACAAACTGTCGCCGGGCTGGACCGTATATTCGGCAACACTAGTTCTTTTTCCGGCAACCGTATCTGCGTAGTCCGTAGAGGGTGGATTGTGCGCAAATACTGCGTTTTCTTGCACGGTCGTCGGTTCAAACGCGGGTCCGTCAGGACCGCCGGCTCCGTTTTCCCATGCAGTTAAGTTGCTTATGTCGGCAAGGTGATAGCCGGTGCTTGACTTGTTTGGCGATAAAACAGAAGCAGACGTCTCTACTATTGTTCTTTGTACGAATATGCTAAAGAAATTCCCTTGTTCGCCAGTGCCCTTGATCAACAGGATGGCAATAGCCAGTAGGACCGTTCCATACAAATGAAAATTAGGGCTTTTAGGCAAGTCCTTGAGTTTTAACAACGTTCTTAATTTATTTAAATGAGTACTAATACTTCGTATAATCTGCTCGCCCGGACAAAGTAGAAATAAATTTCTACTTTGCTCCTTACCTCGCGATTATAGAGTTTAAATTAAATTCTAGAATTTAGGCCAAAAAACACGCTTTTGCGCCTAAAATGCAAAAATTCTCTGCACGAGAATCACTCGTTGAGAGTATCATTTTAAAGAGGATTTAGCAACCCAGTATATCAACTTTGACTTGCCTCCAGCGTCTGACTATTTGCAAAGCAAATAGTTTGTCAAAGTTGTATTACTGGGCAACCTTGTCGTCCACACCCTTGCCATAGTCGCGAGGCCTCACCGCCTTCTCATCACGGTTCCTCATCTCGTCATCGGACTCGGTATGATATGTATGGATTAGCCGATAATCACAGGTAA
>Ga0209343_10000880_pt1 | contig 41599 bp, 35 predicted proteins | sample RifCSPlowO2_02_FD_184026 | JGI IMG/M metagenome (GOLD analysis project Ga0209343, IMG submission 184026) | Groundwater microbial communities from Rifle, Colorado - Rifle CSP2_plank lowO2_0.2 (SPAdes) (version 2) | ecosystem: Environmental > Aquatic > Deep subsurface > Groundwater | place...
GGATGGTGCGGGCAAATCCAGCCTGCTGGGCTTGATCGCCGGGGTGAAAATCCTCCAGCAGGGCGAGCTGGACGTGCTCGGCGGCAGCATCAGCGCGCGCCGCCACCGCACCAGCCTGTACCCGCGCATCGCCTATATGCCGCAAGGGTTGGGGCAGAACCTCTACCCGGAACTGTCGATCCGCGAAAACATCCAGTTTTTTGCCACCCTGTTCGGCCTCAGCAACACCGACTTCAAACAGCGCCTGCCGCAGCTGCTCAGCGCCACCGACCTGACCCGCTTTGCCGAGCGCCCGGCCGGCAAACTCTCCGGCGGCATGAAGCAGAAGCTCGGCCTGTGTTGCGCGCTGATCCACGATCCCGACCTGCTGATCCTCGACGAGCCCACCACCGGCGTCGACCCGCTGTCGCGGCGCAGCTTCTGGGAGTTGGTCGAGCAGGTGCGCCGCGAGCGTCCGCAACTGACCCTGCTGGTGGCCACCGCTTATATGGAGGAGGCCGCGCAGTTCGAGCAATGCCTGATGCTTGATCGCGGCAAGCTGATCGCTCAAGGCCCGACGGCCGAGCTGGCGGCGGCCACCCCGAGCGGCAAACTCGACGCGGCCTTCACCCACTTCCAGGGCGCCCAGGCCGGCGAACAGCAGGCCCTGGTGATTCCGCCACTGGCTGCTGGCGAGACAGAAACCGCCATCGAGGCCACGAACCTGACCCTGCGCTTTGGCGATTTCACCGCCGTCGATAAGGTCAGCTTTGCCATTCGCCGCGGCGAGATCTTTGGCTTTCTCGGCTCCAACGGCTGCGGCAAGACCACCACCATGAAGGTCCTCACCGGCCTGCTGGCCGCCACCGAGGGCAGTGCCAAGCTGTTCGGCAAACAGGTGGATGCCAAGGACCTGGCAACCCGCAAACGCGTCGGCTTTATGTCGCAGAGCTTCTCGCTGTACGGCGAGCTCAGCGTGCAGCAAAACCTCGAGCTGCACGCACGCCTGTTCGACCTGCCGGCCGCCGAAGGCGTGGCCCGCAGCCAGGCGCTGATGCAGCGCTTCGGCCTCAGCGCGGTGGCCCAGCAGCAGTCCGGCGAACTGCCTCTCGGCGTGCGTCAGCGCTTGTCCCTGGCGGTGGCGGTGCTGCATAAGCCGGAGGTGCTGATCCTCGATGAGCCCACGTCCGGGGTCGATCCGGCGGCCCGCGACGACTTCTGGCGGCTGCTGATCGAGCTGTCGCGCGAGCAGGGCGTGACCATCTTTCTCTCCACCCACTTTATGAACGAGGCCGAGCGCTGCGACCGCATCTCGCTGATGCACGCCGGCCAAGTGCTCGCCTGCGACACCCCAGCCGCGTTGCAGCAGCAGTTCGCCGGCGCCACCCTGGAAGATGCCTTTATCACCTGCCTGGAGCAGGCCCAGGCCGCGGCTCCGGCCGACAAAGCCGGCCAGCCCGCCGAGCCCAGCGAGAAGGCGGCCCCCGAGCACGAACCAAAAACCACGACCACCGCCAACACCCCGGTGCCGGTCAGCCCGCGCTTCAGCCTGCGCCGTCTGCGCGCGGTGGCGGTGCGCGAAGGCAAGGAGCTGCGCCGCGACCCGGTACGCCTGGCGTTCGCCCTGCTCGGCTCGATGTTTATGATGGTGATCTTCGGCTATGGCATCTCCCTGGACGTGGAGAACCTGCGCTTCGCCGCCTTCGACCAGGACAACTCGGCGCAGAGCCGCAGCTACCTGGAAGCCTTCCGCGGCTCGCGCTACTTCGAGGAGCACGCCCCGGTCGGCTCGCCGCAGGAGCTGCACCAGCGCCTGCAACGCTCGGCGGTGAAGATCGTCCTGGAAATCCCGCCCGGCTTCGGCCGCGACCTGTATGCCGGGCGCCAGCCACAGGTGGCGGTGTGGCTGGATGGCAGCATGCCGTTTCGCGCCGAAACCAGCCGCAACTACATCGAGGCCGTACACCTGGAAAACCTCGCCGCCCTGGCCGCCAACAGCAGCACGGCCAGCGCACCAGCGCCCAGCGCCGGCCTGGAAACCCGCTTTCGCTACAACCAGGACGTGGTCAGCGTGAACGCCATCGGCCCCGGCGTGATGGCGCTGATTCTGGTGTTTATCCCGGCCATGCTCACCGCCCTCGGCGTGGTGCGCGAGAAGGAGCTGGGCTCGATCAGCAACTTCTACTCCACCCCGCTCAGCCGCCTGGAGTTTCTGTTCGGCAAGCAGCTGCCCTATATCGCCGTTAGCCTGCTCAACCTGGCGTTGCTGGTGGCCATCAACCGCTGGCTGTTTGGCGTACCGCTGAAGGGCAGCGTGCTGACCCTGGCCTGCGGCGGCCTGTTGTATGTGCTAGCCACCACCAGCCTCGGCCTGCTGATTTCGGCGTTTACCAAGACCCAGATCGCGGCGATTCTCGGCACCATGATTCTTACCAGCCTGCCGACCATCCAGTTTTCCGGGCTGATCGTGCCGCGCTCCTCCCTGGCCGGCGGCGCGGCGCTGATGGGCGATCTGTTCCCGGCCGGTTACTTTCTCGACATCGCCGTCGGCACCTTCACCAAGGCCCTCGATCTACGCCAACTATGGCCCCAGTGCCTGGCCCTGTTCGGCTTCTTTGTGGTGTTCACCGGCCTCAGCGTGGCCTTGCTGAAAAAGCAGGAGGCTTGAGATGCAACGTCTGGCGCACATCTACCGCCTCGGCCTGAAGGAACTCACCAGTCTGCGCCACGACAGCGTACTGCTGGTCTTCCTGCTGTATGCCTTTAGCGTGGCCATCTACATGCCGGCCAAGGGCTCAATCATGGGCGTACACAACGCCAGCGTGGCGATCGTCGACGAGGACCGCAGCGCCCTCTCGCGCAAGCTCGCCGACGCCCTGCTGCCACCGGAATTCCAGGCGCCCGTGCCGCTGGCCTACGACAAGATGGACAGCGCCCTGGACAACGCCGACTTCACTTTCGTCCTCAATGTGCCGCCCAACTTCCAGAGCGACCTGCTGGCCGGCCGCCAGCCGCAGGTGCAACTCAACGTCGACGCCACCGCCATGAGCCAGGCCTTTATGGGCGCCGGTTACCTGGGGCGGATTTTTCAGCGCGAGCTGCTGGAGTACAGCCAGCAGACGACGCCCAGCCCGATCGGCATGACCACTCGTGCGCTGTTCAACCCCAACCTGGAGGGCGGCTGGTTCCTGGCGGTAATTCAGATCGTCAACAACATCACCATCCTCGCCATCATCCTCACCGGCACCGCGCTGCTGCGCGAGCGCGAGCACGGCACCCTCGATCACCTGCTGGTGCTGCCGCTGACAGCGCTGGAGATCATGCTGGCGAAGATTCTCAGCAACGCCCTGGTGGTGGTGCTCTGTACCTGGGTGTCACTGGAGTTGGTGGTCAAGGGCTTGATCGGCGTGCCGCTGGCCGGGCCGCAGCCGCTGTTTCTCGCGGTGACCGCGCTGTACCTGTTTGCCAGCACGGCGCTGGGGATTTTCCTCGCCACCCTGGCACGCTCGATCCCGCAGTTCGGCCTGCTGAGCATCCCGGTGATTATCCCGATGCTGCTGCTCTCGGGCGGCACCACACCGCTGGACAGCATGCCGACCTGGCTGCAATGGGTGATGCAGGTGTCGCCCTCGACCCACTTTGTCAGCCTGTCCCAGGCGATCCTGTTCCGCCATGCCAGCCTGGAGCTGATCTGGCCGGAGCTGCTAGCCCTGACCAGCATCGGCCTGGTGTTCTTCGCCATCGCCCTGGGGCGCTTCCGCAAGAGTTTGGCGGCCTAAAAGCGCGGTGACGGTATTGCCCCGGATTGCATCCGGGCCACCGGCGGCCCTTGGGCGTGAGCGGCGGGTTGGCTTTTGTAGGGTGGGTTAGCGGCGCAGAACCCGGCTTGCAGTGCAACAACGTCAGACCGGCGCCGCGTAACCCACCAAAGGAAGATCGGCACGGGCGGCCGCTGGTGGGTTACGCCACTGCGTGGCTAACCCACCCTACAACTGACGACCAAAGAAGCGTAGCGAGTGCAGTAGCTTCCTTATTGCAGGATCAGGTTGTTGAACAGCAGGTCTTCCACATAGGGCTTGCCCTCTTCCTGCTCCAGCACCTGCTGCACTTGCTTGAGGGCTTCCTGGCGGAGTTTTTCCTTGGCATCCATGCTGCCGAGGGTTTCGTCGGTCTGCTGGGAGAACAGCTGCACCAGTTGATTACGGATCAGCGGTTCGTGGTATTTGACCTTCTCCTCGGCCTCGCTGCCGGTGACTTTCAGGGCGATGTCGGCCTTGTAGAACTTCATCTTCGTGCCGGAGCTGTAGTTGCCCACCAGCGCCGGGATGATGCCGACGTACATGACTTTCGGCGCGGCGTTTTCGCCTTCTTCCTTTTTCTCTTCACTGGCCAACGCCGAAAATGGCAGGGACAGGGCCAGCAGCAGTGCGATGAACGCTTTCACGGAGATCATTCCTGAAGGGGGATTGCGCCTAGCATAGCCATTGCCGTCGGCGCACCCAAGCCCAATGCTTATGCAGTGCCATCAGAAGCAAGCATGCTCGTTGACCACTGAGCAGCGCTGCCTACACTGGGCGAGCCTACCAACCAACGGAGTCGCCCCATGCAAGCCGTGCTGTGCAAAGCCTTCGGCCCTGCCGAAACCCTGGTGCTGGAAGAGGTTGCCAGCCCCGAGGCGAAGAAAACCGAGATCGTGCTGGACGTGCATGCCGCCGGGGTCAACTTCCCGGACACCCTGATCATCGAGGGCAAGTATCAGTTCAAGCCGCCCTTCCCGTTTTCTCCGGGTGGCGAAGCGGCCGGCGTAGTGGCGGCGGTCGGCGAGAAAGTCAGCCATGTCAAAGTCGGTGATCGGGTCATGGCCCTGACCGGCTGGGGCAGCTTTGCCGAACAGGTGGCGGTGCCGGGTTACAACGTTATGCCGATTCCGCCCAGCATGGACTTCAACAGCGCGGCCGCCTTCGGCATGACCTACGGCACCTCGATGCACGCCCTCAAGCAGCGCGCCAACCTGCAGCCGGGCGAGACCCTGCTGGTCCTCGGCGCCTCCGGCGGCGTCGGCCTGGCCGCGGTGGAAATCGGCAAGGCCATGGGCGCCAAGGTGATCGCCGCCGCCAGCAGCGCGGAGAAACTGGCCGTGGCCAAGGCCGCCGGCGCCGATGAGCTGATCAACTACAGCGAAACCAGCCTGAAGGACGAAGTGAAGCGCCTGACCGGCGGCCAGGGGGTGGACGTGATCTACGACCCGGTGGGCGGCGACCTGTTCGACCAGGCCATGCGCAGCATCGCCTGGAACGGCCGCCTGCTGGTGGTGGGTTTTGCCAGCGGGCGCATCCCGGAGCTGGCGGTCAATCTCTGCCTGCTCAAGGGCGCGGCGGTGCTTGGGGTGTTCTGGGGCGCGTTCGCCCAGCGCCAGCCGCAGGACAACGCCGCCAACTTCCAGCAACTGTTCGCCTGGCACGCCGAAGGCAAGGTCACGCCGCTGGTGTCGCAGGTCTTCCCGCTGGAACACGCCGCCGCAGCGATCAATGCCCTCGGCCAGCGCAAGGCCGTGGGCAAGGTGGTGGTGCAGGTGCGCTGAACCGCGTTTTGTCGCAAACAACAAGGCCGCCCGAGGGCGGCCTTGTTGTTTGCGACGCTCAATCGAGCATCAGCGCTTAGAACTGCGCCGCGTCGAGCAGGTACAGCGACTCGCTACCGGCCTTGACCGAAGCGGTCAGGGAGTGGATACGCGGCAACAGGCGGGCGAAGAAGAAGCGTGCGGTGCCCAGCTTGCTGACGTAGAACTCGTCCTGATCCTGCTTGGCCAGGGCGGTGCGCGCCATCAGCGCCCACATGTAGGCGTAGGCGGTGTAACCGAACACCTGCAGGTACTCGACCGAGGCGGCGCCGACTTCGTTCGGGTTGGCCTTGGCGCGTTCCAGCAGATCGGCGGTCATCAGCTCCAGGTTGGCGATGGCGTCTTTCAGCGGGGTAACGAACTCAGCCAGGGACGCATCGGCGCTGTCGGTGAAGGCTTTGATCTCTTCGGCGAAGTGCTTGTAGAACGCACCACCGCTGCCGACCACTTTACGGCCGACCAGGTCGAGGGCCTGGATGCCGTTGGTGCCTTCGTAGATCTGGGTGATACGGCAGTCGCGGATCAGTTGCTCCTGGCCCCACTCGCGGATAAAGCCGTGGCCGCCGAATATCTGCTGACCGTGGACGGTGGTTTCCAGCGCCATGTCGGTGAGGAAGGCCTTGGCCACCGGGGTCAGCAGGGCGACCAGTTCTTCGGCGCGCTTGCGGGTGGCGGCGTCTTCGCTGAACTTGGCGGTGTCCAGTTGCATGGCCACGTAGCTGGAGAAGGCGCGACCGCCTTCGTTCAGCGCCTTCATGGTCAGCAGCATGCGGCGCACATCCGGATGCACGATGATCGGGTCGGCGGCCTTGTCTTTGGCCACCGGGCCGGTCGGTGCGCGGCTCTGGATACGGTCGCGAGCGTATTCCACGGCGTTCTGGTAGCTGCGCTCGCCCAGGGACAGACCCTGGATACCGACGCCCAGACGCTCGTAGTTCATCATGGTGAACATGGCGGCGAGGCCCTTGTTCGGCGCATCGACGATCCAGCCGGTGGCGCCGTCGAAGTTCATCACGCAGGTGGCCGAGGCCTTGATGCCCATCTTGTGCTCGATCGAGCCGCAGCCCAGGCTGTTCTTCTCGCCCAGGGAGCCGTCGGCATTGACCATAAACTTCGGCACCAGGAACAGCGAGATGCCTTTCGGCCCGGCTGGGGCGTCCGGCAGCTTGGCCAGCACCAGGTGGATGATGTTCTCGGTCAGGTCGTGCTCACCGCCGGTGATAAAGATCTTGGTGCCGGAAATCTTGTAGCTGCCGTCGGCCTGCGGTTCGGCCTTGGTGCGGATGATGCCCAGGTCGGTGCCGGCGTGCGGCTCGGTCAGGCACATGGAGCCGGCCCAGACGCCGGAATACATGTTTGGCAGGTACTGCTGTTTCAGCTCTTCGCTGGCGTGGGCGTTGATCGACAGGCAGGCACCGGCGGTCAGCATCGGGTACAGGCCAAACGACAGGTTGGCCGAGTTGACCATTTCCTCGACCTGGGCCGAGATCACCTTGGGCATGCCCATGCCGCCGAATACCGGGTCGCCACCGACGCCCACCCAGCCACCTTCGGCGTAGGCCTGATAGGCCGCCGGGAAGCCGGCCGGGGTATTGACCACGCCATTGGTCCAGGCACAGCCTTCTTCGTCACCGCTACGGTTGAGCGGGGCGATGACCCCGGCGGTGATCTTGCCAGCTTCTTCGAGGATGGCGGCGGCGGTGTCTTCGTCCACGACGTCAGCCAAGGCCGGCAGTTGTGCCCACAGCTTGGAAACCTCAAAGACTTCATTGAGGACGAAACGCATATCGCGCAGGGGCGCCTTGTAGTCAGCCATGTGCAACCTCACGAAAAAAGACTGGCGGGATAGCCATTTCAATCAGGCCGCAATTGTAGCGAACAACAGGAAAGAGCAAAAGGGTCACTGCGTGACTGCCAAAACACGAAAAGTCACAAGAGCCTTCACGCCTCGGCCGTCGCCACCCGCACGGCACCGCGACGCACCTGACCATGGGCCATCACCCGATTGCGCCCGGCGCCCTTGGCACTGTACAGCGCCTGGTCGGCAGCCTTGAGCACGGCCTCGGTGGTCAACTGCGCGGCCTGCCGCTGGGCCACGCCGATGCTGATCGTCACCGAAACACTGCCCGCCGCCTTGGCACGGCGCTTCTGCCGACCCTGCCGGTCGTCGCGCGGGCGCTTATCCTGCTCGCGCAACTGCACCAGGTAGCCCTCGACCGCCGCGCGCACCACTTCCAGGTGCGGCAAGCACTGCTCGATGGTCTTGCCGGGAAACACCAGGGTGAACTCCTCACCACCGTAGCGGTAGGCCTTGCCGCCGCCCGCAATCTTGCGCAATTGGCCAGCCACCACGCGCAGCACCTGATCACCCACATCATGGCCATGGGTGTCGTTGAATTGCTTGAAGTGATCGACATCGGCCATGGCAATCACGTACTGGCGACCCAGGCGCTGCAGATGCTCATTCAGGGCACGCCGCCCCGGCAAGCCGGTCAGCTCATCGCGAAAGGCCATTTGATAGGCCTCATGGGCCACCGCCACGGCGATCATCAACATCACCTGGCTGCCCATGATGTTCAGCGCCTGGGGCTGGATAAACACCCGCGGCAGCATCCACAACAAACCCAGCAAACCGACCAGTTGCGCCGCATGCAGCGGCCGCGGCTGACGCAGGTACTGCACCAGCAAGCCGATAAACGCCAGCAGGAACAACGGATAGACCAGCTGGATCAGACTCATCCAGGCGCCATGCAACGCCGGCCAGCGGATCTCCGCCAGCCAGGCCAGCAGGGCCGCCGGAAAGCGCTGTTGCAGCGCCACCGCCACCCCGACCACGGCCACCAGCACCGCCGCCCTGGCGATCAGGTCCTGCACCAACTGGGTACGCTCCTGCCAGACGGCGTACAGGCCATAGAGCAACGGCAACAGCAGGCAGCAGAGATGAAAAATCAACGCGCCATCCTCGCGCACACTGCCGGTGGCGCGAAAGTGATCGGTTTGCGTATCCAGCAGGAAGTAGCCGAGGTACACCGTGAGCAACAGAAACAGCTCGCGCTGGCGGCTATAGACCATGCAGAAGGCGCCGCCCAGCAGGAGCAACAAGGTCGGCAGCACATTGAACAGCGAGACAAAGAACTCGCTCAGGGAAACCAGGCTGGTCGCCAGCACCCCGGCGCCAAATAGCAGCAGGGAGGGCAGGAAATGACCCAGGCGCAGGGCAGAAAAGCGCGACAAAACAAACTCCAGAGCAGCAACCAGCGAACGCTGGCAGTGCCTGGCATTCTGCCTGCTTGGCGACTGTTCGGCATCCAATCAGTGCGCAAAACCCGCATTTGCCCCAACCGCCAGAGGCCCGCGTCGCGCCACTCAACCCTCAGGCCCTGCTGCCTGCGCGCACAAAAAAGCCGCGAACCCGAAGGTGCGCGGCTTGTTGTGCCCGCAGGCAGGCTTACAACTTAGTAGCCCAGGGCGAAGTCTTCTTCGGCCATGTCCATCAAGTTGTTGGCGCCCGACAGCATGGTCACCACCAGGCCACGGGTGCGCGGCAGGATGCGCTGGAAGTAGAAGCGCGCAGTCTGCAGCTTGGCCTTGTAGAAGGCTTCTTCGTCGGTACCGGCAGCCAGTTTCTCGGCAGCCAGACGCGCCATGTCAGCCCAGAAGTAGGCCAGGCAGGCATAACCGGAGTACATCAGGTAGTCCACCGAAGCGGCGCCGACTTCTTCACGGTCTTTCATCGCGGCCATCCCCACTTTCATGGTGATGTCGCCCCACTCCTTGTTCAGCTGCGCCAGCGGTGCAACGAACTCCTTGACGGCTTCGTTGGCTTCGTTGGTCTGGCAGAACTTGTGGATGATCTTGGTGAAGCCTTTCAGCGCTTCGCCCTGGGTCATCAGCACCTTACGACCCAGCAGGTCGAGGGCCTGTACGCCAGTGGTGCCTTCGTACAGCATGGAGATCCGGCTGTCGCGCACGTTCTGCTCCATGCCCCACTCGGCGATAAAGCCGTGGCCGCCATAGATCTGTACGCCGTGGTTGGCCGCTTCGAAGCCGACTTCGGTCATGAACGCCTTGGCGATCGGAGTCAGGAAGGCCAGCATCGCGTCGGCGGCTTTCTTGTCTTCTTCGTTCTGGCTGTACTTGACGATGTCAACCTGCTTGGCGGTGAAGTACACCATCGCGCGGTTGCCTTCGGCGAAGGCCTTCATGGTCAGCAGCATGCGGCGCACGTCCGGGTGGACGATGATCGGGTCAGCGGCTTTGTCCGGCGCTTTCGGGCCAGTCAGGGAGCGCATCTGCAGACGCTCGCGAGCGTACTTCAGGCCGCCCTGGAAGCCGATTTCGGCGTGGGCCAGACCCTGCAGAGCAGTACCCAGACGCGCCGTGTTCATAAAGGTGAACATGCAGTTCAGGCCTTTGTTGGCTGGGCCGATCAGGAAGCCGGTGGCGCCGTCAAAGTTCATCACGCAGGTGGCGTTACCGTGGATGCCCATCTTGTGTTCGAGCGAGCCGCAGGACACGGCGTTGCGCGAACCAACCGAACCGTCGGCGTTGACGTTGAACTTCGGCACGATAAACAGGGAGATGCCTTTGGTGCCTTGCGGCGCGTCGGGCAGGCGGGCCAGCACGATGTGGACGATGTTGTCCGACATGTCGTGTTCGCCAGCAGAGATGAAGATCTTGGTGCCGGAGACCTTGTAGGAGCCGTCAGCCTGCGGCTCGGCCTTGGTGCGCAGCATGCCCAGGTCGGTGCCGCAGTGCGGTTCGGTCAGGCACATGGTGCCGGTCCACTCGCCGGATACCAGCTTGGTCAGGTAGGTGTGCTTCTGCTCGTCGGTGCCGTGCTCGGACAGGGTGTTCATCGCACCGTGCGACAGGCCTGGGTACATGCCCCACGACCAGTTGGATTCGCCAACCAGCTCGCTCAGCACCAGACCGAGGGACTCCGGCAGGCCTTGGCCGCCGTGGTCAACGTCGTGGGACAGGCTCGGCCAGCCACCTTCAACGTACTGCTGGTAGGCTTCTTTAAAGCCAGTCGGGGTCTTAACGCCGGACTCGCTCCAGGTGCAACCTTCGATGTCACCGGTGCGGTTCAGCGGAGCCAGTACCTGCTCACAAAACTTGGCGCCTTCCTCGAGGATGGCGTTGACCATGTCCGGGGTAGCGTCCTGGCAAGCCGGCAGGCTCTGATAATGCGCGTCGTAGCCGAGCAGCTCGTCACGAACGAAGCGAATATCACGCAAGGGGGCCTTGTAGTCAGGCATAGCGAATAACCTCTGCTGTAAATTCCTAGTAAGGGTGACCGGTTTACCAGTCGCTTGCGGGATCACTCCCAGCCGCCCGACAGTTGATGCGGGCCAGCAATCAAACAGGCGTTTGAAACATACGTTTACGCCCAGGCCTTGTCAAGCATCTGCAGATGGGCAAATCAGGCGACCAGATCAACCTGTGCGACCGGCTCCTGCAGTTGGCTCAAGCGCCGGTATAACTGCAGGTCAGGTGTTAAGTCAAAACTCTGCTGCGCCGCCTCGGGCGCCGCGCGCGCCTCTTGTTCGGCCTGTTCTTGCTCCTGCTCCTGCTCCTTGCGCGCCTGAGCCTCTGCCTTACGTTCCGCTGCCGCTGCCGCGACCTCCTCTCGCTGCAGCGCCGCCAGCTCGCTGCGCGCCTGGGCGGCCAGCACTTGCGCCTGGGCCGCTACGCGCAAATCCTGGGCGGACGGCTCGGCGGGCGCCAGCGCCGCCCGCTGCACCACCTCCATTTTGCGCAAGGTGGCGGCAGGATCATTGGGGATTGGGCTGACATCGATACTGACCTCGCCGCCGACGGCATAGGCCTGGCCATCGGGGCCACGCTTGAAGCTGTAGGTCGGCGCCCCGGCATAGCTGCCGCCCACCGCGGTATGGGCCTGCTCGTGGCTGCGTACCTCGCGGTCACGACTGGCCAAGGCGGCAATTTGCTGTTGCTGCTGGGCTTGTTGCTGAGGGGAAACGCCGGCCTCGTCTGAGCCCGCATCGGCCGCCGGCTTGGCCTCACGCTCAGCCAGGGTAGCCGAGGAGGCTTTATCGGCGTACGCGGAGGTGGCAGGCGTGCGCGCCACCTGTGTTGGCGGCGCGGGCAAAGCGCTAAAAGCCTGCGAAGTGATATTCATCTGGCCCCTCCCCGCCTACGCGGGAGGCCGCTAAGTTCTCTAGGCGCGAGTATCAAGCAGAGTGCCAAGCACCGCGTCGGCAGTTTCCAGTACGCGGGCGCCGGCCTGGACTTCGACCTTGCCCACCTGCAAGTCCACCAGGCTGCTGGCCAAATCGACCGGCTGCGCCGCGCGGGTGGCGGGCGTGCTGGGCTGCTCCGCTGGCAGGGCCTGAGGCAGGCTGGCGCCGGCAATCTGCGCCGCAGCCTGATCCACCCGGCGCTGGCCGTTCTGGATGCTGCTCAAGCCTGAACTGAAGGCACTGCTGCCTGAAATTTCCATCACCCGACTCCATCCTGCGCACTCTTCAGTTCATTGAAGCCGAGTTTGTTCAATAAATATACAAACAAAAGGCAATCACACCGCAGCCGCTTATAGCCCAACGCTTGCAGGCGCCAAGCCCAGGAGGCTGATATTCAAATGCCGAGCCACCGCCGCAGCGTCGGCCTGCTGCAACCGTGGCACTCGCCCCAGGCAGGGCGCCGCCAGTCGTTCGGTCAGGGTGCGCAGGTTGTCATCCAGGCGCGAGGTCTGCGGATCGAGTACGTTGGCCACCCAACCGGCCAGGCGCAAGCCATCGCGGGCAATCGCTTCGGCCGTCAGCAGCGCATGATTGATGCAGCCAAGGCGCACGCCCACCACCAGAATCACCGGCAGATCGAGGCCGATAGGCAGGTCGGCCAGGGTGGCCTGTCCGTCCAACGGCACCCGCCAGCCACCGGCGCCTTCCACCAGGGTGAAGTCCGCCTGTTGCGCCAGCACGGCCTGCACGGCCGCGGCCAGCGCCTCGACCTTGAGCGGCACGCCGGCCTCACGGGCCGCCAGGTGCGGGGCAATGGCCGGGGCAAAGGCAAATGGATTGACCTCGGCATAGCTCAACGGCAGCGAGCACTCGGCCAGCAGCGCCAGCGCATCGCTGTTGCGCAGGCCGTCCGCGCCGGCTTCGCACCCCGAAGCCAGCGGCTTGACTGCCGCGGTGCTCAGGCCCGCCAGCCGCGCCGCGCGCAACAGGCCGGCGGCGATGGTGGTTTTACCCACATCGGTATCGGTTCCGGTGACGAAGAACCCAGCACTCATCTCAGAATTCCTTGTGCAGCACGGCATACAGCACCTGATAGGTGGCCGGCAGCCCTTGGGGTTGGCGGAAACCCTCATAGGCCGCGAGCAGGGCGCGAATACGCTCACGCCCGGTCAGGCCGCCGGGGCGTCCGGGATTAAGATTGTGGGCGCCCAGGGCCTTCAACTCGCCGGTCAGGCTGCGCACGTCCGGGTAGTGCAGCACCTGCGGTTGCACCTGCAACGCTCGCACCTGCAAACCGCTGGCCGCGCAAAGATGCTGATAGGTGTTGAAGGTGCGGAAGCGATTGACATGCACATGGCCATCCACCGCCTGCCAACTGGCCTGCAGCTCGTGCAGGGTGCCAACACACAGGCTGCTGAACGCCAGCACGCCGCCTGGACGCAGCACCCTGCGAGCTTCAGCGAGAACCGCGGCAAAGTCGCCACACCATTGCAGCGCCAGGCTGGACACCAGCAAATCACAGCTAGCCGGCGCCAACGGCAGGCGCTCGGCATCGCCGGCAATAAAGTGTGCGGCGCCACCCTGGGGCCGGGCGTGGCGCAGCATGCCTTCGGCCAGGTCCAGCGCCAGCCCCTGCTCTGCGCCGTAGCGCTGGGCCAGGGCACGGCTGCAATAGCCCGTGCCACAGCCCAGGTCCAGCCAGCGCTGCGGGCGCAAATCGGCCGGCAACTGCACCAGCAGGCTGTCGGCCACCGCGCGCTGCAACGCCGCCACGCTGTCGTAACTGGCCGCGGCACGGGAAAACGAGGCCGCCACCTGGCGCTTGTCCGGCACGCCCGGCAATGCCACCTGGGCCAGATCAGTCATCCTCGACCCCATGCAGAAAAGCCTGAATCGCCGCCGCCACTTCATGGGGCCGCTCAACCACGAAGGCGTGCCCAACCTGCTCGATCAGGCCCACCTCCACATCCGCCAACAGCGTCAGCAAGGCGCCCGCGGCTTCGGCCGGCACCAGCCCATCGGCAGCGCCGAACAGGTGCAACTGCGGGCCGGCAAAGCCTTGCAGCGCCGCGCGGGTATCCAGACTCGCCAGCAACGCCAAGCCCTGCAGCAGTGCCGCGGGCGCCACCACGGGCGCGGCGGACGCCAGCAAGCGCGCCATGCCGCGGGCATCGGCACTGCCCTGGGCGCAGAGCACGCTAAAGCGCTTCAGGCAGACCGCCGGATTGGCCGCGCACGCCGCCTGAAACTCGGCAAAGGTGCTGGCCGGCATGGCCTGGGGCCAGTCATCGCGGGCGACAAAACAGGCATTGCTGGCCAGGGTCAGCAAGCCGCAGCAGCGCTCGCCACGGCGTGCGGCCAGCTCGGCGGCGAGCATGCCACCGAGGGACCAGCCACCGAGCCAGACATCCTCCGGCAACGCACTGTCCAGCTCGTCCAGCCACTCATCGAGATCGGCCGAACCCGGCGCCGGCAAGGGTTCGATCTGCACCCGCAGGCGCTGATCCAGCCCCTGCAAGGCCGCCGCCAGCGGCTCCAGCGGCGCACTGCCGAGACCCCAGCCGGGCAACAGAATCAGTCGATTACGCATCTTCGCCCTCGCCCAGCAGCGGCCAGCACTCGGCCAGTGCCTGTAACAATAGTTCCAGCTGCGCCTCGCTGTGGGCGGCGCTGAGGGTGACGCGCAGGCGCGCGCTGCCAGCCGGCACGGTCGGTGGGCGAATCGCCGTGACCAGCAGGCCACGCGCACGCAGCAGGGCCGACAGGCGTAACGCACGGGCGCTGTCGCCGATCAGGATCGGCTGGATCGGCGTGGCGCTGTCCATCAGGGTCAGACCAATCGCCGCAGCGCCCTCACGGAAGCGCGCGATCAGTTTATTCAGGTGTTCGCGGCGCCAGTTTTCCGTGCGCAACAGCTCCAGGCTTTTCAGGGTGGCGCAGGCCACGGCCGGCGGCTGGCTGGTGGTGTAGATATACGGCCGGGCAAACTGAATCAGCGTCTCGATCAGCTCTTCGCTGCCGGCGACAAAGGCGCCGGCGGTGCCGAACGCCTTGCCCAGGGTGCCGACCAGCACCTGCACATCCTCGACGCCCAAGCCGAAGTGCTCGACGATGCCAGCGCCGGTGGCACCCAGCGGGCCGAAACCATGGGCATCATCGACCAGCAGCCAGGCGTCCTTGTGCTTGGCTGCCGCACACAATGCCGGCAGGTCGGCCAGATCGCCGTCCATGCTGAACACGCCATCGGTGACCACCAGGGTATTGCCCGTGGCCTTGTGCAGACGACTGGTCAGGCTGGCGGCATCGTTATGCAGGTAGCGGGAGAAACGCGCGCCACTGAGCAACCCGGCATCCAGCAAGGAGGCGTGGTTGATGCGGTCTTCCAGCACCGTGTCGCCCTGGCCGACAAGCGCGGTAACGGCCGCCAGGTTGGCCATATAGCCGGTAGAAAACAGCAACGCCCGCGGCCGCCCGGTAAATTCAGCCAGCGCCTCCTCCAGCGCGTGGTGCGGCGTGCTGTGGCCGAGCACCAGATGCGAGGCGCCACCGCCAACGCCCCATTTTTCGGCGCCGGCGCGCATGGCCGCGATCACCTCGGGGTGATTGGCCAGGCCCAGGTAGTCGTTGGAGCAGAACGCCAGCAGACGCTGGCCGTCCACCAGCACCTCGGGCCCCTGCGGGGTTTCCAGCAAGGGCCGCTGGCGGTACAGATGGGCGGCGCGGCGCTCGGCGAGACGAGCGGATAGATCGAAAGGCATACGCAATACCTGTAGGCGCCAGCGTGCTGGCGATTGGTCGAGACGACGGTTCGCCAGCACGCTGGCTCCTACACGATCAGATCGCCGCGTTATAGAACAACTTGGAATCGCGCTGCTCGATCAACGCCTGCTCGATGGCCGCCTGATGCACTTCGTCGGCATGCTCTTCACGGGCTTCGGGCTGGATGCCGAGGCGGGCGAACAGTTGCATGTCCTTGTCAGCCTGGGGGTTGGCGGTGGTCAGCAGCTTGTCGCCGTAGAAGATCGAGTTGGCGCCAGCGAGGAAGGCCAGCGCCTGCATCTGCTCGTTCATCGCCTCGCGGCCGGCGGACAGGCGCACATGGGACTGCGGCATCATGATCCGCGCCACGGCGAGCATACGGATAAAGTCGAACGGATCGACGTCCTTGGCTTCGGCCAGCGGCGTGCCCTTGACCTTGACCAGCATATTGATCGGCACCGACTCCGGATGCTCCGGCAGGTTGGCCAGTTGGATCAGCAACCCGGCGCGGTCGTCCAGCGACTCGCCCATGCCAAGGATGCCGCCAGAGCAGATCTTCATCCCCGCCTCGCGGACATAACTCAGGGTCTGCAGGCGCTCGGAGTAGGTGCGGGTGGTGATGATATTGCCGTAGAACTCCGGCGAGGTGTCCAGGTTGTGGTTGTAGTAATCCAGGCCGGCCTGGGCCAGCGCGGTGGTCTGCTCCTGGTCGAGCTTGCCGAGGGTCATGCAGGTTTCCAGGCCCATGGCCTTGACGCCTTTGACCATCTCCAGCACGTAGGGCATGTCCTTGGCCGAGGGATGCTTCCAGGCGGCGCCCATGCAGAAACGGGTCGAGCCGATGGCTTTGGCGCGGGCGGCCTCTTCCAGCACCTTCTGCACTTCCAGGAGTTTTTCCTTGTCCAGGCCGGTGTTGTAGTGGCCGGACTGCGGGCAGTATTTGCAGTCCTCCGGGCAGGCGCCGGTCTTGATCGACAGCAGGGTCGAGACCTGCACGCGGTTGGCGTTGAAATGCCCGCGATGCACCGTCTGCGCCTGGAACAGCAGGTCATTGAACGGCTGTTGAAACAGGGCTTTGACCTCGGCCAGGGACCAGTCGTGCCGCAAGTTGGCGGAAGTGGACGCGCTCATCGGATGTTCCTTATTAGTAAGTTGTGCCTGCTAGAGTCAGGCAGCACAACACGGATGCCTGGCATAGTTAGGGAAGCCTTATGCGCTGTCAACCAAACCGCGACCGGTCGGTTTACATCTGGTTAAAAAACACACAGGGCTGTTTGCTCTGCGACGAGCCCAGCGACAACCCTCAGGCCCTGTGCAGCGCCTGTGAAGCCGAGCTGCCCTGGCTTGGCGAGCATTGCCGGATTTGCGCCCTGCCCCTGCCAGGCCACGACCTGACCTGCGGTGCCTGCCTGCGCAAGCCACCGACATTCACGCGGGTCGAGGCCGCCTGGCGCTACGACTTCCCGCTGGACGCGCTGATCACCCGCTTCAAGCATCAGGCGCAATGGCCATTGGGACGCCTGCTGGGTGAGTTGCTGTCACATCATCTGCAACATGCTTTCAGCGAAGGCCTGACTCGGCCTGATCTGTTGCTGCCGGTGCCGCTATCCGGCCGGCGCCTGCGCCAGCGCGGCTTCAACCAGGCCGGCATGCTGGCGCGCTGGCTCAGCCAGGGTTTGCAGCTGACGTTGAACGAGCACGTGCTGCAGCGCCGCCAGGACACCCAGGCCCAGCAACAGCTAAACGCCGCGCAACGCCTGCGCAACCTGCGCCAGGCCTTTGCGTTGGCCCCCGCGAGCCAAGTCCGCGGCCTGCACCTGGCCATCGTGGACGATGTGCTGACCACCGGCGCCACCGCCGAGAGCATCGCCCGCCTGCTGCGCAAGGCCGGCGCCGCACGGGTGGACGTCTACTGCCTGGCGCGCACACCGAAACCGGGCGACTAAGCCCCGACAACGGCGCCAACGCCAGCGTACACTGGCGACCCCACGCCGCCCGGACACCACCATGAGCCACCCATTTGCCGCCCTGACCCCAGACCTGGTGCTGGATGCCGTCGAGAGCATTGGCTATCTGTCCGACGCCCGCGTGCTGGCCCTGAACAGCTACGAGAACCGCGTTTATCAGGTCGGCATCGAAGACGAGCAACCGCTGATTGCCAAGTTCTACCGCCCCGAGCGCTGGAGCGATGCGGCGATCCGCGAGGAGCACAGTTTCAGCCTGGAGCTGGCCGAGCACGAAGTGCCGGTGGTGGCGCCACTGATGCGTGACGGCGAAACCCTGTTCGAGCACGCCGGCTTTCGTTTCGCGCTGTTTCCCAGACGTGGCGGCCGGGCGCCGGAGCCGGGCAACCTGGACCAGCTGTATCGCCTCGGCGGCCTGCTCGGGCGCATGCATGGGATCGCCGCGACCAGGCCATTCGAGCACCGCGAAATCACCTCGGTCAGCCACTTCGGCGACGCCTCCCTGGCCACCCTGCTGGACGGCAACTTTATCCCGCGCGGTTTGCTGCCGGCCTACGAGTCGGTGGCCCGCGATCTGCTCAAGCGCCTGCACAGCCTGTTTGCCGCCACGCCCTATCAAGCCATCCGCATTCACGGCGACTGCCATCCGGGCAACCTGCTGTGCCGCGATGACAGCTTCCATATGGTCGACCTCGACGACTGCCGCATGGGCCCGGCGGTGCAGGATTTGTGGATGATGCTCGGCGGCGGCGAGCGCCACGAACGCCTGGCGCAACTGGCCGAGCTGATGGATGGCTACCAGGAGTTCCACGACTTCCACCCGCGTGAACTGGCCCTGATCGAAGGCCTGCGCAGCCTGCGCCTGATCCACTACAGCGCCTGGCTGGCGCGGCGCTGGGACGACCCGGCGTTCCCCATGAGCTTTCCCTGGTTCGGTAGCGAGCGCTATTGGGGCGAGCAGATCCTGATCCTGCGCGAGCAACTGGCGGCCCTGGATGAAGAGCCGCTGCGGCTGTTTTAAGCCGCGCAAAAACCTGAGCGCACGGACAAACAAGGGGCTTGGGCAGTACACTGCACAGCTGTTTGCTTAAGCCTGCCAGGATCACCATGAACACCGTCAACCCGCGCCGCGGCTATCTGCTGGGGCTTAGCGCCTATGTCATCTGGGGCCTGTTCCCGCTGTATTTCAAGGCGATTGCCGATGTGCCGGCACTGGAGATCATCGTCCACCGGATCATCTGGTCGGCCCTCGGCGGGGCCTTGCTGTTGCTGGTCTGGAAGCACCCCAACTGGTGCCGTGAACTGCTCGCCAACCCGCGCCGCCTGGCGCTATTAAGTGTCAGCGGCTTGCTGATTGCCGCCAACTGGCTGCTGTATGTCTGGGCGGTGAACAACGGGCGCATGCTCGAGGCCAGCCTGGGCTACTACATCAACCCGCTGCTCAACGTGCTGCTCGGCATGCTGCTGCTCGGCGAACGCCTGCGCCGTCTGCAATGGCTGGCGGTTGGCCTGGCGGCCCTGGGCGTGCTGCAACAACTCTGGCAGGTGGGCAGCCTGCCCTGGCTGTCCCTGGCGCTGGCCGGCAGCTTTGCTTTTTATGGCGTGCTGCGCAAACGCGCGCCGGTGGCCGCCCTGCCGGGACTGGTGGTGGAAACCTGGTTGCTGCTGCCTGTCGCGCTGATCTGGCTGCTGCTCCACCCGCAGGCCGGCAGCCTGCAGCCGGCCGTCTGGAGTAGCAGCCAGGCGCTGTGGTTGATGGCGGCAGGGCCGATTACCCTGCTGCCGCTGCTGTGTTTCAACGCCGCCGCCCGCCACCTGCCCTACACCACCCTGGGCTTTTTGCAGTACATCGCCCCGACCCTGGTGGCACTGCAGGCGGTGCTGCTGTTTGGCGAGCACTTCGCGCCGAGCAAGCTGCTGACCTTCGCCCTGATCTGGGCCGGCCTGCTGGTCTACAGCCTGGATGCCTGGCTGACCCTGCGCCGCCAGCGCTAAGCGGCGCTCGCCAGCAGGGACAGCATTCAAGCCTCAGTGCGCAGGCGCAGCTCCACCATCAGATCATCGGCCAGGGCTTCCAGCTTGCCCTGCAACACCTCCAGGCTCAGGTTCAGCGGCACTGCCAGTACGGCCTCGGCATGGAACAGCGGCTCGCTGCTCATCGGCGCCGGCGCCACCGAAGTCGCCAGGTTTTCCAGATTGACCCCCAAGTCCGCCAGCAAGCGGGTGATGTCACGCACGATCCCCGGCCGGTCGTTGCCGACCAGGTCAAGCAAGATCGGCTTCCAACTGCAGGACGCCTGGATGCCGCTTTCCGCCAGCAGCACGCGGATGTTCTGCGCACTCAGGGCATGCAGGGCTTCGACCAGCTCATCGTAGGCCTCGGCCGGCACCCCGACGCGCAGAATCCCGGCGAACTGACCGTCCATCCGCGCCATGCGGCTTTCCAGCCAGTTGCCGCCATGGCCGGCGATGCACTGCGCGAGTTTTTCCACCAGCCCCGGCTGATCGGGGGCAATTACCGTCAAGACCAGATGATTCACAGACCGCTCCTTATCAATAGGCGGCGCCCCTCGGGCGCCTCAGGCATTGGCCAAGCTTAGCCAATAGGTCAGGTACAGCTCGTCGCGCACATAGCCCAGGCGCTCGTACAGGGCCTGGCCGGCCAGGTTGGTCTTCGCCGTTTCCAGCTGCAGGCCACAGGCCCCGTGCGCCTCGGCATGGGCGCGGGCGGCATTCATCAGCGCCTCGCCGACGCCCTGGCGGCGAGCGCTGGGCAGCACAAACAAGTCACTCAGCAGCCAGGCCGGCGCCAACGCCAGGGACGACTGCAGCGGGTAGAGCTGGGTAAAGCCCTGGGCCATGCCTTGTGCATCGCGGGCGATAAACAGTTGCGCATCGCCGCGCTGCAGGCGCTCAAGCAAAAAGGCGTGAATCTCGCTGGCCGACCTGGGCACCTGATAGAACTGCAGATAGCCGGCAAACAGCGGCACCAGTGCATCGAGATCAGCCACAACAACCGCAGCAACCGACATAAACCACCTCCGAGAGCATTTGCGGCGAGTATAGCCAGGCGGCCATCGCTGGCGATGGGTGACCCGCGCAGGGGCGATAGTCGCAAAGCGACGCGTGCCCGCTGATTTTTTCGCCGGCATCATGTAGTATCCGCCGCCTCGAACTACATGGCCGCCCGGCCTTGGTTTAGAGCCTGTCTAACGGCCGTCGAAAGCCCCATAAACAGGCTCTCCAGCGTTGATTCTGATAGAGAGAGGCAAGCAATGACTGAGCGCGTACAAGTCGGTGGCCTGCAGGTCGCCAAAGTCCTGTTCGACTTCGTAAACAACCAAGCCATTCCGGGTACCGGCATTGCTGCCGACCAGTTCTGGTCCGGCGCCGAAGCGCTGATCAACGATCTGGCGCCGAAAAACCGCGCTCTGCTGGCCAAGCGTGACGCGCTCCAGGCGCAGATCGACGGCTGGCACCAGGCCCGTGCCGGCCAGGCCCATGACGCCGCTGCCTACAAAGCCTTCCTCCAGGAAATCGGCTACCTGTTGCCAGAACCGGCTGACTTCAAGATCAGCACCGAAAACGTCGACGCCGAAATCGCCAGCATGGCCGGCCCGCAGTTGGTGGTGCCGGTGATGAACGCGCGCTTCGCCCTGAACGCCTCCAACGCCCGCTGGGGCTCGCTGTACGATGCCCTGTACGGCACCGACGTAATCAGCGAAGCAGACGGCGCCGAGAAAGGCCGTGGCTACAACAAGGTGCGCGGTGACAAGGTCATCGCCTACGCTCGCGCCTTCCTCGACCAGGCCGCGCCGCTGGCTGCCGGCTCCCACGTTGACGCCACCGCCTACCGCATCGAAGCCGGCAAGCTGCTCGTCAGCCTTAAGGGCGGCAGCGCCTCGGTTGTTACCAGCACTGGCCTGCGCGACGACGCCCAACTGATCGGCTTCCAGGGTGATGCTGCCGCACCAAGCGCCGTGCTGCTCAAGCACAACGGCCTGCACTTCGAAATCCAGATCGACGCCAGCACCCCGGTCGGCCAGACCGACGCTGCCGGCGTCAAGGACGTGCTGATGGAAGCCGCCCTGACCACCATCATGGACTGCGAAGACTCGGTTGCCGCGGTCGATGCCGACGACAAAGTCGTCATCTACAAGAACTGGCTCGGCCTGATGAAGGGCGACCTGGCCGAAGAAGTGGCCAAGGGCGGCACTACCTTCACCCGCACCATGAACCCGGACCGCGTCTACACCGCGGCCAACGGCGGCAGCCTGACCCTGCACGGTCGCAGCCTGCTGTTCGTACGCAACGTCGGCCACCTGATGACCATCGACGCGATCATCGACCAGGCCGGCTTCGACGTGCCGGAAGGCATCCTCGACGGCCTGGTCACCAGCCTGATCGCCCTGCATGACCTCAAAGGCAACAGCAGCCGCAAGAACAGCCGCACCGGCTCGATGTATATCGTTAAGCCGAAGATGCACGGCCCGGAAGAAGCCGCCTTCACCAACGAGCTGTTCGGCCGCATCGAAGACGTCCTGGGCATGACCCGCAACACCCTCAAAGTCGGCATCATGGACGAAGAGCGGCGCACCACCGTCAACCTGAAAGCCTGCATCCAGGCCGCCAGCGAGCGCGTGGTGTTTATCAACACCGGCTTCCTCGACCGCACCGGCGACGAGCTGCACACCTCCATGGAAGCCGGCGCCATGGTGCGCAAAGCGGCCATGAAAACCGAGAAGTGGATCGGCGCCTACGAAAACTGGAACGTCGACATCGGCCTGGCTGCTGGCCTGCAAGGTCGCGCCCAGATCGGTAAAGGCATGTGGGCCATGCCTGACCTGATGGCCGCCATGGTCGAGCAGAAGGTTGCTCACCCAATGGCCGGCGCCAACACCGCCTGGGTTCCATCGCCCACCGCCGCCGCCCTGCACGCCATGCACTACCACCAGGTTGATGTGTTCGCCCGTCAGGCCGAGCTGGCCAAGCGCGAACGCGCTTCGCTGGACGACATCCTGACCATTCCGCTGGCGCCGAACACCAACTGGTCGGCCGAAGAGGTGCAGAACGAGCTGGACAACAACGCCCAGGGCATCCTCGGTTACGTGGTGCGCTGGATCGACCAGGGCGTCGGCTGCTCCAAGGTGCCGGACATCAACGACGTTGGCCTGATGGAAGACCGCGCCACCCTGCGCATCTCCAGCCAGCACATCGCCAACTGGCTGCGTCACGGCGTGGTCAGCCTTGAGCAGGTGATGGCCAGCCTCAAGCGCATGGCCCCAGTGGTGGATCGGCAGAACGCCAGCGACGCCCTGTACCGTCCGCTGGCGCCGAACTTCGACAGCAACATCGCCTTCCAGGCGGCCGTTGAGCTGGTCGTCGAAGGCACCAAGCAGCCCAACGGCTACACCGAGCCGGTGCTGCACCGTCGTCGCCGCGAATTCAAAGCGGCCAACGGTCTGTAAGCGCAACAAACAAGAAGCCGCCGTAACAGGCGGCTTTTTTATGCCTGAAGCCGTGCATTTGCTCAGGCAAGCGGCTATAGCAAATGGGCGGGGCGCCGATACTTATAAAACGGAGGCTAACCGTGCAGTTCGCTCGCACGCCTCTGCACCAGCCCAAAGCCCCCGGCCACCCTGGCTTACTTACGTGTCCCGTATTGGAGCACAACATGCTCAAAAATCTGTCCCTGACCCTGAAACTAGCCCTGCTGCCTGCCGTTGCCCTGCTCGGCCTGCTGCTGTATGTGGGCTACAACTCGCAGCAGTTGTCCCATAACGACTCACGTCTGGTGGAGCTGGAAACCCACAGCTACCCGACCCTGGAAAAAACCGACGCGGTGATCTTCCAGTTCTCGCGCATCCCGGCACTGCTCAACAGCGCGGTGGCGGCCGGTGAAGAATCGACCCTCAGCGAGGCTCGTGAGGTATTGCAAACCATCGCCGCCAAGCAGCAGGAGCTGCAAGGCCTGCTCAGCAACCAACGCGAACGCAGCGACGAGCTCAACACCTGGCGCGTGGCCGTGCAGCGCTATGCGGAAAATGCCCTGTCGGCATCCTCGCAACTGGTCAAGGGCACGGCCGACTTCGAAGCCCTGCGGCCCAACCTGGACCGCATGGCCAGCGACCTGGCGCAGGCACAAAAGCTCGGCTCGGCGTTCCGCACCAATGCCTACCAGGACTTCCAGGACGCCCTGGCGCAAACCCGCAAGGACAACGCCACCACCACCCGCGTGGGGATTATCCTCAGCCTGCTGCTGGTGGCCCTGGTCGCTCTCGGCTCGTGGCTGGTGATCAGCAGCATCATGCGCAACGTGCATGGGGTGATCGACTCGCTGCAGGCGATTGCCCGCGGCGATGGCGACCTGACCCGCCGCGTGTCGGTGGAGGCCAACGACGAAATCGGCGCCATGATCGAGCTGTTCAACGGCTTCCTCGACAAGCTGCAAGGCACCATCCGGCAGATCGTCGAGGCCGCCAGCCCGCTGGGGCAAATGTCCCAAGAGCTGTACCGTCTGACCCAGGGTTCGGAAGAGAACGCCAGCTCCCAGCAGGGCCACACCGACTCCATCAGCCGCGATATCCAGACCATGACCAGCAGCATCCAGGAAGTTGCCCAGCGTTCGCGCCAGGCCTCGGATGAAGCCGGCGCCGCATCCAAACAAGCCGACGCCGCCCGCCAGAGCATCGGCAGCCTGTCGACCAGCATCAGCGACCTGGGCAGCAGCGTGATGGGCGCGGTCGAGGCCATGCAGCAACTGGAAGAAGAAACCCAGCAAGTCGGCTCGGTGCTTACCGTGATCCGCAGCATCGCCGAACAGACCAACCTGCTGGCCCTCAACGCCGCCATCGAAGCCGCCCGCGCCGGCGAGCAAGGTCGCGGCTTTGCCGTGGTAGCCGATGAGGTGCGCAACCTGGCGCAGAAAACCGCCGCCTCCACCGCCGAGATCCAGCAGATCATTCAACGCCTGCAAAACAGCGCCAACGGCGTGCTGAACGTGATGACCGTCAACGGCGAAAAAGCCCAGGGCAGCATCGAACGCTCGGTGCAGGCCACCCAGATGCTCGACGTGATCGCCCAGGCCGTCGGCCAGATCAACCAGCTGAACGCCGGCATTGCCCAGTTCACCCAGGAACAGATCGGCCTTTCCAGTTCGATCCAGCAAGAAACCGCAGTCCTGCAAGGGGATGCCCAGGCCACCGCCCATGGTGCTCAAGCCACTGCCCGCCTCGGCGAGCAATTGCTCAGCACCGGCGACCACCTGCGCGCAGCCACCGCCCAGTTCCGCGTATAACCAGAAGCAACAGGAGCACACCTGATGAGTAAACGTCACCTTCTCGGCCTGGCCGTCTGCCTGGCCAGCCTGCCAGCCCTTGCCGTAGAGCAAGGCGAGTATCAGTTCAACGGCTTCGGCACCGTTGGCATCACCCATATGGGCGGCGAAAGCGACCTCGACTACGGCATGCAAGGCCAGACCAACGATGGCTGGCGTGGCGATCAGCTGTCCAAGCTGGCCGTGCAACTGCGCTACGGCATCACCGACACCCTCAGCGTAACCGGCCAACTGGGTACCAAGCCGGTTCAGGACTCCTGGGAAGCCGGCCCCGGCAACCTGTACCTGGCCTGGGAAGCGAGCGACAACCTGACCCTGCGCGGCGGCCGCCTGGGCACGCCGATCTACATGTACTCGGAAACCCTCAACGTCGGTTTCTCCTACCCCTGGCTGCGCCTGCCGGAAGAGGTCTACAGCCTGGTGCAACTGACCAGCCACGACGGCGGTGACGTGCTCTACAACCGCAGCACCGACATCGGCACCCTAAGCTTCCAGGTCGCCGGCGGCCAGGCGATTGACCGCGAGCAATATGCGCTGGATGAGATGCACGACATCGACTATCGCGATGTGTTTGCCGCCAACCTGGCGCTGTCCACCGATAACTTCGGTACCTTCCGCGTTGGCTATGCCGAAGCTGATCTGAAGATCACCGTGGATGACACGGTAGCCTTTGGCCCGGCCTCGGTTAACTTCCCATTTGTAACCTACGACGGTAACAAGGGTAAGTTCAGCTCGATTGGCCATCAGTATGACGATGGCACCTGGCTGAGCGCCGCCGAGGCGGTCAAGCTGAGCATCGAGAACAACGAAGAAGCCGCAACCAACGCCTTCTACATCATGGGCGGCCGCCGCTTCGGCGACTACCTGGCACATGTCACCTATGGCCAGTTGGACGATCCATCCGGTCGCCAGGTGTCGATGACCTACGGCCTGAACTACAGCTTCAGCCCGACCGTGACCCTCAAGGGCGAATACAAGCGTGTCGATACCTCGCAAGGCGAAGATGCACTTGGCGTATTCCAGGGTAATGCCCAACAGACGCTGAATAATGCTTTTGGTCAGTCTTACGGCACCCCAGACGCTGACATCTTCAGCGTCGGCGTCGACTTCATCTTCTAAGGAGAGCCTTAATGAAAAAATTGCTTAGTGCTCTCGCCCTGCTCAGTTGCGCCACCCTGGCCCAGGCCGAAGTGGCAGTGATCGTCAATGCCGGCGCCAGCGCCGCCCCTAGTCAGGCCGATGTTGCCAACATCTTCCTGGGCAAGGACAAGTCGCTGAAAGGTGTCGACCAGGCCGCCTGGAACCCGACCAAGGAGAAGTTCTACGCCGGCGTGGCGAACAAGAACGAATCCCAGCTCAAGTCCTACTGGTCGGGCCTGGTATTCACCGGCAAGGGTCAACCGCTGCCCACCGTGGCCGATGACGCCGCCGTGGTCGCCAAGGTAGGTGCAGAAGCCGACGCCATCGGCTATGTCGATGCCGCCGCGGTCACCGACAAGGTCAAGGTGCTGTTCAAGCTGCCTTGATCGCCCCGCTCCTGTAGCCGAGCACAGAAGCCGCCCTCCGGGGCGGCTTTTTTGTGGCCGAGCGGCAATTTGCCTACGCCCATATTGCTGCTCCTGACATCGCCGCTCTATAGTGGCGCCCCCTTTGCTGGCCAGTTCCCATGGCGCACCTGCGACCACAACAACACCTGCTGACCCTCTGGCTCACCAGCCTGGCCCTGGTGTTTGCCGCGCTTATGCCCATGCCCGGACAAAGCCCCGGCACGATGCTCACTTGGGCGCAAATGTGTACCGCGCGCGGCTACGTGCAGGTTGCCGTGGAGCAACCTGCAGGCTCCGACGACTCGACCCCATCAAACACCGCCTGTCTGTGGTGCAGCCTGCATTGCGGGCAGGCGCAATTACCCGGCAACAGCCTCACCCTGGCCTTGCTGGTCGCACCGCAGCGCCGTCTACCGAGCGCACCCAGGGTTCTCCTCGCGCCCTCCCGTAACTGGCCAGCAGCCCTCTCACGCGCACCTCCCCGGCAGGCCTGAATAGCACCTGCACAATCACTATAAGCATCTGCCAACAACAGCTGCCGGCAGCGTTACGAGCGCGTCGGCAGTGATGATTGAGGCCCGCTGCTGGCGGGCACCTGGGAAATCCTATGCACAACAAATACCTGGCTGGCCTACTGGTCGGCATGCTTGGTGGCGCCCATGCCGCCGACAATCCATCAACCGCCCTGCACCTTGAGCAAACCACCGTCACCGCGACCCGCGAAGCACAAAAACTCAGCGAGATCCCGGCCAGCGTAGTGCGCAGCGAAGCCAGCGAAATTGCCGAACTGCGCCCACGGCATCCCAGCGAGGCGCTCAACCGCATGCCTGGCGTGCGCCTCAGCAACCTGTCCGGCGAAGGCCACTCCACCTCCATTCGCCAGCCGCTGACCACGGCGCCCGTCTATTTGTTTCTCGAAGACGGCATTCCGACCCGCTCCACCGGCTTTTTCAACCACAACGCCCTGTATGAGATCAATGTGCCGCAGTCCGGCGGCATCGAGGTCAGCAAGGGGCCGGGTAGCGCGCTCTATGGCTCGGATGCGATCGGCGGGATCGTTAACGTGCTGACTCCGGAGCCGCCACCCGTAGCCGAATTCGGTCTCAGCACTGAACTCGGCAGCTACGGCTGGAAGCGCCTGCTGCTGGATGCCGGCGACTCCAACGAGCGCGACGGCTTTCGCGCCAACCTCAACCTCACCCGCATGGACGGCTGGCAGGAGCATGCCGGTTATGACCGCCAGAGCGCTTTATTGCGCTGGGATCGGCAGCACAATGACGCGCTGCGGGTAAAGACCGTAATGTCCTACTCGCAGATCGATCAGGCCCATGTCGGCAGTCTCAATCATGCCGAGTACCGTGATGACGAGCGGCACAACAACATTCCCTTCTCCACTCGCCAGGTCGAGGCGCTGCGCATCTCCAGCGCGTTTGATTACGACCTGAGCGCTAACAGCCTGCTGTCCTTCACGCCCTATTTCCGTGACAACAGCATGGACATCATCCCCAGTTGGTCGGTGAGTTACGACCCTAGCGAATACACCACGGCCAACCGCTCGTTCGGTTTTCTCAGCAAGTACCGCATCGACTTCGAGCCGTTACGCACCCGCCTGATCGTCGGCCTGGACTACGACTACAGCCCCGGCTCGCGCGAGGAAGATTCGATCGCCCTGACGCGCACAAGCAACGCCCACGGTGCTACCGACTATCAACTGAACCGGGGCGTGGCGCCGGTGCGCATTTATGACTATGACGTGGCCTTCCAGAGCGTGTCGCCCTATCTGCACGGCGAACTGTCGCCCACCGACAAGCTGCGCCTGACCGCCGGCCTGCGCTACGACCAGATGCAATACGACTACGACAATCGCCTCAATGGCGGCCAGGCCGGCGCCAGTAAGGGCGTAACCGGCGCCTTTCCCGGCAACGGCTGGTACGGCCATGTTGACGACAGCAAGGTGCATTACCAGCACCTGAGCCCCAAACTCGGCGCCACCTATGCCTTCACCCCGGAGCTGAGCGCCTTCGTCGCCTACAGCAACGCCTTCCGCGCACCCTCGGAGAGCCAGGTGTTCCGTGGTTCGCGGGAAAGCAGTGCAGCGCGGGCCCAGGCCGCCGCCGAAGCCCTGCTCGATCTCGATCCAGTGCTGGTGGACAACTACGAGATTGGCCTGCGCGGTTACAACCAGCGCCTGGATTATCAGGTCTCGCTGTACCACATGACGAAAAAGGACGACATCCTCAGCTACCAGGACCCGCTGACCAACCAGCGCCGCGCAGTGAATGCCGGGGAAACCCTGCACCGCGGCATCGAGCTGGGCCTAGGCGTGCAATTGGCCGAGGCCTGGCGCTTGGACAACAGTCTGTCCTATGCCAAACACAGCTACGAGCAATGGTCGGCCTCCGGCACCCAGGATTACAGCGGCAATGAAATGGAGGCGGCGCCGCGCTTAATCGGCAGCAGCCGTCTCAATTACGCCCCGAGCGTGCTTAACGGCGGGCGCTTTGAGCTGGAATGGCAGCACCTGGGCAGCTATTGGCGCGACGCGGCCAACACCAGCAAATATGCCGGACATAACCTGCTGCACCTGCGCAGCAATTACCTGTTCGACGAGCAGACGGAAATCTTCGCCAGCCTCAACAACCTGCTGGACAAACGCTATGCGGAGACCTCCAGTCTGAACAACACCGGCCCCACCTACAATGCGGGCCTGCCACGCAACCTCACGGCTGGCGTGCAACTACGCTGGTAAACCGCTGGCGGGGCCACAGCGCCCCGCCCTCGCACAGGAACCCCGCGATGAAACTATCCTCCCTGCCCTGGCTGGCCATCTTGCTGCTTAGCTGCGGCCTGCAGTCGGCCCTGGCCGGCGGCGCACATGGCCAGCACGGCGAGCTGGCCGTTGGCCTGGCTTCTGGCCCGGACGGCACGCTCTACGCCGCCCTGGTCAATCACGGCCACCTGCAAATCCAGCGCAGCCAGGACGACGGTCACAGCTGGCAAGCCCACGCCCAGGTCAACCGCGAGGCCGAAGCCATTGCCGCCGATGGCGAAAACCATCCGCAATTGGCCGTAGACGCCAAGGGTGCGCTGTATGTCAGCTGGGCGCGGCGTTTCGAGCAGCGCTTCACCGGCGACGTACGCTTTGCCCGCGCCGAGAATGGCCGCGACTTCAGCGCACCCGTCACCGTACATCAGGATCGTAGCCAGACCGGACACAGCTTCCCGCGCATGCACCTGAGCCCCGACGGACGCCTGCAACTGATCTGGATCGACGGCCGCGAAGGCCTGGCCGCAAAAGCCGTCGGCGGCGAGTACGCCGGCTCGGCGTTGTATGCCACGCACTCGGACGACGGCGGGCGGACGTTTGCCGCCGAGTACAAGCTGATCGACCATTCATGCCAGTGCTGTCGCCTGGCCCTCAGCCAGGATAACGACGGCAGCCTGCTGCTGATGTGGCGCCAATTGTTCGCCAATGGCGAGCGCGACCATGCCCTGCTGCGCCTGCCCCGCCAAGGCGCGGCCGAGCCGCTGCAACGCGCCACCTTCGATGCCTGGCGCATCGACGCCTGTCCGCACCACGGCCCGGCGCTGACGGTGGACGGCGCCGGTCGCCGGCATGCCGTTTGGTTCAGCCCCCATGGCGAAACCGGGCCGGTGTTCTACGGCCAGCTTGATAGCCAGGGCGTACAGGGCCAGCGGGCCGTCGGCGGGCCACGCGCCAGCCATGCCGACATCGCCAGCCTGGGCCAGCGGGTGGTGCTGCTGTGGAAGGAGTTCGACGGCGAGCAGACCCACTTGCGCGCAGAAATCTCCGACGATGGCGGGCGCAATTTTCGCAGCAGCACACTGGGCCAGAGCAACGGCCCCTCCGATCACCCCCGCCTGTTACGTCACGGCCAGCGTTTGCTGGCCTTCTGGCATAGCGCAGAACACGGCCTACAAGGATACCCTCTGCCATGATCCGCTTCTTTTCCCGCTGCCTGTACAGCCTGTGCCTGATCACCAGCCTGGCCGTCGCACAAGCCCCCATCGAGGCGCTGAACAAGGCGCAGGCGCGCCTGCTCGTCGATCCCAGCCAACACCAGCAGCCCACCCTGCTGACGCTGTGGTCGCTGGAGTGCGCCTACTGCAAGAAGAACCTCACCCAGTTCGGTGAGCTACTGCGCCAGTACCCGAACATCCAGTTACTCACCCTGGCCAGCGAACCGGCCACCGGCGAGCATGCCGCGCTGCTGCAAAAACTGGCCCTGCCCGGCCGGCATTTCGCCTACGGCAACGAGGCCCCCGAAGCCCTGGCGTTCGCCATCGACCCAAACTGGCGCGGCGAGCTGCCGCGCACCCTGTTGTTTGATGGCAAGGGCGGCCGCCAAGCACTGTCCGGGGTGATAGCGCCGCAGCGCGCCTTGCAGTTACTTGGCCTGGAGCCAGCTCGCTGAGCAAATGATTGACTGCCGACGCCCTCCTGCGACCCAAGTGCAATTGGCGCGCGGCGCGGGCGTGGGCCAGCATCCAGGTAAAGCCCTGGCTGGTAATTCACGATGCAGATCGACGCGCAACATCCCGGCAAAGTGGCGGTGATGCAGAACATCCACGGCACCATGGAGTTTCTGCGCAAGTATCCGCCGTTCAACCAGATGGAGGCCGCGCACCTGGCCTTTCTGGTGGAGAACTGCCAACTGCGCTTCTATGCAGCCGGCGACAGCATCATCAAGCCCAGCGACGGCCCGATCGAATACTTCTACATCGTCAAGCAGGGCCTGGTACACGGCGAGCGGCCCCACAGCAGCAAGGACGGCAAGGAAACCACCTTCGCGATCACCACCGGCGAGTGCTTCCCGCTGGCCGCGCTGATTGGTGAGCGCGCCACCCGTACCGAACACCTGGCCGCCCAGGATTGCTTCTGCCTGCTGCTCAACAAGCCGGCCTTTATCAAGCTGTTCACCCTCTCCAGCCCGCTGCGCGACTTTGCCCTGCGCGGGGTCAGCAGCCTGCTCGATCAGGTCAACCAACAGGTGCAGTTGCACGCCACCCAGACCCTCGGCGCCCAGTATTCGCTGGAGGCGCGCCTGGGCGAGCTGGCCATGCAGCAGCCGGTCAGTTGCCGGCCGCAGACGCCGCTGCGCGAAGCGGTGCGGCTGATGCACGAGCAGCATGTGGGCAGCATGGTGATCACCGACGAGCAGCGCAAACCCCTGGGCATTTTTACCCTGCGCGACCTGCGTCGGGTGGTGGCCGATGGCTGCAGCGACCTCAACCAGCCGATCGCCCAACTGATGACCCAGCAACCCTTCGCCCTGTCGCCCCAGGCCAGCGCCTTCGATGCGGCGATGGCGATGACCGAGCGGCATATCGCCCATGTCTGCCTGGTGGAGCACGGCCGCCTGTGCGGGGTGATTTCCGAGCGCGACCTGTTTTCCCTGCAGCGTGTCGATCTGGTTCACCTGGCACGCAGCATCCGCCATGCCGGCAAGCTGGAAACCCTGGCGGCGCTGCGCAGCGACATCCAGCAACTGGTCGATCACATGCTCGCCCACGGCGCGTCCTCGACCCAGATCACCCAACTGATCACCCAGCTCAACGACCACACCGTATGCCGGGTGATCGAGCTGGGCATCGAGGCCCTTGGCGACCCCGGCGTGCCCTTTACCTGGCTGTGCTTTGGCAGCGAAGGCCGGCGCGAGCAGACCCTGTATACCGACCAGGACAACGGCATCCTGTTTGACGCCACCGATGCGACCGAAGCTGCGGCCATTCGCGCGCGTCTGCTGCCCCTGGCCACCCATATCAACAATGCCCTGGCCGAGTGCGGCTTCAGCCTGTGCAAAGGCCAGATCATGGCCAGCAATCCCGAGCTGTGCCTGTCGCGCAGCGAATGGTCGCGGCGCTTCAACGGTTTCGTGCGCGAAGCCACCGCGGAAAACCTGCTGGCCTCCAGCATCTACTTCGACCTGCGGGTGGTGTGGGGCAGCGAGGACGGCTGCCGCCAGTTACAGCAGGAACTGCTCGACCTGGTGGCCGACAGCCCGCTGTTCCAGCGCATGCTGGCCGACAATGCGCTGCGGCAGAAACCGCCGGTGGGACGCCTGCGCGACTTCGTGGTGGCGCGCAAGGGGGCGGAGAAAGACACCCTCGACCTCAAGGTTCAGGGCCTCACGCCGTTCGTCGATGGCGCCCGCCTGCTGGCCCTGGCCAACGGCATCAGCGTCAGCAACACCCCGGAGCGCCTGCGCCTGCTGGTCGAGCAAGAGGTGATCGACGCCCAGGACGGCGCGGCCTACGCCGAGGCCTATCACTTTATCCAGCAGACCCGCCTGCAACAGCACCAGCTGCAGAGCCGCGGCGGCCTGCCGTTCTGCAACCGCCTCGACCCGGACAGCCTCAACCAACTGGACCGGCGCATCCTGCGCGAATCCTTCCGCCAGGCCCAGCGCCTGCAGAGCAGCCTGGCGCTGCGCTACCAGCTATGAACCTGTTCAACTGGCGCAAGGCGCGAGGCCCGAGCCTCAGCGCGGAGCAATTGCAGCGCCGCGAGCAGTTGCTGCCGGCCGCAGCCGCCAGCGAACTGCCCCTGCAGCAGCAACGCTGGGTCGTCCTCGACCTGGAAACCAGCGGCCTGAACACCAACCGCGATCTGCTGTTGTCGATTGGCGCCATCGTCATCGAGGACGGCGCCATCGACTTCGCCCAGCAGTTCGAATGCACCCTGCAACGCGACGCCCAACCGACCAACGACAGCGTGCTGCTCCACGGCCTCGGCCCCAGCGCCATCGCCGCGGGCGTCGCGCCGGCCGAGGGTTTGCTGGCCTGCATGGAATTTATCGGCGCCAGCCCAGTGCTGGCCTTCCATGCCCCGTTCGACCAACGCATGCTCAGCCGCGCCCTAAACGACAGCCTCGGCTACAAGCTGCAGCACCTGTTTATCGACCTGGCCGACGTCGCCCCGCTGCTCTACCCGGATGCCGGCATCCGCCAGGGCGGCCTGGACGACTGGGTGCGTTACTGCGGCCTGCACGTACAGGAACGCCACAACGCCAGCGCCGACGCCCTGGTGACTGCCGAGCTGGCGCTGATTCTGTTCAGCCGCGCGCGCCGCCAGGGCTATACCCAGCTCCCCACCTTGCTGAGTGCCTTGGCCCGTAACAAACGCCGCCAACATCAGGCGGGCTGGTAGGCCTGCCCGTCGGCACCTCGTAGCGCCCAAACAAGGCATTGATCTGCGCCGCCAGTTGCGCGCCCAGGCGGGCATCCTCGCGCAAGCCCAGATGCCCGCTCATGGCCGATACCACAGGCGGTAGCAGACGGCCGCCGGCAACAGGGCAAACTGCGCCAGCGCCAGGCTGAACTGCAGAAATGAGCGCAGCGCCGGATGGCTCGCCGCCTCGGCCACGCCGGTCAGTGCCTGCCAGAAGGACGCCGGCAACAGCAGCAACAACTGGGTCAGCGGCTGGCCGCTCAGCAGCCAGCCATCAATCAGCGCGAACTGCTGGGTAAACATCAGGGCGCCGAGCAGCAACAGGCTCAACACCAGCGCCAGCGCGTAGCAGGCGCACAGTCGAATCAGGGTCAGCATGGGGGTTCTCCAGGCTGGCGGCCGGCGTATGCCGAGCGCCAGTCATCAGATGGTCAGGCCGGCTTGCCCAGGGCATACCAGTCGAGTTTGCGGGTCAGCAGCATCACCCCGGCGAGCAGGCCGAAGACCAGCAGCGAGCCCATCAGCAAGGCGTAGTCCTCGGCACTCAGCAGGCCGTAGAGCAAGGCATACAGGGCGGCCAGGCTGGCGGCGAAGACCCCGCCACGCAGGGCGCTGTGCAGCACTCCGGCCAGGTACACACCGAGCAGCGCCACGCAAACGCTGGCAGCCACGCCGTAAGCCGTGGCAAACGGCAGGTGCTCGGACAACGACAGCAGCAACAGGTAGAACAACGCCAGCGCCAGGCCCACCAGGCCGTATTGCACCGGATGCACGGCCAGGCGCTTGAGCACCTCGAACAGGAAGAAGCCGGCGAAGGTCAGGGCGATAAACAGCAGGGCGTATTTGATCGCCCGGTCGGTCTTCAGGTACTGGTCCACCGGATCGATAAAACTGACGCCGAACTCACGGCTGTTAAACGCCTGGCAATCGTCGCGGCTGACGCAGTTGTCCAGGGCCTCGGCGAAGTTGGTGGCAAAGAAGCTGGTCTGCCAGCGCGCACTGAAACCGCTGGCACTGACCTCGCGGGTCACCGGCAGGAACTCGCCGATAAAGCTCGGGTGTGGCCAGTCGGAGCTCAGCTGCACCAGAGTTTCGCGGCCCAGCGGGGTGACTGAGAGTTGCGCGGTGCCCTGCAATTTAAGGTCAAAGGAAAAGTCCAGGCGCTGGCCGTTGACGCCGTCCAGGGCCGGCAAGGGCGCATGCACGCCACTGCTGAGCAGACGATCGGCACTGCCGGCGGCAAAGGCCAGCTCACGGCCATTGAGGCGCAACTTGAGGTCGTTCTCGATGCCGCGAATGTCGCTGATGCCGACGCTGAGGAAGGCCGGCTCGAAACGGTAGTCGGCGTAATCCTCGCTGATGCCGTACTGCGCCGGCAGTTGGAAGTGGCCGCTGATCTGATTGTCGCTGTGGTACAGGCGCGCCTGGTAGATGCCACGGCTGCGCTGCTCTGTGGCGATATGGCCGTTGAGTTCGAAGCGCTCCGGGAGGAAATACAGGCGGCCGCGGTACTCGCGCTCTTCGAGGTAGCGCTCGGCGGTTTTGCTATGGGTTTTCCATTCGCGGACGGTCTTGCGGTACGGCACCACCAGCAGTGGGCCGGTCAGCGCCTGGGCGGCGCTGGAGCTGCGGGCGATGTCGGCCAAGACGCCATCGCGCAGCGCCTGCCGGTCGCTGACCATGCCGCCGATCAGCAGCAGGGGAATCATCAACAGCATGATCAGTACGCCAATCACGCCCAGCTTGATCGCCAGATTGCGGTTCATCGTGTCTCTCCCTTAGTTAGCCAGGTGGCCGGTAGGGAGAGTCTGGGATGCGTCTATGGGGCGTTTATGGCCTAACCGTGGAGACTCTGTGGAGATTGCCGCGGCGGGTTTATTCGCCGCGGATGTATTGCTCCAGGTGGCTGATCAAGCCCTCCTGCTCGGCAATCACGTCCTTGACCAGGTCGCGGATCGACAACAGGCCGACCAGCTTGCCGTCTTCCAGCACCGGCAAGTGACGGAGGTTTTTCTCGATCATCAATTGCATGCAAAAGCGCGTGCGATCCTGCGGGCTGACGGTGATCAGGTTAGCGGTCATCACCTCGCCCACGCTGGTGGCGTAGGACGAGCGCTCCAGGCGCGCCACCCGACGCACGAAGTCGCGCTCGGTGATGATCCCGGCGACGCTCTCGCCGTCCAGCACCATCAGGGCGCTGATGTCGGTGTCGGCCATCAGGGCCACCGCCTCCAGCACCGTGGTCGCTGGGGTGACGCTGATGATGCTGGAGTGGGTACGAACTTTAAGGATTTCGGCAACAGTCTTCATGCAGCAGCTCCATGGCTTTTAATTTTTATAACAGCGCTTTATGACTTGCAGGATGTTTGCCAACCGCCGCAACGGCCTGGGCCGTGACGAGGGCTATTCGTGTGTATCTGTAACCCTGTATCCATTTAGGCGCGGCCTGTACTTCTCGATCGCGCCGTCAGCCATTCAATCAATCCAGCTCGCCAGCAAGCGGGCGCCTACAACCAGCCCGCTGCGGACGCACCCGATAACGGCTGCACGGCTTTATCTTTACCCTGCACGGGGCGCAATTTCAACGCCGGCGGGCCGTTTCGGCATGGCCCGGAGCGGGTTCAGGCGAGCGTCGGCAAGCGCAGGCCCACCTCGACACCGCCGGGCACATTGCCCACCCGCAGCGTGCCGCCATGCAGGTTGACCACTTCCTGGACGAAATTGAGGCCCAGACCGGTGCTCTTGCGCCCCGTAGTGGGGCGCGGCAGGGAGTAGAAGCGCTCGGTGAGCCGGGTCAGGGCGTAATCGGGAATCGCCGGACCGCTGTTGTACAGGCACACCCACAGTTGCCCATCCTCGCCCCTGGTTGACCAGCGCAGCACACCGCCCGGCGGGGTGAAGTCGAGGGCGTTGTCGAGCAGATTGCTCAGCGCCTGGCGCAGCAGAAAGCGCTCACCCAGCAGTTGCAGCCCGGCATCCACCTGATTCTCCACCTGCACGCCGGCAGCCTGGATGCGCGCGGCCTGGGCCTGGCTAAGGTCATCCAGCAAGCCGTGCAGGGGGATCGCCACGCGCTCCTCCAGGCCCTGGCGCTGCTCCACCTGGGCCAGGTGCAGGAGGCGCTCGATCAACTGCTGCAGGCGCGCGCTTTCGTTCTGGATATTGGCCACGAAGCGCTGGCGCTGGGCCTCGGCCATCTCGCCTTCAAGCAGCTCGGCGGCGCCGCGGATGGCCGCCAGCGGGCTTTTCAGTTCGTGAGTCAGGGTATGCACATAGCGCTCGACGTAGGCCTTGCCCTCCAGCTCGCGGCGCATCTGCTCCAGGGCCGTGGCCAGTTGCCCCAGTTCACCGCCGCGCAGGGCCGGCGCACTGACCCGCTCGCCAGCCGAGACCGCCCTGGCATAGCCGGTCAGGCGCCGTAGCGCGGCGCTCAGCCACCACGACAGCAGCGCGCCGAGCAGCAGGCCGAGGCCAATCAAGCCGGCGCCGAAGCTGGCCAGACGCTGCTGAGAGCGCTCGATATAGGGCTGCAGGGTACGACTCGGCTTGCTCACCGAGACCACGCCGATGATCCGCCCCTGATCCTTGATCGGCGCGGCCACATACATCACCGACGACTCGGGGTCGTCCGCCACCTCGCGGCTGGAACGGGCGCCGTACTCGCCACGCAGGGTCAGGTAGACATCGTTCCAGCGTGAATAATCCTCGCCCACCGCCTGGCCGCTGGAGTCGAGCAAGACCTTGCCGGCGGCATCGGTGACGTAGATGCGGTGATTGACCGCCAGCTTGCTCACCTCGCCGATCTGCGCCTGCGGCTGGCGCTGGCCGTAGGCCTGGAACAGGCTCTGCCAACTGCTTTGCTGCAGGCGCCCGGCGCGCAGGTCGGCACTCAGCAACTCGGCCAGCAGGTTGGCGGTGTCCACCAGGGTTTCCTCGGTGGACTGGCGCACGCCTGGGCGAATCTCATCCATCACCGTGCTCAGGACAAACCAGCCGGCCAGGCCGACGAAGAGGAAATACACCAGGAAGATGCGCACGCCCAAGGGCATCAGGCGTGACTCGGCGAGTAGCTGTAACCCAGACCGCGGTGGGTCTGGATCGGTTCGGCCGTGGCGGCGATCAGGCGTAACTTGGCGCGCAGGCTCTTGATATGGCTGTCGACATTGCGCTCGTAGCCGGCATCACTGGGCACCCCGCCGGCCGCCAGCAACTGCTCGCGGCTGAACACCCGCTCGGGCTGGCTGAGCAGGGCTTGCAACAGGCGAAACTCGTGGCGGGTGAGCACCAGCAACTGCTGGTGATAGTGGATTTGCAGGCGCTCGGCATCCAGGCGGAACGGGCCGGGCGCGGCCTCATCCTGCGCCGCACGCGGCTGCATGCGCTTGAGAATGGCCTTGACCCGTGCCGCCACTTCTCGCGGGCTGAAGGGCTTGGTCACATAATCATCGGCGCCGATTTCCAGGCCCACCACCCGGTCGATCTCGGCATTGCGCGCGGTGAGAAACAGCACCGGCACCTCGCTGAAGCGGCGCAACTGCTTGCACGCCTCGAAGCCGCTGAGATCCGGCAGGCCGACATCGAGAATCCACAGGTCCGCCGGACTCACCTGCTGATACGCCAGGGCAGCGTCCGCCAGGGTCAGCCAATGGGTGCTGAACCCCTCGCTCTGCAGGGCAAAGATCAGGGTGTCGGCGATTGCCGCCTCATCTTCCACAATCAGAATCTGAGCCATCGCCAGGTCAGCCTCGGCAGGCCGGCTTGCCGGCGGTAAAGCGCTTGGCCGGGTCGATCGCGGCGTTGAACTCACGCAGGGCCTTGGCGCCGATCAGCAGTGGATAGTTGAAGCTGCTGCGGTCGGTGAGATTGACCTCGACGGTGCGCAGTTCATCGCCCAGGCACAGTTGCAGATCGATCACCGGGCGCTTGGACACCTCGGCCGCAGCCGGCTCGTCGGCACCTTCGTCGGCGCGGTTCTTGATCTTGCTGATACGCGCCAGACGGTGCTCGTAAAGGCTGTCATCGGCGCCATCGGCGGCCAGGCGAAAACGCACCCACTCCTCGCCCGCACGCTTGAAGCGCTGAATATCGCGGGCCGACAGCGAGGCGGTATAGGCGCCGGTGTCCATCTTGGCCTTGAGGGTCTTGCCCAGCTCCGCCACTTGCAGGTACTCGTAACGGCCGTACAGGGTCGGCTCGCCGGCCAATGCCGGCAGGGACAACAGGGCAGACAGCAGCACAACAGCTTTCATGCACAACTCCAGAATTCCGAAACAAGGTTGCCCGCGCGGCGATAGACAAGCGCTGCCGCCAAACGTGCTCAACCAAATAAGGTATTGCGCCCCTTGCGCTCGCCCGACCAGAGCTCTTCCAGGTTACGAAAGCCCCAATCCTCTTCCGCCTCGCGGCCGACAATCCGCTCACGGCCCACCAGTTTGCTCAGGTCGAGTACCTCCTGGGGGATCGGCGCCTTCGAGCGGGCCGAGAAGAACACCTTGATCTTGGGCGTCAGCAGCGACTGCGGATGCTGCTCCAGCACCACGCCCAGGCGCCCGCTTTCCAGGCGCACCAGCGAGCCGGTGGGGTAGATGCCGAGGGCCTTGACGAAGGCGCGAAACAACCCGTCGTCAAACTGCGCCGGGCACCATTCGGCCATCCGGCGCATGGCCTCGGCCGGGTCCAGGCCCTTCTGGTAGGGGCGGTCGGAGGTCAGGGCGTCGTACACATCGCAGATCGCACACATCTTCGCCAGCAGGCCGATCTGCTCGCCTTGCAGGCGATGGGGATAGCCGCTGCCGTCGGGTTTCTCATGGTGATGCAGGCAAACATCCACCAGGGCGGCGCTAAAGCCCTGCTTGGCCAGGGTCTCGGCGCCCAGGGCCGGGTGGTCGCGCAGCAGGGTGGTGTCGATGCGGCTGAGCTTGCCGGGGCTGTTGAGCAACTCGGCCGGCATCAGCGCCTCGCCCAGGTCATGCAGCAGACCGGCGACCCCGGCTTCCTGCACCAATTCGTCGCTCAGGCCCAACTGCCGGGCCAGGGCGATCATCAACGCCGACACCGCCAGGGCATGCAGGTAGTGGTAATCGCTGGCGGCGCGCAGCCGGGCCAGGCTGATCAGGGCGTGGGGATGACGGTTCAGGGACTCGCCGATGTCCTCGACCTGGGCCTCCAGTTGCGGGCCATCCAGCGGCGCGCCGCTGCGCACCTCGGCAAACAGCTCGGCCAGGCGCTCCTTGCTGCGCGCGCAGAGTTTTAGCGCCCGCCCCATTTCATCGTCCAGGTCAGTCTGCGGCTTGGCCGCCGGCTCGCGTTCGGCCGCCAGCAGGCGCGCCTCGGTGCTGGCCGCCACCTGCGCGGCGCTCTCGCCGCCGGGCACATCCAGACCCTTCTCGGTGTCGATCCATAGCTCGCGGATGGCGCTGGCCTGCAGGCGTTGCAGGTCTTTTTCGCTGTCCAGCAGAAAGCGGCTTTTCCAGAACGGATGATCCATCCAGGAGCCGCACAGCTCCTGAACAAACATTCCAACCCTGGCATCGGTTACAGGAATTCGCTTTAACACGCTGACCGCCACACCCAGTTAAACAAGCACCAGCGCCCGGCCACGCATGCGGCCGGGTGCTCAATCAAAATACGAGCCCTTGCGCGCCGGCAACTCCGACCACAGCTCGTGCAGGTTGGGGAAGTTCCAGTCTTCAGGGGATTCGCGACTAACGATCTTCTCGCGCCCCACCAGCTTGGCCAGGTCGATGATCTGCTGCGGGATCGGCGCCTTGGACTTGGCCGAGAAGAACACCTTGACCCGCGGGGTCAGCAGCGAGGTGGCGTGCTGGTCCATGACCACGCCCAGGCGGCCGCTTTCCAGGCGCACCAGGGAGCCGGTCGGGTAAATGCCCACCGATTTGACGAAGGCCTTGAACACCGCCTCGTCGAAATGGCCCTTGCACCATTCGGCCATCTTGCGGATCGCCTCGGCCGGGTCCCAGCCGCGCTTGTACGGACGGTCCGAGGTGATCGCGTCATACACATCGCAAACCGCACCCATCTTGGCGAACAGGCTGATCTGCTCGCCCTTGAGGCGATGGGGGTAACCGCTGCCATCGACCTTCTCGTGGTGGTGCAGGCATACGTCCAGCACCAGCGCGCTGACCTGCTGGCTGGCCATGAGAATCTTGCCGCCAGCCTCGGGGTGGCTGCGCACGGTGGTGAACTCGCCGTCGGTGAGTTTGCCGGGTTTATTCAGGATCGCATCGGGGATCATCACCTTGCCGATGTCGTGCAACAGGCCGGCCATCCCCGCCTCGCGCACCTGCTCATCGCTCAGGTCGAGCTGGCGGGCCAGGGCGATCATCAGGGCGCAGACCGCCACCGAATGCATATAGGTGTATTCATCGGAGTGTTTGAGGCGCGCCAGGCTGATCAGAGCATCGGGGTTGCGCAGCACCGAGGCAGAGATTTCCTCGACCAGCTCGACCACCTGGTTGGCATCGATCGCCTGACCCATGCGCACTTCGCTGAACATGGCCACCACCGCGGCCTTGGAACGGGCGCAGAGGTTGTGCGCGCGCTGCACCTCCTCATCCAGGGCCGCACGCTTGAGCGCCGGCGTGGTGGCCACGGCAAGCAGGCTGGCCTCGACCTCGGCGGCCACCTCGGCCTCACTCTGGGCTGCGCGACCCACGGGCAGGTCCAGGCCCTTGCTGACATCGATCCACACCTCGTCGATGCCGCTGTCGCGGATACGCTGCAGGTCCTTGTCGGTATTCAGCAGGAACTTGGCTTTCCAGAACGGATGCTCCATCCACGAACCGCAGAATTCGTTGATGTACATGCCCAAACATAAATCAGACACCGCAATACGCTTCAACACGATAATGACCAGAGCAACAGAAAAAATGATTGGACTAGGGTCTGTTCCCGTTTCATTCGCGGCCGCGCCGGAGCCGGTTTTTGCGCGAGGCAAGGCGCGAGGAGCGTGATTTGGTTGTTCCAAATAAGCGAC